>Ga0247611_10001931_pt1 | contig 35381 bp, 35 predicted proteins | sample 177DNAGHGhighgp2_FD_192422 | JGI IMG/M metagenome (GOLD analysis project Ga0247611, IMG submission 192422) | Sheep rumen microbial communities from Palmerston North, Manawatu-Wanganui, New Zealand - 1770 DNA GHGhigh gp2 | ecosystem: Host-associated > Mammals > Digestive system > Stomach > Rumen... | reverse complement strand
TTAATAGAATTGAAGGGTAAAAGAGCATCATTGCGTCAGTTGGAGAGATTGACAGGAATCAGTAAAAGCATGATTTATCGCATGTGATGAAACAGGAACCCGTCCCGGTGGTTCCGGCTATCAACAAGAAGCTTTCAATAACCTGGCTCTCCCAGTACCAGGGGTGAAGAGCCCTGTTTTTGCCAAGCCACTGAGCGATTTGTTCAAGTTGACAGAACCAACATGTGAGGAGTATGAGCGGATAAAGGGCAATCTTGATGTCGGTATAGTTGATATAGAAGAATATCAGTCCGCAGAGGGCAGGTATAAATACTCTTTGTTTGGGCAGTTGGAAGATAATCTGAAAGATAATGAAGATTTTCCACTGAAAGAGATGCCATAATGTTTCTTCGCAAAATATGAAGAGGTAAGGAATAACAGTTAGGAGGTAAGGAATGAAAATAAGAATTAAGACCCAACGCTATGACAAATGGCGTGATGAGATTCGTAATCGAGCAGAAAATGAGGAATGGGAAACATGGGATGTAGTCAAAGTGAAATCACAAAATAATCCTGATGTTTTTTATAGGCGGTTGATACATGTACCAGGTGATGACCATCAATATGAAGATATTCAACTGATGCTATGTACTCCTACCAAAGACGAGGCTAAAATGGGTATAGGATATTTAGATATTGTACCGCATCTGCGGCGAGGAGTAAAAATGGAAGATGACGAACTTCACGCGAAAAGTGCTATTGTGTTAGGGAGATTCTGTGAAATTTTAAATCGTTACTTTCCTAACCTGAAAAGTTACTCTGTAATTTTAAAATAGTTGAGTGATGGCATCTTTTGAATATAATCCGACAGCTGACTATCTTAACCTAAAAATTACTTGTCCTGTATGTGGTCAAAGGGGTGAGTATAATGTGGCTGTACCTTCTCCAGATTTGTTGGCAGAAACTCATTCTGATAGTGTGAACTCTGATTCAGAAGACATTATCTGTGAAAACTGTGGACACGAAATGACTATTGATTTGCATACAGGCTTTTATGGTGGCTATGGGGAAATAGATGATGTGGAAGACGGTTTGATGGAGGTGATGGAGCATTTCCCTGAAGAGGATGACGAATATTATGAGCAGCAGTTGTATGAGGCTACCCATTCGGAGATAGAAAGGGCTTTAGATTCCATAGCAGATCTTAATGAGGATGTGAAGCAATTCCTATATCGGCTTCTCTATGCCAATGTTATCACGTCACTGGAAACATTTCTCGGTGACACATTAAAGCGCGAAGTTCTGAAAGATGAAATCTCGTTAAGGAAATTTGTTGAGACATATAAGCCATTTAAAAACATATCGATGAATCTGTCAGAATTGTATGTAAAAAAGGATGGTATGTCGGCTTTTGTGAAAACTACTTTGCGAGAATTGCTTTACCACGACCTACGGAAGATTAAACCGATTTATCATTATGCTTTGGGTGTTGACCTGGGCGATGTATCTGATATATACAAAGCTGTGCTGGTAAGGCATGACCTTGTTCATCGAAATGGGAAAAACCATGAGGGGGTGGAGCATACCATCACGGAAGAAATGGTAAGAAACCTCCAGACGCAAGTTAAGTCTTTGATGGATTCTGTGAATAACCAAATAGCAGGGAAAGAGGCTGAAGGATTGTTTGAAGGGGAAGAAGTTCCTGATATTGAAAGTATTGCATTGTAAAAAGTTCACTTCTCAAATAGAGAAATACACTGGAGAACATTGAAAATTCCTATATGACAAAGATGATATGGAAGACTTCTTAAGGAAATATGCGGAAACGGTAAGAAAACTCCTTGAGGCACAAAACAACAGAGACTGTCTTGAGGTGTTTGACCTTAATCTTATAGAAATAGATTTCTATAACCATGACAACTGGAATGGTGGTATAGATTTCTATGAGGTCAAGATACCTGTATATCCTACAAAATTTCAAGAACTTAAGGAGAAAGGGAAGATAGAAGAAATCGAGAAAGATTTATCAGAAGCATTCAAAGAGGCAATACCTACAGAGAGCATCGTTGTTGATGGGTTCCGCATATTTCCAGATGCAAGTCTGGAATATGAAGAACGACAATTCAGAACATCAACCAACAAGATACCCTTCTACCTTTATTATGTAGAAGACCCTTATCAGCGGAGCAGTCCACAGACTGTACCAAAAACAGTGCCATCATTTATGCTGCTTAGCACTACATGGGATGACTATGGCTCAAAAACTCGGTATGGCCTCAATTATTACGATGAGCAGAAGAGGTGTCACCATATAGGATGTGTGAAAATTATACGAAGATATTACCCGGATGGAAATAGGCTGGTAACAAGAGATGTTTTGAAAAGAACCTTCACAGACATTGGTGATGACTATTGTTCCTTGGGGCAGGAAACTTCTTATTATGATACAATCAAGGAATTGTTTCCTGACACTTACAGAGATATACTGCTATGTCTTAGGGATTGTGCCATCTATCAAGATATAGAGCCGATGTTTAGAGGTCTTCCTCAGTTCCGAAGCCTTATTAGAACAAATGAGGCAGAAAGAATATTAAGAGAGGAAAAGTTCAGACTAACAGGTCAGAATATTAAGACACGGTATGTGTTTGACTACATATTTAAACCGAAATATGCACCAGACACAGACGAGCCAATGAAGATTAAATTCCAATTTAGTCAGACAGGAAACAAGGCGAACCGTATCTATGCAATTATCGGTGAGAATGGTGTTGGTAAGACTCAATTTATCAGCACACTCCCAATGGCTATATACAAGAAAGACGATGATCATTTCTATCCACATATTCCCATCTTCAGTAAGATTATAGCCATATCAAACTGTCCATACGATAGTTTTGAAACACCAGTTTCAAATCAGGAGTTCGGATATGTTTATTGCGGCATATCTAAGAAGAAAAACGGAATAAAGACGATAATCACAGACCAGGAATTGAAATATGGTCTGTCTAGGTCCTTGAAGTTTATCAGGGCTCGTGGCTCGAAAATGATTATCAAGATAAGAAAGATATTATCGAATCTTTTTACCGAAGATGAATTGGCTATGCTTTTCAGCGATGACGAAAAAGGGCTGACCATAAAATTGAATGAGGTTAATGAGTTATGTGACAGACTTAGTTCTGGGCAAAATGCAATGTTGTACCAGTTCTGCAATGTAGTAGCACACATAAGGTATGACTCCATCATTTTATTTGATGAGCCAGAAACTCACATGCATCCCAATGCCATTACGATGATAATGGCCGCACTGCATCAGTTACTTGAAGAGTTTGAGTCGTACTGTATTATCGTGACACATTCACCATTAGTCATTAGAGAGGTGATGTCAGATTGCGTCTATGTGATGACGCGTGAACAGAATCATGCGGATTTCTCGAAGATTGGCATTGAATCATTCGGAGCAGACACTTCGGTAATCATTGATGAGGTGTTTGGTAACAGAGAAGCTAAAATGCCCTATAAGAGGAAAATCATGGAAATGGTAAGTTACGGAATGAGCTATGAGAACATTGTCTGTGAATTAGAAAGTGATAATGTTCCATTAAGCCTACATCTGCTTCTTTATATCAGGACGTTAACAGAAACAAGTGCTCAATGAAAAAAGTAAGGCATTATGGGAAGGACTGCTTTAAGTTCCATGAAGCAGTACTTGAGCGGAAAGAGTCGGATAGTCTGAAAAGAGACATAAATTCTATATCTGGTGACTTGAAAGGACAATATGAGATATATGAAGAACTATTTGGTAAAGACGACCTTGCAGCCATGACTGCACTTGATTTGGATAAGACAACTAAAGAGAAACTAAAAAGCCTATATTCCTATGATGCATATATGTTCAGGAAACTCAGAAAGGAGTTGACCGTAGATGAAAATAATAGACCAAATGTGTTGTGTCCTAATTGTACTATCAACACCATCAATTCTTTTGATCATTTCCTTCCACAATCAGAATTTGCGGAATTTGTTGATAATCCTTTGAACTTGATTCCAAGCTGTACGGAATGTAACGGTCATAAAAGTAGCGTTTGGAGAAAGGATGGAGTGCGACTATTCTTAAACCTCTATATTGATGATTTGCCAAATGTACAATATCTTTTTGTAACTCTTTCAATAGCGGAGGATGGAAGAAGTGTAGATGCAAAATTTGAAGTAAAGAATCCTGAGGATAGAATAGATGCCGACTTATATGAGAAAATAGATTATCATTACGATAAATTGCATCTGTGTGAGAGGTTCAGAGATAGTCGGGAACAGGTTCTCTCAGGCTTGGCTAACGAGATTTATTCATTGAAGAACGTTCTGAGTGATGAATTATTGAAGGATGTAATAAGAAAGAGTATGGAGAACGACCGAAAACGATATGGGTATAATTATTGGGTGGCAGTATTGAAAGAGGCCGTCTGCGATAATCAAGAGATATTTGATTTCTTCAAAAAGAAACCTTATTAATGTTATAGATAGATTAAAATGATACTAAAATTCATATTCGATAGAATAGTTTCTTTTATTTGAACGGTGGGACGGGTACCTGTTTCATAGATAATTGAGGTATAACACCAATTGTAAACAGTGAATCATTAACCGTTAAATGAAAGTGGGTACATGGTGTAAGGGTTCAGGGCTTATAGAAGACGAAAAGGGAATTTCCCTAAAATTCCCTTTTGTTCCCTTTTGGCTTAATTGATAAATTAAAAATAAACAAAAATATAATATGTCAGAAAGAAAAAGAATTTACCTCTGTCTGGCTCACATGAGCGAGGACGGAATGGAACAGAAATATGTCAAGGAGGCTTTTGACACTAACTGGGTGGTGCCACTCGGACCGAATGTCAACGGATTTGAGAAGGACCTGGAAGAGTTCGTCAATCAAAATGGCAAAATTGAAAGATTGAAGAATGGAAGTCTTTCTAAGCGTGTGGTCGCTTTGTCGGCTGGTACCGCTGCGGTGCATCTTGGTTTGCTGAACTGCGGGGTGAAGCCGGGTGATGAGGTGATAGTACAGAGTTTTACATTCTGTGCTTCAACACATCCTGTTACTTACCTTGGGGCAACACCTGTGTTCGTGGATTCAGAGAAGGATACCTGGAACATTGATCCGGAGTTGTTGGAGAAGGCTATCATAGACCGTAAGGCAAAGACTGGTAAGTATCCAAAGGCTATAGTCCCTGTAGCACTCTATGGTATGCCATATAAAGCAGACCGCATCATGGAGATAGCAAACAAGTATGGAATCCCTGTAGTGGAGGATGCTGCAGAAGGATTTGGTTCTCGCTACAAAGGTCAGATGCTGGGTACTTTCGGTAAGTATGGTGTACTGTCATTTAATGGCAACAAGATGATTACTACTTCTGGTGGTGGTGCACTGATTACTGCCAACGATGATGAGTGGCGTGAGATCATGATGTATGCTACTCAGTACCGTGAGAGCTATCCTTACTATCAGCATGAGAAAATTGGATATAACTACCGTATGTCAAATATTTGTGCTGGTATTGGGCGTGGTCAGATGACGGTGGTGAATGACCACCTTGCGCATCATAAACACGTGCAGAAGATGTACGAAGAATTGTTGGCAGATGTGCCAGGAGTACATGTACACTCTCAGCCTAACAATGGTGATTATGATTCCAATTACTGGCTTTGCACCATCACTATCGATGAAGATGTGAAAGTCAAGGGACAGGAGGATGCTTATAAGACGATCGTGACTGGGGCTGTAGGTGGTGCAGCAGGTGTAATCCATGCTGCAGACTCTGCTCATACCGACTGCGAGCCAAACGCTAATGTGGAGGCTCTGCGCGTATATCTCGACCAGGCACAGATTGAGGCACGTCCCGTATGGAAGCCCATGCACAAGCAGCCTTGCTACAAGGATGCCCCTGCTTACGTGAATGGCGTAAGTGAAGCTATCTTCAAAGTCGGAATGTGCTTGCCCGCCGGACCATGTGTAACCGACGATGACGTGAAGTATATTGTTGCTACCATCAAGGATAGCATACTCCCTAATTCAGCATGTGGTTGTTGATGTACTTCTGCACTGCATCCTTATAGCTCTCGGATATAGGGATATAGTTATCGCCGAAGACTATCCTCAACCGGTCTATACTGTCAGCCTTAGGCATGTGGACTATATAGGAACGATGCACACGCATAAACTCCGGATGAGGCAGGTTATCCTCCAAGGTCTTCATATTCATAAGACACAGCACTTTCTTCTGCGGAGTGTTGAGATGTAACTGCACATAGTCTTTCAATCCCTCGATATAAAGGATGTCATCAAAGAAGATACGTACCAGTTTATAGTCGCTCTTCACATATATAAACCTGTCACCCTGCTTTGACTCCGGCAACACTCTGTGTTCTGCCTCGTATCTTTTCAGAGCCTTACCGGCAGAGTGCAGGAATGATTCATAAGATATAGGCTTAAGCAAGTAATCTACGGTGTTGACCTTATAACTGTCAACAGCATACCGTTCAAAGGCAGTGGTAAAGATTACCATCGTCTGTGGTGCCAGAATTGTCGCGAACTCCAGTCCCGACAGTTCTGGCATTTGTATATCCAGAAAGATAAGGTCTGGCGGGGTATTGCGTATCACGCGCATTGCGTCCACCGCACTGTTATAAGTACCCATCAACTCCAGGAAATTTGTCTTCCTGACATAAGAGGTCAGCAGTTCTGCCGCTAACGGCTCATCATCAATAACTACACACGTCATCATAATCAGTCTATGTTTTTAGGTATTTGTTTAAGGTGAATTACTGAGTGGTACATGCCATCGGCCTCCACACCCTTTATCCACGAGTAATTGCCGGGATACATTATGTCAAGGCGTTTCTGCACAAGCTGCAACCCTACCCCATGACCGCTGCAATCGCGTGAGGTCTTGGGGTTGTTTGAGTTGGTTATGTCACAGATTACGCTTCCGTCCTCATTCTCCATCAGTTGTATCTTTATCACACAGTTCTCCGTTGCCGACACTCCGTGCTTGAAGGCATTCTCCACCAACGAGATAAACAGCAGCGGAGCCACGATGGTGTGCTTGTCGGCATTGACCCTGAACAGTGTCTCCACTTTCACATTCTGCGCCAGACGCAGGCGCATCAGGTCAACATAGGCACGGATAAAATCCACCTCTGACTGCAATGTCACCATCTCGGTCTGGTTATCGTAGAGCATATGACGCAACATCTTGGACAGTTGCATGATGGCATCCCGTGCCCTTTCCGTGTCAATATTTGTCAGCGCATAGATATTGTTCAATGTGTTAAGCAAGAAATGCGGGCTTATCTGGTTACGCAGGCTGCGCAGCTCCGCGTCGCGCTGTGCCGTCTCCGCCTCCTGACGTTTCTGTTTCAGGCTGACGATATGCTGACGCGAGCGTATGGCATAGGCTACAAAGATAGCGAAAAGGAAATTGACGCTGTCACGCAGTGAGGCAAGCACATTTATGTCCACGAGATGCTTTCCTTCCTTTCTCTCATGATGAGGCTCTCGCATCCCCATATCCTCACGAGGGTGCTCATCCATGTGCTCAGGCGGCCTTTCCTCCTCCATCCGCTCTATGTGCTGTTTATGCGCTTCGCCGAACTCCAGCTTATGCCAGAACGTAAGGAACGTACAGCCGACTATTATTATCAGCAGGTTATACAGATAAACCTTATACCTGCCGCCACTTTCCTGAAACATGGGCATGAGCCACAGATAGTTTATCCAAAACACCGCGACAGCTACCGTCGGCATGACGCAGTGCATCAGATAACCCCGCCACGTCAGACTCTCACGTGGACCAAGGAACATTACTGACAATGCCAGTATCGTGACAATGGAGCCTATCGTCAGCTTTATCTTCATATCTTCTCAGGTCTATTCATACCTAATAGCCTCTATCGGGTCCATGCGCGCCGCCTTGCGTGCCGGGAAGTAGCCGAAGCCCACGCCGATGATGGTACACACTATAAAGCTTACCACCACCGACCATAACGGCACCGTGGTCGGCAGCATAAACAAGGTATTGGCCAACGTGGACAACAATGCCCCGAGAGCTATTCCCAATGCCCCTCCCGTCACCGATATTATTATCGATTCTATGAGGAACTGATTACTGATGTCTATGCCACGCGCACCGACAGACATACGCAAGCCTATCTCCTTTGTGCGCTCTGTCACTGACACCAGCATGATGTTCATTATGCCTATACCTGCCACAAGCAGGGAAAAGGCTGCTGCTACCACAAGGATGAGTGTAACGGTGTCCATGGTTGACGACATCGTCTCCATCATCTCCTGCTGCGAGCGTATGGTAAAGTCGCTCTCATCTTCCTCCTTTATCTTGTGCTGCTCTCGCAGTATGGTGGTCAGCTCGTCTATGGCATCCTCTGTCATATCCTCTGTTATGGCAGAGCAGTTGATGCTTGACAGATATGTCTGCGCCGTCAGTCGCTTCATCACCGTGGTATAGGGTGCTATTATGAGGTTATCCTGATCCATGCCGAAAGAGTTATAGCCCTTCGACTTCAATACCCCGACTATACGGAACGGAATACTCTTGAAGCGCACCATCCTGCCCACGGGGTCCACGCCCTCGCCGAAAAGCTCGTCAACCACCGTCTTACCCACTACACACACTTTTGCAGACTTCTTTATGTCTTCATCAGTAAAGACAGAGCCGCTTGTCACCTCCCACTGCTTTATATCGAGATACTCCACCGACTCGCCATACATCGTAGTAGAAGTATTATTGTTTCCGTTGATACACTGGCCAGAGGAGGTAACCTCCGGCGAGACATACGTAATATACTTCGCCTCTTTCTTTATGCTTTTATAGTCCTCCTCTTTCAGTGTCTGCATACTTGACGGATCCTGCCTCACGCCACCCATTCCCTTGTCGGCTCCAGGACGAATCATGATAATGTTAGTGCCCATCTGCGACAGGTTCTGGCGGATAGATTCCTTTGAGCCTTGTCCTATGGCCATCATCACAATGACGGCAGCCACTCCGATGATGATACCCAGCATCGAGAGAAACGACCGGAACTTATTGTTCGCTATGGCTCTGACTGCCACCTTTATCAGATTTATGAAATTCACCTTATAATTAATAATTAAAGAATTAATAATTAAAACAGCCTTACCGCACTTTTAATTAAACTTAGTCATCCTGCGGCTTCGGCAGGGCAGCCAGAGCCTCCGCCGCTGATAATATATTCTCGTTTATGACGTCCTCACGTATCTTGCCATCACGCAACATGATATTACGCGAAGAATATTGCGCTATCTCGGGATTGTGTGTTACGAAGATAATCGTACGTCCCTGCGCATGAAGCTTCTGAAAGAGCACCAGCATCTCAAACGATGTGCGCGTGTCAAGGTTTCCCGTAGCCTCATCAGCCAATATCACCGCAGGATTGTTGACCAGCGCACGGGCTATCGCCACACGCTGCATCTGTCCGCCCGACATCTGGTTTGACTTATGCTCCAGTCTGTTAGCCAGTCCCACCTCGTTAAGCGCCGCAACAGCTGCCTTGCGACGATCAGCGGCACTGTATGCGGAGTTATACATCAATGGCAGCTCCACATTCTCCACGGCCGTGGTCTTAGGCAGCAGGTTATAGTTCTGAAACACAAAGCCTATCTTACGGTTACGCAGTCGGGCGCGCTGGCTCTTTGACATGGTGCGCACAGACACACCATCAAGCAGATACTCACCTGACGTAGGTGTGTCAAGACATCCCAACTGGTTGAGCAAAGTTGACTTACCCGAGCCCGATGTTCCCATGATAGTGACAAACTCTCCCTCATATATCTTAAAGGAGATGCCACGCAGAGCCTTCACCACCTCCGAGCCCACACGGAACTCACGTCTGACATCCTGCAATTCTATGACAACTTTCCTGTCCATAATCACTTCTTCTTCGTTGGCGGTTTAGGCATAAACGGATTACTGTTTTGCGCGGTGTTCTCCTCTTCCTCCTCGCCGCCCATACGGAACTCTGTGATAACCTTCTGACCAGCCTTAACTCCTGTCTTTATCTCTGTCAGCATACCGTTGCTGATGCCTACGGTCACGGGGTAAGCCTTAAACACGTTGCCTTCCTGCATCCATACTTTGTTCTTTGCCTGACAGTCTTGTATGCTCTGTTCCTCTGTCAGCATCTTCTCGTTTGGCACGAACTTCAGTGCCTTTGATGGCACGGCAAGGACATTGCTCACCTCCATGGTATATATCGTGACATTAGCCGTAAGTCCCGGTTTCAGTTTCATGCTGGCATTAGGAGCCGATATCACCACCTGATACGTCACCACATTTGACTCCGTGGTAGCCTCCTGACGCACCTGTGTCACACGTCCCTCAAAGGTGTCGTCGGGATATGCGTCAACGGTGAACGACACACGCTGTCCCTCACGCACCTCACCTATGTCGGCCTCATCTATATCGGCCACCACCTGCATATTTGTCAGGTCCTGGGCAATGGTGAACAGCTCAGGGGTATTGAACGAAGCTGCCACCGTCTGACCTTCCTCTACACTCTTTGACAGCACCACACCGTCAATAGGTGATGTGATGGTGGCATATCCCAAGTTTGTCTGCGCCTTCCTCACACTCTCCGATGCCGTGCGCACCTGCTGCTGCGCCTGTTCATAGCTGAGTCGGGCCTGCTCAAAGTCGTTCGCGGAGATGAGTCCTTTCTGGTACAATGTGTTATAGCGCTCATAGTTGGACTTCTGATATTGCAGATTGCTACGTACCGAAGCGAGGTTCGCCTTCGCCGACGCCAACTCTGACATCAGGTTTGTCTTGTCAAGTTCTGCTATCACCTGACCTTTCTTGACAACACTGTTATAATCCACGTACAGGTGTGCCACGATACCGCTGACCTGCGTACCCACTGTGACTGACGTCACCGGTTCTATAGTACCGGTGGCTGTCACGCTGGTGGTTATGGTCGCGGTCTTCACCTCTTGAGTAACATAGGTGACGGACTTCTCTTCTTTCCCTCCGAACATCATATAGGCCAGCAGAGCCACTATCGCCACCACTCCTATTATTATATATGTTTTCTTTTTCATCTGCAACGCTTATTATATATTATTTCTTATATAGCTCTAACATCTTTATATTTAATATTGTCATATATTTTGACTGCAGCTCATTCTGCATGGCTGAGATAAGGCGTGTCTTTCCCTCCTGCAGTTCCACGATGTTCTTCAACCCCACACTGAACTGCTCTGACAAGAGGTCATAAGATGCCTGGGCTGCCTCCGTGCTGACCTTCGCAGCACGATACTGCGCCTGGTTATTGGTTGCCTGAATCCAATAGTTCTCTATTGTAGAATACAGAGTTGTCTGCCTGTCGCGTATGCCGAGCAGAGCCTCCTGTCTTGCTATTGCCGCCTTGTTGATAGCGGTGCGCGTGCTACGCTGGTCATATATAGGCACTGACACTGTCAGTCCTGCCGCCGCATTGAAGTTTGTCTTCATCTGGTCCGCCCATCCGTTACTGCTCAATGTTGACGTGTTAGTGCCGACTGCTCCCTGTAATGACACCGACGGCATACGTCCTGCCTTTGCCACACGCGCCTGTATATCTGCAGCCTCCACCGCCAGCTGCGCCGAGCGCATCTCTGGTCGGTTTTCCAAGGCTACCTCATAGACACTCTGCTGCGAGGGTATTGGCTGAAGCGCCATCTCGTCTGTGGCTATGGGCGCAACGACATCAAAAGGCTCTGCATCAGTAATCTGCAGCAAGGCTTTCAGTTGACGCTTATAGTTACGCTCCTGGCTCTCTGCCTGCACCACGTTATATTCATCCTGTGCACGCTCCGCCGTAAACTGTGAGCACTCTGCCTTGGATATAGAACCGGCTCTCTCCATCTCCACGGCACGGTTCTCATTTACCTTTGCCGCCTCAAGCATGGCTTTGTTGACATTGACAGCCTCCTTGGTATAGAGTATCTGTATATACAACTGGGCTATCTGTTCCTCTATGCTGAGTGCAGAAGCAAGAGAGTCCTGCACCGACTGTTGATAAAGGTTCTCATTCTGCCGTATAGTGTTGCGGTTTCTGTTTCCATCCCATACCGTCCAGTTGGCATTCACCGAGTATGAGCCGTTATAACTGGTGGTTGACGTCTTTGTCTGTACCTGTCCGTTCTGCACCATGGCTGTACCCGTAGCACGCCATGGCTGATATGCCACATTCTGCGAGGTAGAAAAACTGAGCGAGGGTAGCAGCGACGACTTTGAAGACAACACCGACTCCATATTCGTCTGCCTCTTCAGCCCTGCCTTCTGTAACGTTATGTTATTCTCCATGGCATAACTTATACACTCCTCCAGAGTCCACGTCTTTGCACTGACAGTCAACGACACTGCCAGCAGTAACACACTGAGACATATCTGAAAATGCTTTGTCATTCCTTTCATTTACGTTGTAAACTATTCTTTCTTTCTAAGTTTTCCGTTACAAAATTACGGTTTTTCGACAAAATGACAAAATAAAATCGGCGTTTCCATATTAAAATAACATTATTTTAGTTTTTATACATTCTTCTATCTTACATTCTCATTTAAGTTTCTGCTAAGGAAGAAGTTGCGTGTGCGCATGAAATACATTATCACACCTACCGCATTAACAACAGCCACTGCCCAGAACGCAGCGTCATACCCCATGTACTCGGCTATGACACCACCGAGAAGCACACCGAGTCCCATACCCACATCCCACGATACGAGGATGGTGCTGTTAGCCGTTCCACGCTGGCTGTTTGGAGCCACATTAATAGTCATATTCTGAAATGCCGGCCACATGTGACCGTTACCCAGTCCGATAAGCAGCGCCGAACCGTAGTAGCCCACGAAGGTGAGGAAAGAATAAGATGCCGGCATTACACTGGCAAGCGTAGGCAGCAAGATAAATATGGTGTAGCCCACAAGTGATATGAGCATACCCTCACCAGCGTTATGTGTCAGCAGTCCGCGTCCCAAGGCTTTCCTGCCCTGTATGCGGCTCATCATCAATCCCATGGCACAGAGCAGGAAATACGTGCCTGTGCCGCCAGTGATGCCAAGCGTCTCCTTGCCATAGATGGCTATATAGTTACTTAACACACCGAAGCAGAAGCCGAAGCACACCATGTTCAGACCGATAAGCCATCCACGCAACAGGAAGAACCTGTCCCATGAGAACTGGAACTTCAGCGTGGGTGCGTCAGTCTGACTCTTTCTTATCTTCACACGACTATCTATTCCCCACCCCACGAAAGCCACTACGAGAGCCACCCAGAAGAGCAGTTCAAAGCTGTGGGTGGTGTTATACAGCCAGATGCCTACCGACGGGGCTATAGCCATGGAGAGGTTATTGCTCAGTCCATAGAAGCCTATACCCTCTGTGCGGCGGCTTGACGGCAGCACGTCTATCGCCACGGTGGAGTTAGCCACGGTGAGCGCTCCGAAGGGACCACCGTGCAGGGTTCTCAGTATGGTGAACGCCAGCAAGGTGCCGGCGGCAAGATAGCCGGCGAAGAAGATGGCGAATGCACCGTAGCACACCATCAGCACCGTCTTACGCGGAAAGGAGTCAACCACGCATCCGCTGAAGGGACGGAACATCAGTGCTGTGACCGTATAGCCTGACAACACCATACCTATCATATCCTTTGTGGCACCGAAGTGCTCACTGAGATACAAGGGCAGCAATGGTGTCAGCACATAGAAAGCAAAGAAAAGCATAAAGTTTCCCGCCATCACCTTGCAATAATCACTATTCCACAGTTTCTCTGTTTGGTTCATATTGCAAAGTTACAGTTTTTTTTTGTTTCCAAGAACAAACATCAACTGTATTTTACTCAAGTGGAAAAAGTTTTGTATCTTTGCCGTTGCTATGACAAAGACTGAGTTACGCAAGCATATAAGAAACATCACGAAGCAGTACACCCCTGCTCAGATAAGGGAGATGTCTGAGCCTGTCATTAGCCAGCTCATGACATCTGACACTCTGCGCTCCGCTTCCACAGTATTACTTTACTGGTCCATGCCCACCGAGGTACATACACATAACCTCGTAAGAACATTGGCAAGCGAGGGACAGGCTGTGCTGCTGCCATGCGTACTGAACGACACGGAGCTGACACTGCACCGATATATTGACGACAGCTTTATGCGGAACGGAGCCTACGACATACTGGAGCCCACCACACCTGCGCTGACTGACGAGGAGTGCCAGCGGTTGCTTACGGTTGACGCCGCGGCCATCGTACCAGGGATGGCCTTTGACCACGAGGGACACAGGTTAGGACACGGCAAGGGATATTATGACAGGATGCTCTCAAAATATCCTCTGCTACACAAAATTGGGATATGCCTGCCCTTCCAGATGTGCACGGAGATACCACACGACGACAACGACATAAAGATGGACGAGGTGATTTTTTCAGCCTGAAAATTTGTTCATATAAAAAATACTTTGTATCTTTGTCTTTTCACTACTAAATCTTGTGAATTATGACTGTTACAGAAGAAGACATCCTGCGTAGGGCAAACGAAGTATTCTCTGCCATGGAAAAACGCTCCACACTGGAGGAGATGCAGATGATACGCAAGGCTTTTGAATTTGCCTACACCATGCATCGCGACCAGACCCGCAAGACAGGCGAGCCATACATCATACACCCCATAGCAGTGGCAAAAATCGCGGCGTCAGAGCTAAAACTCGGGGCTGCCCCGGTATGTGCGGCTTTCCTCCACGACGTAGTGGAAGACACTCCGTGTACTAACGACAAGATACGCGAGATGTTCGGTGATGACGTGGCCTTTCTTGTACGCATCGTGACCAAGCAGAAGAAACAGTCGTACAAGATGTCCAAGCAGCTTGACAATTTCAAGCAGATGCTTGACTCCATCCACTATGACATACGCGCGATACTCATAAAGCTGGCTGACCGCCTGCACAATATGCGCACACTTGACTCCATGCGCCCTGACAAGCAGATGAAGATAGCCGGCGAGACCGACTACTTCTATGCCCCGTTAGCCAACCGTCTGGGGTTCTATACAATCAAGGTGGAGTTAGAGAACCTCTCATTCCGCTTCCGCTGCCCCGACATCTACCAGCACATTTCCGACCTTATAGAGAAAGACAAGGCGCGCGAGAGAGAACGCCTACAGGCCTTCGAGAGCAAGATAGACCGCATACTGAAGGAAGACAACATAGAATTCACCCGCGAGGTGGAATACAAACGTCCATACAACATCTGGCGTAAGATGCAGACACTGAAGCAGGACTTTGAGCATCTGGAGTGCCGCCACTTCACCCGCATAGTATTCCCTGAAGACATGTATATGTCACGCAAGGACAAATGTCTGCGCATATACTCTCTTCTCACAGACAACTTCAAGGAACGCCCCAACTCAATCATAAACTACGTGGACCAGCCCAAACAGAACGGCTATCAGGCTTTCCACCTGCAAGTACTCTCTGACTACGGAGTATGGGAGGAGATACACATACAGTCAGAGAAGATGCTCACAAAAACAAAGCTGGGATACCTCTTTGACAGCGGCCAGCGCGAAATAGACATCAACAAATGGCTTGACGACTTCCGCAAGGTGCTGAAGGACGTGGCAGAGAACCCCGAGCAGAACAAAGACGGCTCTTACTTCATGCAGTCTGTCAAGGCATCGTTCTACAACGACGACATACAAGTATATACACCAGAGGGCAAAGCCATCCTGCTGCCCAAGTCGTCAACCGCCATCGACTTCGCGTTCAACATCCATACCGAGGTGGGCATGCACGCCAAGTATGCCAAGATAAACGGTCACCTCGCATCCATCAAGACAAAGCTGAAACGCGGCGACAGCGTGGAGATAGGCACAGCCCCTGAGGTGTGGCCGGGTGACGACTGGCCGCAACACGCAAGATCATACAAGGCACTGAAACACATACACCTGTATCTGGACCGCAAGGCGCGCCCGAAGTATCTGCGCTGCCCTTACTGCAACCCTATCCCAGGCGAGGAGGTGATAGGCTTCAACAATGACAACGGCAGCATCACTGTACACCGCCGCGACTGCTCCGAGGCTATAGGTCTCGCGTCAAGATACGGCGACAGCATCGTAGCCGTTGACTACCAGACTGACAGCGACGTGCTGTACCCTGCCACCGTAACGCTGAAAGCCGTTGACCGCCAGCATCTGCTGAGCGATATCATTGACAGCATATCAAACAAGCTGCACCTCAGCATCAACGATCTGCACACAGTCACCGAGGACGAGATAGTCACTACCACCATCAATTTCTTCGTACATGACTATATGGAACTGCGCACCGTGGTGAGCAGCATCCTCAGCATCCCTGACGTTGATGAGGTCAGCTACCTCAATAAGTAATGCATATTCAATTCATAATGCATAATGCATAATTAATAATTAATGAAGGATGACGTGAGCGGAGCGGTCTGATGGCTGGTTTCTACTTAAAAAGAGTTAATTTTTTTGTTTATTTCAAGTTTATTATATAATTTTGCACGCTGAGATACGTTAGGGTGTCATAACAAACACAGCACCCATTTTTATTAATCATTTCTAAACATTATTGCCTATAGAATTAGTTTTACTCAAAACAAGATGAAAGTGAAAACTGACATCATTTACAGAAAGGTAAGATAATGGATAAACTGTCACAGCTAACCGATGAAGAGTTAGCTTTGGAGTATATGGAAGGCAATAACCGTGCGTTTGATATATTACTCAACCGGACGCAGACGGGCATTTTCTCATATATCGTATTTATTGTTCGTAACAGAGAGGTAGCTGATGATATCTTTCAGGACACGTTCCTCAAAGCTATACAGAAGTTGCAGATGCGCAAATATTCACCCACGGGTAAGTTCAACGCGTGGATGATACGTATTGCGCATAACGCCATCATGGACTATTACCGTCGTCAGAAGGCAAAGCACCTGATAGATGCCGAGGGCGACGACCTGCTGATAGCACAGATGAGCGACAAGCAGATACTGGAGACCTCACGCGAGGACTTGCTTGCCAACGCACAAGTGATGGACGACGTACGCAACATGATAGACTACCTGCCTGAAGTACAGAGCGAGATAGTCAAGATGCGCTACTATCAGAATCTTTCATTCAAAGAAATATCAGAGATAACCGGAGCAAGCATCAACACTTGCCTGGGTCGTATGCGCTATGCTTTGATAAATATGCGCAGGCTGGCCAAGGAGAACCGCATGCAACTGCAACTGGTGTAATATCCTTGAACAAGCAACACAAAAAACCAACAATAACCAAACTTAATTTGGCATCACTAACGTAAATCGCACGACGAAGGAAACAGCATATACACATTGTCACATACAAGAGGATGTGTCAAAAAACCAACAATTCTCTTTAACAACGGATTTCACCGATTACACGGATTAATAACTTGCTGATATTCAGCAATGACGAAAATCCGTATAATCGGTGAAATCCGTTGTTTGTTTAATCTGACACGTTCTCTTTTTACAGCCGTTTCAGTTCAGAAATCCTTTCCTGAGGATTCTCCGCCCTAAAGATATAGCTGCCCGACACAAGCACGTCAACACCAGCCGTCACAAGACGTGGAGCAGTTTCATTCTGCACTCCGCCGTCAACCTCAATGAGAGCCTTTGAACTGCTCCCATCTATCATTTGGCGCAGACGCTCCACTCTCTGTATGGTGTTCTCTATAAACTTCTGTCCCCCGAAGCCAGGATTAACACTCATAAGCAGCACCATATCCACATCCTCAAGAACATCCTCTATGGCACATAGCGGTGTTGACGGATTAAGCGTGACGCCGGCCTTCATGCCTGCGTCATGTATCTCTTGTATGGTTCTGTTGAGATGCACGGAAGCCTCATAATGCACATTCATCATCATTGCCCCGAGCGCCGCTGTCTGACGTATATAGCGCTCAGGACGCTCTATCATATAATGTACGTCAAGAGGTTTGGTGCATACCTTTGCCACAGCCTCCAACACCGGGAAGCCGAAAGATATGTTTGGCACGAAAGAGCCATCCATGACATCAAGGTGAAGCCAGTCGGCCTCACTACTATTTATCATCTCTATCTCACGGTCAAGGTGTAAGAAGTCTGCCGCGAGAAGAGAGGGGGAAACTAAAGTCATAACAGATGTTTAGTTAAGAAAGACAGGAATATATTTTCCTTCTACGTTAAGTGTGCGGAAAGAATGTGCATACTGACGAATAATCGACAGTGTGCTTTCTGACGGCATAAAATAATTAATAGGGTAATTTTGATTCATAGGCGGGTTAATTTGTTGTTATATATAGTTAACGCACGCCTATTCTTTTTATTATCAATATCACGCAAAAAAAAGACAGGTATTTTTCAGATTATGAAAAACACCTGTCTTTTTGTTATCTGTCAACAGATGCGGATATCCGCCCCATTTACTTCACTTTGTCAACGATAGCCTTGAAAGCCTCAGGGTTGTTGATAGCGAGGTCAGCGAGCACCTTACGGTTAATCTCGATGCCAGCCTTGTGCAACATACCCATGAGTACTGAGTATGACAGGCCTTCCTGACGTGCGGCAGCGTTGATACGCTGAATCCACAGTGCGCGGAAGTTACGTTTCTTATTCTTACGGTCGCGATAAGCGTATGTAAGACCTTTCTCCCAAGTGTTCTTAGCTACGGTCCAAACGTTCTTGCGTGCGCCATAGTAACCCTTGGTCAACTTCAGGATACGAGTTCTCTTTGCCTTTGAGGCAACATGATTTACTGATCTTGGCATAGTTTTTTTTACTTTCTTTTCAAAAAGATTAGACAATAGGGTTAATTAACGCAAGCACAACAGGTCACGTACCTGCTTCATGTTTGTTGTGTCAACGATTGCAGAACCGAGCAGGTTTCTCTTCTGCTTCTTGGTCTTCTTTGTCAGGATGTGACTGTGGTAAGCGTGATGTCTCTTAACCTTACCTGAACCGGTGAAAGCGAAACGCTTCTTAGCACCAGAGTTTGTCTTTACTTTTGGCATTTTTTGTTATGTTTATTAATTGTTATTAATTGCTGGGCGCATATACCAAGCGCCTTCGCTGTTATTTTCTTAGTCTTCTATGCCCTCGCGCAGCTTTGCCAAGGCCTCAAAGCCCTTAGCATTCTCTGCCAGACCACCGTTCTGTGGTGCTTCGTCAGCCACTGACTGCTTGCCAGCCTCTGCTGCCTCAGCCTCGCGGCGCTCTCTGTCCATCTTCTGCTGTGACTTCTTAGCCTGACCTACCTTCTTAGGCGCAATAAAGAGGAACATCTTCTTTCCTTCCAAGCGTGGCATCTGCTCTACTTTGCCATACTCCTCCAAGTCATTGGCAAAACGCAGCAATAGCACCTCACCCTGCTCCTTAAAGAGAATTGAGCGGCCACGGAAGAATACGTACGCACGTACCTTGTTACCCTCCTCGAGGAACTCCTTGGCATGCTTGAGCTTGAAGTTATAGTCATGGTCATCGGTCTGCGGTCCGAAGCGTATCTCCTTCACCTCAACCTTCACCTGCTTCTGCTTCATCTCCTTTGCCTTCTTCTTCTGCTGGTAAAGGAACTTTGAATAGTCAATGATACGACAAACAGGTGGCTCCGCATTAGGGCTTATCTCCACAAGGTCCACGCCCTGCTGACGGGCTATATCAAGAGCTTCTCTCGTAGGCATCACCGAGGAACCGTCCTCGCCGACTACACGTACCTCACGCACGCGGATTTGCTCATTGATGCGGTATTGGCTTTTTAAGTTTTGTTTTCTGTTGTCTTGTCTCATTAACTGTTTTTAAGTGGTACGATATTGTACTGTTTTACTTGCCTCTGTTACGCGTATACGCACAAAGCGAGTGCAAAGTTACAAATAAATATTGTAGTACTTGCAAAACAAGCGGGCTTTTTCTTTGTTTTTTATAATTATTTAACTTTTATCAATCAACTAAGAAAAATTGTTAATTAGTTATAACCATCACACCCGCAACCACGACTTTTATTTATTTTTTTATATCTTTGCACATCCAGACACACGAGAAAAAGACATTTATAATTAATGAATAAGAAAACTATCCTGACAATCCTCCTCGCCGTGCTCCTCTTCCCACTTGGCGCCGAGGCAAAGAAGAAAGCTAAGGAAGAGGCCGTTCCACAACTAACCAACTACCCGAGCGCGACACTTGACGAGCAACTATTCCAAGGCGGCGACGTGGTACTGAAAGGACACATCGCAGGCCTTTCTGGAAACGACATTCCTGAAGAAGAGCTTGCGAAAATCAACGGCAGGTTATCAGTCATAATGCATGACTACGTCACAAATAGAAAGGAGCGGTCAGTTATCGAGTTCGGCAGTGACGGTACTTTCTCACTCAACATCCATGTCCCCCACCCTATGTTCTTATTCATACACCCGACATCCATGGTGTATGCCTGTCCTGGAGACACACTGGAGCTGACGATTGACCCGACAAAGCCCACGAAAGAAGAGGGTGTCACATGGACCGGAACAGGAGTGAGCGGCGAGGTGACAAGGCTGTATGAAAAGATACACAAAGCGTACTGCGACATCCCATTGAACTACATATACAAGAAGGGCCCCGACTCCGTAATGATATGGAAAGACAAACAGGTGGAACAGCTTGACGACTTAGTGCGCCGCATGAACGCCGGTCTGCCCGAACTTGCAGAGTGCTCACCCCTCGCCTCCGACATTCTGCGCACACACATCCTCGCCCAGCATCTGTACAGTATATGCTGCGGTTTTGAATATCAGGAAGAGGACAGCATCCCCGACATAGACTCTTACTGGCAGCGTTATTTCAGCTTTGCCGCCCCGCGCGAAAAATACCTGCTTGACAACCCGCTGCTGATGATAGCCGGTGACTTCTTTTTCTTCAACAGAGTAGAGTTCAGCCTGATGCGCCCGCTGCGATTCTCTCACTGGGAAGGAAATACATGCCAGACGACCATGAACAAGCTTCGCGACAAACTGCACCTCAGCCCCACAGACTTCACCGCACAGGTGTGTCAGCTCCGCTTTTCCTGCTACGAGATATTCAACTGGTACAAGAAAGACAACGACAAAGCCGCCAACATCATGGCTGCCACACTGCCAGTCATCACCCACCCCGAACTGTGTCGCCATGCCGTACGCGCATACCGCGACTATGTAAAGAAATACGAGATAAAGGTAGAGGAGCAGAAGCCCCTGACCAAGGGCGACAGCATTTTCCAGCGCATCATTGAGCCATACAAGGGCAACGTGCTGTATGTTGATTTCTGGGCAATGTCATGCGGTCCGTGCCGCGCCAAGATGCTCCGCATGCGCGACGAGGTAGAGGCTAACAAGGACAAGCCCGTGAAATACATATATATAACAGATGACACACCAGAGAAATGCCGCTCTTTCCTCGAACCTAACAACATCAAGGGTGAGCACATTTACGTCACACGTCAGGAATGGGGCTACCTGTCAGAGAAATTCAATTTCAGCGGCATCCCGTTCATCGTCCTCTTTGACAAGCAGGGCAAACAGCGTGACGACACAGACGTGGAACACCTGCTGAACGAATAGGGAAAAAGAATTGACAAAGTGTCGCGAAAACAGGCATTTTGCTTGCACTTTGATTTTTACAACCCTCAAAATACGGGGATTTTTGCCACCAGACAACCATCTGAACGCAAAAATCCCCTTTTTTGCGCCATTTTGCAAAACGCTATGTTTCAGAGCCTTAGCAAACACACGATTATTCCGCCCATGCTAAAACATCGATTTTCAGGACGTAAAAGCATAGCTTTCACGATGTAAAACGATAGCTTTGACAGTGTAAAAGCTATCGAATGACAACCTAAAAGCTATCGAATGACAACATCGGACACGAAAAACGCCAGAAAAAGCCGACATTCAAGCTCCCGAAACATGATTATCATGCCTCTTTCTAACTTTTCCGCTGCAAACCACACAATGACACAATGCTGTAAATTTGCGTATTCTGCTTACATTTTGACAATCCAAAGACACATACGAGTATGCCAGCCTGCCACCTCATCTTTACACGCCAGCGAGACAAGAAAAGTAACGCCATGATGAAAAAAAATTGACATTTTCTTTTGTCTTGTCAGTAACTTTAAGTATCTTTGCCATAGGAATATATTTTACACACACGGATGAACTATCAACTTGACCTTCATGGCGAGATGCTCATGGAGCAATACCATGAACGTCTCTCCATATACAAGCGCATAGAGCAACTGGCTATTGGCGCATTGCGCCAGGCTCTTGACACACAGCGTGTAAGGGTAACCGCCTTGGAATCTCGTATCAAGGCGGCTGACTCCTTGGCGGGGAAATTAGAGTTGAAGGGAGCGAAATACAACTCACTTGACGATGTGACGGACATCCTCGGCATACGCATAGTAACATTCTACGGTACGGACGTGGACAAGGTTGCCGCCATCGTCAGCGAGATATTTGACGTGGACTGGAGGAACTCCGTGGACAAGCGCAAGCTACACCGCCTTGACAGTTTCGGCTACAACTCACTGCACTATATCTGTCGTCTGCCAAAGAAGATATCAGAAGATGCAGATATGCCGCAGCTTAACGAACTGCCGTTTGAGATACAGATGCGTACAGCCTTGCAGCATGTATGGAGCGACCTTGACCATGACACGAAATACAAGGGTGACATAAAGATACCACGCGAGTACCTGCGCCAGTTTAACAGGCTCGCCGGTATGCTGGAACTTATTGACGAGGAGTTTGACCGCCTGCGTAACGCCCTGGCCGACTACCGTCGCCAGATGCTGACGCTGCAGGCATCAGGACAGTTGGACAATGTATATCTGAATGCCGATACCTTCAGGCAGTTCCTTGACACGCGGCCGTTCAACAGCCTCAACCAGCGTATTGCCTCCATCAATCAGGCAGAACTGTACCCGGCACCGATGATGTACTTCCTGCTGGTGTTACAAGAGTTAGGCATGGAGACCCTCGGCGACGTCAACCGGCTAATAGAAGACTACAGTGACGACGCATTCAAGTTAGCCGCATCACAGCTTGGAACCACCGACATCGACATCCTCTCTGAGAACATCGGTCTGCAGAACCTTTGCTATGTATATATACTGAAGAAAGGAGGCGGAGCGACAGAGCTGTGCAAGGTCATAGACCTGCTGAACGGAAGCGACCCTAACAACATAGAGATAGCAAACGAGATTCTCAAGCATGCACGAGAGCTCACGCATAAGTCGCAAGAGACCAGCGACGCCGCCAACACAAAGAAATCATAACCCTAAAACCTGATACACAATGAAACAACATATCGACACCTCTTTGCTTGACCGCGCCATAACCTTCGCTGTCAAAGCACACCAGGGAATGGAAAGGAAAGGAAAAGGCTTTCCTTATGTCGTGCATCCTATGGAGGCTGTCTGCATAGTGGCAACCATGACCAATGACCAGGAACTTCTGGCAGCAGCAGCACTGCATGACGTGATAGAGGACACCGATACCACCGCCGACGACCTGAAGAAGGAGTTCGGAGAGCGTGTCGCTATGTTAGTAGAAGCCGAGAGTGATGACAAGGCAGGAGGCTCGAAGGCCGAGACATGGCACCAGCGCAAGCAGGATACCCTTGACAGACTGAGAAACGCCGACCTTGACATCAAGATAGTAGCCTTGGGCGACAAGCTATCCAACATGCGGGCCATAGCCCATGACTATGCTGTACTGGGCGACGAGCTGTGGAACAGGTTCACAGTAAAAGACCCGGCAGAACATGCGTGGCGCTACCATGCGCTTGCCGAGGCACTGAACGACTTATCTGATACCGACGCCTATAAAGAATTCCACACATTAGTCAATAAAACATTTGGAACCTTATCATGAAAAACATCTTTAGCAGATTTACTCCAAAGTCACAACGCTCGAAGAGCAACATTGCCATCATACTGACTGCGGCCATACTGATAGAGGCTACAAGCGCCATACAGTATTTCTATGCGAAAGAAGGCATACGCAAAGAAGTGGAGCAACGTGCCGAGGGCGAACTTCAAGCCAAGAGCCTTGAGATACGCAACGTAAAGAACATCGTGGAGGTAGCGGTGGCAAATACGGTGTGGGCTGTGGAGCAACGGCTGTCTGAGCCTGACTCACTGGAAGCCGTAACCCGCATGATGCTGGCAAGCAATGAGTATATAGTGGGCAGCACTGTGGCATTCAAGCCTTATTACTACAAAAGCAAAGGACGGCAGTTTGCACCGTACTCCTACAAGAGTGACGGAAAGACAATAAGCAAGCAACTGGGCACCAAGGAATATGACTATCACTCCATGGAGTGGTACACCAAGCCTATGCAGACCGGTAGCGGATACTGGAGCGAGCCGTACTATGACAAGGGCGGAGGAGAGATGATGATGGCCACATACAGCAAGCCCATACATAACCCTGCCGGCAACATCGTAGCTGTGCTTACCGCCGACGTGTCGCTCGACTGGCTTTCACAGGTTATCAATGCACATCACATCTACCCCGGTTCATACAACGTACTGTTGTCACGCGAGGGCCAGATTATGGCATGTCCCGTGGAGACGCTTATCATGCGCAACAGTCTGGAGCATGTATCATCGAAGATGGAGGACAGCACCATAAGCCACATCAACCGCAAGATGCTGGCAGGAGAGAACGGTCAGGCCACCGTACGCGATGACAAAGGCGAGAAAAAATATGTGTTCTATGACCAAATGGATGACGACACAGGATGGTCTATGGCGGTGGTATGCACCGACAGCGAGATATTCCACGGCCTGAGACATGTAACATTCATGCTCGGACTGTTAATGCTCGCAGGCATGGGACTGCTGGGCTTCATCATCTGGCACTCAGCACGCAGCGCACGACGTCTGGAGCAGATAAACTCTGAGAAGAAACGCATACAAAACGAGCTGAGCGTAGCACGTGCCATACAGATATCCATGCTGCCAAAGAGCTTCCCGCCCTACCCTGACTGCGACTCTATCACAATATACGGACAGCAGACCCCGGCGAAGGCTGTAGGCGGCGACCTGTATGACTTCTACATACGCGGCAACAAGCTGTTCTTCTGCATCGGAGACGTCAGCGGCAAAGGTGTGCCGGCGTCACTGGTGATGGCAGTCACAAAGTCGCTGTTCCGCACTATCTCTGCCCATGTGTCAGAGCCTGACAACATCGTCAGCCAACTGAGCGACAGCATAGCCGAGGATAACGACATGGATATGTTTGTAACACTGTTTGTAGGTGTGATAGACATGTGTACCGGCAATATGCGTTACTGTAATGCCGGACATGACGCCCCACTGCTTATATCTGAGGATGGCAAGCACCTGGGACTGCTGCCCGTTGACAGCAACATACCGGCAGGTGTCATGAGGGACTGGCATTTCACCCGTCAGGAGACGCTGATAGACAAAGGCACCACTATATTCCTATATACCGACGGACTGACGGAGGCTGAGAACTTTGAGCATAAGCAGTTTGGCGAGCAGCGTCTGCACGACACAGCTAAAGCAGCTTGTATTGACGGCAAGCCGTCGCCTGTCACCATAATAGAACAGATGACAGAGGCTGTGCATAAGTTCGTAGGCGAGGCTGAACAGAGCGACGACCTGACGATGATGGCTGTACAATACACTCCGCAAAAGGACCGTGCCAACATACAAAGGCAGCATACCATCACCCTGCCTAACGACATAGAGAAAGTGCCGCAGCTACATGAGTTCATCAGCAGCATAGCCGAGGAAGCAGGACTCGACATGTCTGAGAGCATGGGGGTTGACCTGGCTGTGGAGGAGACAGTGGTCAACGTAATGAACTATGCCTATCCCAAGGGAACTATGGGCGTAGTCAACATCGTAGCCACCACCGACGAGAAATACCTGACGATTACCATCAGTGACAACGGCAAGCCTTTTGACCCCACTAAACAGAGCGACATTGACACCACTCTGTCTGCTGAGGAACGGCCTATAGGAGGGCTGGGTATATACCTGGTGCGACAGATTATGGACGACATAAGCTATGAGCGCAAGGATGGCAGGAACATACTGTCTCTGAGAAAGGTTCTGGGGCACAAAGTCGAAGAGCAAGTGCCTGAGGCCTGAGGCAGATACACGGAGGAAGTGATTACCCCTTCTTCCCTGAAGAGCATCGAGGGGACAAAGAATAAAGATGATTAAAGAATAAAGATGATTAAAGAATAAAGATAAAAGAAACAGCTATGATTTTTGAAGTAAAAGAAAACAACGAGAAAGTGCTTGCCACTGTCAGTGGACGACTTGACACTCCGTCGGCAGTCAGCGCACAGCAGGAGATTACGCCGCTGCTGGAGAACGCCGACAAAGAGATTATCCTTGACTGCAGCAACCTTGAGTACATCAGTAGCTCCGGTCTCCGCCTGCTGTTGACTATCCGCAAGGAAGCAGCCGCCAAGGGAGGCAAGGTCATCGTAAAGGACATTAACGATGACATCAAGAAGGTCTTTATGATGACAGGTTTCTATAACCTGTTTGAGATAAAGTAAAGAAAAGAGGATATGTCAAAACTACTGACACATCCTCTTTTCTTTTATGTAATGCGAAGATATTATTTCAATGCCTCAACATCACGCTTTACGTTGGAGCGTATCTTTGTGAGATACTGTTTCATACGCTTAGCGTCCTTGTTGTCTATGATATCAAGTAACTCCTTGAGCTCCGCACGAATCTGGTCCACCTGGTCATGGGTATAAGGGTTGAAGAGCACTTCCTGCAAGAGGTAGTCATCCTCATTAAGCACGCCCTTGGCAATACGCAGATGGCGCTTGAAGGTTGTACCAGGGGCATCCTGATGCTTCATTACCGCAGAGAACACGAAGGTGGAGACAAACGGAATAGACAGGGAGTATGCCACGGTCTTATCGTGCTCCTCGAAAGTGTACTCGTAGATATTGAGGTCAAGACGGCTGTAGAGGTCCTTGAAGAAGCAACGTCCCATATAGTCGCCCTCGCTGATGATGATGGCGTTCTCCTCTGACAGCTGGTTGAGATTAGCGAATGTAGGACCGAACATCGGGTGGGTGCTGACATATCGCTTACCCGTCTGCTCATAGTATTCCTTCAGTCCTGTCTTTACCGATGCAATGTCACTGAGGATTACGTTGTCAGGAAGACATGGCAACACCTCATTGAACGCAGGTATGGTGTATTTCACCGTAGCTGCATTGATTACGAGTTCAGGCTCAAAAGCCTTCACCTCCTCCAGTTCCGTGAAACGCTGACAATTATATGTAAAGCGCAGGCGCTTAGGGTCTTTCTCATATACGCCCACCTCATGGTCAAAGCTTAGCAGGTCAATGAAGAATGAGCCCATCTTGCCTGCTCCAAGTATAAGGATTTTCATTTCTTTGTCGTTTAGAGTATTACTGGTTAACTATCTCAAGCTGCTGACGCACAGACTCCTCGTGTATATGCTCAAACACCTGCTTAATGAAGTCTGAGCTCATACCCGTGAGCGAGCCCTGCACTCCACGCTTGTCAAGAATCTCGTTGTAACGGCCTGTCTGCAGCACCTGTATATTATGCTCCTTCTTGTACTGGCCTATCTCACGGCACACACGCATACGTTTAGCAAGAAGCTCCACGAGGTCATTGTCTATATTGTCAATCTGCTGACGCAGCAACTTGATGTTCTCTGTGGTGAAGGTGTTATCACGTGCCACGAGCATACCCACGATGTAGTCACACACCTCAGGTGTTACCTGCTGCTTAGCGTCACTCCAAGCCTTGTCTGGGTCGCAGTGAGACTCTATCATCAGACCATCAAAACCGAGGTCGAGCGCCTGCTGTGACAAAGGAGCTATAAGCTCACGCTTACCACCCATGTGTGAAGGGTCACATACGATAGGCAGGTTTGGTATGCGGCGACGCAGCTCGATAGGTATCTGCCACATAGGAGCGTTACGGTACATAGACTTGTCGAAAGAAGAGAAGCCACGATGTATGGCTGCCATCTTCTTCACTCCTGCCTGGTTGATACGCTCCATGGCGCCTATCCACAACTCAAGGTCAGGGTTAACAGGATTCTTCACCAGCACAGGAACCTCTAATCCCTTCATGGCATCAGCCAACTGCTGCATAGCGAATGGATTGGCTGATGTACGTGCGCCTATCCACAGCATATCGAGTCCGTACTTCATGGCCAGCTCTACGTGCTCAGGAGTAGCCACCTCGGTACCGATAAGCATACCTGTCTCTTTCTTCACCTCAGCCATCCATGCGAGCGCAGGCTCACCATGGCCCTCAAAGCCACCCGGCTTAGTACGTGGCTTCCATACTCCGGCACGGAACATGTGGCAACCTTTTATCGCCAGTTCCTTGGCTGTTTGCATTACTTGTTCTTCTGTCTCAGCTGAGCAAGGACCAGCTATCACGAAAGGTCTTTTTGAGTCGCTCGGCAAGTTAAGTGGTTCAAGTTCTAATTCCATAGTTTTATAGCGTTTTTGTTATTGTTCAATTATTCAAGTTTCGCATGCGCTCAACTTGTTGGGTTATCAGGTTATTAGGTCGTAAGGTCATGAGGTGAAATATGTTTAATTGTGGTGAATAGTTGCCTAATATCACCTTAAAACCTTGAAGCGAAGCGACCTCAACGCTCGGCACGCAGTGACGCTTGCCTAAGCAAGCATTCATGCTTGAGCTTGTCTCAAAACCTTAAACCTCAACGAAACTGAAGCTTGCGAAAGTTGAGTTATAGTTTTTTACAAAGCGTTGAGCACCTGCTCTTTTATCTGCTCAAGCTCATCTTTCATCTGCACCACTATATTCTGCATCTCAGCCTGGTTACTCTTTGAACCAGTGGTGTTAATCTCGCGTCCCATCTCTTGTGCTATGAAGCCGAGCTTCTTGCCTTGGCTCTGAGGCTCGTCCATGGTCTCGCGGAAGTATTTCAGGTGGTTGGCAAGTCTCTGCTTCTCCTCTGAAATGTCAAGTTTCTCTATGTAATATATGAGTTCCTGCTCCAGCCTGTTCTGGTCATATTCCACATCGGGCAGTTCGCGCAGGCTCTCAACGATTCTCGTGCGTATCTTCTCTACGCGGCTCTGCTCCCATGGCTCAATCTCCTTTGCCAGACGGGCGATGTTGTCAAGTTTCTCTTCAAACTTCTTGCGCAGTGCTGCTCCCTCCTGGGCGCGGAAGTCGTGCAGGTTGTTCAGTGCCTCGTTGATGGCTGTCTGTGCTGCAGCCCATTCCTCGTCGGTCAGTTCCACGGTTTCGTCGTGAGACATGACATCGGGCATGCGCAGTATCATCTGCATCATCTCTGACGGTGTCACCTCTCCGCCTATCTCCTGCTGCATGGCTTTCAGCTGTGCGTGATAGTTCTTGACCAGTGCCATGTTGATGGTAGGTACGTCATCGGTAGTGTCGCTCTCTATCCAGATGGAGAAATCTATCTTCCCTCTTACGACGCTTGCCTGTATCATGCGGCGTATCTCTATCTCGCGTTCACGGTATATTGGAGCTATGCGTGTCTGGCAGTCAAAATTCTTTGAGTTGAGCGCGCGCACCTCCACGTGTATCTTCTTTTCTTTGTATGTTGCCACGGCTTTGCCGTAGCCTGTCATGGATAATAGCATCTTGAAAAAAGCAAAACGATGATGTTCCTCAGTATGTAGAGGAACATCATCGTCTTTTTTATTTGTCGTTTATTATGTACAGTCTCTTAGGAGTCATTATTTCACACTAATCAGTTCGACAGTGAAGATAAGTGCAGAGTATGGTGGTATCTTGGCACCCATACCGTGTGAACCGTAAGCCAGCTCCTGTGGTATGTAGAACTCAAACTTTGAACCTACAGGCATCAGCTGCAGACCCTCGGTCCAGCCTTTTATCACCTGGTTGCACTTGAACTTGGTGGTCTGTGGGTTACGCTTATAGCTTGAGTCAAACTCTGTACCGTCTATCAGGTGACCCTCATACTTCACCTCAACCTCCTGGTCAGCCTTAGGACGCTCACCGGTGCCCATTGTGATTACCTTGTACTGCAAACCTGAAGCGGTAGTCACTACGCCCGGCTTGGTCTTGTTAGCCTTGAGCCACTCCTCGCTTGGGCGTGAGAATGTCTTGTTGAAGTAGTCTTCAGCGGTCTGCATGTTGAACTTCGTAGTGTCGCCTTCCAGTGCCGCAATGAAGCCGGCGTAGAGCTGGTCACTGTTAACGGTGTTGCCAGTGCTCTGCAGTTCCTTGTTTACGCCCGGTATCATACGAGAGTTTATCATCTGGGCGATGCGGACACCTTCTGAATATGCAACGAGACGTGGGTCGTTGCCTTTTGCCTTCAGGTCCTTCAGACCCTGGATGAAGTCTGCCATGTATGCGGTGTCAACGTTCTGCTGCTGCAGATAAGGGATGAGACCGTTGGTCTGTATGTATCCTGCTGCATAGCTTACAGAATCGCTGGTCGCCTTCTTTGATTCGGCAGAGACAGCCACTTGTGACGTAGCCGCTGTGGTTGCGTTCACTTTCTTTGGCTTCTTAGCTGCGTTGACGCTTAGCACCATAGCAGCGAGAGCCATGAATATGAATATTCTCTTCATAGTGTTATACTCTTAAAAACCTTATTTGATTTTTACAAGTTCGATGGTGAAGATAAGGGTAGAGAAAGGCTTGATGCTCTGACCCTGTGCACGCTCACCGTAAGCCAGCTCCTGAGGAATGTAAACCTCCCACTTAGAACCTTCTGGCATGTGTACGAGAGCGTCAGTCCATCCCTTGATTACCTGGTTGCAACGCATTGTTACAGGTTCGCCGCGCTTGTAGCTTGAGTCAAATACCTGACCGTCGATGGTCTTGCCTTCATAATGTACCATAACGGTAGAAGTATCAGCAGGCACAGTGCCAGTACCAGCCTTCAGCACCTTGTACTGTACGCCGCTTGGCAGTGTTACAACGCCTGGCTGCTTCTTGTTGTTGGCGAGGAAAGCCTCGTTCTTCTTCTTGTAGTCGCCATACTGCTTCTCCATGTTGGCTGCCTTGATGGTGTGCATCTTAGCCTCAAGAGTCTTGCGTGCAGTCTCGAGGTCCATCAGCTGCTTCTTGCCTGTAACACCAGACACGAAACCTGCGAGGAGGTTCTTCAGAGAGATGGTCTGTGTAGAGTCAGCGCCGAAGAGCTCGTAGTTAAGTCCCTGTACCATCTGTCCGCCTATCTGCTGACCTATCTGGATGCCAGCATAGTAGGCTGCCTTCTTCTTGTCGTCGCCGGCAGTAGCGCCCTCGTTGAGACCCTTGATGAACTCATCTATATATGCAGTGTCAACTCCAACACGCTCTACGAGATATTCCTTCAGGCCGTCGCTCTGTGACATACCAACGGCATAGCTCAGAGTGTCAATGTCGTTTTTCAAGTTTGCGGTTGGAGTACCGTTACCGCATGAGGTAAATACAGCTGCTGCAATGGCTACGCAAGCAGCGAATGTGAATTTCTTCATTTTTTCTAAATTGTTTTATTGTTAGTTTTTGTTTTCGTCTTTGTTTCCGTTGGATTAAGGATTAACGGACTAAGGATTAAGGTTTGATTTGTAATAAACCTTATTCTTTCTTCCTTCCGCCCTTATTCCGTCTTCGCTCCCGTTTTCGTTTACTTCACCTCTATCAACTCAACGTCGAATATCAGAGTGGCGAATGGAGGAATGGCACCTGCGGAACCAGCCTCGCCGTAAGCCAGGTGGTAAGGTATGAAGAAACGGTACTTGCCGCCTTCTTTCATCAGCTGCAGACCCTCGGTCCATCCTTTTATCACGCCGCTCAGTGGGAATGTGGCTGGAGTGCCGCGCTGTACGCTTGAGTCAAACAGTGTACCGTTGATGAGGAAGCCCTCATAGTGGCATACTACGCTGTCGGTGGCCTTTGGTGATTTGCCGTTACCCTCTTTCAGTACCTTATATTGCAGTCCGGAAGGAGTTGTTATCACTCCGTCCTTCTTCGCGTTCTCCTCAAGATATTTCTCGCCCTCAGCCTTCTGGGCCTTGCCTAACTCGGCTGCGCGTGCACGCTGTTGCTTCTCCTGCTCTACGAAGAACTGCTGAGTCAACTGCTGTGCTTCTGCGTCTGTCATCTGTGGTTTACCATTGACACAGTCCTTTATTGCCTGTGCAAAATCATCTAAGTTCAGTTTGTCAGCACCCATGTCTTTCAGCTGACGTCCGATTCCCATACCAAGGGCATAACTTGTTTTATCCATCTTAAATTAATTTTTCAAGTTTCGCAAATGCTCAACTTGTTGGGTTATCAGGTTTTATAAGGTCGTAAGGTCATGAGGTGAAATATGTTTAATTGTGGTGAATAGTTGCCTAATATCACCTTAAAACCTTGAAGTGAAGCGACCTCAAACCTTAAACCTCAACGAAACTGAAGCTTGCGAAAGTTGAGTTAATTTCAATAATCATACAAAATTACTCAAAAGTTTGCATTTACATCTATTTCAGCATGCTAAATTATGTTAAGACGGTTGTGACACCTTTATTTTCTTTATTGCAAAATAATCTATATCAAGAAAAAATATTAACTTTGCATTTGTGGTATAACATGATGACTTCTCCCTCCCTTGCAGGGCGAGACGGAGTTGGTATAACGAAAACTGCGATATGAAAAAGAAGATTGTGGTATTGACCGGCGCAGGAATGTCGGTAGAGAGCGGCCTGAGCACATTCCGTGATGCAGGAGGTTTGTGGGACAACTATCCCGTAGAGCGTGTTGCCACGCATGAGGGGTGGGAGGCTAATCCTGATTACGTCAATGACTTCTATAACATGCTGCGCGTGAAATACAAGGATGTGCAGCCATGTGAAGGCCACAAGTTGCTGGCTGAGATGGAGAAAGATTATGACGTGACCATCGTAACGCAGAATGTGGATGCACTGCATGAGGCTGCCGGCTCAACAAAGGTTATCCACCTGCACGGTGAGATGATGAAGATGTGCAGCAGCCGCGACGTTGACAATCCTCGCTATCACGTCTCACTGCCACATGAAGGCTTCGGCGAGACAGGTCTTGAGGTGCCTCACGGCGAGAAGGCTGGCGATGGTTCGCTGCTGCGCCCGTACATCGTCTTCTTCGGTGAGAATGTGCCTAACATGTATGATGCCGCACAAGTGGCTCAACAGGCAGATGTCTTCATCATCATCGGTACATCGCTCAATGTCTATCCTGCTGCCGGACTGGTGCAGTATGTGAAGCCCGGTACCCCGGTATACCTCATTGACCCGAAGCCTGTGACAGCCAAGGCAAACGTCACTCATTTCCAGTGTGGTGCCAGTGAGGGAGTGAGGAAGGTGATGGAGAAGATCTGAGTAGAGTTCAGAGTATAAAGTTTAGAGTATAATGAAATATGAATCCTACAGCAGAGCATTTTTCTTATCGTCGCCTTGTGGTGTATCAGCATAGCCGTAAGTATGTCAAGACGATTTACTCCATAACAAGTAGCTTTCCGAAAGACGAATTGTTTGCCCTTACTAATCAACTGCGGCGTGCCGCCGTCTCGATAACTTCTAATTTAGCGGAAGCAATGGGGCGCTATTCTGATAAAGACAAGTTACATTTTCTTGAATTTGCGTTCGGTTCATTGTATGAAACAATGTCGCAGATGGAAATAGCATTGGATTTAGGCTATGTAAATGAGGAACAATATAATGATATAGAAACCCAAGTAACAGATATTTCAAAAATGCTTTCGGGACTCAGACAATCTTACATACGTAAATTGTAATCACACTACACTTTACACATTACCCATTAAACTATAAAAACATGAAGATACTAATCATGAACGGTCCCAACCTCAACCTTCTTGGGGTAAGGGAACCAGGAATCTACGGCGACAGTTCGTTTGAGAGCTACCTGCCGAAACTGAAGGAGCGTTACCCGCAGGTTGAACTGGAGTATTACCAGAGCAACATCGAGGGTGAGATGATAAACAAACTGCAGGAGGTAGGCTTCACCTACGACGGCGTGGTGCTCAATGCCGGTGCATACACCCACACCTCCGTGGCACTTCACGACTGCATACGCTCTTTGAAGTGTCCCGTCATAGAGGTACACATCAGCAACGTACACCAGCGTGAGGAGTTCCGTCATCATTCCTACCTCTCACCAGCCTGCAAAGGCGTTATATGCGGTTTCGGGCTTGACAGCTACCGACTGGCTGTCGAGGCACTGTGTGGTGCATAATGCATTCATCCCTCATTCATCCCCCTTTTAATCAAAGAACTCAACTTTCGCAAGCTTCAGTTTCGTTGAGGTTTTAAGGTTCTTGCTTAGGCAAGCGTCACTGCGTGCCGAGCGGTAAGGTCGCTTCGCTTAGAGGTTTAAGGTGATATTTGCATACCAAAGCATTGACAACAGCATATCTCACCTAATAACCTGAAACCTCAAGACCTTAAACCTAACGAGTGAGCGCATGCGAAACTCGAATCAAAGAATCGTAAAGATATGGTGAAAACCGCTGAGGCGGAAGATGTCCTCTACATCCTCATTCAGGTTTCTCACCACTACCTCGCCGCCGCTTTGCGCGCAGTTTTTCTTCAGCTGCATGAAGAAGCGAAGACCTGAGGAACTGATATACTCCAGGTTCTTGCAGTCAACGACAATCTTGCCGCAAGGTTGCTCTGCCAAGCGGTCAAGTATGTCTGCAGCCTCAGCAGATGCGATGTTGTCGAACTCGCCGTTCAGGGCAATCACAGTCTCGTTCTCTTTCTGTTCAATATTAATGTCAAACATAGTATTCTGTTTGTTTTTATAGTTTCTTTTTCAATATAAGTACGTTTTGTCCGTCGGGGGTGCGCTCATAGTTCACGTCATCCATCAGTTGCTGGTACAGATATATGCCCAGCCCGCCTATCTGACCGCTGCTTACCGTCTGTTCCGGGTCAATCGGCGGCTGGGCAAGCGGATTGAATTCCTCCCCGCCATCGCTGATTGTGATTGTGAAATAGTCCCCGTCATCATCCGTTGTCGTGTTGAACGTCACATCTATTTTTCCAGCCACCCCCTTCGGGTAGGCGTAGTGGATGACATTTGACAAAGCCTCCTCTGCCGCCAGCACTATCCTCTCCGACTGTCTGCGGCTGAGTTTCATACAGCCGCAGTATTCGCGCAGCAAGCCCTTTACGCGTCTGAACTCCTCCACGTCATTTCTTATCACGAGACTCACGGGCTGTGATGGTGTATCGTTCTCTATGCACACCAGCGTGATGTCGTCACGCTGCTCTGAGTCGCCGAAGAACTGCTGTGTGGCATCCATGA
>Ga0247611_10001930_pt1 | contig 35388 bp, 40 predicted proteins | sample 177DNAGHGhighgp2_FD_192422 | JGI IMG/M metagenome (GOLD analysis project Ga0247611, IMG submission 192422) | Sheep rumen microbial communities from Palmerston North, Manawatu-Wanganui, New Zealand - 1770 DNA GHGhigh gp2 | ecosystem: Host-associated > Mammals > Digestive system > Stomach > Rumen... | reverse complement strand
ACAATTCATCATTTCTTATCATATGACCATGCTGAAGTGGAACTTAATGATAAGGGCTTTTGTCTTGTTAAGGGTGTTAATAGAAACCCTAAAGATTCCGCTAAGAGTAATGGCTCCGGTAAATCTACAATCTTCAATGCTATCTCTTATGCATTGACAGGTGAGACATTACAAGGATTGAAATCTAATCTAGCTAATATTGCATTCAATGATGGATGCTGGGTTAAATTGGAATTCTCTGTTGACGGACACGATTATGTGTTATTAAGAAGTAAAGAGGACGAGAAACTAGGTACTGATTTAAAGATTAGTATTGATGGAAAAGACTGCTCCGGTAAGGGTATTCGTGAATCTGAGAAGGCATTAGCTGAATTACTTCCTGATTTAACATCTGAGTTAGTCGGTAGTGTCATCCTCATTGGCCAAAACATGCCAATGAAATTTACAGCTAATACCCCAGTTGGCCGTAAAGAAGTTTTGGAACATTTAACTCAATCAGATTTCATGATTCAAGACTTGAAAGAACGTATTGCTCAGAGAGCAGATAAATTAAATGATTATATTAGAGAACAGGAAGACTCTATCCTCAGTGATAATTCTAAGCTTACTGTCCTCAATGAACAATTAGAAAAAGCTAAAACAGATTTATTAGAACACTATACTGATATGAAGAACTATCCAGCCATCCTAGAGAAGCTTAAAGCAGAGGAAGCTGAATTACACGCTCATTTAACCAGTGTAGATGAACAAGTCAAGTTGGCTGCAGACAGTGTAGCAGAGGTTCAACCTGAATTAATCGCTAAGATTAATGAGAGACAGGCAGCTCTTCTCGAGGTTATGAATGAATACAAATCTAAGTTTGCAGCAATAAATGAAAAGCGTACTGGCTTAAGAGCTACAATTTTAACCCTCGAAAATGAAATCACAGCTATGAAAAATATCAAAGATGTTTGTCCTACATGTGGTAGACCTTTTGAAGGTGTAGTCAAGCCAGATACATCAGTTAAGGAAACTCAATTAGCTGAAGTTAAACAAGTATTAGAAAGTGTTAGAAAAGAGGAAGAAGGTATTGAAGCCGACAATGTCAAAGCTAATGCTGAAGTTAACGATAAATACGAGGTTATTGTTCGTAATTTAAATGAAGCCGTTACCAAGAGAACCGCAGCTCATAAAGAATTACAACAAGAATACTTTAATACTAACTCTCAATATTTATCTAAACAAAATGAAATTGCAAGTGTTACTAGAGAACAAGAAATGTTTGAAGAGAATAGAACAAAGCTCATGAAATCTATCAGTGAGTATGAAGCTCAAATTGCAACTCTTCTTGAAAGTATGAACGCAGCTCGTGATAAGAAGGCTGTTTTTGAAGAACACCTTGCAGTTGTTAATAAAATGAATACAGTTATCAAGAGAGACTTTAGAGGATTCTTATTGAAGAATATCATTGATTATATCGATGCTAAGTCAAAAGAATATGCTTCTAAGATATTTGGATGTAATGAAGTTGCCTTCACTCTTGATGGTAATAATATAGGAATCTCCTTCTGTAATAAAGACTATGAGAATTTGAGTGGCGGTGAGAAGCAACGTTTGGACTTAATCATTCAATTTGCTATTAGAGACTTTATTAGTCAATACTTAAATTTCTCTTGCAACTTATTAGTCTTAGATGAAATCACAGATGCACTTGATAATGAATCCTGTGACAAAGTTATTAGCTTTATCATCGATGAATTAAGTAGTGTAGAATCCGTATTCATCATCTCACACCATGCTGACGAGTTAGCATTGCCATGCGACTCTGAAGTCATAGTTGAAAAGACTGCAGATGGGATTAGTAGGGTGGTGACAGCATGACATACAATCGACCTACAAGAGTAGAGTTACCACCTGAATATGACAAGAAGGCCTCCAACATATATACTAGGATGGCCCTCTATTTCGATTTACATATCTATACAGACCCTGAAACCAGGGATGATGAAAGATTATATCAATATTTATATCATATAGTGTACATGCTAGCTTGCAGAAAGAAATTCTTCAATGGCCCGAACATGTGGGAGTATTATGATAAATTTGCCTTATATGCGGCTACAAAGGTGTACACTAGATATATTAATCATCTAGAGCCAGAATTACGTCTTAAATCGGTCCTTAATTATGTTAAAGCATTATTAAATCCGATGAAGGTCGACTGGCAAAAAGAAACATTCAATGAAATTATTGGTACCGAAGATGACCCAGATGAATTTCATGAGTTACAGACTAACTTGGAGGATGCAGTTAAATCTAGTTACTGTAATAATGAAGAACTTATTAATGATGTTTTATTAGTCTTTACACATTTAGGAGATGTCATTCGCAAAGTTGTAGATAGAACTCCGTATACAAAAGACCCAATTATGAAACACCGTTTAGTAATGTCTATACTATTTACTATGGTAAACTATACAACACTACCAAGAGTGATTCTAAATAAAGATATTGAGCTTGAATATAAGTATTCTTTATATAAGAAAGATAAAACTGATAAAGTTATTCTCTGGAGATTAGATGATAAGTACCACAATCTTGTTCAAGTTCTAACAGCTGAAGTTAAGAAAGAATGTAGTAATCTAGTTGGTATGGTCAGAAATGATTACGAGTTATCCGATGAGGATGTAACAGCTGTCTTAATGACTGCCTACGGCAATGTTGCTAGAGATGATAACGAGGAGTTCTAATATGGAAATCGGTTATATTTTATACAATGATGCTATTATTAAAGTTCATGTTCTAGAACGTCATGGTAATGATGTAATTGTCGAGACTGAGCACAATGAATTGCTCTGTATCCCATCCGAAGCAGGTGTTCGCATTTATGCCACAGCTGAGGATTGCAACTTCCATGAAAGGTTCTGTACTGATTTTGTTCCACAGGAGGAAACCAAATGAAACGAGACACAAAAGAAAAATTAAATTCAATGGACCTTACAGATGTATATTCATTATTACTTTTTGCTTTATTTAAGTTGAAAGATGACCCTGAATATTCATCTATTAGTGAAATGGCCTATGTGTTAGATGGGAAGCATTTATTTAACTTCTTAGAATATTTCGGAGGTACCACTATCAAGGTTCCTACCTTAGCTGAGTTCAAAGTAGTTATTGAATCTTTATTGTTATATCAATATGTTAATATTGAGAAGATTGAATTCAATCAAGCAGTTAAGTTATTAGATATACCGGAAGAAGCAACACTCAAAGAAATTAAAACCTGCTACGCTAAGATGGTCGACTTATTACACGACTATGAGTTTAAAAGGAGTTAATATGTTTAAGAAGATTTTATTAGACTTACTTAAACAAATAAATGAAAGTGAAGCCCATCCTCGTGATGTAATGGCTATAAGTGTTGATGAGAAGCTTGACAGGTCATTAAGACACTATGAAGAAGAACTTGAAGAGACCTGTAAGTATATTCTCGCTAAGAATCCGGTTAAAGTTATTAAAGAATTAAATAGAATTAATAGGAAAAAGGAGAAGGTAGCAGATGAATTATGAATCTAATGTGGTGAAAGACCTTTCAACATTGTCTACTATTCCTGAGAAGACATTAAATAAACTAACAGACAAAGTTATCTACTGTATATGTGATGCAGTGGCAGAAGCTATGTCTGAGAATGAGTACGATGATAAGTCAATAGATATCGACATTGGCATCGGAAAACTCTCTATTGGATATATCGACGATGATGTTGTATACAAGTTCGTTCCAAGCGAATCTTTGGAAACAAGCGTTAAACAAGCGGTTTTAAACGGGCGAAATTTATTAGAGGATACATTAGAGAAATCCTTCATTGATAAGGTTACCAATGTGTACAAGGATTTAATCTAATAAATGATTATGATAGAAGAAAAACAAGAACAAGAAGCCCTAGAACTTCCGGAAGACGAAATGCTTCCTGCGGAGCTTGACTTACTTCCGCTACAAACTGAGACGAAAGAAGTTCTAAATGACATCGTCAAGGCCAAATCCAATGAAGAGTTGAAGGGATACTTAGCCAGATTCAATTTAAACATGGCTAAGAAAAATGCTGTCCGTATTGCTAGGATGCAGAATCTATTGGATGCTGTTGATGACCAAGCTATTGAACGTATGGAGAAACATCCAAGTGAGTTCTCTAACAAGGAAATTCAAGAGTACATGAAAACTATTCAAGACCAAATTAATAGTTCACAAAAAGCTATTGATGGTTTAGAAGAGAAGCCAATGATTCAAATAACGGATAAGCACAGCGAAGTTAATATCAATGTCGAGAGTCCAGCTTTAGCATCAAGAGAAGCTAAAGACAGGGTTATGAAAGCTGTCGAAGCACTAACTAAACAGTTGGTGAATAAACCGGAAGAACCAAAAGATTCTGACAATATTGATGAAACATTGTATAATATAGAGGAGGATGAGAACAATGGCCAATAAATTACCAGATAAATTCCTAGAATTTTTAAAGACATTCAACAAGAACCCAGGTGAATATACCGAAGATGAATTAGAAGAAATAGGTATTTACCATCAATCATTTGAGAGATGGGAGAAGAACTGGAATGATGTCGTTGCTTTATTGGGAGTTACTAATAAAACAGGTGAACAATTCCGTAAATGGGTATTAGCGAGGAGATATCAAAAAGGATTAGTTGAAAAGAATCCAAAGGTTTTAGATGATAAAACTATAGATGAAGTTACTAATGAAGATGTTTCAGATTCATTAGAAGGTCAAAGACAAGCTCTTATCAAAGCTAAAATGCAATTGAGAGATGAGAGAACTGACTTTAATAGAACTCTTCGTGCAGAAGCTAGATTAGACCGCTTCATTCAAACGATTCAAAGTTTAGCAAAAGATTACTCTGTGTTACCAACAGTTGTTAATACAACATTCAATACAGATATTCAAAGCTGCGAAGCTGTCTATGGCTTAGCTGACTTACACTTAGGTCCAGTAGTTGAGAACTATGCTAACACATACAACTATGAGGAAGCAGTTAAACGTGTTAATAAGATTGCAGAAGATGTTATCTATTACTGTAACTTACATAATGTTCATACCCTACATTTTATTAATATGGGAGATTTGATTGCAGGTATTATTCACCCTACAATTAGACTCGAACAAGAATATGATGTTATCGAACAAGTTATTAGGGTTGCTGAATTAGTTGCCGAGATGTTAAATACATTACAACAAGCAGCTCCAGTGGTTACTTATAGAAGTGTTGTTGATAACCATGCTAGAATCACACCTGATAAACATCAACATATTGAACTTGAAAACTTAAATAGAATTATTGATATCTTTGTTAAAGAACGTCTCAAAGATACATCTATTCAATTCCCAGATGACAATCTTGATATCGGTATTGGAAGAATTGAATTAGAGACTGGTAAGAAGTTATTCTTCATGCACGGTCACGAAGATAAAAAGACTTCTGTAGTTCAAGACTTAATGGGCTTAACTCACGAGTTCCCAGACTATATCTTAATGGCTCACTTCCACAATAGTGCAGTTCACACCTTCCAAGGGGCTAAATTGTTTATCTCTGGTAGCGTTATCGGTACAGACAGTTATGCTTTCGGTAAGAGATTGTTCAGTCAACCAGAGCAAAAATTATTAATCTTTGATAATCGTAATAACGTAATTGACTTCGATATCAGATGCAAGGAGTAGGTTATGGCAAGAAGGGATGTATTAATCTACTTTAAACAAGTTGAAGACCAATATCTTGAGATGTTGGCCGATGTCAAAGACTACGAGAAGGACCATGAAGCTGGATATATCTCTGATGAGAAGTATAATGAGCTTCTGGCCCAAATCGACATAGTCAAAGTTAACTATGAAAGAATATCATATATTATCTTCTTACTCAATGCTCCAGCTAGAGATTCAAAGAAGAATAATTATATGAAGCAGAATAAGAAGTTATCTAGAGGATTAGCAAATAGTTCCTTAGATAAAGTTCTTAATGAAAATGCAGATGCATTAAAGAAAATAAAAGAATTATTAGGAGAATAACATGGAAGAATTCGCAAAGAAATTAGGTATTGAACAACCAGGTGAAGTTGTCAATGGTAAATATATTATTCCATTAATGAACAGTGATGAGTACTCTCAAGTGTATACTAAATTAGATAAGAGTGATTTAGTTGACTTAGATGGTAGTTCAACACTTGTCACTGAAAAAGTCAGCGAGTTGAAATATGTTGGTGATGAATTCACAGTTAAGCTCGATGCTAACTTTGTGGATGACTTCTATCGAGTTGTTATTTCTAAGGAGTAGTTATGGCAAAGAAAGATTATGTTTTAGTTATCGTTACGGATGAGGAAAAGCTTTCCAACCGTGCAGACGAAATCAATGTTGCTGAGAATCAAACTCAAGTTAGGAGTATTGTCTCTAAGTTAAAGGACACAATGCTCGCCAATAAAGACTTAGTTGCTTTAGCTGCTCCTCAATTAGGATATCCTTATCGTATTTTCTGTATTAGATTTGCTGATGAGAATATTCAAACATTCATCAACCCTATGCCAGTTAAGATTGAAGGCAAGAGTTTGAGCATTGAACAAACAAAGAGTAGACCTGGCAAAGAGTATATGGTTCAAAGACCTACAAGATTAATGGCAGGTTATCAATTACCAAGTGGTCAATATAATGAACTTTCATTATCTCATCCATTATCATCTTTGTTTGAACAAATGTTAGACGTATTAGATGGTAAGTTATTCTTCAAGTATGATGTCTTAGGTTTACCTATCGACAAAGAATACTATAAAGCTTCAGAAGAAGAGAAAGCCGAGCTCCATACTTGGTATTTAGAGACATTTATTCCTGAGAGACTTAAAGCATTATCTGACTTAGCTGCTAAGGATGATGATATTAAAGCTTTACAGAATCAAATTAAATATTATAGGTCTGTCATAGAAGGTGAAACAGAGGTTGTTCCTGTCAATAAAGACGGTGAATTAGACTTTGAACATTCATCCATCAAGACAAAAGAAGCTGAAGATAAATTCAGAAAAGATTATCTCGAAGGATTGAAGAAGAATTTGGGTGTTGAATAATGGATACACAGATTGCATTCAATCGCCAAGAAGTACTAACAAAAACTGCCTATGTCCAAGACGTAGGCAATTGTGCTTTAGAGGCTATAGACGAAAGGGGTGAGCATTACTACCTGATAATAAAGACAGTTGATGGTCAGACTTTTAAATTAGAGTTTGGTCCTTTGATTCCTGACATCATAGAACTTCCTCCAGGTTATTGTATCACTTACATAAAAGAAGAGTACAATGATTCAAAGTTGGCTAAATTTATTCAAGGCTGGGCAGCTCCAAAGAAGGGCCCTAACTTTGAGACTGTGACTCAAGTAGATATAGAATACGCACTCTCTCAGTATCGTGAAGCAAAATCATACTTTGAGAATCAACAATAGGAGGACGATATGGCAAAGCAAACTCTTAGAGACTTCTACGGGAGAATCATTGGGACATTAGAAACTAATGAAGATAGAAACCCAGAGTACAATGGCGATGTCACTGCTCGTGACTTCTATAGTCGTATTCTCGGTTATTATAGAAAAAGAAGAAATATCACCACAGATTTCTATGGTCGTAAGATTGGTGATGGAGATTTAACAGCGAGCCTAGTATGGCAATCTTGGAATGAAAACAAGAACAAGTAGTAATTTATGGATAAAACCAGTAAGAATTTAGTAATAGTTGAGTCACCTAATAAGCGTGCTACTCTAATGAAAATCTTTACGGATGCCGGATATAAGAATACTAATGTCATGGCTACGTATGGTCATTTTTCTATTATTAAAGATGGTGGTAAGTACTGGAACACTGGTATTGAGCCAGATAATAACTTCAAGACCAACTATCAAATATCAAGAGAGAAGTTATCCCCTAAGTCAAGTAAGACTTATTATCAATTAGTAGAGGAGTTAACTCTTCAAGCTAAAGCTGCAGACAAAGTATATATCTGTTCTGACCCTGATAGAGAAGGTGAAGCGATTGCCTGGTCAGTTAAGAAGTTCTTAAAGATTCCAGATAGTAAATATGAACGTATCACTTTCCATGAGATTACACCTAAAGCTGTTTTAAAAGCTTTCAATAATCCAAGAAAGATAGATAACTATTTAGTCGACTCTGCTCAAAGTAGACAAGTACTAGATAAACTTACAGGCTATAGATTATCTCCAGTAGTCCGTAAAAAGACAGGAGCTAAATCTGTAGGTAGATGTCAATCTGCTGGATTGAAGTTAATTGTCGATAGAGAGAAGGAGATTCAAAGATTTAAAGCTGAGGATTTCTGGGAACTCTATCTATTGTTTGAAAAGAATGGTACAAACTTCAAAGCCAAATATGTCGGTACACCGACAGAAGAGATAAAGAAATTTACAAACTTAAATGCAGCAAATGATACAAAGGCAAGCTGTAAGATTCCATATACAATTACTGACATTGAAAGTGGTATTAAGTATATTAACCCAAAGCCACCATTTACTACAAGCACATTCCAACAGGAAGTGTTCCGTAAGTTAGGTATCAGTACCAAGACTGCTCAGAGTTATGCTCAGAAGTTATTCGAAGGTCTCGAAGTTAATGGCGAGCATATTGCTCTCATCACATATATCCGTACAGACTCTACAGAGTTAGCTCCTGAATTTCTTCCAGAGTTAGAGAATCATATTATCTCTACTTATGGTAAGGAATATTATACTGGAGTCAGAAAGGTTAAGAAGTCTGAACTAGCTCAAGATGGTCACGAAGCTATTCGTCCAGTTAGTATGGCTATGACTCCTGAGAAACTAGCTGAGTACATTGATGACCCATACATGCTAGAAATATATGAAATTATTTATAGAAGAACAGAAGCATGTGCGATGGCTCCAACAGCAATTAATGAAACAGTTTATACTATAGAGAGTAATAAGAATCTCTTTAGTTTCACTTCTCGTGAGTTATCATTTGATGGATTCAAACGTGCATATAGTTATAAAGAAGATAATGAAGATGATGAAGTCATCAGGGAAACATTCTCCCTTGGTGAGCAGATTACCCAGGAGAACGACCCACACATCGAAGTTGTCAAGAAGACCACTAAGCCTCCTGTTAGATATAAAGAAGATACACTTATTAAAGAACTTGAGGCCAAGGGCATTGGTAGACCATCTACTTATAACACAATATTAGATACTCTTCTTAGTGAGAGTAGAGGATACTGCACAGTCGAGGATAAATGTATCGTTCCTACTGAGTTAGGTATTAGACTCATTGAGTTCCTAGATGCTAACTTCCCACAGTTCTTCAGTATCTCATACACTTCTGAAATGGAAGCAGACTTAGATAAGATTAAAGAAGGCAAACTAGATAAGTTAGCTTTTCTCACTGAATTCTATAATACAATGGAAGATGCTGCTAACAAGATAGTTAAAACACCTGAGCCTACTGAAGAGGTATGTCCTGAGTGTGGTAAGCCATTAGTTGTCCGTATGGGTAAGTGGGGTCCATTCTATGGATGCTCTGGATATCCGAAGTGCAAGTATATCGGAAAAGCTAAGCCAGCTAAATAAGCTGGCTTTTATTTTATATGCAAAATTTACGGAAATGCAATTTTTATGTTGACAACTATATTTCACAATGTTATACTGTATACGACTTGGAGGTCAAAATTATATGTCAAAATGGTATGGAAGTATCACAAACAGACTAGAAGAAAATAAGAACTATCTTCATCGTGATATTCAAGCTGGTGATGATATTACTGAATACTCATGGTCTGATTGTCATTGTTATTATGTTACAAGAGTCATCGACCAAAAACATATCTTTGTTAAACCATATGAAGTTTGTGCTGACCATTCTAAAGAAGGTGGTATAGGCCATCAAAACTGGAGGTACTTCAAGACATGCAGAGAAATGTATGAGTACTTAAACGATTGTATGGATAAGGGTTTAATCAAGTATAAGGGTTGCAAGAAATATAATCTTGACGAGATTAAAGAGAATGGTGAAATCGAACTTGTATTTAGATACGGCCACTGGTATACTAAGAATGATTACTGGTATGGTACTAAGTTAGAGAAGCCACAATACCATAAGATTAACATCAGCTTTGGTGTTAGAGACTATTATTACGATTGGAGTTTCTAATAAATTATATTGACTTATAATTCTAAATAGTGTATAATATATATACAGAAAGGATTTCTAGTTAAACAAAGATGGAAGAAAGCAAATATTTAGTTTTCGAAGAACAAAAAGTTCCATGTAGAAAATTACCTAAATATATTATAAAAAGTAGAAATACTGGTTATGAGCTGGCTGAGATTAGATTCTGTGGTGCTTGGAGAAAGTATGTACTTAAAACATATGATGAAGTAATTTTTGATGCAGCGTGTTTATCAGATATTATTGTTAAATTAAATGATTTAACTGCTGAATGGCGAGCAGGTTTAAAAGATAAGTAATGAAAGGAGAAAGTAATGAAAGAACAAAATGTTAGAGTTACTAGTACATCAACTATTTCATTTGGTAGCTTATGTTGGATTACTTGGTTAGTATTCTTAATCCTAAAGCTTACTAATGTATTACCAGAGACCTTTACATGGTTCTGGGTCTGGTTCCCATTCTGGTTACCGTTTGCCCTAGGTGGTGTATTCTTGGTTGTTGCACTTATTTGCGGCTTAATTCTAGCTTGTATAGATTCATAGGACCAAGAACAAAACAGTACAATGGAACAAAATAAACAAAGTAGATTAATTAGGAGGAAAGAAAATGATTATATTAATCGACAATGAAAATTATATGATTCGTTTATGTAAGGATGACCCAAACATTCACGGATTCCACCCAAGCTATCCAAACTGGAAAAACTATGTCAAGTTATTAAATGATATGGATGAAATGGTGGTACTCTCTGGTGATGAACAAGAACAATGGTTAGATGATAATAACATCTACTATGTCCATGTTGAAGCCAAACCAAAAGAAAGCTTTGAAACTTTCAAGAGAAGAATGTACAGACAAATCGAAGAGAACAAAGAGTATATTGAAACAAGTACTTCTTTCGGTAAGTTAGTCTTCGCCTTAACTAAAGGTTCAATGGAAAAGGGTAATGTCAGTACAGACAACATCGTTGAAGTTTGGAGAGAAAACTCAGATAATAAATATCACTTACGTTTAGACTTACCAGACAATGTCTCCGACCATACTTACTACCTCTTAGTCAGAATCATCAGAAAGATTTTCGAAAAGGAAGTCAATTGCTCTTCTGAAGATGATAAAGTTACAGTCGATGAATTAGTCGAAGGTAGTTTCAATCTTTTTACTGCTGATACTCTTACTGGTGTCGCAGCTAGAATGTTAGTTTTAGAAGACTTATTCAAAAATGGTTTTGTGAAAGTTCTTCCTAACGAAGACGACTATTCAGAACCAAAATGTTCAAACTGTCCTTATGAATGTCCATGTGATGCAGACCCAGATGAATGTCCATTAGACAAAGACCAAGAAGAGAATGAACAAGATGAATGTCCATTACGTAATGTGGCAGAAGAACAAGTACAAGCTCAAGGTGAAGCTGCTGCTCAATCAAAACCATTACCAGACTGGAGAGAAATCACAGAGGAAGAATTTAACAATCTCTCTGATGAAGATAAGAAGAAAGTCTTTGACCAAGCTATCGATGACGTTAAAACAAAAGTTGTGGATATGTTATTAAACTTAGACTTAGATTTATAGTAGATAATAACTAACATTTAAAATTAGTTAAGCTAAATTAACTGAATAGCACCACTAGTACTGATGCACAGGAAAATGGATAAAGCTATGAACAGTCTCCTCACAAAGGGGACTTTTAAAAACTCGGTATTTACAATTTAGAAAATAAGTTGTATAATATAAGTATCAAACAAATGTTAGCTTTAATTAGCCGACATTAAAAGAACCGCCTGAGTTCGGGTCATCCTGAGATGATAAGGAGGGCTAGCCAACCTAATCCACCGTATCGGAATGCGACCGATGTAAAATAATGAGACGTGGTAAAGGAGTAGTTGGAGAAGAGTAGGATACAAATAGCAGAGTCCCCGCAGAAAGGTTCTTGTAAGTTTGTCCAGAGGATGATGGACTTCGGTTCTACTCCCTTGAACTTTAGAGAAAGCAAACTCTTCAAACTCCAGGATAACTATGCCGCAATGCACGACCATGATTCAAGACCGCTGTTGTTAATTACCGGGAAAATGAATGACATTCGAGCAAGAGGGAATGAGAAAGCTCTCAACCTCCAGCCAAGTGGAGAAAGTAGAATAGGCTACGAACAAATCTTGGATACCTCATCTATAGTTCCTGGAACTGTTCTCCATGATATCAAGGCTATGCTAACTTCGTGTGTAGAAAGTTGTAGTACATGGATGCATAGACTATAGATTAAAACCCAGGATAATACAGGACTTGGTGTTAGGCTACTTTTAGTAGCAATAAGACTTGGTAGTATCAGTGGTATCTCCCGATTAAATTGAATCCACTGTAAGTAAACAATTTCAAGAGTCTTATTCTTCCCACTATCATTATGTAGTTGGGATATTGTTCCGGGTTTCACCATCGAGTGCGACCCGTAATGACTATTACAGCTGCGTGCTGTGGTATAGGGGTTGGTCGTTAGTCCGCTACATAAAAATCTAACGGAATATAGGAAAGTAGTTCACTCTTATATTCGCTATTTGTTTGAACTATGATGTAACCATAAGATTTACCTACCCTCGTACCTTAATGGTGTAAAGGAAGAAAGCGTGGACTAAATAGTTAATTACATTCGAAAGGCAGAAACACTGATTCAAGTTTTCAGCAACTTATTAGCGATGGTTGTCGGTAGTTAGCCTTATTGAGAATATTACTCAATTACGTACAACCCAAAGGGAGTAGGCCGGAGTAGGATGTGATTATAAATAACCCTAACGCCTAGCAAATGACCATCTTGGAGATGCGATGCTATAAGTTTCAAACCAGTAGTACTTAGTCTGGTGGGTATGATTATAATTGTGTCCTCGTCTAATTAGATTTGTGCTTATCGTAATGATTAGTTTGATGTATCTAATACACCAAATCTGACTAGATAAAAATCGGAACTAGGTAGAAGAGGTTATAAGAATTGATTCCGAGCAAATAGTTCCTAGACTTATAAACTAGGTGGTAAGGCTGACTAGTAATAGAATGCCTACGAGAAGGAAAACTTAACCAAACCCGTAGTTAGTCTAATCGATGAACTGTAAGCTTTATTCACAGCTTTGTTGGTACATTGGTGGTTCGCCCACAGGAGCTAAGATTAGAAGTCGTCTAACACATTATAGGTTGACAGCTGACCTGAAGAAATCTACCAAAGCAGCTGAAGTTGGTAAAACAGAAACGAAAACTATTGTAAACAGGAACAGAAACCAACGACTATCCAGAAACACACTTTTAGAAAAGCAAGTCTCCAGCTGATAGATATATCACTGATGAGAATGAGCGAGTGACAACGCAGTGGCAGGTGAGAGTCCAGGTAAGCCCATGTAAGACGTGTCTAGTGACTTGCCTTGTCGTAAGACCCCGTGCAACGAAAGCAAACACGGTAGAAACTGGATTAAGACCCGCAAGGGTTCAAAGAAAGGAGACTTACCATATGGCAAAAGGTAAAGGCAAAGGTGGAGCAAGTGCAGGTCCAAGAAAGCCTCATGGACCAAAAAGAAAATTATTTCATGAATGGTCTTCAACAATAAGATTACATCTAGCGAAAGCTGGCTTATTGAAGAAAGAATACAATTATGATTCCTTCGTCTTAGCTTGTGGAGCTCATGGTAAGAGAAATCCTACTAAGGAAGACTTTGAAGCATTTGTAAGATTATCTTCAGAAGCTCAAAAGAATTACTTCCTTGCTAAGTAACTAAGGTGCCCGATTACCTTATCAAAACAGTCGGGACATCCGGAATTCAGTTAAAGGTAAGCCCTCTGCCTTCCAAGCAGATGATGACGGTTCAATTCCGTTATTCCGGTCCAAACATGCATGTGTCGTATAATGGTCAATACGCAACCTTGCCAAGGTCGAAATGCCAGTTCGATTCTGGTCACGTGCTCCAGATGTAAATTATATCTTCAATCTTTCTTGTCAAGATAAAGACGTTAAAACCTAGATTGGAGATTTATGTTGAAAATATTAAAAAGAATTGCTACAATCTTTGTTGCATACTTCTGTAACCCAAATGAGATTCGATAGCAAAAAACTCGACTAGTCATTCAAAGAGTATAAAACCGAATGCAACATCTTAGATATTCAATAATAAAGCTATTGCTATAAGCTAAGTAAAATGTCATGAATTTGAAAGGCAAATAGTTAACCTTGCAGAACGAGATAAACTGCAAGTAAAATGTAAAACTCCCCAGACATTGCGGACGAGTGAAACGGACACTAATAAATCACCCTAGGCCCATAACCTAGACATACCAGGTTCGACTCCTGAGGCCCGCGACCAAATTAAAATTAAGTACCTGCTTGACAGGTATTTTTATTTATGTTATAATTATGAGGAACCAGGAGGTTCTATTATGAGTGATAATATTATGGCTGCAATTTTTATAGCAGGATTTCTAGTAATTATTATGCTTGGTTTTGGTTTATTCCTTGCCGGCCACATGCACAGCTGCAAGAAGTTTGATAAGGATGTTGAAGCTAATATAGCTGTACATGGTAAGATAGTAGAAATAGATGTAGTTCAATCGTACATGGATGGCTGGTATCAAACTGTGGTTCACAAATTAAAATATATTAAGACTGGGGATAAAGAACTTACAATATACAAGATAGGTGGTACTTCTGTCATGGTTAATGATAATGAAATTAATTACGTCGATAAACTAACCATTAAGTTTGAGGATGGATATGTATTAGATTATTATGCAGTCTATCTAGAAGACTAGGAGAAACTATTATGAAAGCAATTTTAATTAGTATTCAACCACGCTGGGTTGCCAAAATCTTAAATGGCGAAAAGACTATTGAGATTAGAAAATCAATTCCAAAGTGCGATTTGCCTATTGATGTGTATATCTATTGCACGAAGAAAGAGCCTTATGCTAGACGATATGTTCACAATGATAAATGGGGAACATTAGAATACATTAAAAGTGATGGCAAAGTAGTCGCAAAGTTCACGCTTAATAAGGTGGAAAAAATAATCACTATTGGAATGTATTACCACGAAACAAAAACATTAGACAAAAATGAATTACCAAAATTAAGTTGTTTAACTAGACAAGAATTAGACAATTATTTGCAAGGTGAGAATGGTTACGCTTGGCACATTGATAACCTAGTAATCTTTGACAAACCAAAAGAGATTAGTGAGTTTGAGAATAGAACACTTACAAGACCTCGTAATATAAACCCTTGTGTTATTGCAAATGGGTATTTTGTAAGACCATTAACTCGTGCGCCCCAATCGTGGTGCTACATTGAAATATAGGAGGTTATATGAACAAAGTAATTACTGTTTTGGAATACATTTTGACACTTGTTGCTGGTGTCTCACTTACAATAGGTATCTGTTTAGAAAGGTCTTTAGCACAATCAATAGCTACTGGTTTAGGTATAGGCTTATATAATGCGGTTATCTTCCTCTTAATTGGCGATGTCAATAACAAGGAGGTATAGGTATGGGCTTCAACTTTTTTAAAAACGCCATAAAAAGAAATAAACAGCAAAGCAAACTGCTTCGCAAAAAAGAATGGAATGACGTAGATAGATTAAACTTCTTACTATTGGATATTGCACCATACTCACGATATGCGAGAATGGGCATGAAGAAAGCATTAAGGCACGCCATTAAGTTGTTAAAGAAAGAGGTGTTGTTATGAGATTAACTGAAGAAAATATCAAAGGATGGGATAACAAATATCATGTTGTTCCTAGTTTATTTAGCGAAAATGGTATGAAAGCAATAGACAAACTCGGTCAATATGAAGACATTGATGAAAGTCCAGAACATTTAGCAAAAATTAAAAAAGCATTAGAGATTATTAAAGAGAAAAATGTTTGGGTTTATCATTTAAAACAATGCAATAGTTTAGAAGAATATAATGAAGTATTTACTGATGAGTTACATTTAACCCAAGAAGAATATGACTTACTGAAAGAGGTGTTGCTATGAAATACATTAGAACGAAAGATGGAATTATAGTTGACACTACTAAATATAAAAATGTAGTAGAGAGAACATTTAATGACAAAGTTGTCGCTATCGACTTAAATCATTGGGGACAAGATAATGACAAATACCCAACTTGGATAGATGTAAAAGATATTATCAAGCAAGCCGACACCATTGAAGAATTGTGTGATGAGTTCTATATTGATTACGGTCAAGAAAGATTCCCGTATAGTACATATAGACAATATGAAAGATATGCTGGATGGGGAGACTTAATCAGATATCTAAGAGAAATTCATTTCACAGGTTATGATGGAGTGTATGGCTATATTTGGGTCGTATTACCGAACAATGCACCTATCTTAAAACCAGTTGCAAAAATGAAAGGTGTCTTACCAGATGGTAAGATAGATTGGGAAGTATTATGAATTTTGAATGTTATGATGAATTACGATACCTTTTCACATTTATGGTGGACACATATGTCATATTGTGGACAGTTGTTTTTACATTATTTAAAGAAAAGATAAGAAGACTCAAAGGGAACTAGAACCGTAATTGGTAGAGAGGTATTACTGTGAAAGAAATAACGAATATAAACGAAGTCGTTGATAGACTTCTTGTCAATGGCTTTGATTTTAGATTAGAAGATAACAAACTTATTATTAAAAGCTATCCATATCGAGAACCAAGTTCCTCCGTATTAGGATTTTCTTATTGGGGAACAGCAGAAGAATTTGTTTTTGATTTAGAATCAAATAACTGGGTTAAAATCGAAGATATAATTTGTGATGCATTTAACACATATAAAGGATATGTTGAAGAATATTTAAAAAACAAAATTGCCGAAGTATGCGAAAAGTTATAAAGAGGTGGTGTTATGAATAAAGAATTCTTAGTTATTATCTTGATGATATTAGGTCACTTAATTGCTGACTACACTCTTCAGGGATGGTTAGCCCAGGCCAAACAAAAGACCTACTGGGCATCCTATGATAAGAAGTATAAGTATGATTATATTCCAGCCCTTATCTGTCATAGTACATACTGGGCGATTATCGTATTTGCTCCTATCATGTTCTTCAGTTGGGAAACATTAAATTGGTTTTGGCTTGCATTACCTATCAATATTGTGATACACTATATAGTAGATGATTTAAAAGCTAATCAATTAAAGATAAACCTCATAGTGGACCAGGTGATTCATCTTATTCAAATTATAGTTACCTGGACATTATGGATGGTTCTCATAGGAGGATAGGATGAGAGATATACTTAAAACCCCACATTATTCCACTAGATGCCCAAGATGTGGATGTCACTTTGCATTTGAATTAGAGGACTTCACAGAAAATAGCAGTTACTCTAAGAAAGATTATGTCGATTGTCCATACTGTGCTTGTACACTTCAGGCCAGGAACACCGACACACATGAACTTCTCCCCAATATTAAGGTTGATTATACAGGCGGAAAAGTAAATAAGAAAATGGTCACTGTAGCTGACTGGTCATTTCCAGAAGAACGTTTCGAGTCTGTAGACTACTGGGCTCAGAAGAGAGATGATGAGTATGAAGTGGAGTATGTGTTTAACATTCATATTAAGGGTGAAGAACACACTATCAGCACTGTATATAAAAAAGAAGCTAGATTATGGGCTACTCAGTTAAATATTGACTTACAGGCTTGGGAGCAAGAAATTCAGGAGGTAGTCGCTTAATATGGAAGTTCTTGAAAGAGGTAAGAAGGCTAGCAAGTATAAAGCGAAGTGCCCAGACTGTGGTAGTATCATAGCTTTTGGGGATAAAGATATCAAAGACCCTTTCTTCTCTCCAACGCATGTTGTTTGCCCAGTGTGTAAATGTAAAATCAGAAGAGTCTTCTGGGAAAGGATTGATTAATAATTGTCTGACATCTCAAATGAGATGTCTTTTTTATTGCTAAATTAAATGATATTGTTGTATAATATAGATGATTATGGATATTCAAGCATTGAAAAATAAAGAAGAACAAGTAAAAGAACTATTAAAGGCCCAGTTCGAAACAGAGATAAGAAGTGATATTGGAGTATCCTCTTACATAATCTTCCGTGATGGTACTTTAGTAGGTGCATATAAACATAGAGATATGATGAATTTCCTTCGTGATAAGGGAGTTCTTACTAATGAAGATGTTGAGAGATTTGACATCACTGTCTTTACTGATGCCTTTGGATGTGTCAGCTGCTATGGATTTACTAAAGAAGATAGTAGCATTGAACTTCCTAAAGAACCACTAACTTCCGACCAGGAATCTACTTTAGCAGACTGGATAGATGCTGATGCAGAGAAGAGTAAACAACTTACTATAAACTTTAACAAAGGCAGTACTACCTATAACTATGATGAATTATTCAAAGCTAAGGAGTGGCCATCTGATTATATTATTCAGAAGATTAAAGATGGATACCTCCAAGATAAACTCATGGAAGACGTAAACATTCAACCATACAACAGGGAGATTAATAAACACTTAATGAGTTTAGGGGGTCCAAATACAGATATTGACTGTTACTTGTTAAGTAGTGACTGTGCAAGGGAGATTTTCTCTCAGTTAGATAATATTAAATTCGCTAATGATTGGGAGAAACGTGAGGTTGAAGCTGCACCTCTTGAAGAATTACCTAACTATCAGTGGATGTACTTCGGTGATAGATGCACCCACCCTGTTTATGCTGATACTATGAAAGGTACTTTAAATTCACCTGGCATTCATTTCGCAGTTAATGATGAAGTAAATAAATGGATTAAAGACCTTATCGTTAATTTCCCGTGCGAAGAGATGTCTGTACGTAGAGCAGAAGATGAACCAGAGCCAGAAACAGATAGGGATGCTCGTGACCGTGAATATGACCGTGCTGTTCGTGAAGAATTAAGAAAAGATAATCTCCAGGAACTCATCACACACTTACAAGCCAAGAAGGTTGATATTAAGAGCTTCTGGAACATTTGTGATGCTTCTCAACATTTAGAGGGCTTGACAGATGAGGAGTTAGAGGATTATAATAAAGCTCGTGAAGAGTTACATAACATTCAGTCTAAGGTTTCTGTTACAGGATTCTATAAAGGTGAACCAGACCCAGGTTCTTATTTAGTCTGGGATATTCCAACTGAAAAAGCTATTGAGCTTGGCCTCCGTCTTAGACAAGAAGATATTATTCATACACAAATTTCTGAGAAGTACAACACAATACTCTCAATCAGATATAAGAATGCTCAGAACCATAATTTCAAGAAGTTTGATGAAGACCATGAAACAAGTTCTTTAGTGCTAGTTGATAAGAAACCGGATAATCTCTTTAAAGACAGAGGGTGTACTGGATGGTCAAATGATGGATTCTTCTATTCATTTAACTTATATAAGGAATATAGCAGTGCTCAAGATAAAGAGAAATTTCATAAGCTTGAATTAGATGAGGACATTACACCTACTGTAATTTCTATTCCAGAGATTAATCCTAAATATGCTTATGGTCTAGATGCAGATGACTTAAAATTTATAGGAGAACATTTTGAAGAACCTTATTGGGCAGTCTGTATCTTGCAAAACCGCACTAGAGAAGTAGTTTTAGAAGAACAATATGTCATTGAAAATGTTGATTTTAATGTTGCCTATGGTGTATTTGAATCTGATGACTTCCATAACTATTATCCAGGTTATAATATTACTGTCTGTCTAGATTTTTTACCGATAGATGCCTTAAGAAACCAATATGGATTAATGGTTAGAGATATAAATAGAGAGACTGTCCATGAAGATATTCAGGTATCTGAACCAGAAGATAGTGGTGTTGTTCCAGATGAAGCTAAAGATGAAGTAATAAAATTTATCTCTGAATTCTTATCGGAAGATGATGTTAATGATATACGTTATATATACAAAGATGATGTCTGGTCATTTGCACTGGATAGTGAGGATGATGACGTTAGTTATCCATATGGTTTGTATGCTGGTGACAATTGTCTCTGTGCTCTTACCATAGATGAAGTATTCAAGATTAAAGATATTATAGCGAAATATACACATAAAACTACTAATGAAGATTTAAACATAGATACAGTAGACGTTCCGTTTGATGAAAAATATTACTGTGAAAATAGTGATTATAATTTAGAAGAAGTTATTGATTTAGTTAATACACATGCAGAAGAAAACGTTTGGACTGTTCGTGTTTATCTCGTAGATAACAACAATCAAATCGCTAGAACTAATCTAATAGCTCCACTTACTACTTTTAAAAATGCCTATGAGTCATTCTGTAACTACAAGCTAAAGGATGGCGAAGCAGCAGTCAGTCTTGATTATAATAGCATGTGGTGGGATACTGTTTTATGGAAAGATATATGGAATCATCCAGAACCAGTTACTGAGTCATCATCTAAAACAGAGATTGAAACTTTTGATGTGGTAGAGGATGTAAATGTCTCCGCAGTTTATATTCCAAAGTATGATGAGAAATATACTGCTGATATCAGTGATAGACGTATCTATTTATATAATACAAATGAGAATGATAGTGACCGAACATTAGTTTTTGGTGGAGACTCAAGCAATGAACCTAGGGTCAATACTATTCAGTACTTCTTTAGTGAACCTGTATGGTTCTTATGTGTCTTAGATAGGAATGAAGTTATAGCTAATGGTGCCAATCAAGATGGTAATTTCAGAGATGAATTACCATCTGAATATGATGGTGCTCGTGATTTTGTTTCTACTTATGATTTATTTGAGAAATATCCTCTTAAACCAGGTGAATCTGTCGCAGTTTGTATATCAGAAGACTTTAAAAATGTAACTGGTGGTGGATGGTTTATCCTTAAACGTAAATATACTGAGACATCAGTAGAAGAAGATATTAAACCAGTAACCCCAGATAATAGCTGGACCATATCCACTGAACAACATAATAACTGCAAAGATATTCATAGATTCATAGTTAAATATTTCGGTGAACATCTTGCAAATAGTTATATGGATTTCTCTATTCCTTGGACAGTGATTAAGAATGATAAAGATGATTATACTTTATATGCAGGCGGCCTTGATGAGCAGACCCATTCTCAGAATATAGGATTCAGTATTGCAAAAGTAGGTAGTGGTGATAATGAATTTATAGCTGAATTTAAAAATGCTCTTCGTAATACAATCGGAGACTCTTTCCATGAAGATGTTAAGGTCTCTACAATAGATACATATGATAAGAAATACTTAGTTAAATCTGATTTCTGGGATTCTGCTGCATTAATACAGAATAGCCTAGAAAAACAAGTTGAGGATGAAGAAGAAGGTATTACTCGTTGGGGTGTAGGTGATGACCATACTATCTGGGAATACTTCATTTATTTTGAACCTGCATACAACTATTTCCTTGAATGTGATATCCATGATTTCGCTGATAGTGAATCTTTATACTTGACAGTTGGAGACACTCCAGTTCTTAAGAGAAATAATAGCATGACTGAAGATGTTAATATTTTAACTCCAATAGAATACTTAAGCAAATATACTGAACCTGCTACAGTAAATGATATAGAAAAAGCTGTATCTGAACATGAACCTGCTGCTTTCATCATAAGCCCAGAAGGTAGCTTAGAACGCATTAAAGATGACTATGCACGTAAATTTGTTGATATAGATGGTAATTACAATCAGGATGCAAGTTTTGACTATGCTAATGATGACCTTAGACAGAATTATATTACTATTATAAACTTCGTAAAAGGTAATATTGGAGCTAGAAACATTTATCTACCTGATTGGGGTAATAATTTAACTGCAGCTCAATATAAAACATTGAAAGAATTAAGTACAATTTCTAAAGCATCAACAATCGCAATACATTCTGCAGGAGTAACTATGTCTCTTCCAGAATATATCAAGGTAAAAGATGATATAGATGTTAATGCTCGTCCAGGAAGAATCATAGAATCCAGAGAGGACTACTTTAAGAACTCTATGGTCCGTAATAGTGATGGAACATTAAAACCAGTTTATCATTGTTCATTCAATGACTTTGATACATTTATTATCGGAAATGAAGATGGAACTCTTGAATTCGATGACTGGAAAGGTGAGAGTGGTTTTGCCTGGTTCTCAGAAAATGAATGGTACGCTCAACAATATGGCGATGCTGATTTTGAATATGAGTGTTACTTAAATATAACTAACCCATTAGACTTAGGAGATATCAATCAAAATATCTTCGATGAAAATGGTACTGAAGTAAAGATTAAACAAAGACCTAAAGGTAGAAGATATAGATTTACAGACTGGTGGGAATCATCAGACTCTGTAAAAGTTTCTGATGCATTTATTAATTTGTGCAAACTTGTTGACATTGCACCAGAAGATATGTTAGTATATGCTATAAAGTGGGGCGAAACAGAAATGATATTTGACCTCACAAGAAGAGCATTCTTTAAGAACCTCGTGGTTAAGAAAGGATATGATGGAGTAATTGCCATTGAATCCGGATATAGAACCTGGGGTTGTGTAAGACCAAATCAAATTAAATTAATCAGTAACGATAATCCAACAGATAATGACAGTATGAAAGAGGATATTACTCCAGTTACATTAGACAATGTTAATATATTAGCTAAGGGTAATCCAGAAGGTGACCCAAGTACTAAAGTTACAATAGATGTATCTTCTGATGACATGGTTAAACAATATGTTATTGATAGTTTCCAACTTCGAACTACCGACGACATAGTTACAAAACTTAGAAACATAGCTGATGACCCAGAATATATCTGGGAGTATCATACTATTATTGCTCAAATAAATAATAATTATGGTTATATTACTATCAGACGTGGTGATAACTATATTTTAGGCCGCTATAACTTCGGTTTCAACGTATATGATAAAGAAATTAGAGACCACATTATTAGAAGTGTTCCTGAGTTATCTCATTACTTAAAAGAAGATGTTACTGTTCAATCACTACGTTCTACTTTCGAGATTCCCGAAGAACATAAACAATTCGTGAAGGAATGTATCAGTGAGCTTCCATTCATAGCTATGAACATAGATGATATAATGGAGAAAAATATAAATAATAAATGGGAAATCATTATGTGTAACAATGACGTTAATGGTGACCCTGATAGCTACCCTCATCGTGTAGTATTTGGTCCAGGGGAATATGACTGCTTAGATATTTCTGAGTATGAGTTAGGTAAGATACTTCATGCTGCTAAGAATGGTAATTTAAATACATTCGGGGAAGACATTAAACCATCAGCTCCTGCTTCATTTGTCAGTAAAGAAGATGAAGATGAAGATGGAATAGCTAGATATCAAGCTACCTATGTTCTCTCAACAGACATGCTTTATGTATTGAGAAGCTTAGTTGATGAAGTGTATGAAGATAATGCTTTCAATAAACGTATCGTATCCCGCAATTTAGATAAAGCTATTAAGGAATTTGAATCCGGTGATGATTTCCACGGTCCATATTCTGATGGTAATTTCCGTTTACATATCGCAGTATACCCAACAGATATTGAATATAGATTATGGTTCGCCCATTGTATCGAACACTTAGTCAGTGTAACTAGAGAAGAATTATGCTCTGATACTCCAGCTGAGGATTATGAGTTTGCTAAGGCTATAGAACAAGTATGCAATATTGAACCAAGTATTATAGATAAATATAAAGATTCTATACTTAATAATACTCCTTTCCGTATGACAGAAGATATTAAGGTAGAACCAGTGGATACACTTAAATATAACAAGAAATGGTTATTCTGTGAACCAAATACATTAAGCGGTAGGCTAATTACAGACTTAATAGCTAAGTATGAATTTGATAATGTGTGGAGATTAAGCTCTATGAGCGGTAATGGTTATACTATTATAATGGATAACGTAGACTTAAAGACTGCATATGCTGATTTCTCTACATTACCTCTTGGCCGTGTCAGTGATAATGAGTATATCATTGCTTATCGAATAGAATGTTCTCCTCAGAATTCCGGTTATCGTACAACAGTATTTGTTAGAAGAGAACGGGTCAATGAGGATATTACAATAGCTACTACTGATTTTGATTATGACCCTAAATATCTCAATTTGGAACCAGGTCATGACAGACGAGAAGATTCTATACAATTTATTAATGACCACTGGAATGAAAAAATCTGGTATTTAGTTGGGCACTACGATAAGCTCAGTGACAGAGGAATGCATAGTTTTAGTGTTGAGGTTCGTGGAAATGAACAGTCACCTAATAATTTCATTAATAATAAATATAATGGATATATGACATTCCCAGAGGTCTATAATAAGTTTATGACCTTTGATGTCGCTGAGGAAGAACCAAATTATGATGTAGACTCAGGTTGGTGGATAACCGTGTGTGCTAAAGGATTTAATCATCTAAATGGTGATGCTGGCATTACAGGTGAGCCACTAGATATTCTATTTAGAGATGAGCTTGATGGCGATGATTTAGAAGAAGATATTCAACCTTCTAAGATACAACCAGCTGTTTATGATAAAAAGTATTTAATGACTGTTGTTAAATACTATGGTCAAAGTGCATCTGAACTTATTGATAAGTATCAATTTGAAGAGTGGTGGTATTTAGACGAATTAAATTATGATGTGGAATCTATCCATAACGGTAAATATAATGAATTCACAGATGATAAATTTAATGGACTTATGACTTTTGAAGATGCATATAAAGCTTTCTTAGACTACAAATTCCCAACAGAACAAGAGGATAAGAATTATAGAGATTATGCAGATATTAGACTTGTCCTCTGTGACATGACTGATGAAAATGCTATTGATGATATCGACACTTTAATTAAGACTAGATTTCAAGAAACACGTGAAGACTTACAGCTTAAACCAACAGACCAAAGAGCTTTCTATGATGATAAGTATTTAGTAACCAGTGGTTTTACAGATAAAGCAGCCGCTGCAGCTTTCATTGAAGAAAACTGTGATGAGCCGCACTGGACAGTTCGTACTATTAGCATGACCGGTGATACTATTGACTATATAGATACCGACTTAACATTTGAAGAAGCTTGGAAATCATTTATAGAAACTACTCCAGATATGGAGTATGAGGAAGATAAAGTTGTTATAGGGTATGATGATTATGACTGGGATGCAATCGTCGGTGGAAATGCCGGTGACTATACCTGTGTTGATGTATTTGAAAAAGGTGGAGAGAATATAGCAGAAGATATTTCTTATACTCCTTCTTATACAGCTGGAAACCCATCTAACACACAATTTGATAAGAAGTACCTAGAGTATGATATACCGAACTTCAAATTAGCTGCTGAAACAATTGTTCAATACTTCGGTGGTAATCCTTGGTTTAAGGTAGAACTAAGCAGCCATCATTTCACACGTAATGGACAGACTAGATGGAAAACTAGAAAGCTAGCTGATGGAGCTACATTCTCTGATGCTTATAGTACATTCACAGGGTGGGAGTTCAGAGATTGTGATGAAAGCTTGACATTATCTTTAGATTGGAGTAAAATATCTGATAACGATAGAGCTGAGCTTGAATCTATTGGTGAAGAAATAATTCCATTTAATAAGAGAGAATGGTGGCCAATAAAAGGTAATATATTCAAAAGAATAAATAACCCATTCAGCAGAGTTATTTCTCGATATCAACATGTCAATGAAGACTTAAATGTAACCATGACTAAACCAGCAGTTAATTATAATACTGAATACATTGCTTCCAAAGAAAAGTATGGTAGTGGGGAGTATATGGATACTGCTGAAGAGGTGGTAGCATTAATCGATGAACATTACGATGAACCTGTCTGGAATGTATTCGTATGGCATTATGAACCAACTGATGAGAAGTCAGTAGTTCTAGATTCTTTATGGCTAGGTGCTACATTTGAAGATGCCTATGATACATTTAAGCACAGTGTTAAAGATATAATAGATAATTATACCTGGGTGAACACTGATGAAATTTATCTCACATTAGAGTATGAAGATGTTGATACTGAAGAAGAATATGTTGTTCTTCAAAGAAAAGTTACAGACCTATGTGAAGATGTCCAAGTTAAGCAAGTAGATATTTATGGTATAATTGCTCCATACTTTATCGAAGGACCAACCTGGAAAGACTACACCTTACACTTCTACCCACGAGAGATTGATGGCAAAACCTATACTAATAAAGAATTAATAGATACTTTTATGGGCGAACCTTGCTGGCAAATAGGCACATGCAATTCTACTAATTTGGGGACAGGTGGAATACCTTATAGTAACCTTACTTTTGAAGAGGCCTTAGAAGTCTTCCTTGATTACCGGACAAACAGTGACTATACTAAATATGTATGTATTGATTTCTCTAGGGATAATTTAATTACTCCGGTTTGTGTTAGAGAATTGAAACATGATAATCCTCTAGCGGAAGACTTGCAGATTACTAAAGTAGAACCAAAATATCATATTGAATTTAAGGAAGATAGTGAAGCCTTTGAATCCAGTATCAAGATTGTTATGGACAACCCAGAAGCTAGTGAGATAGTTAAACAAACATACATAGCTAACCGTGGTATCAGACGAAATGACTTTGCCTATGACGTTACAGATATTTCTATTGAATTTGAGGTTATGTCTGAGTTTACAGTAAACTTACAATATAATCACGGAGATGATGATAATCCAGACCTCGTCTATCTAGACCATGCTGCCTGGGGTGTTAATACTCCTAAGAAGTTCCAGGCTCTAGATGCTGCTCTAAAAGCTTTATTGACAGAAGAAGACTACAAGAAAGTAACTGAATCGAATACTTTCAAATGGGCTTATGAAGATGTATTTGAAGGTGGTAATTATTTAGATATTACTGAGGACATCACTCCTGTTGCTATGGACGTATCGGAATTTAATATAGAAAATGTGCATTCAATGGGTGCTTGGTTTGTCAAATTATATGTAAATGCCCATACGGACGAAGATGTTGTACAATTCATAAAAGAACATGCTGATGAGCCAATTTGGAATTTAAGTAGATGGACAACTGATAATTTAAATTATGATGGCTGCATATGTGATGGAGTACCTTTCCAGAAGGCTTGGGATGAACTCGTAGCTCAAGCTCAGAAACAGGACCAAAACGATTATTTCGAATTAAGATTTAAATCGTCCTATGATACCCTTAATGCAGTGATAATATTGAATCGTACTAATCGTAATATATCAGAAGATATTCAACCTGTAACACTCGATACAAATCCTAACGAGGAGAATAAAGAATTGATGAGTAAGTTCTTATCTGAAATGTGCTTCGCTGGAAATGAAGATAACTTATACGAAATGGATGATTATCTATTTGAAGAGTTCCAGGGTGATATAGAATGTGGTTGGCATTTCCATGATGGACTTGTAGATAAAGTTTATATCCCGTGGATGGGAGATGCTGAGTATGATGACACTATGTCTGATGACATGGCAAATGCTATCTACGAAGGAAATGCAGAATTCTTTAGAGCTCATGAAGAATACATAAAACCTTACGGGGGAAATGCTACCAATATGGAGGTTGAAGAGGCTATAGCTCAAGAAGCAGAACTCTGGGGAATAAGTCAGGAAGACATTGATGAATTCCTACACAATAATAAAAATTAACAAAAGGGGTTGACAGACCTCTTTTTTAATCGTATAATATATGTGAACTGTTTAGCAGGAGGATTTCGAGATGAAGATTGTTAATACAGGAAGTACATACAGGATTTACTCTGACGACCTTAAAACATTTGACAAATTACCGGTAGGTGTGTACAGAGCCAATTTCAACAAATTTACAGGATTTTTCCTTGAAAAGCATCCAGATGTAGTTATTACTGAGAAGTTATATGGACATCACCATGAAAAGGTTAACAAGATTCTTGATTCCTTTGCTAAGTTTGAAAGAAACATGGGTGTTATCTTCTCTGGTGATAAGGGTATAGGTAAATCTATGGCTGCCAAGCTTATGTCTCAGTTAGCTATAGAAAGAGGTTTACCAGTTATTCTTATCAATGAATATCTCCCAGGTGTTTCTGATTTATTAAATGATATTGAGCAAGAAGTTGTTGTTATCTTTGATGAGTTCGATAAAACATACTCTGGTGGTGGTCATGATGAAGAAGGTAATGATAGACAAACTGAATTCCTTACTTTATTAGATGGTTTCGGTGTTGGTAAAAAGTTATATGTTGTTACATGTAACAGTTTATATAAGTTGAATGATTTCTTAGTCAATAGACCAGGTAGATTCCACTACCACATCGTCTTCAGTTATCCAACAGATGATGAAATTAGAGAATATTTAACCGATAAGTTAGATAGGAAGTACCACAGAGAAATTGATAGTGTTATCGCCTTCTCCAAGAGAGTTGACCTTAACTATGACTGCTTACGTGCTATTGCCTTTGAATTAAATAATGGCTTAACATTCTCTGAGGCCATTAAGGACTTAAATATCGTCAATACCGATAGAGGTTATGACAAGTATGTTGCATTCTTAACATTATCTGATGGTTCTAGAATCTCTGTCAAGAAGTATGAAATGGATAGCTATGACACAGACCAAGTCTATATTAATTTTGATAATGGCAAGTATAGAATTGGTGTTGGATTTGTTCCCGCAGAAGACCTTAGCTATAACCTTGAAAAAGGTTACAGTGTTGTAGATGTAAATAATCTTGACCCAGAGATTTATGATATGCGTTTCTGGGTGTACAAGAAGAATGCGGCAGGTTTGACTTACCGTGAGGAAATTGAAGGCGGCCCAGAAAACTGGCCAGTTCAAATCACTGAACTTGCTTTCAAGAGAATCATCGACCGTAAAGATACACTCCATTACATGGCCTAGTCGATTACCAGTATACTTACAGTATAAACCTGGTGAATATCTAGTATAAAATTAAAGGGAAGTTGCTATTGACTTCTCTTTTTTATTGTTGTATAATAATATACGGGAGGTAGGTATACACATGAAGTTAAAACCTATTATCGTTTCATTGTTAGATACTGATTTATATAAGTTCAATATGAATCAGGTTATGTTCCACAAGCATACAGACTTAAGTGGTGAGTATTATTTTAAATGCCGTAATAAAGGTATTAGATTTACTCGGGAACAATTTGATGAAATCAATGCACAAATTGACCATCTCTGTAAACTTACATTCAAGAAAGAAGAATTAGATTACTTACGTTCTATTAGATTCATCAAAGATGACTATGTTGAATTCTTAAGACTCTGGCATCCTATTAGAGATTATGTCACTACAAGTCTTAATGATGGTGAACTCACTATCAAGGTTGCAGGTCCTTTATTCAGTGTTATGCAATTCGAAATCTACTTATTAGAAATCGTTAATGAAGTTTACTTCAGAATGCATACTCTCTATACTTATGAAGCTTTAGTATCTGGAGCTAAACATGCTCTTGATGAAAAGATTGAGAAATTCAAGAATCATACCTATGATTTCAAGTTTGCTGAGTTCGGATGCAGACGTAGATTAAGTAGAGAATGGGAAGATACAGTTGTTAAGAGATTAGCTACTGAAACAAATAACATGGTTGGTACATCCAATGTTTACCTCGCTATGAAATACCATTTAACACCAATCGGAACCTATGCACATGAATTCGTTCAAATGTATCAAGGTATTGATGATATTCCATTAGCATATACAAATAAGTATGCCATGAAAGACTGGTATGATGAGTACAAAGGTGATAATGGTACAGCTTTAACTGACACTATTACTACAGACTTATTCTTATTAGACTTTGATAGAGCTAATGCTAATAACTATACTGGTGTTAGACATGACAGCGGTGACCCATACGAATGGGGTGAAAAGATTATTGCCCACTATAAGAAATATGGCATCGACCCAAAGACTAAGATGCTACTCTTCAGTGATAGCTTAAACTTCGATAAGGCCCAACAACTCTACAATGCCTTTAGAGATAGAACTAAAGTCTCATTCGGTATCGGTACATTCGTTTCTAATGATACAGGAGTTGCAGAACCTCTTAACATTGTTATTAAATTACAAACAGTTAATGGTAAACCAGTGGCCAAGCTTTCCGATGTCCCAGGTAAAACAATGTGTAGGGATGAAGGATATGTTAAAGCTTTAAGAGATGCTATTGACTTCAGACTTAAAAGGGAGTCTAAGTAATGAATAAACTTTACAGAACAGGATTAATCATCGGTAGATTCCAGACAGTCCATAGAGGCCACGAGTTCATGATTAGAAGAGCTCTGGAATTATGTGACCAGGTTATTATATACATTGGCTCTGCTCAAGAGAGTGGTACGAAAAATAATCCATTTTCATTTGAAATTAGATTCCAGATGTTATATAATATCTTTAAGGATGAATTTAATACTGGTAAGATTGTTATCTCCCCTCTAGATGATATTGGTGCAGGTAACTCTGTTAACTGGGGTAAATACGTCCTAGACTGTGTCGAGAACGATTATCGTTGCCAGCCTGACTTATATGTCACCGGTTGTGAAAAAGACCGCTCTAGCTGGTTTACAAACGATATTGCTCCACACATGGATGAACTTAGATTAACCAGACATAACTACGAGATGAGTGCTTCTGACTGCCGTAAAGCTTTATTGGAAGACGATGTCTCTACCTGGTTAGCCTTAGTTCCAGAAAGACTCCATCCTATGTACAAACAATTACGTGAAATTCTATTGGAGGTAAATAACGAATGAAAGAACGTAGAGGTAAATTATTAATTATTGTCGACATGCAAAATGACTTCATCACAGGAAGTCTTGCAAACAAAGATGCTGAAGCTATCGTTCCAGGTATCTGTGACTTAATTAAGAACTGGAAAGGTGATATCTTCTGCACTCAAGATACACATTACCCTAACTATTTAGAAACACAAGAAGGTAATAATCTTCCTGTTGAACATTGTATCTACCAAACAGCTGGTTGGTGCATCCACGATGATATTCTTAAAACACTAAGAACTAAGAACTATAACTGCATCCTTAAATCATCTTTTGGTAGTCCAGAGTTAACTGAATATAGAACCATTGATAACTATGAAGAAGTTGTTCTTGTAGGTACATGCACAGATATCTGCGTGGTTAGTAATGCGTTGTTAGTCAAGTCATTCTTCCCAGAAGTTAAAGTTACAGTCATTAGTAGCTTATGTGCCGGTGTTACAAAAGAAAAACATGAGGCCGCTTTAGAAACAATGAGAAGCTGTCAAATCAATGTTGTTAGTGAGGTTACAATTCCAGATGTTAAGTAAAGATGTAGTCGAATGGACAAGAAATTATCTTAATAGCTTCGGTGGAAATACAAAAGCCATCATTGGTATTAGTGGTGGTAAAGATTCTACTATTGCAGCTAAAGTCTGTGTTGAAGCTGTAGGTGCTGATAGAGTTATTGGTGTCTTAATGCCAGAAGGCGCACAACATGATATTGATGTCTCTTATAAAGTTTGTAAGTATTTAGGTATCAAATATTATGAAATTAATATTGCTAACCCTGTTGTTGCTTTAGGTAATGTTATTGGTAAAGCAATGAATGTAAACCCAGATGACTATTATGTTTATTATTCTAATACTCCAGCGAGATTTAGAATGACTACTTTATATGGAGTCGCTGCTATCTTAGGTGATAGTCGTGTTGTTAATACCTGTAATCGTTCTGAAGACTATGTTGGTTACTCAACTAAATTTGGTGATAGTGCAGGTGACTTCTCTCCGCTATCTAATCTCACAGTTAGAGAAGTTAAAATCTTAGGTTATCAATTAGGTATCCCTATGGAATTCATTGAGAAAGCTCCTGAGGATGGTTTAAGTGGTAAGACCGATGAAGACAATCTAGGCTTCAGTTATAGCACCCTTGATGATTATTTACTACACGGTATTAAACCAAGCCCAGAAGTTTTAGAAAATATCGAAAGAAGACATAGAAATAATTTACATAAATTAGAACCTATGCCAAGCTATAAATTTGAAGAATAACGGAGAAATTAGCTGTGAAAAGAAAAGAAACTGTTAGAGAATTTATTAATAAGAGGACAAGTGGTGCTTTTGTTACTTTTGAGTTTGATGTTGATAAAGATAAATATAGATGTATTAGCGTTGAAGATTTTTTATTCGAATATGGTAGAAAAAGCTCGTATATCTTAGATGATTATGTTGTAGTATCTACTAAAGAATCATATCCAAGTAATGACCAAGGACAAACTATTCGGATGACATTACAAAAGAAATCAGAATATACTGAAACTTTAAAGCCAATAGAATTAACTGCATTTGAAGTTGACGATATTTTAAATAATTTATATAAAGCTAGAGACCTTGAAAATAATTATATGCTTTCAGGCGCAACCAAGTATGTAGAGTATGTAATTACTAGTATAGAAGAAAAATTATGAACAAATTTATGGGAAAACTTTTAAAACATTTAAAAACGATTAGAACACATAGGAAGTTCGTCAGACAGATGTGCTGGAAGATGGGATTAATCTGGCAAGGATTAGTTCATGATTTATCCAAGTACTCACATGAAGAATTAAAGATGTGTAAATACTGGACCGGAGTCGGTAGCCCTCATCAAGCCTGTAGAAATGCTATTGGTTATTCTCCATCCTGGATTCATCACTACCATAAGAATAAACATCATTGGGAATACTGGTTAGACGATAATGAAGAAGGTCAGATGGTAGGTATTAAGATGCCTTACAAATATGTCATAGAATCTTTCTGTGATATGGTAGGTGCAAGCAAAGCCTATGGAGGTAAGAACTGGAAACCAGATTCAGTCTGGAATTACTGGGTTACCAAATGTAAAGGTAAACGTATTATGCACCCTACTTCAGAATATTTAATTGAAAAGCTTCTATGGAACTATAAAGAGATGGGGGAGAAAGCTTTTTTAGACTGGTACAAATATTGTAACAAATCATATTTGCAGAAAGCTTATGCCGATGACTCTATAGTGAAGGAATGAGTTAATAAACAACATATATATACAAAAGTTGTTAAATATAGTATAATATAAGAGAAAGAGGTGAAAGTATGAAATACAGACCAATTAAAGAAAGAACCATCAAGAATGGTACCACAACAATCGTCACCGGTCAAGGTGATATGTCTGGCCTCCAACCAGCTATCTATGAATTAGTTGCTGCATTAGCGGCATTTAATGATAATGATGTTTTATGGCCAGTTACTAAAGGTGTTGCTAAGTTAGCTCCAGGAGATGAGTATGATGCTAATACTGGTGTAAAAGTTGCTACCAGAAAAGCTGAACTCAAAGCTAGAAAGAGAGCCGTTAAAGGTTGTGTTAACGTGTTAGGTGCTCTTGCTAAATTCAGAGCTACAGTTTCTAAAGAGCTTGATGACAACATCAATAGATGTGGAAAAATCAAAACTGAACTCGAGACTGTTGGTGAAGAGGATACAGCTGAAGAGCCTGCCGAGTAACATTTAATAGAAAAGTTAAAAGGGTGTTGACAAGACATCCTTTTTATTTTATAATAGTAGTATCTATGGAGGTTTACATATGAGTAAGAAGCTAGATATTAAACCAGGAACACGATTTGGTAGATTGACTGTTATAGAAGAAGTTGAACCCCACATATGTCCTAATGGTAAACTTATTAGAAAATTTAAGCTTAAATGTGATTGTGGTAATATAACAGAAGTAATGTTACGCAATTTAACGTCAGGTAATACTACATCATGTGGTTGTTATCATACGGAAATTAACACTACACACGGATGTAGACATCATCCAGCATATCAGACATATAGGGATATGCTGGATAGGTGTTATAATACAGAAAATGAAGAGTATCACCTATATGGGGGACGTGGTATTCAAGTGTGTGATGAATGGAAATACCATATTGAAGCTTTCTGTGCCTGGGCTGATAATACTGGTTATAAGAAAGGTTTAACTATTGATAGAATCAACCCTAATGGCGACTATTGTCCAGACAACTGCCGTTGGCTTACAAATGCAGAACAACAACGAAATAGACGAGATAATAGACAAGTTATTGATACTTTAACTGGTAAAGAATATTCATCTGTTGTAGAGGCAGCTGAAGATACCGGAGTCGGAGAATCTTTGATACATAGTCATATAAACGGGATTGTCAAAAAACCTAGATTTGTATCGTTTCAAAAGGCAAATACTCATAAGAAACACAAACTAAAATGTCATGAGACTGGTGAAATATTTAATACTTCTGCTGATGCGGCTAGAAAATATAATATAAGTAGAGTACATCTACGGGCACAGTGTAAAGCCAAAGGTTCAGTATTTTATAAGAAACTAGGACTTACATTTTCCTTTATAGACGATGATACTCCAGAAGAAAGTCCATTTGTAAATCTTCTTGATTTATCTGCTCAACCAGCATAATAATATGAAACAACAAAAATTAACCTCAGAAGAATATCATAATTGGTATAAGGACACATATAAGTTTATCTCAAACATCAACCATGAATCTCATTATAAAGCTGTAGTTAGAGGTGGAGAAGTCTGTGTTATTCCAGTTGATAAAGACGGTAACGAGGTTAGTGAAAAATAAAAAGCTAAATTAAATGTGAAAAGCTATTGACACTTTTCATAAAACGTTGTATAATATATACGTAGGTACTGAGTTACCAGAAAGGAAAATCTACATGTTAGTTATGATGACAACAATTAATCATACCTATAATCGCTCCGCAGCTGCCGATAAACAAGATAGATGGAGTGAATGTTTTGCATGTAGTGGAAACTCTTTTTCTGAGGATGATGTTGCTTAGGTAGGATACAACTTAACACATTATTAATTAAGGATTATAAGGGTGACCACTACAGAAGGTCATCCTTTTTAATTAGATGGGGGCTTAGCTCAACGGTAGAGCGGCCGGCTGTTAACCGGTTGATGTGAGTTCGATTCTCTCAGCCCCCGCCAAACACGGTGGTATGGTATAACGGTTATTATGAATGCCTGTCACGCATTGGACGAGGGTTCGACTCCCTCTATCACCGCCAAATAGTTTATTCTCTCCACGAAATCCAGAATTATTGGATTAACTGGAGTAAATGGGGGCGCATGTTCTAAGGACAAGCGAGTTGCA
>Ga0247611_10001929_pt1 | contig 35393 bp, 32 predicted proteins | sample 177DNAGHGhighgp2_FD_192422 | JGI IMG/M metagenome (GOLD analysis project Ga0247611, IMG submission 192422) | Sheep rumen microbial communities from Palmerston North, Manawatu-Wanganui, New Zealand - 1770 DNA GHGhigh gp2 | ecosystem: Host-associated > Mammals > Digestive system > Stomach > Rumen... | reverse complement strand
TGAAAACGATTAGGAATTATATCGTCTAATTTAATAGTAATTACTTCATTTTCATTTACCATATTATCCCTCTTTCTACTTTTCCTATCATAATAATATAATAAAAAAAACTATTTTTCAATAATTTATTTTATTTATCCTTCTTGATAACATCATATCTTCTTGGATATTTACTATTAGTTTTTTTATTTTTTTTAATTTTTATAAGCGTTCTGTCACTATTTTCAATAGGTAATTTAAAATAAACAGTTGTCACAATCGTACAATCTAATTTTTTTATCATATTAGTGGCATCTTCTAATTCGGTATCAATAAGTCCCTTCATTGGAACAAAAAATCCATTTACTTTAACAAGAGGAATAGATATTTCTAATAAAACACGAAGATTTGCTACAGCACGACAAGTAACTATGTCATATTTCTCTCTATTTTCCTTTGCATAATCTTCAATTCTTGCATGTACAGTTTTAACATTAGTTAAACCTAATTTATTAATAACTAAGTCAAGAAAATTAATACGCTTTTGCAAGGCATCAACTAAAGTAATAGATAGAGTAGGGAATAAGATAGCAAGAACCATACCAGGAAAACCCGCTCCTGTTCCTACATCACATAAAGTTAAATTATTATTTAAATCAATTGCTTTAATCAAAGTTAATGAATCATAAAAATGCTTTAGATATACTTCATTTTTATCAACAATTCTTGTTAAATTAACATTTTTATTATATTCAATTAATTCATTATAATAGATTTCTAGCTTGTTTAACTGATCTTCATTAATATCAATATTAATCTTTTTTAATTCTTCAATAAATCTTTCTTTATCCATTTTTATTACCTTTTTTTAAATATATTAATAGAATCGAAATATCAGCAGGATTAACTCCACTTATACGACTTGCTTGACCAACAGATATTGGTCTTACTTGTTCAAGTTTTTGTCTTGCTTCACTAGCTAAATTAGGAACTTTATTATAATCAATATCATCTGGAAGTTTAACGTCTTCAAGTTCATGCATACGATTAACTTCTTTCATAGCTTTATTAATATATCCTTCGTATTTAACACTTATTTCAACTTGTTCTAAAACCTCATCACTATATTTATTCTCTTCAATCTTACCAATTCTTACTAAATCTTTAATTAAGACTTCTGGTCTTTTTAATAATTGATATAAAGTAATTCCGTCTAGAATAGGGGAGGTTTCTAATTCATCAATTAAATCATTTTCATTAGTATTTATTTTATGAGTCTTTAAATAATTAGTTAATTCGTCAATTTTATTCAATTTATTTAGGTAATTATTATATCTTTCTTCATCAACTAATCCTATTTCATATCCATATTTTCTTAAACGAATATCTGCATTATCATGACGTAATAATAATCTATATTCAGCTCTAGAAGTTAACATTCTATATGGTTCTTTAGTACCTTTAGTAACTAAATCATCTATTAATACACCAGTATAAGCTTCATCACGTCCTAGTATCAAAGGTTCTTTATTTTCAATCTTTAAAGAAGCGTTAATACCAGCAATCAAGCCTTGGGCAGCTGCTTCTTCATAACCACTAGTACCATTTATTTGACCAGCAGTAAATAAGTTTTCTAGTATCTTATTCTCTAATGATGATTTCATCTCTAATGGATCAATAGCATCATACTCAATAGCATAAGCATATTTAAGTATTTTAGCATTTTCAAGTCCTGGTAGACTATGAACCATTAATTCTTGAATATCATATGGCATGCTTGTTGAAAAACCTTGAATATAAATATCATCATAATATCTACTTTCTGGTTCTAAGAATAATTGATGTCTTTCTTTATCAGCAAAACGAACTACTTTATCTTCAATAGAAGGACAATATCTAGGACCTACTGCATGGACATAACCACCATACATACTAGACTTAGTTAAGTTATCCTTAATTATTTGATGGGTTTTATCATTAGTATATGTTAAATAACATAATTCTTGATTATCAACGTCATAATAAGCTTTATTATCAAAAGAGAAGGTTCTTATAACATCGTCTCCTTTTTCAATTTCTAACTTAGAATAATCAATAGAATCTTTAGCTATTCTTTGAGGAGTACCTGTTTTTAATCTTTGAATAGTTAAACCATATGATTTTAATTTATCAGATAAATGTTTACTTTCTTTTTCACCATGAGGGCCACCTGGAGTTCTATTAGCACCAACTAAAATATCAGCTTTTAAATATGTTCCCGTTGTTAAAATAACAGCCTTACTATTTATTCTTTCACCGTTATCTAGAATAACTCCCAATACTTTATTATCTTCAACAATTAAATCTTCAACAAATGCTTCTTTTATTTCTAAATTCTTTTGTGCTTTAAGAGTTTTTAACATTTCTTGTGGATAAGTTATTTTATCTGCTTGCGCACGAAGAGCTTGTACTGCAGGTCCTTTCTTAGTATTTAACATCTTAAGTTGAATAAGACCTTTATCCGCATTACGCCCCATCTCTCCACCCAATGCATCAATTTCCCTTACTAAAATACCTTTAGCAGGTCCACCAATACTAGGATTACAAGGCATATCCGCTATATTTTTAATATTACTAGTTACCATAAGAGTAGGGTGATTTAGTCTTGCACTAGCAAGAGCAGCTTCACAACCAGCATGACCACCACCAACAACTATAACATCATAATTCATATATATCACTTCCGTTAATCACTAGAGATTATACAATAAAAGAATTTTATTGTAAATAAAAAAGAAAGATTACATCTTTCTTCCTTCAATTTGTTTATATCATAACTTTCTTAACGCTTCATCATTAATTCATTTTCTATTATAAAAAGCAAACTTAGCAGCAGGTGTTTCAAGAAATGAACTTTCTTTTAATTATCTTATAATTATATTATATAACATTTTTAAGTTGTATTAAATTTCTCTTTATCAAAAGGAGATTTTTATCAACAAAAATGTGAAAATTTTTTATAATTATTACTTTTTATTTGCCAACACAAAATTTACTAAATAATTGATCTAGTAATTCTTCGGTATAACTTTCACCAATTATTTCTCCTAAGATATCCCATATATCACGTAAGTCTATTTCAATCATATCAAGAGGTAGTTCATTATTAAGTGATTCTTTAATATCATCAATTCTTTTTAAACATTCTTTAATCTTAGATATTTGTCTTACATTAGTTATATAATTATAATCACTTTTCTTAATTTCTTCTAATTTAAATAATTCTGTTATCTTATCTTTTAGAGTATCAATACCTTCTAAAGTAACTGTATTAGTATATACGATATTTCTTCCTTCTAACTTAGATAAATCAATTTTACTATCTAAATCATTCTTATTTATGACAATTATACTTGTTTTATCTTTAGTTTTATTAAGAATATCTAAGTCAACATCATTTAATTCTTCATTATTATTTAAAATAACTAATACTAAATCAGCTTCATTAATTTTAAATAAACTAATTTCTACACCAATCTTTTCAACAACGTCATCAGTGTCCCTTATACCTGCTGTATCAATGATATTTAAAAGTATTCCATTAAAAGATATACTACCTTCCACAATATCTCTTGTTGTACCAGGTATATCAGTAACAATCGCTTTATTATAATCAAGTAACTTATTTAAAATACTACTTTTACCAACATTAGGTCTTCCTACAATAACCGTTTTTATTCCATCTGTTAAGATTCTTCCATTTTCGTAATTATTAATAATATTAGTTAAACTGTCGTGAAAATAATTAATTTTTTCTTTGATATCATTAATAGTTACTTCATAAATATCTTGATATTCAGGATAATCAATATTAACTTCAATATTGCTTATTAAACCAACTAAATCTTCACGTAACTTAGAGATTAATTTAGAACCAGATCCTTGCATTTGTGAAATAGCAACACGTCTTGCTTCTTCTGTTTTACCATTAATTAAGTCAGCTACAGCTTCAGCTTCCATTAAGTTAATTCTTCCATTTAAGAAAGCACGTTTTGTAAATTCACCAGGTTCTGCTTGTCTACAGCCATTTAATAATAACAGTTCAAGAACTTTATTAGTAGTTGCAATACCACCATGACAATTAATTTCAACAACGTCTTCACGAGTAAAAGTTTTAGGTGATCTCATAACCGTAACTAAAACTTCATCTATCTTTTCTTTATTATCTACAATGAAACCATAATGAATAGTATGACTATTAACATTATTTAAATTATCACCACTAAATAATTTACTAACAATAGAAATAGCATCAGGTCCACTAACTCTTATTATTGATACCGCACCAACACCAAGTGAAGTACTAATCGCGCATATTGTATCACTCATAATTATCCCTCTTTCATTTCTCACGTATTATAACATAATTATCTCATAAAATAAAGAAAAACTACAGATTATTCTTCTGTAGTTTCACTAACTTCTTCATCTACTTCTTCTTTCTTTTCAGGTTCTTGATATTTAATAACTACACATCTATGTGGTTCTTCACCTTCAGATTCAGTATAAATACCTCTAAAACCTGATAATGCATTATGAATAAGTCTTCTTTCATATGAATTCATTGGATCTAATTTAACTGGAATATGTGATCTTTGAACTTCTTTAGCAGCTTTTTTAGCAGCTTTTTCTAAGAAATAATGTTGTTTTTCTTTATAATCTGATACATCAATAACAAATTTGTAATTTTCACCAACAGCATTATGAACAGCTTGTTTAACGATTGTTGTTAAAGCATTTAAGGTTCTTGCATTCTTTCCAATTAATATTGAATTGTTTTCTGAATAAATAGAAATATTAACACTTTCTTCACGTTTTTTGATTTCCATTTGAACAGTTAATCCCATGTAATTACATATATCTTTAATCATTTCTTTGATATATTCAAGTACATCATCTTTTCTAATTACTTCAATAACACTTTTCTTACTAAATAATCCCTTAGAACTTTCGATTTCTTTAATAAATAAATTATCTTGTACATCCATTAAATCAGCTAAAGCTTGATTTACCGCTTCATCATATGTTTTTGCTTGATAAGTATTTTTCTTAATCATTTTGCATTCTCCTTTTTACTAAATAATTTTGAACTAAAGTGAAGATATTAGATACCGTCCAATAAATACCTAAAGCTGATGTCATAAAGAAAGACATTACTATAATCATTATTGAGAAACCATTCATCATCATCTTAGTTTGTTTTTGTTGTTGTTGATTGCCACTATTATTTCCGGCCTTAGCAAAAGAATACCAAGTAGTAGCACCTACAAGTATAACAATAATTATATATAGCCAGTTTCCATTTCCAATACCTACACTAGGACTTGTTCCTAAATGTAGTCCTAAGAATTTCTCTTCAAATAATGCTGGAACCCTATTAATTGCTTCTAAGAAGGCAATAAATATAGGTAATTGAATAAATGATGTAAGACATCCACTCATTGGATTAAAGTTATGTTTTTTATAAATCATCATCATTTCTTGACTTTTTGCCATCATAACTTCACGATCGTTTTGATCTTTCTTTGCATATTTCTTTTCTAATTTATCTAATTCTGGTTGGATCTTCTTCATTAATTCAGATTGCATTGCCGTTTTTCTTGTTAATGGATACATTGCTGATCTAATAATTAAAGTAATAAAAATCAAACCTAGTCCATAATTAGAAAAATATTTTCCTAAAAATAGAATTAACCAAGCTAAAGGTTTAACAAAAACTGAACTCCAAATACCATCATATCCACCAGATGTAATTTTAAATTCTTCACATTTTGTCTTTTGAACCTCTGTTGTTTCTTCAGTCTCTTTGTCACTTTCTTTATTGGTTTCTTCTTTTGTTTCCTTTTTATCTTCTTTCTTAGAATCTTCTTTTGATTCTTCTACAACTTCTTCTTCTTTTTCTTCTTCAACTAATTTATATTTGCTTTCATCAACATATTCTTCTTCGCAAGAACAATAAGGAAGTTTTGATAAATCAATACCATTTTCTAAATATAATTTAATCGTTTCTTCATCGGTTGGCCTACATAATATATTTTCAGTTAAACTTTGACCTGTTTTAGGATTAATAACACTTTTATTATCTTTTCCTTTTAAATATTTAGTACAACCGGTTAGTGTCAAAACAAGAATAATTGCAATAACTAATTGTTTAACGTTCTTCTTCATTTTCACATTCCTTTTCTATTTTATTTATTAGCTGTACAAAGGAGTCATCTATATTACTAAACTTTTCTCCTATGCACGCTTTCCTAATTATTATAATATAATCAATATTATTTGAATAGAGTTTTTTATGATTATCGACAATATTTCTTAATATTCTTTTATAATAATTACGCGTTACTGCATTACCCAATTTTTTACTAATAGAAATACCAAAGCGATAATGATTAATACTATTAAATCCATAATGAATTAATAAACAATTATTTTTAAAACATTTTTTCTTATCTATAATGTTTTTAAAATCTTTATTCTTCTGAATAATATTTATCTTCTTCATATAAACTCCTTTCTATCTAATTATAAGATAATAATTAAATAAAAAAAACACTACAAAAAAGTGTTTATTTTCTAATTAATTCCTTACGTCCTTTCTTTCTTCTCTTGTTAATAACTGAACTTTTCATACGAGCAAAGAAACCATGTTTTTTAGCTCTATTTCTGTTATTTGGTTGATATGTTCTTTTCATCTTTTTCACCTCCAAAAATTGAAATCTACATTATTATAATAGAGTTATTTTCATTTTGTCAATCTTTATTTATTTTTTTATCTTTTTTAAATAACATATTTTTATTTTTTTCCACTTATTCACAATATTGTTAATAACTATAAATGTGAATAGTGAATTAGTTATCCACATATTGTGGAAAACTTACTAAATTACTTATATAATAACATTTTATTAGTGAATAACTATGTGGATAATATGTTAATAACTTTATTTTTATCTTTTTTATTAGATTTTATCCTCATACTTTTCCACATTTAAATGTTAATAAAGTTGTTGATATATATAAGAAAACTTTACAAATAGATATTTATTTTTTTTATAAAAAAAGTTAAAATAATAACTAACAAAGGTATTGTAGGGAGGTGTTATGGTGAATAAAGATCAATTATGGCATAATTTCTTAGAAAGAATAAGACCTACGGTTAATTCAGAAATATACGCTACTTGGTTTCAAGATACATATATTAATAGTATAGATAATAATAAGATAACTATTGTAACTAAATTAGATCTACAGAAAAAATGGTTACAAAATAGATATTATGACTTTATACAAACCAATCTATATGATATAAGTAATATCAATTATGAATTAGTATTTAAACTTGAAGAAGAAATAAAGAACGAAATTCAAGTTGATGATATAGAAAAAGCTAACACTTCTACGGAAAAAGAAGATAATTTCGAAGTAGTACATAAATCTAATTTGAATAAAAATTTAACTTTTTCCACTTTTGTTGTGGGAAATAGTAATCGCTTAGCTCAAGCGGCAGCCCTTCAGGTTGCTCAAGATCCAGGAAAGATATATAACCCTTTGTTTTTATTTGGAAATAGTGGACTTGGTAAAACTCATTTAATGCATGCTATTGGTAATTACATAGAACAAAATGATAAATCAAAAAAAGTATTATATGTCACTAGTCAACAATTTATGGATGATTATTCTAAATATAGTAGAAAAGATGATGAATATAAAGATTACTTTAAAGATAAATATCATAATATTGATGTTTTAATAATTGATGATATTCAATGTATTGCAACAGGAGCTAAAACTCAAATGGAATTCTTCCATACTTTTAATGACTTACATTCTAATAATAAACAAGTTATCTTATCAAGTGATAGATCACCAAACGATTTAAAACAAATGGAAGATAGACTTCGAACAAGGTTTAATTGGGGATTAACAGCAGAAATTTATCCTCCAGAATTAGAACTTAGAAAAAATATCTTAAAAAATAAAATAAAAAATTATAAAGATAAATATGCATCATTACAAGATACGTCAGATGAAGTTATAGATTATATTGCTTCTAATATTGCAGAAGGCGATGTAAGAATCCTTGAGAATTCGTTAAATAGATTAATGGCTTATTCAGCTGTTTGGGGATTACAAAAAATAACTTTAAAAGATGCTGTAGATGCTCTTAAAGATTTAATAAATAAAGGAACAAGTGAACAAGCAGATATATCAAGAATTCAAAAAGTTGTTGCCGACTATTTCCAAATTTCTGTTGAAGATTTAAAAGGTAGAAAGAGAAGTTCTAACGTTGCCTTTCCAAGACAAATTGCTATGTACTTATCAAGATCTTTATTGAATGAATCATTTGAAAGGATAGGGCTTGAATTTGGTGGAAAAGATCATTCAACAGTAATGCATTCTTGCGATAAAATAGAAGATGAATGTATGATTAAAGAAGAAACAAGAAATACAATTGAAAAAATAAAAGAAAATTTGATATAGTGAACTATTGTTAATAATTAATCACTAATCAACAATTTATCCACTTAAAAAATTAACAAATATTGTTGATATAGTTAGAAATAAAATATTTATTAACAGTTTTCCACATTATAATAATGATAATAATAAAAATATAATTAATAAGAAAGAAGGTAAAAAAATGAAAATAATAATTAACAAAGATATTTTATTAGAAGGTTTAAATAAAGTAAGTAAAGCTTTATCTACTAAAAACTTAGTACCTGCTTTAGCAGGAATCAAATTTGATCTTAATGAGAAAGGATTAACTTTAACTGCATCAGATAATGATATAACAATACAAACGTTTATTCCTCAAGAAGAAGATAATATGACTATTGAAGAAGAAGGAAGTATTATTATTCAAGGAAAATATATATTAGATATAATAAGAAAAATACAAACAGAAAAGATTAATTTAGAAGTGTTTGATGAAGCTAAACTAACTATTTCCACAGAAAATAGTGAATATAATTTAAATGGTATCAATAAGAAAGAGTATCCTAATATAGCTTTAGAAGAAAGTAAAAACCCAATTGTTTTAGATGCTAAAGAATTTAAAAATATGATTAATCAAACTTCTTTTGCAGTATCAAACGATGAGTCACGTCCTCAATTAACAGGTATAAATTTTAAGATAAATGTTGATGAGCTTGAATGTAATGCAACTGATTCTTATAGATTAGCAAGAAAAACTATTAAATTAAATGACGTTACTACTGATAATTATAATATTATAATTCCAGGAAAAAATATAAGTGAGTTAGCTAAAATAATTGATGATGATAAGTTAGAATTACATATTTTTAATAATAAGATATTATTTAAATCTAAAAATTTATTATTTCAAAGTAGATTAATAAATGGAAGTTATCCTAATACAGCTAATTTATTACCTTCAGAAAGTATGTTAAAAATTACCGTTAATATAAATGATTTATATAATGTAATTGACCGTGTTAGTACTTTAACAAGTGATAAAGAGAAAAATGTAGTTACTCTTGAAACAGAAGATAACAAATTAATAATGAGATCAAGCAATGTTGAAGTAGGAAGAATTGAAGAATCAATGGATGTTAAGAAAGATAATGACGAAAATATTAAAATTTCTTTTAGTGCAAAATATATGATGGAAGCTTTAAGAGTATTAACAGGTCTTGAAGCAACAATAAGTTTTGTAGGAGAAATAAGTCCAATTATTGTTCAAGATAAAGATGATGAAAGAGTAATTCAATTAGTTTTACCTATAAGAACTTATTAATTTATCCACAAAAATGTTAATAATTATTTATTAGCATTTTTTTATTTAAAAATAAAAATCGACAAAAATCGACAAATCAATCCATTATTCTATGATTTGTTCACGTGATAGTGGATAGAAGGGAGGTTTTTATGGATTCTTATGAAATTAATAAAGATACTTGTGCTGTTATTGGAGTAAACGATAGTATAACTAAAGTAATAGAAGGAAAAGATGAATATTTTATTAATAAAGGATGTTATGAAGTAATGGAAGATAGTTGCCAATATTATGGTAGTAGTTGTGATGGAAGAATGAAAGGGTCAAGAATGATTATGGGAAGTAATTATAAAGTTCCTATAGTTGTATCTGAAAGTAATGAAATAATCTTCTTTCCTACAGAATCTCCAACTTCACCAAATTGTGCATGGTTTTCTTTAAATAATGTTGAGAAATATGAAAGAAGTGAAGGTTTTACAAAAGTTACTTTTTCGTCTGGTAGAGAGCTAATAGTTAAAATGTCTTTATCTTCTTTTGAAAATCAAATATTAAGAGCAAATAGATTAGGTAGCATGATAAGGAAGAGAGTTAATAATTAATCTCTTCCTTTTTTAGTCTTTTTATGTTAATTTGCTTTAAAAAACTCTAAATTCATGTTATACTTTATGAGTAGGCGTAGGTATACGTCTAATAGTAAAAATCAAAATTTGGTGGTTTTTTGAGGTGATTTTTTGAAAATCGAACATATTAAGCTCTTAAATTTTAGAAATTACGATTATTTGGAACTTGACTTCAATCCTAATATCAATATTTTTATTGGAAATAATGGTCAAGGTAAAACAAACATTTTAGAGAGTATATATGTTTTATCTCTATCTAAATCCAATAGAAGTGGTCAAGATTCTGACTTAATTAAATTTAATAAAGAATTCTTAACGGTATCAGGAAAAATTGAAAAAGATGATTTAAAAAAGAATCTAGAAGTATATATTGATAATTATCGAAAAAAAGTATCAATAAATGGTAAAGAAATTCATCGTATTAAAGATTATATTTCTAATTTTTGTGTTATTTCATTTGTTCCAACAGATCTAGATATAATTAAAGGATCACCTTCAATTAGAAGAAATTTATTAAATGTTAATATTAGTCAATTATTTAACAATTATATTACTATTCTTAATGAATATAACAAAATTGTTAAAATTAGAAATGAATATTTGAAAAAACTTTATATTAATAATAATAGTGATTTTAGATATTTAGATATTATTAATGAAAAACTAATTGAAGCCGCAGATAAGATTTATGAATATCGATTTAATTATTTAAAAGAAATCAATAGTTTTATTTCTAACATATTTAAAAAGATAACTGGATTAAGTGGTCTTACAATAAAGTATGATAATACTTTAGGTGTAATAGAATATGATAAGGAAAAGATTAAAAATGCCTTTTTAAAGAAGTTTAAAAAGAATCTTAATCAAGAAATGATTCAAGGACAAACTTTAGTTGGGCCTCATCGTGATGATTTCAGTTTTTATCTAAATGATATTGATATGAAAGTTTTTGCTTCCCAAGGACAACAAAGAATGGCTATTATTGCTTTTAAAATAAGTGAGTTAAACTATTATAAAAAAGTATTAGGTAGTTATCCTGTGTTGCTTCTTGATGATATCTTTAGTGAAATAGATTCATCTAAAAGAAACAAAATAGTTAAGTTCTTAAAAAAGGATATTCAAACGATTATAACAACAACAGATATTAATGATATATCAGAAGATTTAATAAAAGAAGCTGTTATATATAAAATAGGTAATAATAAAATTACAAAGAAAGGAAAGAAACAATAATGGAAGATGAAAAAGTAACAGAAAATTATGATTCGTCTGCAATTCAAGTACTAGAAGGGTTAGAAGCAGTACGAAAAAGACCAGGTATGTATATTGGAACAACTGATGTTAAAGGTCTTCATCACTTAGTTTGGGAAATAGTTGATAATAGTATCGATGAAGCTTTGGCTGGCTATTGTAGTCATATTGAAGTAATTGTTAATAAAGATAATTCAGTTACCGTTCGTGATGATGGCCGTGGTATTCCGGTAGATATTCACCCAAAAACCGGCAAATCTACTGTTGAAACAGTGTATACAGTATTACATGCAGGAGGTAAATTTGGTGGTGGAGGATATAAAGTATCAGGAGGATTACACGGTGTTGGTGCATCTGTAGTTAATGCCTTATCAAAGTGGGTAGAAGTAAAAGTATTTAAAGATGAAAAAGTATATTTTATTCGTTTTGAGAATGGTGGACATGCTGTAGAACCTTTAAAAGTTGTTGATTCTTGTGAAAAGAATAGAACAGGAACAATGGTAACTTTTAAGCCTGATCCTGATATCTTTGATACAGTTATTTATGATTATCAAACATTAAAAACGAGAGTAAGAGAATTAGCCTTCTTAAATAAAGGATTAACAATTACTCTTCGTGATGATCGTGATGAAGAAGATACTCAAGGAGAAAAATTCTATTATGAAGGCGGTATTAAAGAATATGTTAAGTTCATTAATAAGGGGAAAAATCCTATTCATGAAGATGTAATTCACTTTGAAGGTGAAGATGAAGGAGTATTCTTTGAAGTAGCAATGCAATATACTGATGCTTATAATGAGAATATATATTCTTTTGTTAATAACATTAATACCCATGATGGTGGAACCCATGAAGAAGGAGTAAGACGTGCTCTTACAAGAGTTATTAATAATTATGCAAGAAAAGCCGGAATGTTGAAAGAAAAAGATGAACCTTTAACTGGTGACGATGTTAAAGAAGGATTAACTATGATTATTTCTTGTAAACATCCAAATCCTCAATTTGAAGGTCAAACGAAGGGTAGATTAGGTAATTCTGAAGTTAGAAAACTGGCTGATAAAGTATTTGCTGATGGATTTGAAAGATTCTTAATGGAAAATCCTGAAGAAGCTCGTGCTATTATTAATAAATCAATGTTAGCTTGCCGTGCAAGAAATGCTGCTCGTAAAGCCCGTGAAATAACAAGAAAAAGTGAAATGGGACTATCTAATGTATTTGGAAAATTATCTGATTGTAAGAGTAAAGATCCAAAAGTATCCGAGATTTTTATAGTCGAGGGAGATTCTGCGGGTGGTTCAGCTAAACTTGGAAGAGATTCTATGACTCAAGCTATTCTTCCATTACGTGGAAAAATATTAAATGTAGAAAAGGCAAGACTAGATAAAGCTTTAGGAAACGAAGAAATAAGAACTATTATTACAGCATTTGGTACAGGTATTGGTGAAGAATTTGATTTATCAAAATTACGTTACGATAAAATTATAATCATGACCGATGCCGATGTTGATGGTTCTCATATTCGTGTATTATTGCTAACACTATTTTATCGTTTCTTTAGACCTATTGTAGAGGCAGGTCATGTTTATGCTGCTCAACCACCATTATTTAGAATAATGCATGGTAAAACAAGAAAATATGTTCTTGATGAGGCTGAAAAAGATGCTTATATTGCATCTCTTGATGAAAAAGTTAAATATGAAGTTGCTCGTATGAAAGGTCTTGGTGAAATGGACCATGACGAATTAAATGAAACAACTATGGATATTAATAAACGTGTATTAAGAAAAATAACGGTATCTGATTGTGTTGCTGCTGATGCGATGTTTGAGCGTCTTATGGGAGAAGAAGTTGAACCAAGAAGAGAATTTATTGAAGAAAATGCCCGTTATGTTAAGAATTTGGATATCTAGGAGGTTAAGGTATGGAAAATGATGAAAATAAGATAGATAATACTCCAGAAATAGATTATGGAGGAGAATTTCATGAAAAAGATAGTCATCGTGTTAATGATATCGTAACAGAAATATCTGATTCTTTTATTGATTATTCAATGAGTGTTATTACTTCTCGTGCTATTCCAGATTTGCGTGATGGTTTAAAACCTGTTCATAGACGTATTTTATGGAGTATGTTAGAAGATGGAAATACGCCAGATAAACCACATAAGAAATCAGCAACGACTGTTGGTAATGTTATGGGTAGATATCATCCTCATGGTGATAGTTCAATTTATGACGCAATGGTAAGACTTGCTCAGAATTTCAATCAAAGATATATGCTAGTAGATGGTCATGGTAACTTTGGTAATATTGAAGGTGATGGTGCTGCTGCATATCGTTATACAGAAGCAAGACTAGCTAGAATATCTCTTGAAATGTTAAGAGATATTTATAAAGATACAGTTGACATGATGCCTAACTATGATGAAAGTCGTGTAGAACCGGTTGTTTTACCATCTAGATTCCCTAATGTATTAGTTAATGGATCTATGGGTATAGCAGTTGGTATGGCAACAAATATTCCACCTCATAATCTAACAGAAGTTATTAATGGATGTATTGCTTATATTGATAATCCTGAAATTGATACAACCGGTTTAATGCAATATATTAAAGGGCCTGATTTTCCAACTGGTGGTATTATCTTAGGAAATTCAGGTATTAAAAAAGCTTATGAAACAGGTAGAGGAAGCATTACTATTCGTAGTAAAGCTTATATAGAAGAAAAACAAAATCATAATCAAATTGTTATAACAGAAGTTCCATATGGTGTTAATACAATGGAATTAAAAAACAAAGTAGCAGAATTAGTACACAATAAGATTATTGAAGGAATATCTGATTATCATACTGATTTAAAAGATGGTGTTAAGATAACAATTACACTAAAAAAAGATGTTAATGCACAAGTAGTATTAAATAATTTATATAAACATACTAATTTTCAAGTTAATTATGGAATAATCTTTTTAGTTATTGATAATGGTACACCAAAAACATTATCTTTAAAAGAAATAATTTCTAAATATATTGATCATCAAAAAGAAGTTATTATTAGAAGAACTAGATATGATTTAAAGAAAGCAGAAGAAAGAGTTCATATATTAGAAGGAGAGAAAATTGCTCTTGATAATATAGATGAAGTAGTTAATATAATTAGAAATTCTAAATCTGATGAAGAAGCTCAAAATAGATTAATTGAGAGATTCGGTTTAGATGAAGTCCAAGCTCAACATATTCTTGATATGCGTTTAAGAAAGTTAACAGGATTATCAAGAGAAGCTGTTTTAGCTGAATTAGAAGAATTAAGAAAGAAGATTGAAGATTATAATGATATTCTTGCTAATGAAACGAGAGTATTAAGTATTATTAAACAAGAAATGATTGAAATAAGAGATAAGTATGGTGATGAACGTCGTACTGATATTGATATGACAGCAATTGATTACATTGAAGATGAATCATTAATTCCTGTTGAAAATATTATTATTTCTTTAACAAATAAAGGATATATTAAGAGAATAATAACTGATACATATAAGACCCAACATCGTGGTGGTGTAGGTATTAAAGGTATGACAACTAATGAAGAAGATTTTGCTGAACAATTAATAAATGCTAAGACACATGATTATATCTTATTCTTTAGTAATAGAGGACGTGTTTATCGTATTAAGGGATATGAAATTCCTGAGTTCTCAAGACAATCTAAAGGTTTACCAATTATTAATCTACTTCCTCTTGAAAAAGAAGAAAAGATTAGATCTGTTGTTGTGGTTGATCCTAACGATGATACATATAATTATTTAGTATTTGCTACAAGAAGAGGCTTAGTAAAACGTACTAGAATAGAAGAATTTGATAACATTCGAACTAGTGGAAAAATTGCTATTATCTTAAAAGAGGATGATGAATTAGTAAAAGTAGATAAAACAAGTGGTGATAATGAAATAATTGTTTGTTCAAGTGCTGGTAGAGCTGTTAGATTTAATGAAAACGAAATTAGATCTATGGGTAGAAATACATCTGGTGTTAAAGGAATAGATATTACTGATGCAGAAGTTGTTGGTTGCGAAGTAATTACTGATCCAGTTGATCAACAAATATTAATTATTACAAAATTAGGCTATGGTAAGAAAACAAATGTAGGTGAATTTAGATTAACTCATCGTGGCAGCAAAGGTGTAAAAGCCCTTAATGTTACAGATAAGAACGGTCAATTAGTTTCTATTAGAACTGTAACTGGTGATGAAGACTTAATGGTTGTTACAGATAAAGGTGTAATAATTAGATTATCACTTGAGAATATTTCCACTTTAAAAAGAGCAACGCAAGGTGTTAGATTAATTAGATTAAAAGATGATCAAACTGTTGGATCTGTAGCTATCGTTTCAAAGGAAGAAAGTGAAGAAACAGATGAAACAGAAGAATTAGTTGAAAATGAGGATTCAGATTCTTCTATTCAACAAAATAATGAAGAAGAGGCATAAGACCTCTTCTTTTATTTCCCAGGAAATAATTCAATATTTCACGTGAAATATTGTATAAATATATTATTGACCTTTGTTTTTATATGTAGTATTATATTTACGTGCAATAAGTGACGTGGAACCAGGTCAGGATCGAGAGATAGCAGCCTTAACATTAACCACTTATGTGCACTTTTTTTTGGAGTAATATTATGAATAGATATATTGAAGAAGCATATAAAGAAGCCATGTTATCGCTTTCTCTTAATGAAGTCCCTGTTGGAGCTGTTATAGTTAAAAATGGAGAAGTAATTGCTAAAGCTCATAATTTGTCTTATATGAATGGTATAAATAGCCATGCTGAGATTTTAGCTATTAACGAAGCTATAAACAAATTAAATGATTGGCGATTAAATGATTGTGAATTATATGTTACTTTAGAACCATGTCCAATGTGTGCCGGTGCAATTATTCAGTCAAGAATAAAGAAAGTATATATAGGAACAAAATCAAATATTAAATCTAATTCTCATATAATTGAATCAATTTTTAATAATAATGATTATTATCATACAGTTGAATTTGAATATTTATATGATGAAAAATGTTCTGAAATAATATCGAATTTCTTTAAACAAAAAAGATAAAAATTATGTATATTTTTTTGTTTATGAGTCGATATTTTTTTTGAAATAAGATATAATAAACCAAGGAGGTAATTATGGCATATCAAGCATTATATAGAAAATATAGACCTCATAGTTTTGAGGATTTTATTGATCAAGATAACATTAAACAAATTTTAATTAATTCGATTTCTAACAATAAATTATCTCATGCTTATCTTTTCGCTGGACCAAGGGGAATTGGTAAAACATCAATGGCTAAAATATTTGCTAAAGCGGTTAACTGTTTGAATTTTAATGAGCATAAAGATGTATGCGATCAATGTGAGAATTGTGTTGAATGTAACAATAATACTGTTGATATTATTGAAATTGATGCAGCAAGTAATAACGGTGTTGATCAAATTCGTGAATTAAAAAATAAAATCAGCATTGTTCCAAGTGTTTTAAAATATAAAGTATATATTATTGATGAAGTTCATATGCTGACTAACAGTGCTTTTAATGCTTTATTAAAAACATTAGAGGAACCTCCATCATATGTTATTTTCATTTTAGCTACAACGGAATTTTATGAAGTTCCAGAAACGATTGTATCTAGATGTCAATGTTTTAATTTTTCTAGAATATCTATCGATAGTTTAATGAAAAGACTAAAATATATTTCTAAAGAAGAAAATATTAAAATAGATGATGAAACAGTAAAAGAAATAGCTTACTTTTCAAACGGAGGTTTGCGAGATGCTATTGGTGTTTTGGATAAGTTAAATTCATTTACTAACGGTGATATTACAAAAAAAGATTTTGAGTCCATAAATAATTTAGTTTCTCATGAAGATATTGTTACTTTATATGATAAGATTCATAATAATGATTTTCAGTACGTTTTGAATCTTTTATCTAAAATTAATCAAGATGGTTATAATTTTAATAATTTTATTGAACAATTGATGGTATATATAAGAGATATAATTGTTAATTCTTATATAAATAATATAAAAAACGATTATCTTCATGATGATATGAATTTAATAAAAAAGTTAAATTCTTTATCAGAAGAGTTAAAACATAGTCTTAATCCTTATATTATTTCCCAAGTTTATTTTTTAGAAATGATGGATAAAAATATTTCCCAGGAAATAAATGAAGAAAATGAAAACAATACAGATGAAGTTAGAAATATTAAAAATATTTCCCAGGAAATAAATATGGAAAATAATAATGTTGATCAAAGTGTGAATAAAAATATTTCCCAGGAAATAAAAAAAGAGTCAAAAATAATTGAAAATACGGAAAAAAGGAAAAATAATTCTGAAATTAATGTTATTAATGAGGATGTTAAGGCTAATTTGATAAATAATGCTTTAGCTTCTGCAAATAAAATGATTAAAGATAAATATGTTAGATGCTGGGATTTTTTACCTGAATATTTTAATTCTCGTAAATATGGTAAAATGGCGCAGTTAATATCAGATACATTTCCAATGGTAGTTGGTGAAGGATATATGATTCTTACTACAGATGTTGGTGCAATTATCGATAATATTTATAAAAGTATTAGTGTTTGTGAAGAGTTGATTAATAAAATAACAAATGATAATATAAGAGTAGTCGTTATTTTAAATAATGATTTTAATAATATAAAAACTAAATATGTTAATGACCTTAAAAATGGTATTAAATATGAGGTTGTTGAAGAAAAAAGAAATCTAATTGAAAAATCTCAAGGAGATTTAGTTACAAAAGCAATTAATATATTTGGTAAAGATTTAGTAGATATAGAATAGGAGTGATTAATTATGAATATGCAAGCAATGTTAAAACAAGCGCAAGCAATGCAAAGAGATATGATGAAAGCAAAGGAGGAAATTGATAAAACTTCTTTTGTTGGTGAAAATGGTTTAGTTAAGGTAACAATGGATGGAACTAAGAAGATTACTAGTGTTGAGATTGACAAAGAAGGTTTTGAAGTTGATGATTTAGAGATGCTACAAGATATGTTCCTTGTTGCTACAAATGATGCTATGAACGAAGTTGACAAACTTACTGAAGAAAAAATGGGTAAATATACAAAAGGAATGCCTGGATTATTCTAATTATGTATCCAAAGAGTATTAAAAATTTAATTGAATCTTTTAAATATTTCCCAGGTATAGGAGAAAAGACAGCTGAAAGGTTGGCTTTTTCTGTTTTAAATATGGAAGATGATGAAATAAAAATGATTTCTGATAGTTTATTATCTATTAAAAAAAATCTTAAAAGATGTTCTATATGTAATAATTTATGTGAATCTGATATTTGTTCGATATGTGATGATAAATTAAGAGATTCTAATACTTTATGCGTTGTAGAAGATCCTAAAACAATTTTTTTAATAGAGAAAACAGGTCTTTATCATGGATATTATCATGTTTTATCTGGTTTAATCTCTTCTTTTGATGGTATTTCTCCTGAAAAGTTAAATATCCATAAATTAATCGAAAGAATTGAAAATAATAGTTTTAAAGAAGTTATTATTGCTGTTAAACCATGTATTGAAGGTGAGATGACCGCTTTATATATTAATAACATTTTATCTGGTATGAATGTATCTGTTACTAGATTAGCATCTGGTATTCCTATGGGTGCTGATATGGACTATGTTGATGCTCTAACTCTCGAAAGAGCATTTGAAAATCGCAAGAATATATCTTAGGAGGATTTATGGTTAATAATGAAGAACTATTATCTAAAATTAGTAGCTTTTCTCATGCATATTTAATTAATTCTAATAATTTAGATTCTAGTTTTTCTTTTGCCAAAGAACTTGCTAAGAAAATTATTATTAGTGATAATGATGAAATGCTGTATAAAAATGAAGAAATATCTGATTTAATTGATGAAAACGCATTTGATGATTTCTTTGTTTTAAATCCTGATAATTTAAATATAAAAGTTGATGATTTAAATGAACTGTTAGATTATTTTGAAACAAAGTCGTTAAGAAATAATGGAAATAGAGTTTATGTCATTTACGGAATAGAAAGACTTCGTCCGCTTTTTGCTAATAAATTGCTTAAATTTATTGAAGAACCAGAAGATAACATTTTTGGCATTATTCTTACACAAAACATGGATGGTGTACTTCCAACAATTGTTTCCCGTTGCCAGACAATTAATTTAAAATATGATGTTAATATTGATATGGATAAAATATCAGATATGAAAAAGTTTCTTGACTTTTTTATCCACAATAAAATAGATACAATTGCATATACCAATGATTATTTTTCAAAATATGAAGGAAATAGAAAAAGTTATATTGATTGTTTTACTTCAATTGAAACGATTATTTCTAATCATATAAATAAGTTTTATGGTAATTCTTTTGATGAAGAATATATTGTTTCATCATTATGTGAATTAGATATAAACAAACTAATTAAAATGCTAAATATTACAAGTAAATTAAAGGAATTAGTTAATAATAACATTAATTTGAATTTGCTTTTAGATAGATATATAATTGAAATGGAAAGAGGTGATTAACTTGCCAAGAATCGTAGGAATCACATTTAATAAAAAAGGTAGAATATATAATTTTAATGCTTTAGATTATAAATTAGAATTAGATGATGAGGTAATTGTTGAAACAGAAAAAGGAATACAATATGGATTTGTTTCATCTGAAGTAAAAGAAATAGATGATAATGAATTTAGTCTTCCTTTGAAAGATGTTATAAGAATTTCTACTCAAAAAGACAAAAAAATTTATAAGTCAAATGTTGAAGATGCTGAGAAAGCTCTTGATAAAAGTAGAGAAATAGTTGAAGAACTTGGGCTTGATATGCATATACTTGAGGCAAGTTATACTTTTGATCGTAAGCAATTATTATTTAATTTTTTAGCTGATGAACGTGTTGATTTTCGTGAACTAGCTAAAAGACTTGCTCAAATATATAAAACGAGAATTGAACTTCGTCAAATTGGTATTCGTGATAAAGCTAAAGAAGTAGGAGGAATTGGTCCTTGTGGAAGAGTCCTTTGCTGTAATAGTTTTTTAACTGATTTATCTGGAGTAACTATTAATATGGCAAAGAATCAATTATTAGCCCTTAATCCAACAAAAATCAATGGTGTTTGTGGAAGACTTCTTTGTTGCTTAAATTACGAAGATATTGTCTATACTAAATTACGTGAAAAAATGCCTGATATAGGTGATTATTATAAAAGTAAGACTGTATCTGGTAAGGTAGTAGATATGAATGTTTTAAAACAAAAAATATATGTTGATGATGGTAATAATACAGTAGAGGTAGACTTATCTAATGGAAAGTATTAATACCATTGTTGGATATAATAATTTAGTTATTTATCAAAATGATGACTGGTTTAAGTTTTCTCTTGAATCGGTCCTTTTGCCGTCTTTTGTAGTTATAAACAAAAATATGGATAAAATTTTGGATTTATGCTCAGGTAATGCGCCTATTCCAATTCTTTTATCAACTAAAACTAAGAAAAAGATAATTGGTGTTGAGATTCAAAAAGATTTATGTGATTTAGCCAATAAATCAATTAAAGCTAATCATTTAGAGAATCAAATAGAAATTATTAATGAAGATTTAAATAATTTATTTAATCTTTACGAAAGTGATTGTTTTGATATAATTACATGTAATCCGCCGTATTTTAAGAATATTGAAGATTCTAAGAAAAATGAGGATATTCATAAAATTATTGCTAGACATGAAGTTAAGACTAATATAGAGCAAATAATTAAATTATCAAAAAAATTACTTAAAAATGGTGGAAAACTATATTTGGTTCATAGAACTGATCGTTTCTTTGAAATAACTAATCTTTTAATGGATAATAATCTTATGCCGAAAAGGATACGACTTATTTATCCAAAAGAAGGGGAAGAATCTAATTTATTTATGATTGAGGCTACAAAGAATGGTTCTTATGGATTGAAGTTTGAAAGTCCTTTATATGTTCATAACAATGATGGATCTTATAAAGATGAAATAAAAAGAATATTTAAAATGGAGTGATGATTATGAAATTAATCGTAGGCTTAGGTAATCCAGGACGAGAGTATGAAGATACTAGACATAATATAGGTTTTATGGTTGTTGATTATTTTGTTAAAGCTAATTCTTTAGGTAGTTTTACTGAAAAGTTTAATGCTTTATTGCTTAAATCAACATTTAATAATGAACAATTAATTATTGTTAAACCATTATCATTTATGAACTTATCTGGTGATGTTGTTCAAAAAGTTGTTAATTATTATAAGATTGATATTAATGATATTATCGTTATTCATGATGATTTAGATATGCCAGTTGGTAAAATTAAATTGAAACTTGGTGGATCCAGTGGTGGTCATAATGGTATTAAAGATATTACTAATAAATTAGGTAATGATAATTATAAACATTTAAAAATAGGTATTGCTAATAATAAAAATATTGATACGAAAGATTATGTCTTAGGCAAATTTAAAGATAATGATAAAAAGGAAATTATGTTTGCTATCTATCATGCGAATGATATCTTAAAAGATTATTTTAAATATGATTTCAATGATTTAATGAGTAGATATAATGGAGTTTATGATGGATTATCTAACTAGTTTGTTTAAAATTGATGATAAAAAAAATATAGGCTTAAAGGGATTAACCGATGAGTCTTTTTGTGTTTATGTTTATGATTATTTTTGTAAATACAATAAAAGTATAATTATTGTTACACCAACTTTATTTGAAGCTAATAAAATTTTGAATAGTTTAGAAACTTATACAAAAGATGTTCTATTTTTTCCAATGGATGACTTCTTAACAAGTATGGCAATAGCAATGTCTCCAGATCTTAAAGTAACAAGAATAGAAACTTTAATTAATTTAATAAGTGATAATAAGAAAATAATTGTTACTCACCTAATGGGATATTTACGTTATTTACCTACAAAAGAGTTGTTTAAGAAGAATATATTGAAGATAAAAATTGGTGATAGTTTTGAAATAAAAGAATTAGCTAGTAAATTAGTTGATATTGGTTATGCAAGAGAAACTCTTGTATCTAAAACTGGTGATTTTGCTTTACGTGGATATATTCTTGATATTTTTCCCGTAGGTGAAGATAACCCAATAAGATTTGAATTTTTTGGTGATGAAATAGATTCAATAAGATATTTTGATGTTGATAGTCAAACTTCTATTAAAAAAGTAAATGATATAACAATATATCCAATAACTGAATTTATTTATGATAAAGTGAATGATAATAGTTATGATAATCAAAAATATCTTCCAAATTTATCCACAAAAGTTGTGAATATTAATGATTATTTAGATGATTTTACTATTTTTGTTAAGGATTATTCCACGATTAGGAGTTTATATAAAGAAACTACAGATCAAATAAAAGAGTATAAAGATAACAAAGATACTGATTATAATGGTAACTATATGCATAATCTTGATATGTTTGATTATCCAATGATTCATTATCTTACTAAAGATAGTTTATTATCAGGATTTAATCTTGATTATGTAAATTATAAGATTAAGGAAGTTCCTTTTTTTCGTGAAAATATAGAAGCAATTCAAGGTTATTTAAAAGATAATAGTAATAAGACAATTATCTTGTGTTTAAAAAAGATCCAAATTAAGAGTTTTTTAAGAAATATTGATATTCCTTACATTTTAACTAATTTCGATAATATTATTGAAGGCAAAATTAATATTGTTGATTTTGATATGAATGGTGGTTTTATCTATAATGACACAATTATTATTACTGATAAAGAATTATTTAATATTAGTGTTACTAAAAAGAAATATAAGACAAAATTTAAATATTCATCTAAAATAAAAGATTTAAATAAACTTGAAATTGGTGATTTTGTTGTTCACGATACTCATGGTATTGGTATCTATAATGGGGTTAAAACTCTTTCAATGAATGATATCCAAAAAGACTATTTAGAAGTTTTATATAAAGGTAATGATAAATTATATATTCCTGTTGAAAAGATTGATTTAATAAGTAAATTTTCTGGTAAAGAAGGTGTTCTTCCTAAAGTTAATTCTTTATCTGGTACAGAATGGCAAAAAACCAAGATGCGTGTTGCTAGTAAGGTTCATAATATTGCAAAAGACTTGCTTGAAATATATGCAAAAAGAGAAGCTTCTGTTGGTTTTAAATATAAACCAGATGATGAACTACAAGAATTATTTGAAAACGAATTTGTTTACCAACCTACTGAAGATCAAATTCTTGCAATTAAGCAAATTAAAGATGAGATGGAATCATCTAAACCAATGGATCGACTTTTATGTGGAGATGTTGGCTTTGGAAAAACAGAAGTTGCTTTTCGCGCTATCTTTAAAGCAATAATGAATGGTAAGCAAGTAATGTATTTGTGTCCTACAACTATTCTTGCTATGCAACAATATAATAATGCTGTTGAACGTTTTAAAGATTTTCCAATTACGATTGGTTTATTAAATCGATTTGTAACTACTAAGAATGCAAATAATATAATTGAAAACTTTAATAAAGGAACAGTTGATTTTTTAATTGGTACTCATAAAATTCTTAATGATCAAGTTAAGCCAAAGGATTTAGGTCTGCTTGTAATAGATGAAGAACAAAGATTTGGTGTTGCTCATAAAGAAAAAATAAAAAAATATAAAGCTAATATTGATGTTTTAACTCTTACAGCAACTCCTATACCAAGAACTCTACAGATGTCTTTAGTTGGTATTCGTAGTTTATCCCTTATTTTAACCCCACCAATAAATCGTTATCCTATTCAAACATATGTTGTTGAAGAAGATAAAATGTTAATTAGAGATGCAATATATAAAGAATTAGCAAGAAATGGACAAATATTTATTCTTTATAATCATGTTGATTTAATAGAACATAAAGCCTATGAAATTCAAAGTTTAGTACCGGAAGCAAGAATTATTGTTACGCATGGTCAAATGGATAAAAATCAAATTGAAGATTGCATGTTTAAGTTTATTAACCATGAAGCAGATATTTTATTATGTACAACAATAATTGAAACAGGTATTGATATTCCTAATGTTAATACTCTAATCATTCTTGAAGCAGATCATTTTGGTCTTTCTCAACTTTATCAAATTAGAGGTCGAGTTGGTCGAAGTGATAAGATTGCTTATGCTTATATGATGTATAAAAGTGGAAAAGTATTGGGTGAAAATGCTGTTAAAAGATTAAAAGCAATTGAAGAGTTTACTTCTTTAGGTAGTGGTTTTAAAATAGCTAATCGTGACCTATCAATAAGAGGAGCAGGTGATATTTTAGGTAGCGAACAAGCAGGATTTATTGATTCTGTAGGTGTAGATTTATATTTGAAAATATTAAATGAAGAAGTAGAAAAACTTAAAGGTACTTATAAAGAAGAGAAGGAAGAGGCTGATTCAAATAAAGCTCTTATTAATGTTACAACACATATTGATGATAATTATGTTTATGAAAATGAAATCAAAATTGAAATTCACCGATTAATTAATACGATTGATTCTTATGATAAATTAATGGAAGTTAGAAAAGAACTTGAAGATCGCTTTGGGAAAATTAATAAAGATATAGAAATATATATGTATGAAGAATGGTTTGAAAAGATTGCTAAAGATTTAGATATTATTAAAGTAAATCAAACAAAGACCGCTGTTGAAATAATTTTTAGTGCTAATAAATCAAACAAAATAGATGGTGAAAAATTATTTATGAATGCTTATGATATATCAAGATACTTTAAATTTAATTATAAAAATAGGTGCTTAAGTATAACTTTAGAAGTCGTAAGATTAGAGAAACATTACATTTATTATTTAATAGATTTACTTAAAACCATGCTTTAATCGATAAAAAGTGTAGAATATACACTTTTTTATTATGAAATAAAAAGTTTTGTAAAAATTGACAAAATCCTTTCAAATTTGTTATTCTTATTATAGTAGGGAGGATAGGAATGAGTGAAGAAGAAGTAAGTATAGAACTTGCCAAGAAGAATCAAGAAATATACATCAACAAACTTCTTAAAGATTTAGACCAAAACTTTGAAAATTTAAAAATTGTTATTGAAAATTTAATAAATAACTTTTTTAAAGAATTAAATAATCGTACCTATGAGATATCTATTGATTCTGATAATACTTTATCTCGTGATGAAATTAGTAATAGAATAAGAAGTTTTTTTAATATTTTAAAAGACTATCTTTTTAATAATATAGATAAAAATAAAACGACTTTAAAGGGAGTAGTTATTAGCAATGATTTTATGAAATATGTTAATCAATTGGAAGCTCTTTCAAGTGAGTTGTATACAAAAATTGGGGAATTATATTTAAAAGAAACAGATAGTCTAATAAATGGTGTTTCTATTGGTTTTGATGATTTTTCTAGGGAAAGACTAGAAAAACTAATTAGAAGGATTATGTATAATCGTTTTATGGAAAACGTTAAATCAAGTATTAGTAATATAAATCTAATATTAATTAATAATTATCAAGAAAATAATAATCATTTAGATCATATGAATGAAAAAACTGGAGCAGTTACTAGATAATACTTGTATTTTAATATATTAGATGTTATAATCATTGCATATTTGTCAATGAAGAAATGAGTAGGTATATAAGATTTATAGAGAGTCTTTGTTTGGTGTAAGAAGATAATTGAGTATATCGAAGTATGGTTTTGGAGATAAACCGGGTCGCTACGTTAAAGTTTGAGTGCATAGTTATGCTATGAATTAAGGTGGTAACACGGTGATTTCGTCCTTAGGAATTATCGTGTTTTTATTTTGAAAGGAGAGATATTATGGGAAAGTTTATGATAACAACGGCTATTCCATATGCTAGTGGTAAAAGTCATATTGGTAATGTATATGAAGATGTTTTAGCTGATGCAATAGCAAGATACCATCGTAAACATGGAGATGATGTTTATTTTCAAGTAGGACTTGATGAACATGGTTTAAAAATTGAAACAAAGGCAAAAGAAGCAGGTGTTTCACCACAAGAATATGTAGATGAAATAGCAGTTGTTTTTAAAGAAATGTTAGATTTATTAAATATTAGTTATAGTAAATTAGTTCGTACAACTGATCCTGAACATTGCAAAAGAGTAGAAAATATCTTTAATAAATTATATGAACAGGGAGATATTTATAAAAGTGTTTATGAAGGATGGTATTGTACTCCTTGTGAATCCTTTTATACTGAGTCACAATTAGTTGATGGAAAATGTCCTGATTGCGGTAGACCAGTTGAAAAAGCTAGTGAAGAAGCTTATTTTTTAAAACTATCTAATTATGAACAAAGATTAATAGATTATATTGATAGTCATCCGGATTTCTTAGTACCTGAATCACGTAAGAATGAGATAATAAATAATTTTATTAAACCTGGATTACAAGATTTATGTGTATCAAGAAGTACTTTTACATGGGGAGTTCAAGTTCCATTTGATAAAAAACACGTAATTTATGTATGGGTTGATGCGCTAATTAACTATATTACGTTCTTAGGATATGATGTTAATGGTAGTAGTGAAGAATTTAAAAAATATTGGCCAGCTGACTTACAGTTAATTGGTAAAGATATTTTTAGATTTCATGCTATTTATTGGCCTATTATTTTAATGGCTTTAGGACTAGAACTTCCAAAACAAATTTTTGGTCATCCTTGGCTATTATTTTCAAATGATAAAATGAGTAAGAGTGTAGGGAATATTGCTTATGCTGATGACTTATGTCGTAAATATGGTACTGATGCTATAAGATATTATTGTCTTCATGAAATACCTTATGCCCAAGATGGTAATTATACTGAAGATTTATTAATTGAAAGAATAAATAGTGATCTTGCTAATGTTTTAGGTAATTTAGTAAATAGAACTATTTCAATGGGAAATAAGTATTTTGATGGCAAAGTTACTAATAAAAATGTTACTGGTGACTTTGATGATGATTTAAAAAATGTTATTGCTTCTGTCCCTCTTAAAGTTAAGAAGAATGTAGATTCTATTCATTTAATAGATGCTTTAGATGCAATTTTTGATTTATTTAGAAGATGCAATAAATATATAGATGAAACAACTCCTTGGGTTTTAGCTAAAGAAGAAGATAAAAAAGATCGATTAGAAACAGTAATATATAATTTATTGGAAGGAATAAGAGTAGGTGCGGAAATACTTAATCCATTCTTACCAGAAACTAGTGATAAAATATTTAGTCAATTAAATAATTTTAATCATAGTGAGGAATATGTTTCTAGTAATGAATATCAATTAGGTTCTCCAAGTCCACTATTTATGAGGATTGATAAAAATGAGAGATAAATGTTTGATTGATACTCATTGTCATATGGATTTAACAAACGATGTTGATACAATAATTATGGATGCGGATAATAATAATGTTAAGAGAATGATTATCTCAGGATGTGATAAAAAAAGTATTCGTGATGGATTAGAAATTATATATCGTTATGATGAAATCTTTATGACAGCTGGGTTTCACCCTGATGAAGCTGATGTAGTAACGGATAAAGATTTAGAAGATTTAGAAACAGTTATTAAAACTAATAAAAAAATAATTGGTGTAGGTGAAATTGGTCTTGATTATTATCATAATGATGATAATCGTGATAAACAAATTGAATTATTTGAAAAACAATTAAAACTTGCTGAGAAATATGATTTACCAGTAGTAATTCATTCAAGAGATTCTATTCAAGAAGTATATGACATCTTGGCTAAACATAAGAACCGTGGGGTTATTCACTGTTTTAGTGGTAGCTTAGAAATGGCAAGAGAATTTGTTAAATTAGGATTTTATTTAGGTATTGGTGGAGTTATTACTTTCAAGAATAGTAAATTAAAAGATATTTTTGAAGAAATTACTCTAGATAATATTGTTTTAGAGACAGATAGTCCTTATCTTTCTCCTGAACCTTATAGAGGTCGTCCTAATGCTCCTAAGAATGTTAAAATTGTTGCCCAATATTTAGCTAAACTTCTTAATGTACCTTTATCAGAAGTTACTGAAAAGACTTTTGATAATACTTTAAAAATCTATAATGTTAAATAAAGAGTATTTTTATACTCTTTTTTACATGGTCTAAACCTTGATTATATTGATAAAATTGACTTGAAATCCAAAAAATGTTATAGTTTTGATAGGATAGTAGGTGATACTATGGGAGTGAAAAGAAGAGTAAAGCGCTATTTTCTAGGAATAGCATATTTAAGTCTTCTAGTATTTATTATTTTTAGTGGAAATAAATCATATTCAATATCAACTACCAATACGAATGGAGTTAAATCTGTTCAGTCATCACAGATTGTTCAAAAAGTTGAAAGAATTAAAAAAGTGTTTAGTACAAAAGAAATAAGTCTAAATGGACCTAAAGGAATGATTGAATTTAAAGGAACATTAACTGGCTATGGACCTGATTGTGAAGGTTGTGGTGGTCGTGTTGGGTGTTATCCTAATCAAGATGTTCGAAATGGTAATATTTATTTCAATGATAAAGGATATGGAACAATAAGAATTTTAGCAGCCGATAAATCAATTCCTTGTGGAAGTATAATTCGAATTGATAATTTTAAATTTAATAATTATAAACCACTTTATGGTATTGTTTTAGATAGAGGTAGTGCAATTGTTGGTCTTACAATGGATTTATTATATTCTAGTGAAAAAGATACTGAAGTAATTGGTAGAAACTATAATATTAATTTTACTGTAGAGAGATGGGGATGGTAATATGACAAAGAAGAAACAAGCTTTTTTATCTTTAACAGGATTAACAATTATGATTGTATTATTGGTTGGTGTATCATATTCATTAACGGATTATTCGCAAATACCTAAAAATAATATGATAACAACTGGAAGTCTAATATTTGACTTTGATAATACAGAAGCCGTTTTAAAAAATAAATATCCTATTAGTTATGATGAGATGATTAATGAAGAATATGGTAATGAAGAAAATAATTCATTAATTGTTAATTTTAGAATTAATGGGTACAATTCTTTACCAAATGGTGTGAATTTTAAAATAACTTTATCCCTTGATAAAGAAAAATCAGGAGATAAACTTTTTGATGATAGTGTTATTTATGCTCAAATAATTCCTAAGAAATTAATGCCAGGATATAGTGTAGTAGATTTCGGAGCAAATGAAGGATTAACCTTTGGATCTGTAGGAAAAGGGGCTCCATTAACCGGAATAAATATGGGTAATGAATTAAGTATGTTAATTGGAAATGTTCATACAGCTGCTCCTGATGCATATCAAGATTTTGAAATAAGAATATGGTTAGATTCAAGTAAGGTAATTGTATCTGATACTATTAATCGTGATATTAATAATAGAGCTATTGATATTAATGACTTAGAAAATAATTTTATTGCAGCAAGTAATGAAGATCTTGGAAAAGTTGTTTATAGAACAAGTGAATTTAATGAAATGATATCTGCAATTAAAATAAAAACGGTAAATTATTAAGGAGATTTATTCTCCTTTTTATTTTCGTAAAAATTATTGAATAATTAAAATACATATGATACTCTTATTATAGAGTAAGGAGGATAGAGATGATAAACAATACTAGTAAACAAATCTTATTATCCGTAATTGGTGTAGCAGTTCTTATTATTGCGGTAATTGGTGTATCGTTTGCATTTTTTACTTATACAAGAATAGGAGCGAATAGTAATAATATTTTAGGAGCGGGAAATATCGATTTTAAATTCGTTGATGGTAATTCTCTTAATTTAGTTAATCCTTATCCCATATCTTCTTCTGAAGGTCGTAATTTAATTTCTAATGATCAAGTTGTTAAATTCACTGTTTCTGGAAATGTAAGTGATGGTGCTATTAATTATGTTGTTAAATTAATTCCTGGAGAACTAGATGAAAATAAAGTTAGATTTAAAGATTCAGAAGTATTCGCCTATATATCTAGTCCGGAATTAGAAGGGATAACATTTACTCCTCGTGGATCTTTTGGAACTATAGGACAAGCTATCGGAAATGAAGAAGTAATTCTAGGTACAGGAACTTTAACTTCAAAAGCGCATGTTGATAAAGAATTTGAAGTACGTTTATGGGTTGATGATAGTGTCGTATCTATTGATGAAAATGGAACATATACTCCAGAAGAATTAAGTAATATGTATTATTCTATGAAAGTAAAAGTAGAAGTTCAAAACAATTCTTAAAGAATTGTTTTTTTTTGTAAAATAATTGCTTTATAAATTTAATTATTATATAATGAAAATAGGACATGATCCAATGTGCAAGGAGGGACAAGAATGAGAATTACACATGTTAAAGTTCGTAAGGTTAATAAGGAAGGATCTAATCTAAAAGCATTTGCTGAAGTTAGATTAGATGAATGTTTTGTTGTTAAAGACATTCGTATTATTCAAAAACCTGAAAAGATGGTAGTTGCAATGCCAAGTAAAACAATCACTACTTATGACAAGGAAAATGAAGGTGAACAATTACATGTTAGTAAAGATTTAGCTCATCCAATCAACAAGGAAACTAGAGAAATGTTTAATGATACAATCCTTGGAGTATATGAAAGAGCTACTGAAGATGTATACGAAGAAGATATAGAAGAATAAGGAATTATTCCTTATTTTTTTGTTTTGTAAAATCAGTGTATATTATTGATGTAAAATTAGTGTATACTTAAAAAATATTCTCTTTACGTTCTGTTGATAATAAAGGCTCTATTTTATATAATTAAAATAGGAGTCATTGTATGAAAAAGAAGAAGGCAAATCATTCAAAATTTCGTATTTTTCTTTTATTTTCGTTGTGCATTGGATTATTTATAGTTTTGGCCGTTTCTTTCATTAAAGGCTCTTATAAAATCTATGCTAAAGAGAAAGAAGAAGAAGAACTTATAAATAAATTAGCGTCTCTTAAAGAAGAACAGGAAAGATTAGATGGGGAAATATCTAGGTTACAAGATCCTGAGTATCTTGCAAGATACGCTAGAGAAAAATATTTTTATTCTAAAGATAATGAATTAATAATTCGTATTCCAGAAGATGAATAAGATGTGAAATATAAAAGTTATCTCTTGCGATAACTTTTTTAATTAGATAAAATATATGGAAAGGAGTTTTTATGGACTTAGTTTATAATTTCCTAGAGAAAACAATTTGTCTTAATAGTAAAGATATAATAGTTGTTGGAGTATCAGCAGGACCTGACTCTATGGCTTTATTATATATTTTAAATAAATTAAGAGAGAAAATAGGATTTAAAATTATTGTTGCTCATGTAAATCATAATGTTCGAAAAGAAAGTTTTGAAGAAGAAGTTTTTTTAAAAAACTATTGTGACGAAAGAAATATTCTTTTTGAAAAGATGATTATTGAAAAATATGGGGATGATAATTTCCATAATGAAGCAAGAAATATTAGATATAATTTTTATCGTAGTTTAATTAATAAATATGATGCTAATTATTTAATGACCGGTCATCATGGTGATGATTTAATAGAAACGGTATTAATGCGTATAGTTCGTGGTTCTACCCTTAAAGGATATAGTGGATTTAATAAAGTTGTTGATATGAAAACATATAAAATTGTTAGACCACTTATATATACAACCAAAGATGAACTTGAGAAATTTGATATAGAAAATAATATTCCATATCGTGTTGATAAGAGTAACTATAAGGATGTCTATACAAGAAATAGATATCGTAAATATATTCTTCCTACTTTAAAAAAAGAAGATAAAGATGTTCATCGTAAATTCATTAAATTTAGTGAAACATTACAAGAATATGATAATTTTATTGAAAAGGTAACTAAAAGTGTTATTAATGATGTTTACGTTGATGGAATAATTAAAGTAGATGAGTTTGTTAAAGAAGATAGTTTAATCCAAAAAAGAATTATTGATCATATTCTTGCTACAATTTATGCTGATGATTTAATAGAAATAGATAATCGTCACGTATCTATCGTTCTTAAAGCTATTTATTCTAAAAAAGCAAGTATCAGGTATAATTTACCTAATGATTATGAAGTAGTAAAAGAATATAATAAAGTGTATTTTAAAAAAGTTGTTGATCAGTTATCAACATATGATATAGAGCTTAATGAAGATTGTATTTTACCAAATGGAATGCATTTAAAAAAGATTGATAGTTGTGATACAGATGGTAATGATATTTTAAGACTTAATAGTGAGGATATTTTGTTACCTCTTCGTGTAAGAACTAGAAAAAATGGGGATAAAATGATAATCAAAAATATGAATCAACACAAAAAAATAAGTGATATTTTTATCGATAGTAAGATTCCTTTAGGAGTAAGGGATAATTATCCAATAGTTGTTGATTCTAATGATAGAATTATTTGGATTCCTAAAGTAAAAAAATCGAAATATAATAGACGTAAAAATGAAACATGTGATATAATATATAAATGTTGTTGAGAGGAGATTATTTATGAATAAAAAAGATGTTAAAAAGAATATACTTCCATACATCTTCTTATTAGTTGTAATGGGAGTAATTGTTTATATTTTCTATATATCAAATACTAAAGTTCATGAACTAACTTATAATGAACTTATGAATACTGTTGCAAATGGTGAAGTTAAAGAAATGGAAGTAACACCAAGTAGAGATGGTGGTGTTTATTATATTGAAGGAAAATTAAAATCATATGGTGAGGATGAAACATTTACAGTAACAACTCCTTTATCAGAAGAAGTTATTAAAGATATTGTTGATGGATATGAAAAATATGATTATAAAATAACTGTTTATAAAGATCCATCATCGAGTACTTTCTTAGCAATTTTCTTAAATTTCTTTCCATTAATTTTGATATTAGTACTTGGATATTTTTTCCTTACTAAACAAGCTGGTGGAGCTGCTAAATCATTTGATTTTGGTAAGAGTAAAGCTAAATTATCTGATAGTAGAAATAAAGTAACATTTAAAGATGTTGCTGGTCTTAAAGAAGAAAAAGAAGAAGTTAAAGAACTTATTGATTTCTTAAAAAGTCCTAAGAGATTCCAAAAACTTGGAGCTAGAATTCCTAAAGGAGTACTATTAGTAGGTCCTCCAGGAACTGGTAAAACATTACTTGCTCGTGCTGTTGCAGGTGAAGCAAACGTTCCATTCTATTATATTAGTGGATCTGATTTCGTAGAATTATTTGTTGGTGTAGGTGCTAGTCGTGTTCGTGATATGTTTAAACAAGCTAAAGCTAATGCGCCATGTCTAATCTTTATTGATGAAATTGATGCTGTTGGTCGTCAACGTGGAACAGGTTTAGGAGGAGGACATGATGAACGTGAACAAACTCTTAACCAATTATTAACAGAAATGGATGGTTTTGGTACTAATGAAGGTATTATCATTATTGCCGCAACAAACCGTGCTGATGTTCTTGACCCAGCTTTACTTCGTCCAGGAAGATTTGATAGACAAGTTACCGTTAACTTACCTGATGTTAAAGGACGTGAAGAAATTCTTGAAGTTCATGCAAGAAATAAGATTTTAGATAAGAATGTTAGTTTAAAAGCCTTAGCTAAAAGAACACCAGGATTTAGTGGTGCAGATCTTGAAAACTTATTAAATGAAGCTGCTTTACTTGCTGTTCGTCGTAATAAAGATTTAATAACATTACCTGAAATTGATGAAGCAACTGACCGTGTATTAATGGGTCCAGCTAAAGTAAGTAAGAAATATACTGAAAAAGAAAGAATAATGGTTGCTCACCATGAAGCAGGTCATGCTGTTATTGGATTAAAACTATCAAGTGCTAATATTGTTCAAAAAGTAACAATTATTCCACGTAGTTATGCTGGTGGTTATGCTATGATGGTTCCAAAAGAAGAAAAATATACACAAACTAAAACAGAATTACTTGAACAAATTACTGGTTTACTAGGTGGTCGTGTTTCTGAAGAACTTAATTTCCATGAAATAACTACAGGAGCTCATAACGATTTTGAAAAAGCTACAAAGATTGCTCGTGCGATGGTTACTGAATATGGAATGAGTGATTTAGGACCAGTTCAATTAGAACAACAAAGTGAAAGTGTTTTCATTGGTCGTGATTATAATAAAACACGTAATTTCTCTGATACTGTAGCTCATGAAATTGATATAGAAATAAGAAAAATTATGGATGAATGTTACAAACGAGCTACAAAAATTCTTAAAGATAATATGGATTTAGTAAAACTAATTGCCAATGCATTACTTGAAAAAGAAACATTATCTAATGAAGAAATTATGTATTTAGTTGAACATAAAGAACTTCCTGATGAAACTACTCTTGATGATTTAACTGTTGAAGAATTAAGAGAAAAAGCAAAAGAAGCAAATATTAATAATTATGCAAAAATGAATAAAGATGAATTGGTAAAAGAATTAAATAATATCGTTAAAAAAGATTCTAAACCAAAGAGTGAAAATAAAGAGAATAAAAATAATAAGAAGAAAGATGAATAATTGAAGTTGTCAATTTAAAGTAGACACTAAAAAAGTATTATTTAAACCCTAGTTGATTTTTATAATCAACTGGGGTTTTATATTTTAATGCAAAACTAGGACGATAATTGTTATTATCCCAAACAATA
>Ga0247611_10001928_pt1 | contig 35428 bp, 36 predicted proteins | sample 177DNAGHGhighgp2_FD_192422 | JGI IMG/M metagenome (GOLD analysis project Ga0247611, IMG submission 192422) | Sheep rumen microbial communities from Palmerston North, Manawatu-Wanganui, New Zealand - 1770 DNA GHGhigh gp2 | ecosystem: Host-associated > Mammals > Digestive system > Stomach > Rumen... | reverse complement strand
GGCCATGGAGGCGTATACGCTGCCTTGGTCCGTATGCAGCACTACGGGCTCTTCTGTGCCCTTCAGCAACTCGATTACATCGGTCAGGCCATCAATATACTGGTTTCTGGAACCTCTCCTTTCCGCGGCCTTCCAGCTCAAGATTTCCTTCGTGAAGACATCGAAGTAGAACGTCACCTCGAAGTACATATACCAGCATTTGAAGGCGGTCATATCGGATACGATGACCTGCCTGGGACGGTCCACAGTCTCCCAGGTGGTGAAGATGAGATTGGGATACCGATCCCTTACTTTCCTGGGCTTGTAGTGCACCTGGTGCTTGGTCTCCGCCTTGATGTTCAGATACCGGTAGCACTTGTAGGCGTAGTTGTCGCTGATGATTACCTGCATGTTGATACGGATGTATGCTGCCGTCCAGCGGTAGCCGTGCGTGGGATGCTGTTCGTGGACCTCTTTGACCAGAGCAATGACTTCTTCGCGCTTGGTATCGCGCGAGGATGGCTCCCGGTTCTTCCACTTGTAGTACCCGGCTCGGCTCACGCCCATCAGGGCACAGATGTCCTTGATGGGGTTGTCTCGGGACAGCAGGTCCACTATTTCGAACTCTTCGGCTTTAAACGAACATACTCCCGTTCCCCATCCGCGTTCGTCTGAACGGCATAACTTTTTTTTAGCCGTTCGTTCTCGATGCGGAGCTTCAGGATTTCGCGTTTGTAGGACTCTTCCGTGCGGTCTATGCCTTCCGGAAGTACATTTTGGATTTCTGCATCGGCGCGGGCCAGGCCTTCCAGGCCGCCTTCGTCGTACTGCTTCATCCACTTCTTCAGAGAGGGCTCGGTAACGCCGTTGCTCTCGCAGAAGTCTTTGATGGAGATCCGCGGATTGCTGCGATAGCGGCGGATCAGGAACTCTTTCTCAAGAGGGTTCAAGTGTTTTGCCATAAAAGTTTCTCCTTCCGGGTAGAAGTGGATTGATGGGGGCTCTCCGGGGCCGCGCCGGTTGTTGGGCCTCCGGTCGGGGCTCCGCCCCTCCCTCCTGCCCAACAACCTGGACTCAACTGCAAAGATACAACATTCAATCTTTTTCTACCCCTCCGTGTCTACTTTTACGAGTGCAGCATTTTTACATTTGGTAAAATATTTGTTTACTTTTTACATCACAATTTCCGGTTCACTGAATCAGGATGACGCCATCTGGCGCTTTGCCAAGAAGCACATACTGGATTTATTTCATGGAGCTCTTCGGCAGCCTGATCCTCGAGCTGGAACAGTGCCTGGACATTATCCCTTATCTCGAAGCGACACCGACCATGCATCCGCTGGAGTTCGGCGATCCCAGGGTTATCCAAGACCTGCATGACTTTTGGATGAAGAGAGACCCTTTTGAGGGCATTGTTTACAACCCTCACCAATCAGACGAAGAGTAATCGACCATCTGACTACTGCCCAATACCATTCTGAAGATGAAAGAAAAAAGATTGAAAACACCCTTCGACCCGAGGAGCTCGTTTTCAATCTTTGAAATAACAAGCATACGGCGCTCTCCGGAGCTATCGGGCCCTGAAAAGGGGTCCTGCTTGTTGTATGCAAATATGGCAAAACAACGTTCTGAAAAAAGTTTTACTTTTTTCTTGTTTTTTTAAGCAGTATCTTTGTAACATCACGAACCCTAAATAATGAAGACATTTGACGAAAGCCAGAAAAAGGTAATCGCCGCCGATGGTGGATATTTCCTTGTACTTGCCCCTCCCGGATGCGGAAAGACGGAGCTCCTTACACACAGAATACTCGATGCCCATGAAAAAGGAGTCGATTTCAATGATATGCTTTGCCTGACATTTACCAACCGCGCCGCCCGTGGGATGCGTGACCGTATCAACGAAGCGGCGTCGGAGCCCTGCGAAGGCCTTTTCGTCGGGAATATTCACCGCTTCTGTTCACGCTTCCTTTACGAGAACAGGATTGTTCCTATGTCAACAGGCATTATTGACGAACTTGACCAGAAGGACATTTTTGATGAATTCGGCTTCACGCAGTACAATACGAAGCATCAGGGATACGATAATCAGTTACAGGTAGCTGACATCGGCAGGCTCGCATCCCTTCTTTATCAGGAGGAGTACAAGCATCCGCGGGAAATATGGCTGGATATGCCCAGGTTCAAAACTGAAGAGGTTCGAAGGAAGTCTCAGGAGATAGCCAAGCGCTATTATGAATACAAACAGGCCAATAATATTCTGGATTTCGATGATATCCTCCTGTATTCCTACACTCGGATGATGGAGCCGGATTACAAGAAATTACAGTACTCAGATTACCGTTGGATTCAAATTGACGAGGTTCAGGACCTGAATAATCTCCAATTTGCAATTATTGACAAGTTGACGGCAAGAGAGCATTTCACTGTTATGTATCTTGGAGATGAGCAACAGGCGATATATTCTTTCATGGGAGCCAAAATCAGCAGTTTGAGTAAACTTGCCGAGCGAGCCGGAGACAATATCCTACGCCTTTATACGAACTATCGTTCTCCAAAATATTTATTGGATGCGTTCAATACCTATGCAATCAATGAGCTAGGGATGGATCAAAAACTGCTTCCGACACCGAATAATATGGAAGAAGCAGGTAAAGGAACCATGAACATATTTGAGTATTCTCAATCCCATCTGCAAGATTCCGGATTGGTGCAGATTGTCCGGACGGTAACCGCCAAATATCCGGAAGAGCGGGTAGGAGTTCTGGTACGTACCAACAATGCGGCAGAAGAAATATCGAACATGTTCTCTTCAAGAGGGATTCCTCATTTTAAACTGTCCGGTCAAGACATTTTCAAAACAAATGAATTCAAGGCACTTGTGGCTCATTTCTCGGTAGTCCTGCAAGACACCAATTTCTTCGAGTGGGCGCGAGTGTTATGGACGATGAAAGCCACGCCTTCCTATAAAGATGCCAGAGGGCTTGTGACCAGGCTTCGAGATGCCGCCATTACGCCTTTGGATTTCATAGATTATTGCGGGGAATCATCCTATGTGGCAGAATTTCTGAAGACATACAAAAACAAAGAATTTGTCATCTTCGATACCGAAACGACCGGCCTTAACTTGTTTGAGGATGACATTATCCAGATAGCTGCCATAAAGGTTCGCAATGGAGAAGTAGTCCCCGGTTCAGAGTTTAATGTCCTTATCCGCACTGACAGGGAAATTCCTGCGCTATTGGGAAAGGATGTGAATCCGATGGTCGAAGTGTATAACAACGGGCCTCTATTAGAGGCGGAAGACGCTCTGACACAATTCCTGGATTATGTGGGCGTCGATGAGGTTCTTGGGCACAATGTCAATTACGACTATCAAATCCTTCGGCACAACCTGTTCCGCCGCCTTAACGGTGAAAAAATAGAAGATCACATCAAGGTTTATTGGGACTCTCTCAAGCTCATACGCTTGCTTGAACCACATCTTCGCGTTTACAAACTTAAGAGCCTGCTGGAGGCATTCGGCCTCGAGGGACAAAATTCTCATAGGGCGGATGATGATATCCTGGCTACGAAGTCACTCGTGGATTACTGCGCTGAGGCTATACAGAAGAAACTGCCTAATCAAGCATCGCTTTGGAGAGATGTTAATATTCGCAATGCAGTCATTAAGCTGAAGGAGAATTATGAATCGCTGTATTCTCATACACGTCTTGCTCTCTTCAGTGGGAAAAAGTCAGAGTCCTCCATTCAGTTTTTGGACGAATTTGAGACTGTGCATAAGTTATTGACTAAGAGTTCATTCATTGCGGGAATTCCCGGCTTTGAGTATATAATCTCTTTCCTTAGAGAGAATGTATTCTCCCTAACGGAAGAACCGTACTTCTGGGACCAAATCAACGCCCATCTTTCCGACATAAAAACCTTCTCCCAGGCCGACCTGTGCGAAAGCGGGGTGATAAAGGAAAAGGTTTATGTGATGACCGTCCACAAGGCAAAGGGCTTAGAATTCGAGCACGTCATCTTATACAATGCTGTGGACGGAACGTATCCTTTCTTCTTGTGCAAGACGACGGAAGAGAAGAAGGAGGATGCCCGTGTATTCTATGTCGGCCTTTCCAGGGCGAAAAAGAGGATTTCTGTTCTTTATCCCAAAGCTTTTAGGGGTTACCAAAAGCACTTAACCCCGTACCTGGATTGTATCAAAGAGCGTTTTACCATTTATAAGCGTGGATAACAAAAAAAGGCCGGGACGCTGTTCGCATCGCATCCCGGCCAAAATATCCCGAGGCCGTTTTTGTAACCAATTTGAGTCGTTGCTCTTCCGCACCTCGGGTGGCGTGGTCTCCTTCAGACAGAGGTTGAGGAGAGGTCGTTGCCGGCTGTCCCGACTGAGAAGACCTGAAATGCTCTATACTCTCCGCATTTCCTTTGTTTCGCAAGCAGGGTATGTATTACTCGGCTATTGCGAGACTTCGTAGACGTCATGATGGGTGTTATTGTATTTTGTAACCAATCTCATAGCGGTATTGCTAAGGACTACAAACATGGGTTTCTATGACCATCATACTTCGACTACCTTTATCGAGTACACTTCACTGATATCGATCCATTCGTCCGTTTTTACGACGATGCCGTCATCTTCCACTTTTAGAATCCTACCACACTGAGATGCATATTTTCCGTCGACGGTGAGAAGAACGCGTTCGCCTTCTTTTAATTCGTGCGTTTCGCGTGCCACAGCGAAGCGGTAGGTGTTTTGAGCGTCATGATCGAAGGACCAGTCAAGATATGCCAATAATTGATTCATCATATAATTTCAGTGTATAACGTAAGGCACCGCTTTTGCGATGCCTTACGGACTATGCAGCCAGAAGGATACTCTTCCCCGCAAATTGTCAACATGGAGGCAAAGTTAACAGGCTTATGCGCAATTATTTTGCGCAGATATGAAAAAGTCACCGAAGTTCTCTCAGGTATCTTTTCAGCACATGTCCGAGAGAAGCTTTCGGATAACGTTCGCGGAAGACTCCGCAAAGCGATTTGAGCACATCTGCCTCATGGCAGAACCCGACGATAGGTCCCTCCGGAGTGTTGGATGTGCGAAGAGTAATGAAAAGTATCGACTCTTCCCTGAGTTCCCAGATGGACGGAACCCTTTTGAGAACAACTTCCCACCCATCACCGTCTAACCAGATGTCGCTCTCTTTGATGAGACACGGCGGCTCCTTAAGGTATAAGGAAGTCTCGTCATGAAAGGCAAGATGCTCAAGTTCATGTCTGAACAGGTCCGGTATAACATCGGCCAGGCTGAAGGTCCTCTCCCTGCCGCCGATTCTCAAAGTCATTCTCACCCCGGTGCTCAATGCAGAATGGAACGGCTCCACAGGGAGACGGAGGCGTTTTTGGAACTTCTTTTTCCGAATGTCACTATCCAGATATTCGGAAGATGTCGCTCTTGCATGCAAGAGACGCCGGGCGAAGCCCTCATTGTCGAGATAGGCAGTCTCTTTGCCGTCCATAACAGCATGACGGTAGAGAGCCTGCAAGGCATCCAGAACCCCCAGAATGTATTCGTCTCTTTCAAAAGAAAGAGCCACTCCGGAAAAATCATTTTTGCGGAATTCCCAGATGTAGGTCTCTGCCACGCATGGCGGGTCTTCGATGTACAGATTCCCAATGGGAGAAAGTTCCGACCGGTCCGGTCCCTCGGAAAGGAAAAAGTTTGAGAAGAGACCATTCTCATCAAGGGATTCACAAAGACGCAGGGGGTTAATCAGAAGCTCCAAGTCTTCGCCCAAAGTGCACCAGATGCCCCATTTTCCATCCTTCCCGCCCTGGCGGAAGGAGAAGGGAAGAGGATTTAAAGAGTAACAAGGAAAGAAACTTGACATGACCGGAGAAGATTTAAAGTTGAACGTGTGTTTTCGATTTAAAAAGATGGCCCGCATAGCTCAACAGCAGACCAATCCCGCTGACGTGAACCACTTGAACCATCTCAAAGACGTCAGCTGCCTTAGATGCATCCGTAAAGAATACCCCGGGGCTTTACGTCCGAAACGACACTGACCTTGTTGCAAAGTTGGCATTCCAATACGCAATGTTTTTGCGCAGATGATTTTTTTTGTATTTTTGTAAAAAATGTGCCGCCATGCCTGTTAATAAAAACGCGCTCCTTCGCTATAAAACCATTGATAACTGTCTCAGGAACAGGGCACGCAAATGGACGCTGGATGATTTGATTGAAGCCTGCTCAGATGCTTTGTATGAGTACACAGGCAAAGATGAGTATGTAAGCCGTCGAACCATCCAGTTGGACCTACAGAAGATGCGTTCCGACGAGCTTGGGTATAATGCACCCATCATCGTCAAAGAGAAAAAGTATTATTCCTACGAGGATCCGGAATACTCTATCACGAATATTCCCCTTACGGAGAATGATATTTCTCTCATGAGCGAAGCTGTGGGCGTCCTAAGACAACTCAGCGGATTCTCTGCCCTGTCCGGAATGGAAGATATTGTCGGACGTCTGCAGGACCAGGTAAGTATGGTTCGGCATGAAAAATCGCCTGTGATTTACTTTGAAAGCAATGAACGTCTGGTCGGACTAAACCATATCGGCCCTCTATATCAAGCGATTGATGATAAAAGGCCGGTGGAGATAACCTATCAGTCCTTTACCGCCAACAGGCCTCACGGATTCGTGTTTTCACCCTATGTGCTGAAGGAATATCGGAATCGTTGGTTTGTCTATGGCAGACGTGAGCGGTATCAGAACCTGCAGAATCTTGCCCTTGACCGGATTATCGAGATAAAGCCTGCCGCGCTGGATGCCGAATTCATAAATGATTCCGAATTCGATCCGCGAACATTCTTTGATGATGTCATCGGCGTTACCAAAACGCATTCGGACAGGCCTCAGAAAGTTACGTTCTGGGCTTCTCCTGAGCAGGTGCCCTATATCACTACAAAGCCGCTGCACAAGAGCCAGCGGATTCTGAAAGTGAATCCGGACAGCTCAGCCGTATTTGAGATAAAAGTGGTCCTCAATTATGAGTTGGAGAGGGAGTTCATTTCCTTTTTCAGTGGTGTAAAGGTTCTTAGTCCCAAACTCCTGGTAAACCATGTCAGCCGCAAATTGAGGGAAGCGGCTGACATGTATGATTAGCAACTTGACTTACGGGATAGGAATATTATACTCCGCAGAAGCCTTTGCCAGCTTCTCGGCGAGGTCATCGTTCATAGGAGCAACGTTCGGAGAGTCATCAAGTCTGTCCATAACCCAATTGGCCGCCTTGATGTAATGTGACTCACGAGCGCGCGCAATTATTGCTTGGAGAAAGGACTCAAAACGGTCTTTGGCATAATAAAACTCATTGTCTTCTTGAAAATCCCCAATTCTAAGATCTGCCAGTTTCTGGATTTCATCAGCTCTGCTCATAAATAACGGTTTCGCATTTAATAATAAGGAATTATTGCTTAGACTTTACAAGTGTTTTCTGTTCTTCCTGCACCACAAGCTCGGCAATGGAAGAATTGTAATTGTCTTCACCAAGTGCTTTTTTAATGGCTGAAACGGTTTTCAGTTGGATGCAAGAACTGTATAGTTCAGGAAATCTTTTCTGGATGGTTTCCATAATCTTCTTGGGATCCGGGCAAGTGTTCTTGTAAGTGGTCTTTATTTCGTAACCTTCATAGTAAACGCCATTCTCGATAGCCTGCTGCTCGGCGTAGTTCTTGACATATTTAAACCACTCTTCCATTTGTTCAATCAAGTCCAAGTACTCCGGCATTTGCTTATCAGAAATCTCAGAAGGATTGATTGTGGTAAGCGAGATGGGACTTGAGCTATATTCCGTCAGGTCTTTATGTTTCTTTCTATACGGAAGTCTTTCAAGACCCAAGAGTCTCTTTATCTGTAGAGACACGCCATTTTTGGTGCGTCCAAGTATTTCAGAGATGTCGGATATGGTTTTGAGCTGGTTTGAGTACAGATCAAGCAGTTTGGCATTTTCGCTTTCCGTCCATGGAGAGAAAGCATTTGGATATTTGTCCTTTGCCGACTGAATAAAGCTTGATCTTTCTTTATTGGAGAGCGCTTTACTGATATCCCATGCTTCAGAAATATCGTCAATTTGGCGTTCTGAATCATCAACCAATACCCACCCATTAAGAAGGAGCCTGTTATAGCCCATATACTCTCCATCAACAAGCGCATAGAACGGGGTTCGATCTCCTGTTTTTGCCTCTACCTTCGCGCCATCTTTAACAAAGAACAAAGACGCGGGAATTCGTTCGGCCGGAGTCTCTGTCACTGCAACTATCTGCTCCGGTAAGTCATCCAAGGCATCAATCAAGGCCTCCTGTATTTCTTCCTGATTTATGGCAGACGCCTTCTCGACAATCTTGGCATTACTGATAAGATATGTAAGGTCTTTAATACGTCTGTCAACAATCTCGACCGGGAACATTATTATTTGTAATTCATCCGCCGAGATTCGCTCATCGCTATCCTTTTTCTCACGATTTATTTCTTCGATGAGTTCAAACCTTTTCCGACGAAGATCCGTTAATTCTTTTTTGGCGTCTTCCAACTCCTCTCTGGTTACATACAGAGACATTTGTTGCGGCGCAAGTTCGTAAGATCGATTACGAGAATACATGCTACCATCGATATCTACATAACTCATAAGGTATTAGTTTTATTGTTATACGATAATTATTCTCCCTAAACTCAATAAAATCGCCCTAACCCTCCATACAAATATACATACTTAAGATGGATAATAAAAAGAGAAAAAATGTCGGTGGCAGGCTTCGAACCTGCAACTGCTGTCTAAGATTCAGCCGCTTTATCCGGTTAAGCTACGCCGACATCTTCACTACTCCTCTATTTCCCCAATCAAGCAGGAATACCCCCGAACTGGCATTCCTGCTTCAAGGTTGGGAATCAAATCCTTGCGAAGGATAATGGGTATTTGAAATTCCGCCCCTTCGCCGCGGATAATGATGGAAGTCCTGTAAAAGGCCATTCCAACGAAGGAAAGGTTTTCAACCATGCCAACCGGAGATTGGAACTGCGCCTCATCTGGAGCCTTGGGCTCAGTGGCAAGATAGGCGGCCAACTGTTCCATGCTGAAATTGACAGGCTGGACGGAGCCGTCCTCATTGTAAGAAGGTTCCTCTCCAATCTTCGCAAGCCAATCAATCGCCTTTTGGCCTTCGAAAGAAAAGCCCCTTTCCGCTTCTTCAGCATTGCACGCTAACGCGGCAAGGTTGATATCAAGGAACTCGCTCTCAATGTACTTCTCTTTGTTCCTATAAAAATCTGTCGCAAAGAAGGCAAACAGGAAATCATCTTTGGAGCATAAGATGGTTGCGCAAATCTGGTTGTTCCAGACAATCACCTTTTCAATCTTAACCTTCTGAGTCGCTCCTTTTACAACAGGATATATGCCGAGAACCTCATTAACCTGCTTCCCGTTATTGGTGGCAATCAGGGAAACGAATCCGAGATTAGGCTCACCAAAAAGAAGACCGATAGCATCCGTTACCTCGGAGGTGCCATCTTCAAAAACAACTTTAGTATTAACACGATGATGAACAGTAGAAGCGTCTATCATCGGCTTAAGAAGTTGATGGACAAACTCATCCACGTCAAAAAAAGCCTCTATGCGACTGGCATTGCTCTGATTCAGGTTTTCTGTTTTTGCTGTGGTTACAATGTTGCTCATATCGTGTAAGTTTTATTAACAAAATAAGAGAAGGAAGAAGGCTCTCCTATATATATTACGTGTCAATAACGACAAATGTAAAAAGTCCATAAAAAAAACTATGATAATATCTTAATGGCAGCCACTGCATCTTCGACCGTAATACCCTCCCTCGGGTCGGTGCAGACAAGATGCTCTTCCTGCTCGGGCAGGAAGTCCGGCATATCATCGAAGATGACGTATTGACATCCTTCAGGCGCATTCTCCTCAAGCCACTGCTTGACTTCGTTTCCTTTTCCGGAGAGTAGGGCGATGTTCTCGTAGTTGTCTAGGTCAATGTTAAGAAGGTCCGGGACATAATCTGGCGTAACACTATGGATAGAACCGGGCAGTCCTCTGGTTTTCCAGAGTGCCTTCATTGTGTTCAGCCCTTCAAGTTTCCAGGAAGAATTGATAACCAGAAGAATGCCAGGAACAGCATCGAGAACCATTTTCAGATTCTCTACAGCTTCCGGATCGAAAAGCTGGCCAAAATCGTCCCACCCGCTTTTTCCTGCGAGACGCAGTTCGGATTGGTATTTCTCGGTGTTCAGTACACCGTCAAAGTCAAGAAACAGTACTTTCTTCATTCAGATGCGTCTATCATTTTGCTAATATCAATCACTTCCTCCCCGGCTCCGTCATGGTCGTCAATATAGTAATAATTTCCGGAAATCTCGGCCACGTTCAACTCTGCCTTCGGAGTCCATCCGTTCTCCGGACCGTTAGCTTCCTCGCCAAGCGTCTCTATGCACTGTACAAGAAGCCTGTTATGGCGAGGAATATCCACATATGGCCCGAAGTGACTGGATGAGTTAACCTTAATTTCCATGCCATGCTCCTTGAGCCAGTCTATTGCTTTCTCGGAGAGGTGAATACCGCCGCTAACTGCAGAATTGTACACTACTTTGCAGACAAGGTCGTCATAGCCATATAGCATAGTAACAAATCGCTTCCACTCCAAAGAATCTTCTTTATCAAGACCTTGGGTAAATGGATAAACCATTTGCTTCAGCTCACTTGAGACGACTTCTTTAGCCGTTTGTTCATCATCGAACACATAACGAAACCTGCCATAATCGTTAACTATACCTGCGTTTGAATCATCGAAGAAGTCAACGTCATCCGACGGCTCCGGAATTTCAAAAGTTTCATCCAGGTCATCGAGTTCCAAAAGATGTAATACGTAATAGCGGATGCCTTCCTCAGGATGACTTATTCCCATAGAATCGCACCTTGAGACATATTCAATACTGAACTTGCGATACTGATATTTGCCATCTTTCTCGAAGAACAAATCTGTATAAATGCCGCTTTTGCCATTGCAGGGCATATTGTTAGCATAGATAGGTTTCCATAGAAAATCATTGTTTTCCGCTTTTGTGAATACCTCCTTCATCCAGTCTAAAAGCTTATTCATTTTCTTATACTCACTTGTTTAATAATCCTATTGCCTTTTCAGCGTCTTCCACGACCAATCCGGTGTAAGGATCTGTCCTAATCTGGTTCTCAAACCCCAAATCAGCATCATCCAGAATGACGTATCGGTCATGCGAGTGTTGCTTTATCCAGTGCTCAATAGCCCCTTTCTTAGTCAGAATCCAAATCGGAGTTGTCCCGATTAATTCACCGGGCATCGGAACAAACTCCCAAAGTCTTTTAAGTTGTTCCATCCGAAGGTCGCGCCATGACGATGATACCACAATCTTTGCCCCGGTATTCTCGACTATGTACCGAAGAGCCGCAATGCAGTCCGGATCAAACCAATCAAGGCCGTAAATATTAGCCCTTGCACCATCCTGGTAGCATTTCCAGGTGTATGCCTTGGATGTGACTACGCCGTCAAAATCCAGCAATATAACCTTCTCCATCCTTTCTATTCTTTTTTCAGATTAAGGACGATCTTGTCGTCAACCGGGCTCTGCCGGATTTCCTTTACCCGGTATCCATTAATAAGACTCCCCGCCATTATGAACGGACCGCCTTCAGGGTCTACTGCCACAATAGGGTCTTCACCCGTAATGGTCAGGTAGTTCCCATGGTACTTCAATTCATACCAAGGACTGTCCGGGCAGGTTTGTTCCAGATAGTTGCCCTTGCTGTACCGGTTGGAAAGGAAGATGACTTCCTTGTGCTTAGGAAGATTATCCGTAGGGCAGTCCAAATCGACTACGCAATCTCCGGAGAAGCTCTTGGCGTGTTCTCCATAGGCGGCATACCCCACTTGGTTGGAAGCCATTCTAGTGTTCCCGATGACGGTCTCAATGCTCCTATGTGAGTGCCCGTAAACCCACAGGTCAATTCCTGAATCGGCAATATAGTCCGTCAAATCCACGGTGAAACCGCATTCAAGGTTGGATCTGACGAATTCTGGAGCAACCAGAAGATGACTGGGCACGTGATGGGTCACAACAACCTTGTGTTTTGCCGAACTCTTGGATACGGCAGTTTTGATGAAATCCAAGTCCCTCTCATGCAACTCATTATAGGATGTTGCCGTGAAGGGTTTCCTGCCATTCTTAATCAGGCTAAAATCGCTCATCCCAGCCTTGAGTGTCAGCCACTTGTTCATTGGGATGTGGGACCACAGCGTGGACAGGATGAACTCGGTATCGTCCACGATGACGTTTCCGTTTTCGTACATGGCCACATTGTCCCGCAGAGGCAACCTCCAGGCCGCAGGGTACTTCGAGATATCATCCCGATAGTACTCGTGATTGCCAGGAACAAGGAAGGTCTGCTTAAAGTTATCTGCGCACCAGTCGAAAAAGCGGTGCCGCCTATAACTGTCGAACTCCTTCAGCGGCAGCGTGTCTCCGGCTAGCACCAGCACGTCACCCACAACCTTGAATGGGTTACGGGCGATGAACACGGAATTGTCGTAGAACTCAAGATGAAGGTCAGATGCGTATTGTACTTTCATGGGGCCTAGCCTTCTTTGTTTACTTCATCATACAAATCTATAGCGCGGTGCTGAATTGTTGTCCATAAAATGCTGAGAGGATTATGCTTACCTCCTATCGGTTTAATCCGCTTAGCACCTATTGGAGAATCTTTGGCTTCAGGGAAAACAAAGTCCCGTGGGATATTATAATCTGCATACACCTCACGCCGTACTGCAGTTACATCCTCATTTGTGACGGGATTGTGACCTTTTTTTTCGACGTTTCTCCAGTACACGCCCACACCCCGTTTTTGCCAGACAGGGAGGTCGTTGAAATTGATTCCGCGCCGGAAGAGGAACTCGTTTTTGTATGCGACACTTTTCCCTTCGAGTTCCTTACTGGCCTTAGTCGCAGTCAAACCCTCTTCTCTGAGCGTCCAATAGCACCAGGAATTCAGGCAATTGCGGTGGGCGTCTTCCATTCTCCAGCGGAAATAATCGACCACCAATTCCTTGTTTGGCAGCGGTATTATCCTGCAGTCGAAAACAGCAGGAACACCTAATTGTAGCGAGAACCGGGCGCTGGCTGATCCGGCGAGGATAGAATTGAGTTTTCGAACCTTCCGGCCAAAAGTCTGAGCGTCCTTTGCAAACAGAAGCGAGATTTCATCGCTCTGAGTATAACCGTAAATGATTTCCATTCCGGTTTCGGCGATTAGCCCGCTGACCGTTTCTACCATCATTTTGTTGAACCTTTCATCAAAAGGAGTCGCGAATTTACAGAGTTCCTTGGTAAGCCGAGTAAAACTTCTTCCGTCCAGCCGCGCGATGAGATAGTTCTCCGGGGGTATGATTTGGTCGAGCGACTGCTCATAAACACGCATTTTAGCGTCTAAATCATCGAATTTCATGGTGTGTTTCGTCATATTTCTTTTATATTTCCATCTTCCGTCAGCCTGAACGCCCTGCGGCAATCCAGGCAAGCAAAGCAATCAGTGATAACGGGGCCCTTCTCCTGCTGGGAGTGGCCGAATATCTGGTAGTAACCGGGAAGTTCGGGGACATCGGCATGCATATCGTCCACGTCAGACCAGGTAGGGCTACCGAAAGCGGCATGCCCACATCGGCTTTGAGGGACATCGGCCAGGAGAGAAAAGAGTATCGGCCAGCAGGACCGGTCGGCCCACATTCCATTCAGGACAGTGCCGATAGTGTCCGGAGTGGCATCGTCCAGATACTCTTTATTGTGCTCCATCCAGCCGGCGAGGATGCCTGCGTGGGAGAAAAGGAACTTCTTTCCGGCGATTTCCTCCATATAGGTAAGTTGGAACAAATCGGCCTTTTCTATGATGAAGTGCTTAATCTGGGCTCCTCGGATATAGTCATAGCGCTGGCCGCGTCCCTTCTCTGTAAGGTAATGGATGTCATGATTCCCCAAAAGAAGTGTCACTTGGTCAGGATGTTTCTCTTTCAACCATACAATCTTTTCAAATTGGGGAAATACCTCCCACGGGGCGATTTGCTCGTCCTCATAAGGGTCCAGATAGTCGCCCAGGAAAACGATGTGCTCTTCCCCGATGTTCTCGTAAACGGACTCCTTCCAGAAGTCACGCCCGTGTATGTCCGGAATAATAATCATGATTACTTCAAGATTTGAATGGCCGTATCTACATTTGCTTCCGTGATGCCGGTGGATTTATCCACCATCACACAACGAAAGTCCTCGAGTGGCTGTGTACCAACGTATACATACCGGACGTTCCCGGAGAGAAGCGCTACACGTCTGCCGATGGCCTCTTTAAGAGATTGCCCTTTGCCAACGGATATTTCTACGATATCGCTTGCCGCATCTTTCAGGCGTTTGAAGGCCGCTTTCTGTGCCGGGTTTGTAGGAGCAATTGCCGGGTCCAGGAATACGATACGTCTGTCACTGCCGGTCCCACGGATGTCGGATAGCCCGGATGCCCTGCGGGCCTCTTCCACCTGCGCTTCAATCTTTGCCTTTACTTCGGTAAATGAGACAGGTCGGAAGTCGTTATTGTCTACGCCCACATCGTACTGGAGTGGAAATAGCATGTTCAGACGCGGATGATCCAGGCCGGTATGCGATAGCGGACCGCTATGTACATGGCCGAAGAGTTGCCACACGTCCCTGTAAGAGCCACCATAACATAGGAACGGATTGTGGTTCAAGATAATACTCTGGCCGCCTACGCGGATGGACATCTGCTGGGTCACAAGCTCGAAGCGCTGCATGAAGCCCTGCCTGATGTTCTTCATGTCATGGTTACCCAGGATGAGATAAATCTTCCCATGGAGTCTGTACATGATGTCATTCCAATCGCGCGGATGCCCCATGCAGAAATCTCCGAGGTGGAACACGATACCGTCTTCCGGGACTGTTTCGTTCCAGCGGCGAATGAGCTCTTCATTCATCTCAGTGACATCTCCGAACGGGCGGCCGCTGAAACGGATGATATTCTCGTGGCAGAAATGCGTGTCGGAGGTGAACCAAAGGTCGTCTCCGGTTTCAAACTTATAAACGGGCTGTATGTTCGTCTTTTCCATAAGGTTTGCAAAATAATCACCATCTGCGCAATCTATTTACGTAGGTGGTATTTTTCTCTGTTATTCTGATACATCCAGCAATGCCAGATATCGTTCGGGTTTTCTGACATATACCGGAGCCCCGGATTTATAGAGGATGGCGACAATGTCAAGGATTTCGCTTATAAAGGTTTCATCCCCGCTCACTTCTATCTTGTAATAGCCGTTGACCCGTATCGGCCTTAGCATACAGTGCCCGATACGGGGACCGTCACAATTCAGCCCTAATGTGCGAGCAACGACTGAGCACCAATAGCTTACCTCATCTTCTGAGATGGATTTTGACACCGGCGTACGCTTCCCTATAAGGGCAATCAACGCCTGTCGCGTTACATTTGGTTCCGAGATGATTAAGGGCATATACGAACTAAAATTCTTTGTTAACTGTTATTTCAGGTTCTCCGTAGGGGATGTCCGGATGTGTGTTGTGAGGCAGTGCCTTCGTCCTAGCTGACGGTGCTTTGTTCTTCCTGTTCTTTGCATCAAAAACAGCAAAGTCCTCGAAGTCATAGGTGTAGGAAGAGCCTTTGCTCAGTTCCATGGCGCGGCGGTAGATGATTTCACGGGAAGGAGCATTGAAACCGCCGGTATTGTATCGCATGATACTGTTCTCGGACGGTCTCCAAACTCCGGTGTTGCAAAGATATGCCCCTTCATAGATTCCGGTCTCGCCGGAGTAGCGGCTGTCGGACAGGAACTTGCTCCAGAGAATGGTCTCAGGGTCGTTTGTAATATCAACATTCTGGTAGAAACCATACTCTTTATACGTCAGGAGGCTGTTTTTCCTGTTATCGTCAAGTGTGCTATATGAGCCGTCATATTCATCGGCCAGCCTGGCAAAACCATGGCCGCCTGCCTCGTGGTGAATCACTTCAGCGAACCAGTCGTCACGCTCGTGCAACGGGCAGTAAGCCACAGCCGTCCCGTCGGTAGAGATAGAGCAAGTTCCGGCATATCGGGTTGAGTTCAGAATTACGACGCAGAGCATGCCGCCTGGAATGTCCGAGTAGTGAACATATTGCTCGCCCTCGATTTCCGTATACCAGTAGGATCCCCAATTGCCGTTCTCGATTTCAGTGACCTTTTGGGCATACATTCTCACCTTGTCGTTATACCCGGTAATTCTGGTCCCGGTCCCAAATTGGCACTGGAATACGGTGGAAGAGCCTTCTTTGTAGTTATTGTTTTTCGATACGGCATAGACCTGATAGCAGTTGAACATCTCCCGCATGGAGGCATATGGCTCCACCTCGAAGAAATGGTCCATCGCTCGCTTTATATCGTTGTCGTAGGTTCCGTCGGCAATCATGACGTCGGTATAAGCGTCGCCGAGAAAAACTATATTCAGTCCGTAACCGTCTGTGCTTGCCGTCTGGAGTTTCTTCCAGACTCCGTTCTGGGAATAATCGGTTGACTCGTAATAGTCCGGATGGCTCTGTTGCAGGATAGTGACATCTTTTGAAACCGGATTGTATTTGTCCTTAACCGTAATGGTGGCCAATCTGCTTCCCCCCTCGTTGGCGGCTATATTTACAACTTTCTGAACATGAGTGACGGCTTTTGTGGACGCTGGAAGGGAAATCCAAGAAGATGCTTCGGGCGGAATGAGAATTTCGATGTCTGCATTGGTCATCAGGTCAATGGTGAATTCACCACCGACGTAGGAAATCTCGCCGACGGTGCTTTCGGTAATGGTTATTACACTGTTCTCGAAGGTGATTCTTTGCATCACCGTCTGCCCTTTGTCTATGACGAAGACTAGCACCTTGGCACCGTCTTCGAGGTTTTCTCCAATCGTGACCGTAATCTTGCCGCTGAAGGTGTCCGTTTTAACAATTGCCGCCTTCACGCCCTCGGCAATTGTTTCAATCTGAACATCTTCCGACGCCCCGTCAATTGTATAAGGAACGTCACGCGCAGTTCCAGGCATAACGGTCACATCCCCGGTTACGTCTAGTGTCAAAGACAAGGCTTTGTATCTGGGCAGCATGATGGTAGAACCGTTGGCGAGAGTGATGACCACATAATCGGCATTGCCGGTATCGATTCCGGTGAATACCGATGATTGACCATCCTTTCCGTCTTGACCATCATTCCCATCCTTTCCATTTTCGCCTGTCGCCTTCCCGACGGATGTCCATGTGGCTCCGTTGTCGTAGCTTATCTGCCAGTATCCGTCAACAATACGAAGTAGCGGCGTAATACCGTTGCTTCCGTTAGTCCCGTTTGTCCCATTGGAACCATCCTTCCCATCCTGTCCGTCCACACCATCTTTGCCGTCTACACCATCTTTCCCATCATTACCATTGCGTCCCGAGGCAATAACCCGGTTCCCATAATCATCTGTCATCCACTCTCCGTTCAGGGTCCAGTACCAGAGGCCGTCCGTATCCTGTTTGAGGCCGATTTGTGGTGCTTTATCGGCATCCGCTCCGGGGTTTCCCTGCTTCCCGTTGAAGATGGTGAATGAGTTGCCGCTCCGGAGATTGATGCGGTATCCGGCAATCTCTCCGCCTTCATACAATTCGTCGATGGAAGTTATCCCGTCATTCTGTTCCAGGGCGTCTATGATGGTTCGGAGGGAGGCGATATCCCGGTTGAGATCCTGACACAGGGCTTCCAGTTTGGAGATGCGACTGTCCAGGGAATTATACTTGGAGTAGAGGTCACTGTCGTCGTACTTCATACAAGCAACAGTTGCTATGGCCATTGCGGCCAAAAGGAGAAAACGAATGATAATGCTCTTGTTCATATGGGATTATGGTTATCGGTTGCTGTTTTTTGTGAGGATGGAGTCTATCATGCCGTACTTGAGGGCTTCATCGGCACTCATCCAATAGTCTCGGTCAGCATCTTTGAATACTTTGTCGAAGGGCTGTCCTGAATGGCTGGCGATGATATTGTATAGTTCATCCCGGGTCTTCTCAATCTCCTGAGCTTCAATAAGGATGTCGCTGGCTTGGCCACGGGCCCCGCCAAGCGGTTGGTGAATCATCACTTTTGAGTGAGGGAGTGCGGATCTCTTCCCGTTTTCACCCGTGCAGAGAAGGACTGCCCCCATAGAGGCCGCCATGCCGGTGCAGATTGTTGCAACTTGTGGAGCGATGAGCTGCATGGTGTCGTAGATGCCGAGGCCAGATGAGACCACCCCTCCCGGAGTATTCAGATAGAGAGAAATATCGGCCTTCGCATCAACGGAGGCAAGGTAGAGCAGCTGGGCCTGTACGATATTGGCAACATTGTCGTCTATTGGCATCCCGAGGAAGATGATTCTGTCCATCATCAGACGCGAGAAAACGTCCATTGCTACAGCGTTGAGCTGGCGCTCTTCAATGATGGTGGGGTTCATGTACGCCATGTTCTGCCGTGCATACTGGTCAAGTGCAAGGGATGAAACCCTGTGGTCAGACAGGGCGAATTTTCCGAAATCGGTCATAGGTATGTGGTTTTTTCTGTTTGACTTAGAATCCAATGCGTGAACGCGAACTCTTGGAACCGTTTTCCGTGGCAAGCTCTTTCTCGCACAGTCCGGCGATGTAGCTGTAACCTCGGTCACCTTCGTAGTAAAGTTCCGCCAGGTCACGTTTGACTACCACGTTGTTAATCTGGGCTCCGCTCATATCAAAGCGGGAAGCGAGTCGTTTCGCCTCATCCGCAGTCAGTTCGGGGATGCTTGACATCCAGATTTTAGCCTGCGCCTCAGCATCTGGCTTCACCAACTGAGTCTTGAACAGGAAGCGCCGGTCAAATGCCGGGTCCAGATTGTCGATGAGGTTGGTGGTGGCCAGCAGAATGCCGTTCAGATTCTCAATCTCCTGCAAGAGGATGTTGGCCACAGTATTCTCGCCTTTGTCAATTGCCCTTTCTACATGAGTGAGGCGCTTGGACAGGATGTCATCGGCTTCATTCAGCAGAAAGATAGGCACATTGTCACTGATGACAGCAATGTAGTTATAAGAGCGGAACAGCGCTCTGTAGTACTTCTCCGTGGCTCCCCAGCCATAGCTGGTAACCTTAGCCATATCGAACTGAATTATGTCTCGGCCTGACTCCAAAGCAAGTTGTTTGACTGTTTCGGTCTTTCCGGTTCCGGGAGGGCCCCACAGGAGGCTCTGAATTGACTGGGCGCGCTTTTTCTTGATCAGGATGTTCTTGGCACGGGTAAAGCCCTTCTTGGATATCATTGTCCGGAGGTTGTCAATCTCGGACTGGGCATCTGCCGAGAAGAACAACTCTTTCTTTTCGATGTCCCTGCACTTGATGATATTTGCATATTTGGACACTTCGTCATATTTCAATAGCTCGTCGTGACCATGGAAGAGGAGTCCCGCCGCTTTAGGAGCCAGAACGTATTCACTTTTTGCTTTGGAGTCTTCGTCGCTAGGAAGCAAAATCACAAGGCCTGCTCTGGCGAGCCGCCCAAGGCCGTCTGCAACGGCATTAGAATCGATATCATCGTCTTCTAGACAGAACACATCCGCGAAGTGATGCAGGAAAAACCTGGCAACCGTCCAGAAGACCATTTGGTCCTTCTGGCTCAGTTCGGACAGAGCAAGTTCCTGGTTAGCAGCCTTAAACTGAGCGTTCTCCGGCACTTCGAATGACCTGACAAAGCGCCCGAGCCATTTCGGCGAGAAGATTTTGCGAATCTCGCCGGTCCTCAGCTCCTCTAGACAGTCCTTGAAGACCGGTTCGCTGATTCTCCTATCTTCTTGAAAGGCTTTGTAGGCAGCGTCGGTAATGGAGAAACATGTTCCATAAAGACCGACTTTCCTTCGTTCCTCGATAATGCCTCTGGATTTGAGGCCTTCGAAAACGGTGACAGAGGATTCGTTCCGATTGTTGGGGAATACCCGGAGTCTTGACTCTGAGATTTCGGTCGGCCGGTAATGAAGAAGATAGGCGATGGCGTCAACCGCTCCCATTGTTAGGTCGTAGTAGTCCATCAGGTATCTATGGGCGGGGACGCCACCTTGGCGATGTGCGCCTCCTTCTTGGCAGTGGTTAAAAACGGCGCGGAAAGCGTCTAGGACGGAAATGTTGGCTCGTACAGGCATAAAGGTATTAAGCAAAGGGTGATACATATGGTTGGATGATTAGCGTTTTCTTTTTTCAGAAACGGTAATGGTGAACTCTTCGTCCTGCTTGAGATAACTCCCAGGCTTGGCCTTCCGGCACCAGCGACGGATTTCGAGTGCTCGCTGTTCGCGTTCTGCCTTATTGCGAATTACTTTTGAGAGAAGCATCTCTGCTTTCTGTGAGGCAGTCTCAGCATCGAGAGTGGTGCAGACGTAAGAGTTTCCGATAACTTGGAAGATAACCATATACAAGAATTTAGGCGTCAGGAACCCGCCTGACCCGGTCTCCGCTTCCCAGCAGCGGAGGCGCTGTCTGAATGTTAATACGAGGAGAAAAAAGAAAAATGTAAAACGCCGCATAAAAAAAGCAGGCACGACGGTAATCGCACCTGCTTAGCGAGCCGGAGGCCTTCAGGCCGCCCAAACTCCGATTCTTCCAACACGGATTTGCATTTCAAGGAGAGCTTTCTTCCTGTCTGAGATAACCGTCTGCCGGGTGACACCCAGTTTTTCGGCTATGCATTCGTCCGGCCATTCACAAAGATTATTGCCAATACCGAAAGACATTTCGATGACTTGGCGCTGTCTGGCCGGAAGACATTCCAGAAGAGGTTCCAGTTCCAAGGTGATAAAGCGACTCTCATCTTCCATCAAGAAGGCAGGGCAAGATTCCGCATCGTTATCGTCTTCACTGTCAACGACAGAACAAACGACTTTCCCTTTAAGGGTGGACGCGGGGCGAGTTTCATCCAGTGAATACTCATACACGTTTTCTTTGCTCCGACAGGCATCAACGAAAGCGTTATTGGCAATTACGTTGACGAATGAGTCCAGGGAGGACCGTTGGTCATCGAACCGGTCAATCGCTTTCCAAACCTTCACGGCCGCAATCTGTGCCAGGTCTTGAGGTTCGAAATAACTAGGGCGATTGTACCAGTACTTGGCTTTCTTGAGGCAAAGATTGTAAATCGTTTCCAATTCTTTCTTGAAGAAAGTTTTTTCAGCGTGGCTGCTTAGAGTGCTTTGATTCCTCATTGGCTAATGTTTTTTTACGTAAAACTTTTATACCCTTGTCTAAGGCCAATCCTCGTCGTTGGAATTGGATCCCTAGAATTTTGTGCGAATCAATTCTCTTTGAGTGGTGGTTGGGGTAGACTAAAACTTTTCCTTAGAAAAGAGTGTGAAGTAAAACATAAATAATGTCCACGCGAGACGCTCTTGCATCATAGGATGCAGGAAACCTTGGTTTACCGTGTTGTCAAAGAACTAATTGCAAAGTTACTGATTTTTCTGAGCTTCGCAATGATTCGCATCGAGACGGAAGACTCTGCGCCTACCTTACCACTCTGTTGTCAATTGCTGCACAGGCCACGGCCCAGGCCTGCTTGTCCGAACAGAATACCTCGGGGTAGTTGGCGACTCGATACAGAAGCGTATCTGCGACGGCTGATGAGAGAGGCTCATTGTTTAGTACTGACACCCGGTTCATCAAACTTACAAACCAATCGCGCTGTTCGATTTCATCGATACATGCTGCAGCTACCGCAATCTGTACGGCTAGTTCCTTTGTCTTTGCAAAATTTGTCATAACTGTTTCTGCATTTGTTCAACTTGCTACACTTGACTCTGATTCATCGGGCTTGTCACCGTCTCGCCATATAAGGATGGCGCAGGCATCATTAAGTGCGGATTTGATTTTTTGACATCGGGCTATGTCTCCCTATGCCGCAGTTGACTCTGCTGTCTCCGTCGACCCTACACATCCCCTCATCCAACCGCACACGGACCATCGTCGTACGACCCGGAGCGAGCCGCCTTTCTTCGTGCCCGTCACAGCATCCTCAGATGCCCGGGGGAGGCTTTTCCGGACAGGGTCGAACACGCCCTGCCACACCTCCGGCACACGCCACTCCTATATGATTCGGAACCCTGCCTCGGAGTGGTTGTCAGACGGGGGACCCGACGCGGCCTTACGGCGTTGTCGTTTGACTCTACGGATACTGAAGAAAATGACGATTTGCCCTCAAGGGGCGAAACATAAACAGGAAATTGAGTTAAGATGTGATTCCGACAACCAGTTGCGGACCATTCATCCGGCAGGAAGATCATTAGTGGAATCACGACCACGGACATTAAAAGAATCGATACTGCATCACCGGCGCGTGCGGACAGAGTTGTTTGGCCCAGTTCATTTTTGCCTCATCTGTGCGAATCTTGCCCGGAGTGTCTGCTGAGGACGCCACATGCTGTTCAGGTTATTGTGCCCTTTCTTCCTCTTGGTATCGAATAAAAGATGAATGGAAAGATGTGTCTTCTGTACCATATTTTCATGGTGCGGAGGCTCGTACGTGAAGTCAAATTAAACGTGTTACCTTAACCGTAGGCCTGCAGCGCGAGAAGACGAATAACAAAATAAAAAGCAATAAAAAAGTAACGTGGTCTTTATGGAGGTGGAGTAGTTTGGCCTAGTGTCAATTGTTGCCTCATCCAGTCACTTTAAAGACCGCCGTTCGTTGTCGAAGACGGAGACCGAAGTCTCCGGGACTTCCCCCAACGACAGGGGCGTCATCATTCTCCAGTTTCAGTATTATCAAAGAACTCGGTCGAAAGGTACGAACAATTTTTTGCCCTGCCAAATTTTTTTTAATAGACAACAAAAAACCTGCAAACAGCGAAAAATAATTTCGTTTTTGCAATGTAATTTGAATCTAATATTAATTTATGGCGTTGCTTTCAACGCTTCTACAAAGGTACTGATTATTTTTAAATCTACAAGTATCCGTGATAAAAATCAGCGAAAAGTTATTGCGTTATAACTGATATTGCCTATCTTTGCGGAAACTATATACAATATGAAGTACTCCCAATTGCACCGATTCTACCTGATTGACGGATTCCTTTACTTAAACACGGAGGGAATGAGCACCAAGGTGATGCTTGAAAGAATCAACGAGTCCCTAAAAGGAGAAGGTCTTCCTGAGATAACCCTCAGACAACTTCAGAACGACCTGAATGATATGAAGGAACAGTTGAACGCACCCATCGATAACGGCAAAGGGAGGCGGAAGGTTAAATATGATGACATAACTTTCTGTATATTCAATAGGACCAGGGAACCCTATAAGATCAAAGACGTTGAAGACATCCTGTCAGGCAGGCTTAACTGGCTTCGCCTCCAAATGGATTTCATGCAAGAAAGTTTCTTTAATGAGAAACTGCTTGAGATAATTGACTACGAAGATAATATGCAACTGGCCAATATTGATGGTCTACCCTTAATCCTGAAGGCTATTACAAAAGAGAGACTCGTAAAGTTCCAGTATGCCAGGAGATTCTCCACAGAAACCGAAAGAAGGATAGTGCACCCCTATTTCCTGCATCAATATAATAATAGGTGGTATCTCTTTGCGCTTTATCGCGACAAAGATAATGCAATTCCGGGAGAGAAGACGAACAGCTCCGAAGACGGTATTCGCTGTTACGCCCTGGACCGTATGTCCGAGATTGAACAAGTGAACGAACTTAAATACATGTACGAAAGTATAACCACCGAACGGCTTAGGGTATATAAACGGAAGTACTTCACCCATATTGTCGGTGTCATGAATGATGAAAGGGAAGAGATTGTGGACGTAGACCTGTACTTTAACTATGGTACGAAAGACAAAGAGGCAAACAAAGAGGTCCGGCTTTTTTTCAATCTGTTGAAGTCCAATCCGTTCTATGAAGGTTTCCGTTTTGAGGAAAACCAGGACAACGGCTTTGCACGGGCAAAGATTCGCCCGAATCACGAACTAGGAAACCATCTCATGATGTTTGCCCATACCGCTTATATATCAAATGAGACAGTCCGAAAAAGCATCATTCAACGTGCACATCAGATTCTAGCCACGCAGCATGCCGATCGTCAGCCCCAATAGTTGAACGGCTTTACTTTTCCGGAAAAAGCATCGTATTTCATAATGTAGGCAATTAAAAAAGATTAGAATATGATGCAGAACACTCACACCCTCGCTGAAATCTATGGAACCTTCAGACTCCTGAAACAGTCAATCAAAGATGGCGAACCCGGCAGAGGGGCCGATATACATATTCTTAGAGACATCGATCTCAGTTTACGGCAGGCATTGGTCATCGCCTGGCTTCAGGAGCATAAAGATTCCATCTATACCATCGCTCAGATGGGGATTGAAATCGGCATGGATGAGGACACCGTTCGAACGGTAATAGACAGCCTTTTGGAAATGAAATTCCTCACAAGGGAAGGTCCAGATATCGATGTCGATGATGCAATAGAATTCAAGATATTAGATATTCAGGCCATGAAGGCTAGCGGAATGATAAAGTCTTGGAGAGAATACTACGACTATGGCAAGACAAAAAAGGACGATAATGAGAGTGAAGAAGATGAATATGTATCTGACAAACATTTTTTCAAGATTCCGTCCCTCGTTAGCGACCTATACGGAAATCCAATAGAAGAGAATGAATTCGACGATTCTTCCGATTTCAACCTGGAGAACGAATCCGAGGAGTTCGAATTCCCGGAAGATGACAACGACCCGATTTAGATAATAACTAATTATTGACCATATGTCCAGTTACAAAGAACACACAATTAAGTGCCCTAAATGTGGTGCATTAGGAAAATTTACGGCGTGGGATAGTGTCAACGTTGACATGATGCCGCAAATGAAGGAGAAAGTCTTGTCCGGAGATTTGTTCAGGTGGACCTGTCCAGAATGTGGGGAGACATTCACGGTTCCTTACCCCATGCTATACCACGATATGACTAACAAGATCATGGTTTATCATCTGCTTCAACGCAACAACTCATCAGACAGAAACGTGATGAGCCTTCTGCGAAAAACTGGCCTTATGTCTGATTACACGCTTCGAAGCTGCTATAGTGTCGACGATTTTCGAGAAAAAGTAGCCCAGTTAGACGCAGGCCTTGATGACAGAATACTCGAGTTTCTGAAGTATTACATCCTGCACTTTGATAAATCGAATCAGGTTCCGGAGGGAGCAGAGCTACGTTTCTCTAGGGCGGCTGAAGACGAGGTAACAGGCGGAATATACCTCTTGTTCTATATAGTACATCCCTCAATGCCTAACCAGCCTTTCCTTCAGGTTTCCAGCAACGCATACAATGAGATTGCAAATTCCGGCAGAAATCTGGATGAAATCTTCGGCAATCAAGGTACAGACTATCTCGAAGTCAGTCAGTTCATTATGCAAGAGCGACTTGGAGGCGAAATTTAATAATGACACTAAGACAGGTCAATATCCGTCTCCTTCGCCATCTTGGTGGATGAGAACTTAGCCAGGTAGTGTTTGGTCGTTTCCACCGATTGATGCCCCAGTACCTGGCTGATGATTTCCACAGGCTCTCCTGAGTCTGTATGGGAAGAATTCGCTAAAATGCACCTGTGGCATACGCCCGGGCTATTACTGGAGCGGGCTCATAGAAAGCGCTGGTGCTGTAATTGTCAAGCGTCTTGCAGATGGGGCTTGAATAGACCCGGATTAGTGCCTTTACCCAATCTTCTCCCTTTGAAAGGGTGTGCTTATTTCAAATTAATGATAATCACCCCGTTGGCGCCGCGGGAGCCGTAAATGGAAGTGGCGCCGGCATCCTTGAGGACATCGATGCTCTTTACATCGTGGGGATTAATCCATTCGATGGAAGAAACGGCGGAGCCATCCACAATAAAGAGCGGATCCGTGCCCGCATAAATGGTGCTGATGCCCCGGATAATAATCCGTTGCCCTTCTACCACCACCCCGGAGCATTTCCCTTGAATCATCTCATAAATGTCCCGGTACGTATTCGAGGTGTTCTCGTCGATGGAAACACTGGAAACAGACGAGGTGAGATCTCCGCGGGCTGCCTTTCCATACCCGATGTCCACCACCTCCGCGCTGCGGGGGATATAGGCATCCGTATTCCGTTTGAACACGCCGCAGCTGCAAACAAGAACGCCCAAGGCAACAATTTGTAAAATTCGTTTCATAAGTGCAAAACTAACAAATTTTTTCACAAGAAAAAACAGTATCTTTGCACTGCTATGGGAGTTTACAGAGAAATAGGGCCGGAAGAATTCCAGGACCTGCAAGGAAGAATCCTCTATGAGGACAATCACATCATTGTGTTTAACAAACGCACCGGGGAAATTGTGCAGGGGGACAAAACCGGTGACGAGCCCCTAAGCGAGACCCTCAAGGCCTTCATTGCCCGGCGGGACGGCAAGCCCGGGCAGGTATTCATGGGCGTTCCCCACCGCCTGGACCGTCCCGTGAGCGGCGTTACCCTCTTTGCCAAAACCTCCAAAGCCCTGGAACGCCTGAACGAGATGCTCCGCAAAGGAGAGGTCCACAAAACCTACTGGGCCCTCACGGCCGGTAAACCGCCCAAGACATCCGACACCCTCACGGACTATCTCACCCGCAACGAGGCCCAGAACAAGTCCTATGTGAGTAAAAACGGCAAAGAGGCCCGGCTCAAATACACCCTCATCCAAAGCACGGACCGCTATTACCTGCTGGAAGTGGAGCTCTACACCGGCCGCCACCACCAGATCCGTTGCCAGCTGGCCCACATGGGCTGTCCCATCAAAGGAGACCTCAAATACGGGGCAAAACGCTCCAATCCGGACGGCGGCATCTGCCTGCTGGCCCGCCGGATACAATTCATCCACCCCGTCAAAAAGACCGAGGTGGATGTAACTGCTCCTGTCCCGGATAGCTGGAAAGGAGTACAAGGGTAACGCGTCCGTCGCCGGTTTTAGTTAGTTTTTCTCATTGTCTTTCAGGTATTTTCGCCGAACCCGGGAGCACCAGTGGCTGGGCGGCTCCCCCATTACGTTCTTGAAACTTTGGAAGAACGAAGTGGTGGAGTGGAAGCCCGACAACTGGGACAGGTCCGTGACCCGCAAACTCATATTGTTCCGGTACAGTTCCATGGCATACATCACCCGGTAATAGTTGACGTATGTCCTGAAGTTGCGGCCGGAAAAATGGTTGATGGTCTTGCTCAAATACCCTTTATTGGTATACAATGCATTCGCCAGATCCTGGAGCGAAAAAGATTCTACCAGGAACGGTTTATGCTCGGTCATATACCGGCAACACCTGTCATACAGCAACTGATCGATCGCCGACATTTCATAGGGGATGGACGGAGCGTCCTCCGGCCTGGATTGCTCCAGAACGGATTTTAACTGCGCCTCTTTCCGATGCAGATGTTTGAGCAGGATTCCCCCCGCCGCCACAGCCAACACCAGAAGAAAGGCCAGGAACAACAATAACAGGTTCATGGGCGTTTCACAAGGTGGGCTGCGCGGACGCGTTTCCCTATGTCAAAGAACGCTATTTCTTGATGGTGTCGAATCCTTTACCGTATACGCCATTGACGGAGCTCACGGAAAGGAACGCATTGGAGTCGATGGATTTGATATACCGCAGCATCAGGTTCAGGTCTGTCTTGCGGGTAAGGACCATGAGCACCTTGGTGTCTTGCTTGGTGTACCAGCCCTTGCCGTCCAGCACGGTGACGCCGCGGTGCATTTCCTTGGAGATGGCATCGGCAATCTTTTCATATTCCTTGGAAAGGATGAACAGCTGCACGCTCTGCTGCGAGCCGGAAATGTACATATCCAGCACATAACTGTTCACCGTTACCAGAATGAGGCCGTACAGGATGGTAGTAATCTTCTCCGCCAGCGGCATCTTGAAGGTAATGGGATTCCCGGCGGCATCCAGCACCGGCTGCCCCGTCATGGGGTCCAGCTCCGGCACGAAGGAAGGCACGAAAATGGAAGAGCCGATGATGATAAAATCCAGGAACAGAATCACTTTGCCAGGCGACACATTGTGGTACTTGGTATAAATGAGCGCAATGATATCCGTACCGCCCGTGGAGCCGCCGTTGGAGATACTCATGCCAATGCCGATACCGGCCATGATACCACCCATGAGTACGCTCAGAAGCTTTCCGTTGTCAATAGCCAGGGTTTTGATGATGGCCACGGGAATGAGCCCGGGCAAAAAACGCAGGGCCACCGACGCCAGGACAATGGCGTAGATGGTTTTGGCGCCGAAGCCCATGCCCAGAATCACAATGGCGGCAATGATGAGGATGGCGTTGAGGAAGAAGTAGCTGTAACCCATCTGGATGGTGCCGTTGGTGGCATACTGGATCATGGAGCTGATACCCGAAACGCCGCCGCCAATGAGGTTGTTGGGAATCAGGAACATGGACCATCCCGTCACATAAATGAGGATGCCCAGCGTGACCAGGAGCCACTCCTTGACCTGCGTCAGGACCGATTTCTGTAAAAAAGCTGAAGCCATATTATTTCTTCTTTTTCTTGGTAAGTCCGGTTTTCATTTCGTCGAAGCCCTCGCCAAACACGTTGTTGGCAGGCACCACGCTCACAAAGGCCTTTGCATCAATATCTTTGATGGCTTTGGTCAGTTCCGGCAGCTCTGTTTTGCGGATGAGCACCAGCAGCACATCCCGCTCTTCTCCGGTGTACCAGCCCTGGGCCTTCAGTGCAGTGACCCCACGCTCCATCCGGTGGCAGATATAGTCCCCGATCTCCTTTTGCCGATTGGAGAAAATGTGCACCTGCACCGTGGAATCCTTACCCAGCAGGATCAGGTCCAGGACATAGGCGCAGATCCCCATGGTAATGTAGCCGTACACCACATCCGTGAAGCAGTGGCCGGGCACGAAAATCAGGAGGGTAATGACGATAAAGTCGGCAAAGAGATAAAACCGGCCAACGGAGATGGGCCAGAACTTGTTCACGATGAGCGCCAGGATGTCCGTTCCGCCGGTGGAGCCGCCACGCATGATAATGAGGGCCAGGCCCACTGCTTCCAGGAGGCCGCCGATGATGGGCACGAGGATGCCGTCACCCACGTACAGCACCTCCCCTTCCACAGACCACAGGCAGCGCATGCTCTCACTGCCCAGGATGCGGAAGAGGGCCGTCGAAAGCACGATGGCATAGATGGTCTTGAGGCCAAATCCCTGCCCCAGGATGAACCAGGCCAGCACCAGCAGCAGCACATTGATGCCAAAGTACCAGATATCCACAGAGATACCCGTCACCATGGCCAGCAGGGCCGATGCGCCTGTGAGGCCACCGTCAATCATGTTGTTGGGAAGCAGGAACGACTGCCACGCCATCACAAAGAGGATAACGCCGATGGTAATGACGATATAGTCGAAAACCCCAATGAGAAACTGCTTTTTTGTCATCGTTTATTTTTTCAAAACCACATTCACAATACGCCCGGGGACCACAATCACCTTGGCAATACTCAGCTCACCCACATACTGGGGTGTCTTTTCATGCGCACGCACAGCCGCCTCCACGGCAGAGGGGGCATCCGTTGCCGGGGCCTCCAGGAAGAAACGCGTTTTGCCGTTGAACGACACCGGGTACTTCACCAGATTATCGGCCGCCAGATCTTCGCGGTACTCCGGGAAGGAGGCATACACCACGGAAGTCTCATGGCCCAACTGGTGCCAGAGTTCCTCCGCAATGTGCGGAGCAAAGGGGCTCAGCACAATGGTGAGCGGTTCCAGGATGGCCCGCTTGGAGCAGCTTCCAAGCTCGTTCAGGGCAATCATGAAGGCCGATATGGTGGTGTTGTAGGAGAAATGCTCAATATCTTCCTGCGCCTTGCCAATGAGTTTGTGCAGGGCCTTGAGTTCCTCCTTGGTGGGTTCGTCGTCCGTTACCAGCCACTCTTCGCGGTCCCAGAACAGACGCCAGAACTTCTTGAGGAAGCGGTTCACACCGTCAATTCCCTTGGTATCCCAGGGTTTAGCCTGCTCGATGGGACCCAGGAACATCTCGTACAGACGCAGGGTATCTGCCCCATACGTATCGCAAATCTTGTCTGGATTCACCACATTGTACATGCTCTTGGACATCTTTTCAATGGCCCAGCCGCAGATGTACTCGCCGTTTTCCAGCACGAATTCTGCATCTTTGTAGTCCGGACGCCAGGCGCGGAAGGCCTCGATATCCAGTTTGTCGTTGTACACAATGTTCACATCCACATGCACGGGGATGGTCTCGTACTGGTCCTTGAGGCCCGCGCTCACGAACTTGTTGGTGCCGGGAATCAGGTACACAAAGTTGGAGCGGCCCTGGATCATGCCCTGGTTGATGAGCTTGCAGAAGGGTTCGTCCTCGCACACATACCCCAGGTCATAGAGGAATTTGTTCCAGAAACGGCTGTAGATGAGGTGGCCGGTGGCATGCTCCGTACCGCCCACATAAAGGTCTACGTTGCGCCAGTAGGCATTGGCTTCCTTGCTCACCAGGCCCTCCCCGTTGTGCGGGTCCATGTAGCGCAGGTAATAGGCGCTGGAGCCGGCGAAACCGGGCATGGTACTGGTTTCCAGCGGATAGCCGTTATACGTCCAGTCCTTGGCACGGGCCAGCGGCGGCTGCCCGTCCTCCGTGGGTTTATACTGGTCTATCTCCGGCAGCGTGAGCGGCAGGGCCTCCAGCGGCAGCGGCGTGGCGATGCCATCCTTGTAATAAATGGGGAAAGGCTCCCCCCAGTACCGCTGGCGCGAGAAAATGGCGTCGCGGATGCGGTAATTGATTTTGCGGTGGCCGATTCCATGCTTTTCCACATAGTCGATGGCGGCGGGAATAGCCTCTTTTACAGTGAGTCCGTTCAGGAAACCGCTGTTGCACATGATGCCTTCCTTGGCATCCAGGCTTTGCTCGCTGACATCGGCCCCCTCGATGAGGGGAATGATGGGAAGGCCGAACTTTTTGGCGAAGGCATAGTCACGGCTGTCATGCGCCGGAACCGCCATAATGGCACCGGTGCCGTAACCGGCCAGCACGTATTCCGAAATCCATACCGGCACCTTTTCGCCGGTGAGCGGATTGATACCGTACGAGCCGGAGAATACGCCCGTAACGGCCTTACCGGCAATGCGTTCGCGCTCCGTTTTCTTCTTCACCTGCTCCAGATAGGCCTCTACCTCCGCTTTCTGGGAGGCGCTGGTGAGCTGCGGAACCCACTCGCTTTCCGGCGCCAGCACCATGAAGGTGACGCCAAAGACGGTATCGGCCCGGGTGGTGAAAATGGTGACGTTGTGTTCCTGGCCGTCGCAGGTGACCTTGAACACCATTTCCGCGCCTTCGCTACGGCCAATCCAGTTGCGCTGCATCTCCTTGAGGGAGTCGGTCCAGTCCAGTTTGTCCAGCCCGTCCAGCAGACGGCCGGCATAGGCGCTCACGCGGAGCTGCCACTGGGTCATTTTCTTTTGGAACACCGGGTGACCGCCGCGCTCGGAGAAGCCGTCCTTCACCTCGTCGTTGGCCAGTACGGTTCCCAGGGCCGGACACCAGTTCACCGTGCTTTCTCCTTGATAGGCAAGCCGATAGCGCATGAGGACGTCGGCCTTTTCTTTTTCGGAAAACGCCTTCCACTCCCCTGCCGTAAAAGGAGCGCCCTCACTGCAGGCGGCATCCACGGCGGTGCTTCCTCCCACTTCGAAGGCCTTTACCAGGTCCTCGACGGGGCGGGCTTTCTGGAGCTTGTTGTCGTACCAGGAGCCAAACATTTGCAGGAAGGCCCACTGGGTCCATTTGTAATACTCCGGATCCGAGGTGCGGAACTCGCGGTCCCAGTCAAAGGAAAAGCCAATGCGGTCCAGCTGCTGACGATAACGGGCCACGTTCTCCCGCGTGGTCTTTTCCGGATGCTGGCCGGTTTGGATGGCATATTGCTCTGCCGGCAGACCAAAGGCGTCGTAGCCCATGGGGTGCAGCACATTGAAGCCTTTCAGGCGCTTGTACCGGGCGAAGATGTCGCTGGCGATATAGCCCAGCGGATGCCCTACATGCAGGCCCGCACCGCTGGGATACGGGAACATGTCCAGCACATAATACTTGGGTTTATCCGACTTGTCGATAGCGCGGTAGGTCTTGTTCTGGGCCCACCACTGCTGCCATTTTTTCTCAATCTCAGAAAAATTATAGTCCATAGTTAGTTGATCGTCTTTCCGTTAATGCCAAACTTTCCTTTGCTCTTGCTCAATTTAAAGTCTACCGCAATGGTGAGCGCCACCTTGCATTTTTTGCCACGGTGCCGTCCGGGGCGCCATTTGGGCGAGGCCGACACCACGCGAAGGGCTTCCTCGTCCAGGGACTCGTGCACGCCACGGGCAATCTTCACATCCCGGACCTCCCCTTTCTCGTCAATCATAAAGTCTACCAATACACGGCCCTGGATGCCGTTTTCCTGTGCATACCGGGGGTATTTGAGGTACTGGTATACCCAGCGTTCCATGAAGGCCGCAGGATCCGGCGAGTTCAGGAACATGGGCTTGATATCTACGTCGCTGTAGGCATACACCCCCACCGCCGGTTTGGCGGCAGAAGAAGCGGAACTTTCCCTGAACAGCGGACGCGGTCCGTTAGCGAGGCGCTGCACAAAACTGTAAATGTATTCCAGTTCTTTCTCCATTCCCTCAAAATCCACGATGGAATAGGTGTCACGGCCGGTGCCATGCTCCGGATAGCGGCCCGTAGTGAATACCACCGAAGGAATTTCCTTGTCATAGAAAACCACATGGTCTCCGGGATAGGGCTGCTGGGCGGTGATGGTGGCCTGGACGGGCAGGAGTTCCCCCTGCAAGGAGGTGATGAGGGTATTGAGGTCTGTGTTGGAGGCGGTATAGGCCCAAAAACCGTTTTCTGCCGTTCCCAGCATGTCCAGGTTCACCATGGCGTCCATTTGGGCGGCATCGGAGGCAAAAGCGCGGTTCAAAAAATACCAGGAGCCGGCAAAGGTTTCACAGGAGCTGCCAAAGCCCACAAACAGGATGCTCCGGCGCAGCAGGGTCCTGGAATAGGAAAGCCTGCGGGCCAGCTCCAGCAGGAGGGCCATGCCGGAGGCGTTGCCGTTGGCACCCGAATAAATGCGTACCCGCTTTTCTCCGTCCACCGTAAGCGTATCCGTTCCCAGATTGTCCATCCGGGCACCTATAACTATATAGTGCTTATTCTGCTCTTTGTCCCAGCCTTCCAGAAGGCCCGTGACGTTGCGGGACGTAAGGGTATCCCCTCCTACCGCCACGCCAAAGGTATTGCCGGCGCCCAACACATCCACGCCGTAGGCCTTGAGTTGTTCTTCCAGATATGCTGCGGCCATCTTCTCCCCTTCCGAGCCGGCCTTGCGGCCTTCCAGCTGCGCACCAGACAAATACGCCACATGTTCCTTCAGGGCCCGGACAGTCTCGGAATCGTCCAGGTCTTCCAGCGGGCCTCTGAACTGCGCCCACGCGGGGATACAGGCAAAAAGCGCCACCATGGCGCTAAAGAAAAACCGTTTCATCATTCGTTCACAAGGATCCAGCCGTCTTTGGGGCAGATGCCCGTTCCGCGCATGACTTTAAGGGTTTTGAGACTTTCGTTGAGATTGTTGGAAGGGCAGACGCCCACCGCCAGCAGGCCGTTCCGGAAGCTGATGATGGTGCCCGTATAGCCGGCCTCGTTGCAAGCCGTAAGCTTGCGCTCTGCATAGGAACGCCCACGGAAGGCGCCCACAATGATGTAGTATTTGCTTTCCAGTTTGGTGGTGAACAGACCGCCCATCTTGGACGGGTTCAGGATGGTGCCACGGGTTTGGGCAAGGGAATCCAGCAAGTAGGTTTCCAGGGCCGCCAAAGAGTCTGCCATCTGCTTTTCCACGCGCTGCAACGAGTCCAGCACGGCCTGGTGGCGGGCTTCCTCCCGGGCGATGCGCTCCTGACGGATTTGCTCCACCTGGGCCGATGTAGGCCGTCCTGCCAGGGTGCGGACAAAGTCACATCCCGTAGCCAAGAGCGGCAGCATGGCTACCATGAACCATATGAGGGCTTTTTTCATACGTAATCCTCCTTAATCTGCAAAAATACGCTTTTTTCCAAAATCAAGCCAAATAAAAATTGTATATTTGTACTAGAAAAACTCATGCATGAAAAAAACGGTCAAGCTGGAAGCCATCGACCCCATAGAAATTTATGGTGCTGGCAATCGAATCCTGAGCGAATTCTGCTCGTATTTCCCCCATCTTAAAGTAGTTGCCCGCGGCGACGAACTCATCCTGGAAGGCCAGGAAAGCGACATTGCAGAGTTCAACATCCGCTTTGCCCAGCTGGTGGAACGGCGCCATCACAAGATGAATCTCACCGTGTACGACGTAGAGGATATCTTCTCCGGCAACAGCACGGACCGCTTCCGCCTGGACGGCAACGCCATCATTGTGTATGGCACGGACGGCAAGCCCATCCGCGCCCGCGGAAAAACCCAGCAGGAGCTGGTGAAGGCCTATTTTAACCACGACCTCATCTTCGCGATTGGCCCCGCCGGAACCGGTAAAACCTACATGGCCATCGCCCTTGCCGTACGGGCGCTCAAAAACCGGGAAATCAAACGCATCATCCTCACCCGCCCCGCGGTAGAAGCCGGCGAGCGCCTGGGCTTCCTCCCCGGAGACCTCAAAGACAAACTGGACCCGTATCTGCAGCCCCTCTACGATGCCCTCTCGGACATGATTCCCGCCAAAAAGCTGCAGGAATTCATGGGGGACGGCACCATCCAGATTGCCCCCCTCGCCTACATGCGCGGACGCACCCTGGACAAAGCCTGCGTCATTCTGGACGAGGCCCAGAACACCAACCTGGGGCAGCTGAAGATGTTCCTCACCCGCATGGGCACCAGCGCCAAATTCATCGTCACCGGAGATGCCACCCAGATAGACCTGCCCCGCCGGGAAGACAGCGGCCTGCTCACGGGCATCCGCCTCCTGGAGGGCATCAAGGGCATTGCCACCATCCGCTTCACCAACGAGGACATCGTCCGCCATCCGCTGGTCACCAAAATTGTCAAGGCCTTTGACGAAGGAGATTCTTCGCTTCGCTCAGAATGACAAAAAACTCCGCCCAAATAAATCGGACGGAGCTTAACAATCAGCTTATTTTCTGACGATTACTGGGCGCCGTTCAGAACGGCTTCCCATTTCTCGTAGGCTTCCTTGTACTTGGGATCTACGCCACGGAGCTGGAAGTTCAGGCGCTTGAGGAAATCTGCGCAGGCGGC
>Ga0247611_10001927_pt1 | contig 35512 bp, 29 predicted proteins | sample 177DNAGHGhighgp2_FD_192422 | JGI IMG/M metagenome (GOLD analysis project Ga0247611, IMG submission 192422) | Sheep rumen microbial communities from Palmerston North, Manawatu-Wanganui, New Zealand - 1770 DNA GHGhigh gp2 | ecosystem: Host-associated > Mammals > Digestive system > Stomach > Rumen... | reverse complement strand
CAACCTCGCTGGAGGCAGCAAGAACAAAGCCGAGCTGAAGGACTTCACCGTCGAGGGCTTCGGCGCTCCCGTGCTGGGTGCCGAGACCTTTATCCACGATTCCAAGAGCACAGCGACCATAGCCCTCGACGAGAACCACGCGTTGATGCAGCCGCTGAGCATCTTCATACAAGGCGACGGCGTAGCGGCGAAGATGTTCAATCCGTGGGACGACAGCCAACTCTACGTGCGCAACCTGGGACAGCAGCCACAAACCGTTAGCGTCAGCTACGTGCGAAAAGGCGAGGTTGTGAGCACGCAGCAAATCACCATTGAAGGTCATGGCACCTACATCGTCACCTACAATGGCGGCTTCAGCTATGTGCCCAAGGAGGAAAGCCCAGGCTATGATCTGGTGGAAATCACCGACCTCTGCGTAGTAAACCCTAGTTTCGAGGAGGACGTCACGTGGGGCACCACGGGCAACATCAACCTGAACGGCACGACCTACAACCCCTGCTACACGCAGAGCGTGGCCGCTGCCAACAACCAATTCCCTCAGGTGCTGCCCGTGAAAGGCTGGAAGGCTGAGAGCACGCTCTCGCCCGCCAGCAAGTTCGCCCTCCTCTACTCCATGCCCTACAGCTTCACACAGTATTGCGTATCGCCCTCGAACATAGGCAACAGCGCCAGCATCATGGCCGTGCCTGCCGCCTTCGAGGACGAAGCGGGGAGCCGCTGCCTCAGCATCCTGAACTCATGGACCGTAGGCACCAACGCCATCAGCCAGAAGGTGCAACTGCCTGCCGCCGCCGAATATACGCTGACGTTCGACATGCGCTACGAATGTGGCAACGAGAGCCGACGGCCGGCCGACAACGTCATCACAGCCACGGGCGGCAACGTAAATACCGCGCTCTGCGGCGTGGAGAGCGAGGGGCAGACCTTCTATGCCCCCTACCCCGAGGCAGCCTCGACGTGGCAAGAACAGCGCATCACCTTCACCGCATCCGACAGCGAGAACCCCACGGCAACCCTGCGCTTCGGCCTCAACACCACTGCCAACCAAGGCGCCGCCAACCAGACACGCCTGCACATAGATAACGTGCGGTTATGGATGCCCCGCGATGCGTATGACCGGACCGTTGGCGTAAAAGCCCTGCCGCCATCAGTTCAGTCAGGCGCAGAGGCCACCACCTACGACCTCGGCGGTCGTCGTATTGCAGGCCAGCCTCAACAGCACGGCATATATATTCACGATGGTCGTAAAATCGTCCGCTAATCCTATCACCATGCGTCGCGTACTTCTCATCTACACCGGCGGCACTATAGGTATGGGGCAGAACCCCGACACCGGTGCCCTGGAGCCGTTGGACTTCAGTCAGCTCGTAGGCAATATTCCCGAGTTGGCATCGATTCCCGTGGCCGTTGACGTGCATCAGTTTGCCGAACCTATCGACTCCAGCGACATGAATCCGCAGCTGTGGGCGCGCCTCGTGGAGATCATCGTGGCGCACTACGACAACTACGACGGCTTCGTCATCCTGCACGGCACCGACACCATGGCGTTCACGGCCTCGGCCTTGTCGTTCATGCTCGAAAACCTGACGAAGCCCGTCATCCTCACCGGTTCGCAACTGCCTATCAACCGTTTGCGCACCGACGGCCGCGAGAACCTCATCACCAGCATCGAGATCGCTGCTGCCCGCCATGCCGACGGCCGTCCGCGTGTGCCGGAAGTATGTATCTATTTCAGCGGCAAGCTGCTGCGCGGCAACCGCTCGACAAAAATCAACAGCGAAGGTTTCAACGCTTTCGACTCGTTCAACTTCCCCCATCTGGCCGATGCCGGCGTGAACATCGTCTATCACGACGACCTTATCCTGCGGCCCGACTATTCGCGTCCGATGAAGCCACACTACGTCATGGACACCGGCGTGGTGGTGTTCACGCTCTTCCCGGGTATCGACGAAGCCACTGTGCGTCACCTCCTCGCCACACCCCGTCTGCGCGGCCTTGTCATGCGCACCTACGGTAGCGGTAATGCGCCTCAGCTACCGTGGCTCATGGAAGTTCTGCGTGACGCCACGGCGCGCGGCATCGTCATCATCAATATCACGCAGTGCGCCGCCGGTCCCGTTGAGATGGCGCGCTACAGCGGTGGCTTCCTCCTCAAAAATGCAGGCGTCATCAGCGGCTACGACGGTACGGTCGAATGTGCCATCGCCAAACTCATGCACCTGCTTGGCCACTACTCCGACAGCGCCGTCATCCGCCAACACATGAACCGCGCCATCTGCGGAGAAATCTCAGTCCCCTAATCTCTCATCTCTCATCTCTAATCTTTTATCTCTCCCCCTTCCCTCATGACAGAATTACAACTCAAGTACGGTTGCAACCCAAACCAAAAGCCCTCGCGCATCTTCATGTCCGACGGCTCAGAACTCCCCCTCCAAGTGCTCAGTGGCCGCCCCGGCTACATCAATTTTCTCGATGCCTTCAACGCCTGGCAGCTTGTGCGCGAGCTTAAGGCCGCCACCGGTCTGCCCGCCGCCACCTCCTTCAAGCACGTCTCGCCTGCGGGCGCCGCTGTCGGTCTGCCCCTCAGCGACACGCTGCGTAAGATCTACTGGGTCGATGACGTGGACTTCGAGCTCACCCCCATCGCCACGGCCTACGCCCGTGCCCGCGGTGCCGACCGCATGAGCAGCTACGGCGATTTCATCGCCCTTTCGGACACGTGCGACCGCGCCACGGCACTGCTCATCAAGCGGGAAGTCAGCGATGGAGTCATCGCACCGGGTTACAGCGACGAGGCATTAGAGATCCTCCGCGAGAAGCGCAAAGGCACGTACAACGTCATCCAGATCGACCCCGCCTACCGCCCCGAGCCCATCGAACGCAAGCAGGTCTTCGGCATCACCTTCGAGCAGGGTCGCAACGAGGTGCAGCTCGATGACCCCGCGCTCTTCGCCAACATCCCGACGCAGAACAAGACGTTCTCCGACGAGGCGCGCCGCGATCTCATCATCGCCCTCATCACGCTGAAATACACGCAGAGCAACTCCGTCTGCTACGTCAAGGACGGACAAGCCATAGGCATCGGAGCCGGACAGCAGAGCCGCATCCATTGCACGCGCCTCGCCGGACAGAAGGCCGACATCTGGTGGCTGCGCCAGCACCCCAAAGTGATGAACCTGCCCTTCGTGCCAGGCATACGGCGTGCCGACCGTGACAATACGATCGATATTTATATCTCCGACGACCACGATGACGTTCTCGCCGAAGGTGCTTGGCAGCAGTTCTTCACCGAACGTCCCGAAGTTCTCACCCGCGAAGAGAAAGCCGCATGGATAGCCAAGAACACCGGCGTCAGCCTCGGCTCAGACGCCTTCTTCCCCTTCGGCGACAACATCGAGCGAGCCCACAAGAGCGGCGTGCAATTTGTGGCACAAGCCGGAGGCAGCGTGCGTGATGATCACGTCATTGCAACTTGCGACAAATATGACATAGCTATGGCCTTCACGGGCGTCAGACTGTTCCACCATTGAAAGTTGAAAGTTGAAAATTGAAAGTTGAAAATTGAAAGTTGAAAAAAATGAAGAATGAGAAGTTCGGCGGCGACGACATCGACAACGTCATCCTCAACGGCGTCACGTTCAAAGGTGCAAAACAATCGTCGAGAAAAGCTGATTCTGGCAAGGTGAAGACCAAAGCCAAGAAGAAAAGCTACATCACCGGTGCCCACGGCTCGGCATCGGCTAAGAAGAAAGCGGATATACGCCGCGCACGCGCCAACCGCCATAACAAAGGATAGCCTATTGCACTGCCTTCGTCACGGGCTGCAGCACGCGGTAGTACTCGACCGCTCCAAGCAGGAAGCAGCCCGTGCCGAAGTCCTCGAAATCGGGATGGCGGTCGTAGGTTACCGGCTGTGCCGATGCAGGTTCCTTGCCCGTTCCCTGAACATAACCTAAGAATCCATCGGCGTGAACGCAATCGGTAGCCATAGCCTCCCAAGCGCGGTCGCAAGCGGGGCGGTAGCGTTTGGCAGAGAGCACTTTATGGCGAATGCCCCAGCTCATGCCGCAAAGGAAGAGGGCAGAACCTGTCAGTTCCTTGCCGCCATAGTTCGTGGGACAAACCAGGCTCGGGTTCCACAAACCATCGGCACGCTGGCAACGCAATAACGCTTTGCTCATTCGTAGGAAATCCTTACGCAGCAGGCGGTAGTGGCGGCGCATCTGCTTCGACATCGGCCGAGAACCGATATCCTCGAGCGCCTTGACGATAGCCACATAAGCCCATCCGCAGCCGCGACTCCAGTAGCAGTTGCTGCCGTCGGCCTCGCGGTAGGGAGGCACATAGTCCTTATCGCGCCACCAGAGTCCTTCCTTCTCGTTGAAGAGCCCGCCAGCCAGCGAGTCGCGCGTCCACGTGTACATCTTCATGGCATGGTCAGCATAGCGCTCATCGCCTGTGATGCGGTACATCTTCGTATATACGGGCAGGGCCATCTGTATGGCGTCAACCCACGTCCACCAACCGATCTTGGTACCCATCTGATAGTCGAGGTTCTTCCTGACGTTCTCCATCATTCGCGTGTCGCCCGTCATCATGTAGCGGTCGAGATAGGTCTGCCCGCAACATTGATTGTCGGCATTCGTCTCGCGAAAGGTTCCGCGCGGATGCCACTTGTGGAAGTCGCCCCAGCGGTCGGTGTAGTCGAGATACTCTGCCTTAGGGTCAATGCCGTAGAGCGCCATCAAGCCTTCGTAATAGACCGCGCGAGTCCATAGATTGCTCGAACGCTCACGTTTCACGAAGGTCGGCACGGTGGGATCGGGCACCGCTTTCATGAAGTATGCGTTCACCTTACGGGCCGTGGCCAGCACCTCTTCGGCCGTAGGCTGCGAATAGCTTGACAGATGAAAACAAAACAGGGCACAAAGCAAAGAAAAGATGTACTTCTTCATAGGATTATCATGTTTTTGTGTGCAAAGATAGAAAAAACAATGAACAGTCATCCAAAAACCTTATATTTTTCCTATCTTTGTCCCGTAAATCGATTATTCTTATGAGATACAGACTGCTTTTAATAGCTCTTTGGTGCGCTTTGGGGTGCAGGGCTGCTGACCTGTGGCCCGACGGCACACCTGTCAGCAGTTGGTTTGCTGACACCAGCCGCGTCGACATCTCGACGCTGGGAACGAAATATGTGCTTACGGACTACGGCGTCATAGAAGACAGCACCCTCATTCAAACAACTGCGATTCAGGCCGTCATCGACCGCGCCTCGGCCAGCGGAGGAGGCGTAGTCGTGGTGCCGCGCGGAACGTTCCTCAGCGGTGCCTTGTTCTTCAAGAAGGGCACACACTTGCATATCGAGACCGGCGGCAAGCTGAAAGGCATCGACGACATCAGGCATTACCCATTGGTGAAGACGCGTATCGAGGGCCAGACACGTGATTACTTCGCAGCTTTAGTGAATGCCGACGGCGTTAATCATTTCACCATCAGTGGCATGGGAACGATCGACGGCAACGGTCTCCGTTTTTGGGAGGAGTTCTGGATAAGGCGTCGCTTCAATCCTGAATGCACCAATCTCGAGGCCTTGCGCCCCAGGTTAGTCTATCTCTCGAACTGCGACGATGTGCAAGTGCAGGACGTGCACCTTATCAACAGCGGTTTCTGGACCAATCACATCTACCGCTGTCATCGTGTGAAATATATCGGTTGTACCATCTATGCGCCTCATGAGCCGGCAGCGTCAAAGGCACCGAGCAGCGATGCACTGGACATTGACGTCTGCAGCGACGTGCTCGTTCACGGCTGCAAGATCAGCGTGAATGACGACGCCGTGGTCATCAAGGGCGGCAAGGGCACATGGGCAGACCAGCAACCGGAGAACGGCCCCACGGAACGCGTCATCGTGCAGAACTGCCACTACGGCTTCGTCCATGGCTGCTTGACCTTAGGCAGCGAGAGCCTGCACGACCGCAATATCATCCTTCGCGACTGCCACGTGGACAATGCCAGCCGTGTGCTGTGGCTGAAGATGCGTCCGGACACGCCCCAACACTACGAGCAGATTCGTGTGGAGCGAATCACGGGCAGTTGCGGCAGCTTCCTGTTCATTCGTCCTTGGACGCAGTTCTATCAACCGTCCGAGCGCAAGGACATGCCGCTTTCAGAGTGCAACGACATCACCATCAAGGATATAAGCATGCGCTGCCGCCGTTTCCTCGACATTGGAGCATCGGACAAATATCGTCTTCACCGCTTCACCTTCGAGAACATAGATGTCGAAGAGGAGCGCGGTGAGTTCAAACCGGAAGCTATAGAAGATGTAAAGGCCAACCGTGTGAACGTGCGTAAACGGCAGACGATGTCAACGGCCAAAGCAGGGACGCGCTGGTGGTGGATGGGCTCGGCTGTGGACGAGGAGAGCCTGCGATGGAATCTCGAACAGTATGCAGCAAAGGGCATCGGAACCGTAGAAATCACGCCCATTTACGGCGTAAAAGGCAACGAGGAGCGCAACGTGCCGTTCCTGTCGCAACGCTGGATGGACCTTCTGCGCTTCTGCATCGAGGAAGGCAACCGGTTGGGCATTCAGGTGGACATGACATGTGGCACAGGCTGGCCCTTCGGCGGGCCTGAGGTGCCCATTGACGAGGCCGCCTGCAAGTTGGTGGTCGTAGATACAATTGTCGGCAAGAAGGAGGCGGCACGCCTGCGTCTGACACCACCCTCGCGGGAGAAGGATATAGCTAAACTCATCCTTCAACGCGACTTCCCCACGACTGATGCATCACGCTGCAGAGTCATCGCCCTTTTCGAAAGCCGCACGCGCCAGCAGGTGAAGCGTGCAGCGCCTGGCGGCGAGGGCCTTGTCATCGACCACTTCGACTCAACCGCCGTGGCACATTATCTGCAGCGCATCGACGCAGCCTTCACCGAAACAGGCACGCCGTGGCCGGCAACCTTTTTCAACGACAGCTACGAGGTTTATGGTGCTGACTGGACGCCCAGGCTGTTGGATGAGTTTGCACGGCGGCGCGGCTACCGTCTCGAGGACCGTCTGCCTGCTTTCATCGACGGAGACGCTGAGGTCGTGAGCGACTATCGAGAGACGTTAGGTGAACTGCTACTGCAGAACTTCACGGAGCAATGGACGCGCTGGGCACATTCCCACGGCGTCAAGGTGCGTAATCAGGCTCACGGTTCACCAGCCAACCTCATCGATGTATATGCCGCCGTGGATATTCCCGAGATAGAAGGCTTCGGGCTTACAGACTTCAATATCAAGGGACTGCGCAAGGATCCCGGCATGACACGCAAGAACGACTCCGACTTCTCGATGCTCAAATATGCCTCTTCGGCAGCGCATATTACAGGCAAACCGCTGACCAGTGCAGAGACCTTCACGTGGCTGACAGAGCATTTCCGAACAAGCCTCTCGCAGATGAAGCCGGACTTGGATCTGATGTTCTGCGCCGGCGTCAATCGAATGCTGTTTCATGGTACGTGCTACTCGCCCAAGGACGAGGCGTGGCCCGGCTGGAAGTTCTACGCTTCAGTAGATATGTCGCCCACGAACTCCATCTGGCGCGACGCCCAATATCTGATGCAGTACATCGAGCGTTGTCAGCAGTTCCTGCAGTGGGGACAGCCCGACAACGACTTCCTCGTATATCTGCCTGTGCGTGATATGTGGCGGCTGAACCCGCGGCAGCGACTGATGCAGTTCGACATTCATTCCATGGCAACTAAGGCTAAGGACTTCATACGCGCAATCCTTTGCATAGACTCATTGGGCTTCGACAGCGATTACATCAGCGAGCGTTATCTGCTCACAACGACCTTTGATGGCAAAAGCCTCCGCACGGCTAGCGGCACGACTTATCGTGCACTCATCATACCCGGCGACTGCCGTTTGTCGGAAGCCCTCAGTCAGCACTTGAAGAACCTCGAAGCACAAGGGGCACGCATCATCCGCGAACTGTCGGCCTACACTTTGCAGGCAGCAGCCCGACCGGAAGCGCTAAAGTCAGAACTTGGCCTGAAGATGATACGCCGGCGTGCCGGAGATTCCTATCATTACTTCATCGCCAATCTCACGCCGAATGACATTGATGGCACCGTGCCTCTTGCTGTGGATTTCCGTTCGGCGGTTTGGATAAATCCTATGGTAGGTGCTGAAGTTCAGGCGGCTGAGATACGCGACGGTCAGCTCCGCGTCAGCCTACGTTCAGGCGAATCGCGCCTGCTTCTGGTCTCATCGCAGTCCGCTCCCTCTTCAGCAGTCGCCACCCTTCCCAGCGCTTCCGTCGGTTCTACAGAAGGGGGTGCCGCCCCGCTTGTCACCCCCGTCGGTTTACCCGACGGGCTCTCCCTTGACCGCGGTTGGCGCCTCTCCTTCATCGACAGCACCCCAGCCATCGCCCAAACCTTCACCCTCGACACGCTGAGCACGTGGGAAAGCCTTGATGCTCAGACCGCAGAGCTGATGGGCACAGGGGTTTACGAACGTACATTCAAGCTAAACACCGAAGAGCAAGCCAAGCTCCGCTGGCAACTTGACCTCGGTGACGTCAGGGAGAGCGCCCGCGTAAGCATCAACGGTGTGGAGATCGGCTGCGCCTGGGCGGTGCCCTTTGTGCTGGACATTCCTTCAGACGTGCTCCGAAAAGGTGAGAACCACCTGCGCATCGAGGTGACCAACCTGCCTGCCAACCGCATAGCAGCCCTCGACTGTCAAAACGTTCCATGGCGTAAGTTCGAGGATATCAACGTCGTCGATATCAACTATCGTCCTGCCAGCTATGCCCGTTGGACGCCTATGCCGTCAGGATTGAAGGGTCCTGTGCGGCTCCGAAGCCGTCAATGAGCACCGACATCAGCTGGTTGTAGGCATTTTTTATGCATTTTGTTTGCCTGCTTGACAAGAAAGTCGTACCTTTGTGCCGCAATGAAAAAAAATACCACCCATCCGGAACGTCCACGTGACGTTGATATCCGTGCAGCTATCGAGGTACTGCGTCAAGGCGGCACCATTCTGTATCCCACCGACACCATCTGGGGCATCGGCTGTGATGCTACGAACCCAGAGGCCGTAAGAAAAGTCTTTGAGATCAAACAACGCGAGGACAGCAAGGCCCTCATCTGCCTCGTCGATAGTCCAGGACGCCTGCAGCGCTACGTGCGCAACGTGCCAGAAGTTGCTTGGGACATCATAGATCTTGCCACGAAGCCAACGACGGTGATCCTCAACGGAGCCACGGGCTTGGCGCCTAACCTCTTGGCAGAAGACGGCAGCGTAGGGCTGCGTGTCACCTCCGAAGTCTTTTCTCAGCAGCTCTGCTACCGCTTCCAGAAAGCTATCGTCTCGACCTCTGCCAACATCAGCGGCCAACCTTCGCCTCAGACCTTTGCCGACATTGACCCCGCTATCATCGCAGCCGTTGATTACGTCTGTCAGTCCCGCCAGCGCGACACACATCGACATGAACCTTCGTCGATCATCAAGCTCGGCCCGTCGGGCGAGGTGACTGTCATTAGAAGTTGAAAGTTGAGAGTTGAAAGTTGAGAGTTGAAAGTTGAAAATCTTTCTTATTTTCTAAATATCTTATTTTCATATTTTCCAATATCAATGATAATAGAAAAGATCTTCAAGACGGATTTCTTCGCTTGGCAGCGAGCGCATCAACATGGAACGCGGTTCATGCTGGTGCTGGCGTTCGTTGTGGGTGTGCTCACGGCGTTGGCCGGTTTGCTGCTGAAATGGCTGATCCACGAGATTGAGTACATGCTTACGCATCACTTCTCCATCACGGGTGCCAACTGGCTGTACCTGTTGTACCCCGTCATAGGCATCCTCATCACGGGCTTGTTCGTGCGCTATGTCGTGCGCGACGATATTGGGCACGGCATCACGAAGATCCTTTATGCCATAGCGCGCAAGAAGAGCTCCATAAAGGCTCACAATACGTGGTCGAGCGTCGTTGCTTCGGGCATCACCATCGGTTTCGGCGGCAGCGTTGGAGCCGAGGCTCCAATCGTGCTGACGGGCTCGGCGATAGGCTCCAACCTGGGACGCCTGTTCGGCTTGGACGCCAAGCGGGTGATGCTACTCGTGGGCTGTGGTGCCGCAGGAGCCGTTTCGGGCATCTTCAAGGCACCGATTGCGGGTCTGGTGTTCACGTTGGAAGTGCTGATGTTCGACTTCACGCTGGGCAGTCTGCTGCCGCTGTTGGTCTCGTGTGTGACGGCGGCGGCGGTGACGTTTTTCATCTCGGGCACGGACAATTTGTTTGAGTTCCATCTGACCAGCGGTTTTGCCATTGAGCGCTTGCCGGCATATATATCTTTAGGCATCTTCTGCGGTTTCATCTCGTTGTACTTCACGCGCGTGATGAACTGGTTGGAGGATCAGTTCCGGCGTTTGGGCGGTCCGTGGCGGCGTTTCCTCGTTGCAGCGCCCATCCTTAGCGTGCTGATCTTCCTGTTCCCCTCGCTCTATGGTGAGGGTTACGACATGATCCGTCTGCTGCTCAATGGTCGTGGCGCAGAGGATTGGAACCAGGTGATGGAAGGCTCGTTCTTCTACGGGGCTCCTCACCTGTTGCTGCTGTATCTGGCAGGCATCATCATCTTCAAGGTCTTTGCCACTACGGCCACGAACAGCGGCGGCGGTTGCGGCGGTACGTTTGCTCCGAGTCTGTTCCTCGGCGCCGTCTCGGGTTTCCTGTTTGCCTGCTTGTGGAACATGGTGTTTGTCGCTGTTCCCGAGAACAACTTCTCGTTGCTGGGCATGGCAGGTCTGATGAGCGGCGTCATGCATGCTCCGCTGACGGGTATCTTCCTCATCGCCGAACTGACGGGCGGCTATGGTCTGTTGCTGCCGCTGATGGTGGTGGCGACGACGGCCTACCTGACCATTATCATCTTTGAACCTCACAGTATCTACACCATGCGTCTGGCGCGCAAAGGTGAGTTGGTGACGCACAACAAGGACCAGGCCATCCTCACGCTGATGTCTATGGATTCGGTCATTGAGCGCTACGAGGAGCATTTGCATCCCGGCGACGACCTTGGCGAGGTCGTACGTCAGATTTCCAATTCCACGCGCGACGTCTTCCCCGTGGTTGACGATGCGGGCAAACTGCTGGCGGTGCTGGTGCTGGACCGTGTGCGGCACGTGATGTTCCGCACCGAGCTGTATCACCAGCTGCACGTACGCGACCTGATGTCGCAGTGTGCTGCGCGGCTGACAACCAACGATGCCATGGACCTCGTCATGCAGACCTTTGACCGCACCAAGGCCTGGACACTTCCCGTCGTTGATACCGACGGCCTCTTCGTCGGCTTCATCAGACGCAGTCACGTCACGGCACTGTATCGCACTATGTTACACGATTTATCAGAAGAATAATGAATATTGTATTTATGGGCACTCCCGAATTTGCGGTGGAGTCACTGAAGAAACTTGTAGAAAACAACTATAACGTCGTGGCAGTAGTCACGATGCCGGATAAGGCGGTGGGACGGCATCACGATACGCTGCAAGCTTCACCGGTGAAGCAGTATGCAGTGAGCCAGGGGATTCCTGTGCTGCAACCTGAACGGCTGAAGGATGAGGCGTTCTTGGAGGAGCTGCAGTCGTTCAAGGCAGACCTGCAGATTGTCGTCGCTTTCCGTATGCTGCCTGAAGTGGTTTGGGCCATGCCGCCCATGGGCACGTTCAATCTCCATGCAGCTTTGCTGCCACAGTACCGCGGTGCGGCCCCCATCAACTGGGCTGTCATCAATGGCGAGACAGAGACAGGCGTGACGACATTCTTCCTCGACCATGACATTGATACAGGACGCATCATCCATCAGGTGCCTGCACCCATCGGCGAGCGCGACACAGTCGAAGATGTCTATGAGCGATTGATGCACCTCGGCGCCGACCTTGTCCTGAAGACCGTGGACGACATCAAGGCAGGCCACGTGAAAACGGTGGAACAATCATCAATCATCAATCGTCAATCATCAATATTAAAGCCTGCTCCCAAACTTTCGCGCGAGAACACACAGATCCGTTGGCACGAACACACGGTGAAGAGCGCCTACGACTTCATCCGCGGCCTGTCGCCCTATCCCGGAGCCTGGACTACATTGAGGACTGCCGATGGCAAGGAGACACAGCTTAAAGTGTTCTTTGCAGAGAAGCAGCCCCCCTCCTCACTCCCCCTTAAGGGGGAGGGTGGTCACCATCAAGAACAGCTCCCACACCAAGAGCATATCATTCCACTCTCCCCCTTTGAGGGGGAGCGGGGAAGGGGTCTTTCCGTTCCCCTCCGCGACGGCATCCTCCAACTAACCGATATTCAGCTTGCCGGCAAGCGCCGAATGCCGGCTGCAGATTTCCTGCGTGGAGCACATATAGAAGGAGCCGTGCTGGTGGAGAAAGAAACGCCGATTGAATGAAGAATGAAGAATAAAATAATGTTTTCGTTATCGTCTTCGTTTCATAGATTCTCCATTGTCCATTCTCCATTGTCCATTCTCCATTGTCCACTGTCCATTCTCCACTGTTATCGTTTTCGTTATAGTTATAGTTAAAAGTGGTAAAAAGTTTGGTGGTTTCATAAAAAAGCTGTTACTTTGCCCCCGATATGCGGCAAAAAAGTCGTCTATTCAGCATTTATTATTCATTTTTTCACTAAAAAATCATTGCCTATTGACTCAACCATTACTTCTAATCATCCATTCGGACAGTAATGCAAGAACTCAGAAAAGAGACTGACGAACAGCTCGTTAAGCTCTACGAAGACGGCAATGACAATGCGTTCGACATCCTTCTCGAACGTTATCAGCAGGTCATATTCAACCATATCTTCGCCATCATACATGACGAAGACGTGGCTAATGACATCTTTCAGGATACTTTCTACAAAGCCATCATTTGCATCCGCAGTCACCGCTACACCGAGAGCGGCAAGTTCCAGGCTTGGCTGATACGCATCGCCCGTAACCTCGTCATTGACCACGTGCGCCACAGCCGTCCCGTTGTGGAAATTGCCGATAAGAAGGAACGTGAGCGTCTGCTGAACAACCCGAAATGTGTCGTAGGCAACGCCGAAATGGATTTCCACAACGAACAAACGATGCGCGAATTAGAGCAAATGATCAGCCTGCTGCCTGAACCTCAGCAGGAAGTGGTTCGCATGCGCATCTACGATGATCTCCCCTTCAAGGAAATCGCCGTGCTGACCCATTGCAGCATTAACACCGCATTGGGCCGAATGCGCTATGCCGTGATCAACCTTCGTAAGATGGCGGCCAAGCGCGACCTGACATTCATTGAATTGTAAGCCTCGCCATCAATTCCCAACTTCTTCCCAATGAAGGACGCTGCCGTTACGCCGTGCAGGGTCTGGGCCTGTGTAATCCATGGAATAGGGGCTGCCCGTGGTGGGCGATTTGCCAATGTACCGGTGGTTGCGCAGGGAGAGGAGCATGAAGTCGTGGTCAAGGTAGTCCTGCCACAGGAACTGTTCAGCTTCGGAGGCATCAGTCGTGAAACGCACATCGCCGGGCAGACCTTCGCCATAGACCTTCACAAATCGCCCATCCAGGCATTTGAGGGCGACCATTCCACCTTTGAGGTCAACGAGTTGGAACTGGGTTCGTAGACTCTTGTCGCCGGGGTGAGTGTCGTAGAGCAAGCCATGCGGGTCGCACACGGCGGGACGCCCCGTAGCCTTGTTGATGATGCGGAAGGTCTTGCCGTAAGGAATATTCTGCGAGCGGTCGGCACAAGGCTCATCGACGGAGAAATTGTCGAACTCGGCATAGCCGCCACGTTTGCCAGTGACGTTGAAAGCGAAGAGGGCGTGGCGCGAGCCTTGGAACGAGATGAGCTGATAGGACAACGGCATCATGCGGCCAAGAGTCTGGAAGGTGACGCCGTCGGTGCTGTAGGCATACTGGGCTTGGTCGTTGTCATAATCGCCTATCATACGGAGCCATATCTTACCATCGGGCAAAACGACGGGAAGACTAATGGTGTCGTTCGTCAGCTGCTCGAAGCAGCGAAGAGTCAGGCCTTTGCCTTGCTTCACAAGGCCAATCCATGAGCAAGGCACATTGATATTGCCAAGACCGCATACGTCGCCATCCTTCATGCCCCTGGCGTATAATTCAACAGTAGCAACGCTCTTTGGCCCGATGACACGCTGGGTCAGTGTGTTGCGAGCCCACATCAGCTGCTCGGCAGGCTGCGCCTGAATGCGCAGGCGACCCCTCTTGAGTTGCCACAGACGATCATCTGGATTGTGGTTCCACTGCCAGATACGCCCGAGCTGTTTGCCATCGAAGTTATCGGAACGGACGTAAGGAGAATGAGGCCCGGAAGGCCCGTCGCCAATAGCGTAATGGCCTCTCGCCGTTCCCGGCATGAACCACGTTCTCGGAGCCCTTCCCAAGTTGCCCTTCAGACCGACCATGGGCCAACCATCGACCCACGTCATAGGCATCAGACATACTGTGCGGCCTATGGAGTGGAAGTCCTGCATGAACAGCGCCCACCATGAGCCGTCCTTATATTGGACGATGCCACCCTGATGGGCATTTGTGCAGGCCGTTGCGTCCTTATCCACAGGGCCGAGACCGAACTTCGTTCCGTCCTCTCCAATACGATACTTGGTGCCACGCGGCACTTGTGTCAACGAGGCGGCATGATAGCCGTAAGTCTCGTCAGCGGTAATGACACGCGTCTCGTATGGTCCCCAAATGCTCTTTGAACGTGAGCAGAGCGTACGGCCATTGGGACGGTAGTCGGTAGAAATAAGATAATAGGTGCCATCAATCTTATACATGTGATGCCCTTCGCCTACGCCGTTTCCTTCAGGTATGATGACGCGTTCGGTGCCTTCGACGGGACCGCTCATGTCGGCTTTCAGTTCCGTACACTTGACCGTGCCGTAGCCGTGGATGGCATACACCTTGCCATCGTCATCGAAGAGCACACCAAGATCATAGATGTTACCCTGCATGTTGTGGTGCTCCCAGGGGCCGTGAATGTCCTTGGCGGTGTAACACTGCAGCCCCTTTCCGTTGACGTTCGAGAAGACGTAGAACTGCCCGTTGGCATAGCGGATGCAGGGTGCCCAAATGCCCTGACCGTAGATCTCGTCATGATTACGGAGCGAGAAACGGTCCTCGGGGAAATCAAAGCGGTCGAAGCAATAGGCGACGTTCTCCCAGTTGACGAGATCCTTGGAGTGAAGGATGACGAGACCCGGAACGGCATGCATGGTTGTCCCGGCTAGGTAGTAGTCATCGCCGACACGCAGGATGTCGGGATCCGAGAACTCGTCGTAGAACAAGGGGTTCGTAAAGGTGCCATTGCCGTTGTCGGCGGTCCAACTCTGAGCGGCTGCCACACTTATATATAATAAGGTGACGATGAACGTTAGGATACGATGGTACATGAGAATAAATATTGAGAGGTTGAAATTACTCGTTTGTTATGGTCATATCGTTATTCTTCATGCGTTGCATGAAACTCTGTACGAGGGCTTTGATGCGTCGCTCCATGATAGGTTCCTCATCACATTTGCCATGGAGGTTTTGCTTCATGAGGCGATCGTGACGGTAGTCATAGAATGCTTTAGCGTGTTCGCCATCGAAATGCAGGACGTAGTCGCCCTGAAGGTATTGCGGCACATGATCCCAGTTGAAGGCCCACGTCTGCTCTGGCGGCGTGCGTAGGAGGTCGATGCCGAAAGCGATATATGGGCGGTCGTAGCCAAGATACCCTAAGAGGGTAGGCATAATATCAATCTGCTGAGCTATACCAGGCATTGTGCCACGAGGCATTTCGCCTGAAGGGTCGTAGAATAGAATAGGAATGCGGAAAAGCCCGACCTCTGTCATGTACTCGTCATGGGTGATACGGCTGCTGGCATGATCGGCCGTGAGCACGAAGATCGTGTTCTTAAACCAAGGCTGATGGCTGGCGCTCTCAAAGAATCGGCGCAACGAATGGTCGGTGTAGCGAATGCATTTATGCAAAGGGAATTTTCCCTCTTCAGGGAACGTATCGCGATACGCTTCGGGCAGGTGGAACGGATGGTGGGAAGATGCCGTGAAGACCGTTGTGACGAAAGGCTCGTGCATCTCACTCATCTTCGTGCAGTAGTACTGCAGGAAGGGCTCGTCCCAGATGGCCCACGTGCCATCAAAATCGTCGTTGCCGCCAAAGCGCTTGTCCTGACAGTACTCGGTCATTCCGTAATAGTTCTCAAAACCTATGCTACGGGCAAAGGCTTGAAAGCCCATTGATCCGTTTGGCGCGCCATGGAAAAAAGCTGACGAGTAGCCCCAACGACCTAACTCGCTGGCGATACTGTTGAGCGTATTGAGCGAGAACGGAGTCAGGACGAAGGGCTTGTCCATGCGAGGTATGGAAGCCAGCACGGCGGGCATGGCATCGATGCTGAAGCCACTATTGGAGATTGTCTCCTGCCACGTCAGGCTCTTGGCAAGCAGGGAGTCGGCAAAAGGCGTGTAGCCGCGGTAAGTGCCGTTGTCAAGATGGTGATTGAGGGCTCCCACGAACTCCTGTGCAAAGCTCTCTACGATGAGGATGACAACGTTCTTGCGACGCTCTATGCGGTTGCTGTCGGGAACGTGAACTGGCGTGTAAATACTGTCGAGCTCAGCTTGTGTCTCGAAGAAGGTCGGGACTTGCATGGGCTTCTCGTTCAGCGTACGCAATATAGCGAAAGGCGTGTTCAGCACAAGCCCCGACTGCAAGGGCGTGGCTGCAAACTGATGGGCATTGGAGATGGCTATAGGGCGCGTGCTGTTGAAGAGGCTTGCGCCGCGCATACCACAGACGGCAATAGGCGCGAAGAGGAGCAGCGAGAGCGTTTGCGTGAGATAGAACGCCGTAGCCTTCTGGCTCGTCGCTCCTTCACTCTTGCGGTAGCCTTTGATCAATGCATAGATTAGCACGGCAGCAAGGAGGACAAGATACCAATGGCGAACGACTTCGACACCGAAGATAGTGAGTAGATTGCCTTCATTCTGAAATTCATCGAAGACAAAAGCCGTTGTACGCTGTTGCGTGAAGGGGAAATAGACGGAGTCCATCAGATTGATGACGACACAAAAGGCGTTCACCACGACGAAGAGCCATTTCAGGACTGCCTGTGCCGAGGGTTTCTGCAGCCATCGCAAAGGCAGAAGCATGAGTACAAGCCAAAGGCTGTTGGTATAGAAAATGGCAGAGGCGTCAAAGAGCAGCCCGCCACGGCAGTTCTCAACGAATGACGTCCAGGTCGTGGAACCCTGAAAGATGCTCCAGTTCTCCAATAGAAATTCAACGCGACAAATGGTGTAGCACAAGAAAGCCAACAACAGATTGCAGGCTACACAAAAGGGTATTCTACTGAGGTATTTCATCTCCTATGACAGACAAACGTTTTTTTGACTCGGATCTCCTATCGCTCACTCATATCGTGGTACAGGGTTTGAAGAATGGCCTTGCCTATGGCCTCACGCCTCGGATCGGCTCCGCTGACGGGTGCCTTGGCGACGTTGTCATAGACGGTGCAGCCTGTTGAGTCGCGATAGTTGAAGCCGTTGTTAAATGTATTGAAACCAAAAGGCTTGCGGTATGTATTGCCCATAACATCACGGCTGAAGGTGAAGTCATCGTGAGGCAGACCAAGCTGTCCAAGGACGACTGCAGGCAGGTCGGTCTGGCTCATCAGCGTGTGAATACGCCGAGGTTCCTTGATGGCGCCACCCGAGAGCAAGAAAGGTATCATGGGGAAGTCCGGCGAGTTCATGGGGCGCCAATTGAAGCCGTGGTCGGCCACGGTGACGATGAGTAGGTTGTCCCATGCGGGCGTCAATTTCAGGCGGTCGATGAAGTCGCCGTAGCAGCTGTCCGTATAGGCAAAGGCATTGAACTTGACGTTGTCATCGTCGATGTCGGTACTCGAAGAGAGGCGGTGGTAAGGAACATCGAAGGGGTTGTGAGAGCTGATGGTGAGGTAAGTCGTGTACCACGGTGCGGCGTGCTGCTGTTCTTTCTTCTGGATATCATCGTAGAGCCACTGGAAGGCAACATGGTCAGGCACGCCCCACTTGACAGTATGCTCGGAAGCCGGGAAATCGTCCTGCGAGACGAGGCGGTCGTGTCCCGAAGTGACGAAATACTCGCTCATATTGAAGAACGAAATATCGCCGCTGTAGAGCACCTGCGTCTCATAGCCATACTGTTTTAATGTCTTGGGCAGACCCGGCAAGTTTTTAATCTTATGAGCATAGCGCATGATGCTGGTCGTCGGTTGCCCGAGATACCCGCTCAGGGCGCAGACGATGCCGCGGTCGGTGCGGAAGCTGCCGCAATAGCAGCTGTCGAAGCAGACGGTTTCGGGCAGGAGACGATTGATGTTGATGCCGACTTGTCTGGCATCACCGCCCAAGCCTTCAACGAAGCACGAGCCGAAGCCCTCGAGAACGATGACAAGGATGTTGGGCCGCTGGTTGTTGATGAGACACTCGGTGGAATCGGCACGAGTCGGGAAGAGACCTTCCATGAGCCGGGCACGCTCTGCCTCATCGTAAAAATCAAACTGACGGTAGTCATCCTCCTTCTTCGTCAAGGAGTAGAAAAGGTTGTACACGGGGTTCAACGCCGCGTGATTATAATAAGTGGTTTTGGAGTAGAAGACGCGACCTGGGGTGTTAGGCCATATTCGCAGGCCACGGATCATGGCAAAGCAACCTCCGGCAATGAGCACAAAAAGAAGAGCCCGCAAGATGGGATGTACGTTCAGACGACTATCGAAACGCAGGCGTCGCCACGGCCAGAAGAGCAAGGCAAAGGTGATGGCCGCCAGGCAAAGCCACGCCAGAGAATGACCAATGATATATCCTGTAGAAACGCTGGCGAAGGCATTCTTGGGGTCGTCGATATAAAAGAAAGCCATGCGGTCGAGCTTGAACTCCCAGAACTCATACAGCGAGGCATCGGCCAACGCACCAAGCGTCAGGGCCACAGCCATGAGCACGCAGTAGCCCATCAGCCACGGACGGGGATTCCATCGAGGGCGGCACCAATGCAGGGCAAAGAGCAGCAAAGGGATGACGAGGAGATAGCCGACAGTGGCCAAGTCGATGGCAAAGCCATGAGCGTAGATGTCCACCACGTCGCGCAACGTCATCACCGTGCCGTCGAAGCCCCAGTTATAGAGCATGAACAGGGGTTTCTGGATGCCAAGGAAAAAGAGGAGAAAGGCGATGAAGAGCCAAATAATGACGTAGAGATCTTTTTTCATATTGCCGTATCTTTGAAATGAGAGACAATTGCCTCGGGAGTGATGGATTGCGTGCAACGGAAATGCCCGAGGGGACAGCGGTCCGAGCCGGCGATGGAACAGGGTTGGCAGGGCAGACCTGCCATGAGAGCGTCCTCTCGGCGCTGGAAATAGCCAAGGAAACCACAGGAGGGAGTTGTGCCGCCCCAAATACTGATGACACGGGTACCTACGATCGACGCCAAATGCATATTCGCAGAATCCATGGAGATCATCACATCGAGATGCGCCATTAGCGCCAGTTCTTCTTCAAGTTGCAAACGGCCTGCTACGACGAAGACATTGGGCCGCTTCTCAGCCCACTCCTGGAGAAGTTTTTCCTCCGCTCCGCGAGCGCCGAAAAGGAAGATACGTCCACGGGGCATGGCAGCAAGCATCGTGACAACCTTTTGCATCTGTTCATGGTCGTAAGTTTTTGAGCGATATCGTGCGAAAGGCGCGATGCCAATCCATTCCTCTGTGGCTTTTGCCGGCAAGTTGTCTGGCAGTGGCGGCAGAGAGGCAGGGAAAAGCGACGTAAACTGCGGAGTTGCCTTCAGACCTAAACGGGCAAAGACATCGAAATAGCGTTGCACGAACGGCACGGCAGCCTCAGCATGATTGCGGAGAATCGCACGGCGCTCGGTGCGGTGCTTGTCAAGCATGGCGACCGTTTTACCTTGCAAACGGAAGTACGTACTGACGATCCAGGAGCGCATCACATTATGCAAGTCGGCAACAGCATCAACAGACAGTTTGCGCAACCGCCCTATCATGCGAATCGTACCCATCGCTCCCCTACTCTCCTCTTTCGACAGACCAATCACCTCGACGTTGAGAGGTGGATTGATGAACAGCCGTGCCGTGAAGGCCGAAGTAGCTACGACAAAACGGTGCTGGGGATAGGCACGCGCCACACTGTAAACAGCGGGGATTGTCATGGCTACGTCGCCAAGGGCCGAGAGACGAAGGACAAGGATATTCATGATAGCGAAGTGGTTAGTATGCGATGGTACAAGTCAAGTAGGTGTTCTCCGAGCTGACGATCGCTGAAGCGCTGGACATAAGTGCGCCCACGGCTGGACATGAGTTCCCGACGCTGAGGATCATCGAGCAGCTGACGCAGGACGCTGGCAAGACCTTTGTAATCGTCGGGGGCAAGGTAGATGGAATCCGGCCCCCCTGCCTCTTCAAGACAAGAACCTGTGGCACCGATGACAGGCGTGCCGCTCGCCAACGCCTCTGCCAGCGGAATGCCGAAGCCCTCAAAACGGGAGAGGCAAACGAAGACAGTGGCCGACTGATAGATAGCCGGTAAATCCGTTGTAGGGACATTCTTTAAGAGATGAACACGCGAGGCAACGCCCAGTTCATCAGCCATCTGTTGAACAATCTGAGCATAGGGTTCTGGTTTTCCTACGAGCACGAGATGAACGTCGGCAGGCAAAAGCGGCAAAGAACGAACAAGCGTGTGCTGGTTCTTACGCATCTGGATAGTGCCGACGCAAAGGACGTAACGAGACGGGAGGTCGTAGCGACGACGCACGGCTTCAATCTGCTCGTCGGTCAAGGGCCGAAGGAAGCATTCATCGATGCTCTGGTAGATGACCTCGATGCGTGAGGGGTCAATACCATAGTAGCGTATAATATCCTGTCGCGTCATCTCGCTGACGGCTACAATCCGGTCGGCAACGCGACAGGCATAGCGGGTCTTCAGCTCGAGGATCCGTCGCTGAAACCAGCCATAAGTCTTGGGGAAGCGAAGGAAGATGAGGTCATGAATGGTGACAACGCTCTTGGCGCCAGACCAACGGATGCCGAAAGGCAGCTCATTGCTTAGGCCATGATAGACATCAACACCAGCACGGCGCACAGACCACCATTGAAGGAAATTGCGCCACAGCTCACCTAAGACGGGCAAACGGCCATAGAAGTAACGGACTTGAACACCCGTCTCTTCTACCGCACGAATACACCGGCGACTGTAATTGCCGATACCCGTATGGTTGCGCATTGCCTTCTTGGCGTCAAAACCTACACGCATTTTCTTATTTTCTTATTTTCTAAATATCTTATTTTCTAATTCTCTTCTTTCCTCATCAAATACGCTTCCACGCCGGCGATGTCCTTGGGCGTGTCAACGGAAAGCGACTTGCAATGGGCATTATAATAATAAATAGGTACGTGATTCTCGATGAAGCGGAACGAGTCGTTCTCCTCGATCTTCTCGATGGGACCGCGTGGCGTGTTGTGATAGAAGTCCAAAGCCTTACGGTTGAAGGCACCTACGCCCACAAACTTATGGAAGACATAGTCCATGGCACCCTTGGGATAAGGAATGGGACTGCGGCTGATGAAGAGACAACGGTCGTCCTTGGCCGTGACGATCTTCAGATTCGTTGCATCGACCACCTCCACGGGATTCTCGAAATCGGTCATGAGGTTGGAGACATAAAGCTCGCCCTCCTTGATTTCGGCGGGGATGCACTGGATGATGGCTTCGCGCGTCAGCAACGGCTCGTCGCCGTTGACCATAACGTAGAGGTCAGCTTCGATGCGCGTCGAGACTTCATAGAGACGCTCGGTAGCGGTATCGTGGTCGGAGCGCGTCATGACGACCTTGGCTCCGAAGGCCTCGGCAGCCTCACGTATGCGGTCGCTGTCGGTGGCTACATAGACCTCCGAGAACTCGGGCACAGCCTTGCAATGTTCATAGACCCATTGAATCATGGGTTTGTTCAGTATCTTTGCCAGCGGTTTTTCGAAGAAACGGCTGCTGCCGCCGCGGGCAGGAATAACGCAGATAATATTCATCATTTACGATTTACGTTTTATGATTTATGATTTACGATTAATAACGTTTAGGTGTTTTCCGCCTGCTCAACGAGGCGGGGGTTGGAGGTCATGGCCTGCTGACGGTTGTATTCCTCACGGCTCAAATACCAACGGCGGTGCGACCACAACCATTGTTCAGGCTGACGTAGGATAGAAGCTTCCAGCATCCGCAGGTAGGAGATCGTGTACGGATACTTCTCGCCATCGGCAGGTTCGATCTCATGCAACGAGATGCGATAGTAGCCGCGACGAGTCTGCTCAAAATCCATATAGACGAATCGCGCACCTATCTTTGTGCCGATTTCCTCAGCACCGGTGATATAGGCCGAATCCTGTCCGAGGAACGTCGTCCAATGCTCCATGACATCGCTGTTGGGATGCTGGTCGGAGTTGAAGGCCACGAGGAAAGGCTTGCCTTCACGTTTCATGCGGAGGATCGTACGCAAGGTCTGTTTCTGGGGAATACTGACGCTGTTGAAACGGGTACGCAGCTGCAGGATGACCCGATCGAAAGCCTTGTCCTTGGCGGGGCGATAGACCTGGCAGAACGTGTTGGGCAGTTGAGTATAGGTGTACATCTGCTCGGCCCACTCCCAATTGCCTTTGTGCCCGAAAAGGATGAAGCAGGGCACACCGTCGCGGGCACACTCATCAACGAGATGCACTCCATGCGGCTCCACTCGTCGCGCCATCTCCTCGTCGGAGATATGAAGAAGCTTGATCATCTCGAAGATAAGGTCGCACAAGTGGCGATAGAATCCTTTTTCTATCTTTCGGCGCTCTGCGTCGGTCGCGTCGGGAAAGACGCGAAGCAGATTCTCACGCACGACACGGCGACGATAAGGAATAACATGCAACATCAGCCAGCAAAGCCCGTCGCTCAGCACGAAGAGCCACGACAGGGGCAGGCGGGCCAGTGAGCCAAAAAGACAAAGGTAGATGCGGTAGAGAATCTTATCTTTCATAATCGGAAATCGTTTGGATGATAGCTTCTGTAGCGCCTTCATGGCGTTGCATATAGGTGATGGCCGTCGTGCTGATCTTGGCCAGACGATTGTGGTCGTGCTTGAGGCCGGAGAACCACTCGTCGAGTTCATCAGCCGTCTCGACAATACGTCCAACTCCCAACTCAGCCAGCTCCTGAGCAGTAGGCTTGCGCTCTACACAAGGGCCGTAGGCTACGGGCAGGCCGTAAGCCGTAGCTTCAATAATACTATGTAAATAAGGTGTGAAACCACCGCCGACATACGCCCAGCGGGCATAGCGGTAGATAGAGGCCAGGGCTCCCATGAAATCGATGATGAGCACCTGCGTCTTCGAGAAATCCGTGTCTGCGCTGCAATCGGAATAGCGCTCGGCATGACACAACAAACGCTTCTTGATGCGAAGGATATTTTCGGGGCTGATCTCATGAGGGACGAAGATGAAGCGCGTGTCCTGATGGCGGTTGGCCAACGTGCTCACCAACTCCAAATCCTTCTTGTCGTGAATGCTGCCCGCGATGAACACATCCCGTCCATCGACGAAACGTGCGATGACAGCATTCTCGTAGGGAGTATGTGCCACCTTACGGGCGTTGTCGAACAAGGGATCGCCTGTGACGGTCACATTGTCGAAGCCTATCTGTTGAAGACGTTTTTTCGATGCTTCATTCAGCACGAAGAAATGCGTGTAGCTCTTCAATGCCCTTCGCCAAAGGCCACCATACCAATGCATGAAAGGTGCGTGCTCGGTGATGTTGGCCGAAATCAGATAGGTGGGAATCTGGCGCTTACCTAATTCAAGCAAGTAGTTAACCCAATACTCCGAGATGATGAACACAGCTTTCTCCGGCCTGACGGCATCGAGAAAGCGGCGTACATTCGAGGCCGTGTCAAGAGGCATGGGATATACGGCTTCGGCATGTTGGCGGTAACGCTTCAAATAATCTAAGCCCGAAGGCGAGAACACAGTCTGTACGACGCGCCAACGACCGGATTCGTGCAACTGACGGACGATGGGCTTTGCCACATTGTATTCTCCCAAGGACGACGCATGAACCCACAGCGTAGGACGGTCGTCGGCCTTCGTCCGTTCAGAGGCGGTGATGCTTTTCAGCAAGCCGCGCTGATTATTGACGAATTTCAGGAATTTCTTGCGAGGACGGTGCGTGAACAACGTGATACAACGGAAGAGAAATTCGAGAAGATAGGCAACCTGATTATATAAGAAATGCATAAGTTTTGACGTTTTCGGGTGCAAAGGTAATAGAAGTTCATCGGAAAACAGCATGAAACGTCATAAAATGTGTGAAACATTGCTGTAGATTGGCAAAGTTTCACTATATTTGCACCCAAAGAAATGCCAAACCATGATTTATCTCACCCTTCCTGATGCTAAAGAACGTCGCCTCAGTTTTTATTTGGCGATGGAGGAATATGCAGCGCGCCAGCTCAACGACGGCGACGACCTGTTCTTCCTCTGGCAGGTGGAACCGAGTGTCATCTTCGGACGCAATCAGGTGATCGAACAGGAGGTGAATATCGACTACTGCCGCCAGCACGGCATCGCTTTCTTTCGCCGTAAGAGCGGAGGGGGATGTGTCTATGCCGACCGCTCGAACGTCATGATGAGCTACATCACACGCTCCGACGAGGTCGTCACCACCTTCAGCCGATATATGACCATGGTGGCAGCCATGCTCGCCGACCTTGGCATCAAAGCCACTACGACGGAGAACAACGACGTACTCATCGACGGCCGTAAAGTGTCGGGCAACGCGTTCTACCACATTCCAGGACACAGCATTGTGCATGGAACAATGCTCTTCGACACCGATATGCAGCACATGCTCTGTGCCATCACACCGCCCCAAACGAAGCTCGACAAACATGGTGTACAGAGCGTACGACAGCGCATCACCTTGCTCAAGGAGCACACCGACCTCACCATCGATGCGTTCAAGGCATACGTTCGTGAGCACCTTTGCGACAAGTCGCATCAGCTCACACATTCGGACGTGCAAGCCATCACGACTATAGAAGAAGAATACCTTAACCCAATATTTATCTATGGAAAAGAAAACTTGTCTCTATGACCGCCACGTGGCACTCGGCGCACTGATGTCGCCCTTCGGCGGTTTCATCATGCCCATTCAGTACTCAAACATCACCGACGAGCACAACGCCGTGCGCCAGCACTGCGGTGTCTTCGACGTCAGCCACATGGGCGAAGTGCGCATAACAGGACCTGCCGCCGAACGTTACGTTCAGCACATCTTCACCAACGACGTCACTGATGCGCCCCTTGGACAGATCTATTATGGTATGATGTGCTATCCCAACGGTGGTACGGTCGACGACCTCCTCGTCTATAAGATGGGCGACAACGACTTCTTCCTCGTCATCAACGCCGCCAACATCGATAAAGATGTGGCCTGGATGAACGAACAAAAGGAAGGCTTCGACATCAACCTCGACCACCAAAGCGACTACTATGGTCAGCTCGCCGTTCAAGGCCCTGAAGCAGAAGCTGTCGTCGAGGAAGTGCTCGGCTTGCCTTGCAAGGAGTTGAAGTTCTACACGGCCAAGACACTTGATGTTGCCGATGGCGACGAAGGTGAGACCATCATCATCTCTCGCACCGGATACACTGGCGAAGACGGCTTCGAGATCTACGGCTCGCACGAATTCACTCAGCAAGCTTGGGATAAGCTCATGGAAAGCGGGCGCTGTAAGCCCTGTGGCCTCGGCTGTCGTGACACTCTGCGCTTCGAAGTCGGTCTGCCGCTCTACGGTGATGAACTCAGTGCTGACATCAGCCCCGTCATGGCAGGTCTCTCCATCTTCGTCAAACTCGACAAGCCCGAGTTTATCGGAAAGGAAGCCCTCGCCGAACAGAAAGCCAACGGTGTTGCACAGAAGCTCGTGGGCATCGAACTCACAGACAAAGCGATTCCCCGTCACGGCTACCCCGTCCTCTCGCCCGAAGGCGAAGCCATCGGCGAAGTGACCACAGGCTACCACTGCCTCAGCGTGGACAAGAGTGTCTGCATGGCGCTCGTCAAGACCGAATACGCCAAGCTCGGCACCGAACTCGCCATCCAAATCCGCAAGAAGGTGTTCCCGGGCGTGGTTGTCAAAAAGAAGTTCTACGATAAACATTATAAAAAGTAAAAGATTATGGCTACATTTGAATCAGGACTCTACTACAGTGAGTCACACGAGTACGTTCGCGTAGAAGGCGAATTTGGTTACATTGGTATTTCTGACTATGCTCAGCACGCTCTGGGCAATGTCGTGTATGTTGACATGCCCGAAGTGGACGACGAAGTCACCGCCGGCGAGGAGTTTGGCGCCGTGGAGAGCGTCAAGGCTGCCAGCGACCTCATCGCCCCTGTCAGCGGCACCGTCGTAGAGGTCAACGAAGCCCTCGAAGATGAGCCCGAGCTCCTCAACAAGGACGCTTTCGCCAACTGGATCATCAAAGTACAGCTCTCCGACCCCGCAGAGCTCGACAACTTGATGGACGTTGAGGCTTACAAGGCTCATTGTGCAGAGTAATTTTATTCAACACAACGAATTTCACGAATTAAACGAATTATTTCACATTCATCTTTTAGATGTACTCTTTTCTCTACGAATTCATCATATTAGAGGCAATGAATAATTCGTTTAATTCGTATAATTCGCTGTAAAAAAGAAAAAGTATGTTTAAGTATTTTCCCCATACCGAAGAAGATCTTCAGGAGATGCTGAAAGCCTGTGGCGTCAGCTCTGTCCACGACCTCTTTGCCGATGTGCCCGAGGCAGCACGTTTCAAGCGTGAGTACCGTCTGCCGCAGGCACTCTCTGAGACAGACCTCCGCCTCTTCTTCGAACAGTTGACGCATCCATTGAGCACCCAGCAGCTTATCTGCTTCGCCGGTGCCGGTTGCTATGACCACTACGCTCCCAGCGTGGTCCAGAACATCATCGAGCGTTCGGAATTCCTGACATCATACACGCCTTACCAAGCCGAGATATCGCAAGGCACGCTGCACTACATTTTTGAGTATCAGTCCATGATAGCCGAACTGACTGGCTTGGACATCTCCAACGCCTCGATGTACGATGGTGCTACAGCCACTGCCGAGGCGATGATGATGGCTTGGGGCAATGCTAAGAAAGTCACACGCGTGCTGGTCAGCGAAACCCTTGACCCGAAGGTTCGTCGTGTCGTAGATACCTATGCTCATTTCCATGGCGTTCCCCTCCAGCTCATTCCTGCAAAGAACGGTGCTCTCGACCGCGAAGCTCTTGACAAGGAGCTTGCCGAAGGAGGCGTGGCAGGCGTCATCGTGCAGCAGCCCAACTACTTCGGCATCGTTGAGGACTATACAGGCATTGCTGAAGCCGTGCATGAGCAGAAGGGTATCTTCGTCATCAATGCCAATCCCAGCGACCTCGCCATCCTGAAGACGCCGGGTGAATGGGGAGCTGACGTGGCTGTCGGCGAAGGCCAGAGCCTCGGTATTCCCATGACCTTTGGTGGTCCCGGCGTAGGCTTCATGGCTTGCACCGAGAAGCTTATCCGTAAGATGCCAGGCCGTATCGTAGGTCAGACACTCGACAACCGCGGCCAGCGTGCCTTCGTGCTGACGCTCCAGGCTCGCGAACAGCACATCCGTCGCCAGAAAGCCACCTCTAATATCTGTTCCAACCAGAGTCTCATGGCGCTCTACGTGACCATCTACCTCAGCCTCATGGGCAAGGAAGGCCTGCGCGAAGTTGCCGAGATGAGCTACGCCGGTGCCCACAGCCTCTGCGACAAACTCCTCGCTACAGGCAAGTTCCAACTCACCTTCCCCGATCAACCTTTCTTCAACGAGTTCTGTGTTGACTACGACGGTGACCTCGATGCCCTGCTGGATGAAGCCACCGAATGCGGCTACCTCGCCGGCGTAAAGGTAGGCGAAAAGACGCTCATGCTCGCCGTCACAGAGCAACGCACTCCCGAGGAAATCGAGGAACTATGTGAGATCTTAGACAAAGCTAATCACTAAAAAACATGGATGCTTTCATTTCTTTTGCAAAGAACAACTTCGATCTGATCACGCTCCTTGTCGGTGTCATCGGCGTAGTGATTAGCATCATTTCTGTGATTTACGAGCTAAAGAAGCGAAAGAGCAAAAGCGAGAAACAATGAACAGAACATTATACGGAAACCTGATCTTCGAACTTTCGAAGAAAGGACGCAAAGGCTACTCACTGCCACAGGACTACGACCGCACACACACCACAGCCGAGCTGCCCGAGGCGCTACGCCGCAAGGACGCTGCTCGTCTGCCTGAATGCGACGAACTGACGGTAGTGCGTCATTATACGAATCTCAGCCACAACAACTTCGGCGTGAACGACGGTTTCTACCCCCTCGGCTCCTGCACGATGAAGTATAACCCCGTCATCAACGAGGAGATAGCCGCCATGAAGGCTTTCGCCGGTCTGCATCCCCTGCAGCCTGCCGAGACCTGCCAAGGCGCTCTCGAAGTCTATTACAACCTCCAGCAGTCACTCGCCGAACTGGCCGGCCTCAGCGAGTTCACCCTGAATCCCTGTGCCGGTGCCCACGGCGAGCTGACCGGCCTGATGGTCATCCGAGCTTATCACGAGGCTACCGTGGCCAACGGGTCACCGTCGGGGCAACTTCGCACCAAGGTCCTCATCCCCGATTCAGCCCATGGCACCAATCCCGCCTCGGCCGCTGTCTGCGGCCTTGAAGTCGTAGAGGTGAAGAGCCTGGCCGACGGCACTGTTGATGTTGAACACCTGCGCCAGCTCCTCGACGAGATGGGCGATCAGGTGGCGGCCATGATGATGACCAACCCCAACACCCTCGGCATCTTCGAGCCCCGCGTGCTTGAGATTACAGAAATGGTGCACAAGGCCGGCGGCCTGATGTACTACGATGGCGCTAACCTCAACGCCCTCCTCGGCGAATGCCGCCCGGGCGATATGGGCTTCGACGTCATGCACATCAACCTCCACAAGACCTTCTCCACGCCTCATGGCGGTGGGGGTCCTGGCAGCGGCCCCGTCGGTGTCCGCAAAGGTTTGGAGCAGTTCCTGCCTTATCCACGCGTCAAGATGAAGGGAACGGCCCCCCTTTCGTCCCCCGAGGGGGACACGGCACTGGCGTTCTCTATTGACTGGGGTAAAGAAGCCCCCTCGGGGGCAGTAGGGGGGGCCACCGCCACCAGCACCACCTCCTCCGCCCTCGGCTCCGTCGGCAGTTTCTTCGGCAACTACGGCGTCATGCTCAAGGCCTATGCCTACATCCTCAGCCTCGGCCACGAATATGTAAAGCAAGTAGGTCCCTTGGCCACATTGAACGCCAATTATATTAAGGAACGCCTGCGCGATGACTACCTGCTGCCCATCGGCGGCCTGTGCAAGCACGAAGTGGTGTTCGACGGCCTCGTGGACAAGAGCACGGGCGTAACCACCATGGATGTGGCCAAGCGCCTGCTCGACTACGGCTACCATGCTCCCACCATCTACTTCCCCCTCCTCTTCCATGAGTCCCTCATGATTGAGCCCACGGAGAACGAGAGCAAGGAGACCATCGATGCCTTCATCAACGTCATGCACAAGATTGCAGCCGAAGCCAAGACCGACCCCGAGCTGGTCAAGACAGCACCCCACAACACCCCCATTGGTCGTGTAGACGACGTGCTGGCCGCCAAGCAGCCCGTAACAACCTATTGGAAGACTCTCGAATGTTGACACATTAGAAGGTAAGAATGACCTAGGTCACGATGAGAGGTAAAAGCCGCTTCGCAGCGGTTAGCATGTTCCTCTCATCGTGGCAAAGGCACTCTCACCATTGCAAGGCAACTATAACCTTTAACCGCGCCGAAGGCGCTCTAAACTTTATGTCATCCCTCATCATCATCGGTGCAGGCCCTGGAGGCTACAAGACCGCCCTCCATGCTGCCAAGCATGGTCTCAAGGTAACCCTATTTGAAGCCGGACACGTCGGAGGCACGTGCCTCAATGTCGGCTGCATTCCCACTAAGACCTACGTTCACTCGGCATCCTTTGACGAAGCCGTAGAGCGTCAGCCACAAGTGGTGGAACAGTTGCGATCAGGCATTGAGACGCTCCTCTCCCACCCCAACATCACCCTCGTCCGTGAGCGTGCTTCGTTTGTTGATGCCCACACAGTGGAAACGCCCAGTGGCCAGCGCTATACAGCCGAAAACATCATCATCGCCACCGGCTCCTCAACCAAGTATATCCCTGTTGAAGGCGTGGATAGCCCTTACGTCGTCGATTCCACTGGCCTGCTCGCTCTCAAGGAACTTCCCAAGCGCCTCTGCATCATTGGTGCAGGAGTCATCGGCATGGAGTTTGCCAGCGTCTTCAACCGTTTCGGTTCTGAGGTGACGGTGGTGGAGTTCTTGAAGGAATGTCTGCCTGCCATCGACAGCGACATAGCCAAACGACTGCGTAAACAGTTGGAGAAGCAAGGCATCAAGTTCTATATGGGAGCAGGGGTGAAAAGCCTCTCCCCAGCCACTGTGCCCGACGGATCACCGACTGGTTCCATTTCCGTCACATTCGAGCAGAAGGGCAAGGAACTCTCCGTCGAAGCTGACGTCGTGCTGATAGCCACAGGTCGTAAGCCCAACACTGAAGGACTGAACCTCGAAGCCCTCGGCGTCACCTTGGAACGCAACGGAGCCATCCATGTCAACGACAACTATGAAGTAAAAGCCCACCCCCTTCCCCTCCCCAAGGGAGGGGAGTCCCAAGAAGGTGTCAGCATTGCCTCACGCGGAAATGAGTCCCCCTCCCTTGGGGAGGGGTTAGGGGTGGGCCTCCATTCCCTCTATGCCATCGGCGATGTCAACGGCCGTCAAATGTTAGCCCATGCCGCAGAGTACCAAGGCCTTCATGTCGTGAACCACATTCTTGGTATCGAAGACCACATCCGTTTCGATGTCATGCCCGCTGCCATATTCACGACACCTGAAGCAGCCTGCGTAGGGCCGTCTGAAGACCAACTGAAAGAGGCTGCCGTGCCCTTCGAGTGCCATAAAGCCTTCTTCCGTGCCAATGGAAAGGCGCTCGCCATGGGCGAGACAGAGGGCATGGTGAAGCTCTGCTGTGAGCCCGACGAAGGACGTCTGCTCAGCTGTCATGCCTACGGAGCACATGCTGCCGACCTCGTCCAGGAAGCCACCGCCTACATCACCCTCGGTGCCACCCTCCAACAACTCCGCGAGACCGTACACATCCACCCCACCCTCTCCGAAGTCCTCATCGAGGTCAACTAAAAAACTCATCGAAACCAGCTAAGCATCGCTTCCATCGAGAATATCTAGATCATCTAGAAAATCTAGATAATCTAGGCCAGCTAATCATGCCTCCCCTCGAAGCCAGCTAATCTGTATGGGTAGTGTGCCCGGCGGTTTCCCCGCCGGGCTCTCTTGTTTCCCCGCCGGGCCCTCTTCCCTCATTCCCCCTCCCTCTCGCTAAACTCCATGATGGCGCAGGCATCGCTGCCGATGGACAGTGCGATGATGATGCCTGCATCGGTGTTGTAAACGGTTGGCGTGAGCCAGTCGCCCAGCTTGGCTGCCACACGATACTCCACACGTAAGCCGCCAACCACAAACGATGCCGGCAACAGTTCCATCGCCATACGGATATAGTTGGCATTGTTCATGTGGCGGTTGTAGTCGATGTCGGCACGCAGCACTTGGATCGGCTCCAGCACCTCGCCCTCCGCCTTCGGCAGGATGATGCGGCGGTCGCGGTAGCTCATCTCCAGCTGCGGCTCCAAGGTCATGGAGGCGATGGTCTCGTCGTCCACACGTTTCAGCTTACCCGTAGCCCTGTCCACGAAAGCACCCATGCTCCATGTCCTGTAGCAAGGCTTACCCTCCGCATCATAGATGAACGTATTGCGGAAGCCGAACATGGGCTTCATGCCATATACCGAGGTCGTCACCGTCAGCTCCTCCTTGAATTGAGGAACACGCACGACCTCCACCTGACGTGTTGCCAGCAGCTGAGCCATGTTCTGCTCCGTGAAATACTGCTTCACCCCTGGCTCCGAGTCAATCCACATCTCCGAGCAGTCCTGCATCATCTGGAGCGCGGAATACAGCTTCAGCCGTCCCTCGCTGTCGCAGGTGCTCGTCGTTACCTTATATTTTAAGCTATACATATCGTTGATGTGATAACCAATCCTACTCGCCGGATGCCTTGTCCAAATAGTCGAACAAATCAATAGTGCCCGCTTCGTTCTCTATGCCAAGTGCAGGCACATGCTCTACCATTCGCGTCGTGCCGCTCTCCTTATTTACATAGAAATACACCTGTGCACCGGTATAGCTGCGGAACACCACCTGATAGGCAGAGTCTGTCTCCTCGCCCATCGTAACGGCCATCATTTCAGGATTGTCGTCGGCCGGGCTCCAGTCATATTCGCCGTGGCAAAAGTTGCTGACGCCTTCGTAGGCCATTTCAGCCGTTATCTCAGCCGTCCGCACCCCGTCCGCCTTGCCATTGCGGCAGCCGCAAGCAAGCAAGACCAAGAGTAAGGCCGCAAAGAGCGTTTGTTTCATCATTTCAAGCGCTTTTACAACTTGTCCACGAGTGCCTGGATCTTCAGCCGTGTCTCTTCGGTCTTCTGCTCATCGATCTTCGCGGTGACCAAGCCCATGTTCTCAGCCTTCCAATAATTGCAGATATCGCGGAACTCTGCCGTGGCACCGTCATAGACGCCGGGTGAATAGGAGGAGACGAGCAACGCCATCTTCTTCACCTTGGCGGGACTGTTGACGCAGTACATACGTTGGATGGGGGCCTGGATCTGGGCGCAGAGGGTGAAATAATAGATGGGAGCCGCCAGCACAAGCACCTCAGCCTCAGCCATGAGCGGATACAGTTCCTGCATATCGTCCTTCTGGATGCAGGCTCCGTTACCCTTGCCGTGGCAGTACTCACAGGCCAGACAGCCCGCAATCTTCTTCTTCGACACATTGACGAGCGCCACCTCATGTCCAGCAGCCTCTGCTGCCTTCTTATACTCTTCCGCCATCCAAGCGGTGTTACCGTTCGCGCGTGGCGAAGCTTGTAAAATCAGGATGTTCATGATGATTATTGTTGATAGAAATTCATTAAAAAGTTCAAAATCTTTGCAAAGATAAGAGAAGAATCCCAAAGCGAAACGCATACGCCTCAGGATTTATCTTTTTTTAAGATATCATCGTTTAAAAATAAACTTAGTGTTTTTGGAGCAAAAATCAATCACTCAATCACTAAACAGCGTTTATCATTTTATTATAAGGAGGTTAACGAAGTGAACGAATGATAAATTATGCTTCAAAAAATGATTGAAATAATACAATTTAACGCAATTTCCCATCACTCGGCTCATCTTTTCCCTGATAATATTTGGATTCTCATGAAAAATGTTGTACCTTTGCAAGCGTAAATCAACACTTCAATCTCTCCGCTCGGCACTTGCGACGCTTCGCTCTGCGAAGAACTTTCAATTTTCAACTTTCAACTCCACCTCTATGCAACAGCTTACATACTCCCTCGCGCCCTACAACTGGGCCATCTGCTTTCAAGACGACTGCCCCATGAAGGACACCTGCCTGCGCTACGCCATCGCCCGCTTAGTGCCCGCCGACATCCACCACCACAATACCGTTCTCCCTTCAGCACGCCAAGGCGACCACTGCTCACTCTTCGCCACGAAGGAGCCCGTGCAGATGGCACACGGCATGAAGGCCCTGATCCCCAGAGCCGCACACGGAGAACTCAGCCAAGTGCGCGAAGGCCTGTACGCCATCTTCGGCAGCACATCGCAGTACTACCGCTATCGCAGAGGCGAATGGCCCATCACGCCGGAGCAGCAACGGCGCGTAGCACAACTCTTTAACAAGTACGGCATCAAGCGCCCACCCCACTTCGACAACATCACCAATGAGTACTACTTTCCCGATGAATAGCTAACGGCATAGCCATTGCCCGTTGAGTGTTTTGCCGCTGACGGCAAAACCGCTAGCGGCTGTCCGTTGAGCGTTTTGCCACTGACGGCAAAACCGAACTCAGGCAGCTGTGCGAACCAAGCCAAACAGTTGCGCTAAGCAACTCAGCTGGACAACTCTCCGCTCAGCCTTGGTCGCTTCGATAATTCGGATAACTTTCCGCTCGAGCTTGCTCGCTTGACCCTTCAAGAACTTTCCGCTCTCAACTTTCAACTATCAGCTCTCATCATCTTATGAGTGATTGATTTAATTAGGAGATCCAAAATGATATAATCTGCCGCCAACGATGTTCACGCCTTGCTGCGGTTTCGAAAGGCGCTGGACAGAAAGCACGATAACGTTTCAAAAAGTGAGAACAGCTACAAAAATCTAATGGAAATGCTATTCAGATGACAAGGAATGCCCCTATTTCAGCCAATAAAACTAAACTTCAAGGGAAAATCATTGTTTTTTGAAAGAAAAATAGCATCTTTGCAAAGTAAAACATCCTTTTTGAGCCCGAATGGCTCCGCAAGGAGATAGCCGGAAAGATTGAAAGAATGTGGAACAAATATAGAAATGATAACGAATGAAGGATTTTGCAGCCATAGACTTCGAAACGGCCAACAATGAGCGTTCTTCGGTTTGTTCTGTTGGTGTCGTTATTGTTCGTAATGGTGAGATAGTGGATTCGTTCTACTCTCTTATCCAGCCAGAGCCGAACTATTATAACTATTGGTGTTCACAGGTTCACGGTCTTTGTCATGAAGATACTGACGATGCACCAGTTTTTCCAAAGGTCTGGTCACAGATAGAACCTCTGATTGAAGGTCTTCCACTTGTTGCTCATAACAAGCCTTTTGACGAAGGTTGCCTGAAGGCTGTATTCCGTGTTTATCAGATGGACTACCCCGACTACAAGTTCTACGACACGCTTGCTGCCTCCCGCCGCAAGTTCCGCTATCTGCCTAACCATCAGCTGCACACCGTAGCTGCCGAATGTGGTTACTGCTTAGAGAACCATCACCATGCGCTGGCCGATGCAGAGGCGTGTGCGGCCATTGCCTTGGAGATATTGTGAAAAAGGCGCCCAAAGATATGTCATTTTTGAGGTTTGCAGACTATTTGTGAAAGAAAAAAGCGACTTATAGCTCATTTTGCAGGGTGAGACAAGTCTCAAATGCTGATATACACTGCTGTTTTGAGCAATTCAAAATTTTGTTCTCGCAAATATCTTTACATTACGTTTGATTTGCTTAAGCATCGTCTAAAGCAAAACAGGTAAGCTTTTTGTCTCGTCAGGGGCTTCTCGCCCCCTTGGCGA
>Ga0247611_10001926_pt1 | contig 35517 bp, 33 predicted proteins | sample 177DNAGHGhighgp2_FD_192422 | JGI IMG/M metagenome (GOLD analysis project Ga0247611, IMG submission 192422) | Sheep rumen microbial communities from Palmerston North, Manawatu-Wanganui, New Zealand - 1770 DNA GHGhigh gp2 | ecosystem: Host-associated > Mammals > Digestive system > Stomach > Rumen... | reverse complement strand
GAGCTTACCGTAGCCCTTCGAGATGGAAGCCATAGCCTTGTCGAGGCTGGCTTGCGTGCGGCTCTTCATGACGACGGGCATCTTGGCTGCGAATGCCTTCACGATACCTTTGGCCATGGTGCCGGTTCCAATAACACAGATTTTCATGATTTGATTGTTTATTGTTGATTTGATTGATTGTTATTTTGCTTTGAATGCGGCGGGCCTCTTCTCCAAGAAAGCGGCCATGCCCTCTTTCTGGTCGTCGGTGGCGAAGCACTTGCCGAAGGCAACGTTCTCCAACTCGATAGCATCGTCAGCGATGAGGTCGTAACTCTCGTTGATGCACTGCTTTGCATAGGCGATGGCCAAAGGCGCGTTGGCGACCATCTTTTGGGCGGTCTCCATCACCTTGTCCATCAGTTCCTCCGGCTCATAGACGGCATTCACCAAGCCGATGCGCAGGGCTTCGTCGGCGCGGATGGCCTTGCCCGTGTAAATCATCTCCTTGGCGTAGCCTTGTCCGATGAGCTTGGCAAGACGGTAGGTACCGCTGAAACCGGGCGTGATGCCTAATCCCACTTCGGGCTGACCGAACTTGGCCTTGGACGAGGCGTAACGGAAGTCGCAAGCCATGGCCAACTCGCAGCCACCGCCGAGGCAGAAGCCGTTGACGGCAGCGATGACGGGTATCGGCAGTGTCTCGATCTTGCGGAACGCGATGGCGCCGAGCTTGCTGAACTCGTAGCCTTCCTTCTCGTAGAGATGGGCCATCTCCGAAATGTCGGCACCGGCCACAAAGGCCTTCTCGCCGTCGCCCGTGATGATGAGGACGCGCGTCGCGGCAGTGTCCAAATGGCTGACGAAGTCGTCGATTTCCTTCAGGACGGTGGAGTTGAGCGCGTTGAGCGACTTGGGCGCCGACACTTTCATGACGGTGACCAAGTCGTGATGCTCAATCTTCAAAAAGGTGTATTCCATGTCAGCAGGGATTAGATGTCCATGGGTTTCAGGTCGGGCGAGATGATGAGCTTGGCCTCGGTGGCGGCTTGCACCTGCTCGACGGTGAACTCAGGATGGATTTCCTTCAGGACGATGCCTTCGGGCGTGATGTCCATGACACCCATCTCCGTGATAATCATGTTAACTTGACCAGCAGCGGTCAGAGGCAACGTGCACTCTTTCAGAATCTTGGGAGCGCCCTTTTGGGTGTGTTCCATGGTGAGGATGACGCGCTTGGCACCCACAACGAGGTCCATGGCGCCGCCCATACCGGGAGCCATCTTGCCCGGGATGATCCAGTTGGCGAGGTTGCCCTTCTCATCCACTTGCAGGGCGCCGAGGAACGACACGTTCACATGGCCGCCACGGATGATGGCGAACGAAGTGGCCGAGTCGAAGGTGCAGGCGCCAGGCAGCAGCGTGATGGCGCCACCGCCAGCGTTGATGAGGTTCTTGTCTTCCTTGCCTTCTTCGGGGGTCGGGCCCATGCCCATGGCACCATTCTCGGTCTGGAGAGTCACGGTGACGCCTTCAGGAAGGTAGTTGGGGATCAAAGTTGGGATGCCAATACCAAGATTGACAACATCGCCGTCGTGCAATTCTTTTGCAGCACGCTTGGCGATCACTTCTCTCATTTCATTTTTGTCCATAACTAATAATTTAAAGATTTAAGATTTAAGATTTGTAATTTTCTTTCTGTTCTTCAATATAATCAATCAAGTTTTGATATAAGGTGTTCTCATCCAACATATTGCCTTTTTCAAACAGTTGTTGGTAATACAAAAACGGTTTCCATTCTTCAGGATAATTCATCTTATCAAACAACGAGGCAACTTCGTGTAATTTGTCACTTACACTGATAGGCAAACTAATGGCTTCCAACAAATACTCCAGTTCCCAAATCTTGAAATACTTGGATGGTATGTAATTGAAAATATAATCTTTCAATTCGTCTTCATTCTTTGAAATGGCAACACCCTCGTTTTTTAACAATAATGCTTTCATCTGTTCAAGGAACTGATAATTAGAGTCATCTAATGCCAAATAAAGGGCTGTATAGTCCTCGTCAGTGGCAGGCTTAACTTTTTTGTTTTCGCAAAAAGCCATCACATCTTTTGGTGTAATCCAATTTGCTTTGCAGCCCAAGTACAATTCACCCCAACTTTGAAAGCGCAAATTATGCTTAAATAACTCTAATTCCTTCATTTGTAGACTTTTTCTGATTAAACAATTACATCATTCCATAGCATTTTCAGAAATTGCATTGCAGGGTAAACTTCGACCTCGTTCACCAAGCGCGGCTGCTCTTCAAGAGATACAATGATAAGCCGTGCCTCCGGGAAGTCCTCTTTGAATGCCTTCAAGCCCTTCGTGTGACGCGAAACTATCTCACGAGCAGACTTGATTTCAATAGCCACCTCACCTTCTCCCAAAATCATATCCACTTCATAACCGCGTGTCGTGCGCCAATAATAAAGATCCTTATCTTTCTCGGAATAAGACAGATAGGCGATGACTTCCTGAAAAATGAGATGCTCAAAGGCTTTCCCGAAATCAGTGCTTTCGGGCTGCATAAAAGTCCGCTTTTGCAGGTAATTCGCGATGCCAACGTCAAACAAATAGAACTTCCGCGTTTGCAAGGCTGTCCGCTTTTTGGTCTTTGTGAACGGCGGTATGGTGTAGCCGATATAGGTTTCCTCCAAAATGGAGAAATACTCCTTAATTGTCGGGGCACTCACACCGCAATCGGAGGCTATGTTGTTGTAGTTCAACATTTCCCCGTCACAAAAAGCAGCAATTTCAAGGAAACGGCTGAAAACGGCAAGATTGCGCACCAAGGCCTCCGCAGAGATTTCCTCACGCAAATAATCGCCCACATACGATTTCAAACGCCGATTTGGCTCCTTGATTTCGTAATGACGCGGCAACAAACCATGATTGCAAGCCTTAACAAGGTCGAAATCAGGAATTTCAGCACTGACCAACGGGAACAACCGCATACTGACAGCACGACCGCCAAGCATATTTGCCCCGCCGCGTTTCAGTTTCCTTGCGCTTGAACCGCTGAGGACAAAACGTCTTTCTTCGTTGACCATAAGCCAATGCACCTCGTCCAACAAAGCAGGTATTTTCTGCACTTCGTCTATGATAATGACACGATCCTTGGGCAACAAACCGACATCTGTCCTCAGCAATTGCGGGGCACGGCGATAACGCTCGTAGATTTCGGATTTCAGCAAATCGATATACATAGCGTTCGGGAAACGCTGTTGCAGAAGCGTGCTTTTCCCCGTTTGGCGTGCGCCAAACAAGAAAACGCTGTCTTCTTCAATTACATCGATTTGTAAAACCCTGTTATACATATTCTTGACTACAATTTTATGTGTTGATTTATAAAGTACAACTTTACATTTCGCGTTGATTTATAAAGTTTGACTTTGCAAAACTACACATTTTTTGGTTACTTTGCAAATTATTTCATTCCGCGTTTCACCATCTCTTGAACCACAAACGAAGCCACATCGTCGGCGTAGGTGTTCATGCCGAAGCCGGCATCGAAGCCGAGTTCCTTGGCTAATTCGTGCGTGATACGGGCACCGCCACAGCAGCAAATCATCTTGTCGCGCAGGCCCTCGGCCTCCATCAACTCGATGAAGTTGGTCATGTTTTGGATGTGGACGTCCTTTTGGGTGACGGTCTGCGAGACAAGCAGCGCGTCGGCGTGGAGCTCGATGCCTTTGGCGATAAGCTCCTCGTTAGGCACCTGCGAGCCGAGGTTGTAGGCGTCAATCATCTCGTAACGCTCCAGTCCGTAGTGGCCGGCATAGCCCTTCATGTTCATGATGGCGTCGATGCCCACTGTGTGGGCGTCGGTACCCGTCGAGGCACCGACGATGACGATCTTGCGCCCGATGTTCTCCTTGATGTACTTATCGGTCTCGTACATGTCCATCGTCGTGGATTCCACCTTCGGCACATAAATGGTCGAATAGTCGACCGTGTGGGTGCAGCTGCCATAGCAGTTGACGAAAGTGAAACCAGGTGTCAACTCCTTGTAATACACCACGCTGGGGTTCTCCAATCCCATCTTCTTCAGCAGCAACTTGGCGGCTTCCACGGCCTCGGCGCCGCATGGCACGGGCAGCGTGAAGCTCAACTGCATCTTGCCGTCGTTCATGGTGTCGCCGTAGGGCTTTATCTTGGTGAGGTCTAAGGTCTTGTCGTAGTTCTTGGCCTCCATTGAATACAATCCTTCGCTCATTACTTTTTCCCTTTCATTAATTCGATAAACGGATTAAAATAATTCTCAGCTTTCAGCGTCACGCCAGCCAATCCCTTGCCACCGTTCTTCGGGCGTTTCACGTCGCCGAAGATACCTTTCTCCAAAGCGGTGAACAGGCCTTCCTTGACGAGTTCCTCAAGCAGCTTGATGGTGTTGTCGAGCACTTCGTGGGCGCGTTTGCGGCAGATGCCACCCTCCTTGAATTCCATCTCGTCGCCGATGTTCTTCATGTTGTTGAAGATGTAGCGGGCGTTCTCGATGGAGAGGTAACGGTCGCTCATGAATGGCGTGTGGATGGCCTCGGTGGGCATACCCAGCAGTTGCAGGCCTTGGTGCGTCCAGATGCCGATGATGTTGAACAGCGCGTCTTGGATGTGGCCACGGAAGATGTTGCCCGTCATGAACTTGGTGGGCGGCATGTATTTCAGCGGCGCGTTGGGGAAGATTTCGCGGGTCATCTGGGCCTGGGCCAACTCGAAGAGGAAACCGTTCTCGAGCATCGGGTCCATCTCGAAGGCGTGACCCAATCCCATCTGCTCTTCGGGCAGACCAGCGATCTTGGCCAACTGCTCGTTGATGAGGTCGGAGGCCAACACGGTGTGGGCGGCTTCCACGGCATCGGCGGTGGTCAGGTAGTTGTCCTCACCCGTGTTGATGATGACACCCGCGAAGCCGTTGATGATACGGCTCATGTATTGGTCGATGAGGGTGCGCTGCATGTTGATGTCGCGGAACAGGATGCCGTAGAGGGCATCGTTCAGCATGACGTCGAGGCCCTCGAAAGCGCCCATGATGGCGATTTCAGGCATGCAGAGACCCGAGCAGTAGTTGCAGAGGCGTATGTAACGGCCTACCTCCTCGCCCACTTCGTCCAGGGCCTTACGCATGATGCGGAAGTTCTCCTGCGTGGCGAAGGTGCCGCCGAAGCCCTCGGTGGTGGCGCCGTAAGGCACATAGTCCAAGAGGCTCTGGCCCGTGGTACGGATCACGGCGATAATGTCGGCTCCTTGACGGGCACCGGCCTGGGCCTGCACCACATCCTCGTAGATGTTACCCGTAGCCACAATAATATAAAGGTATGGCTTGGGGCCTTCGCCGATGGTTTCGAGGTAATGCTCGCGGCGGGCGCGGCGGGTGCGGATGCGGTTGATGCTCTCGTCGATGACAGGTTGCAGCGTGGCGGCAATCTGTTTCTGGTCGCGGGTCACCACCTTGGTGAGGTCGAGTTCGCCCTTGGCGACTTTCTCGGCAATCTCTTGGGGTTTGAGGCCCGTCTGGATCATGGCGTTGGCGATGAAGAACAGGATGCCCTCGCCGAGCACGCCTTTGTCCTTGATGGCGTCGACCACCACATTGGGCAGCGGCACATCGCTTTCGTCCACGCCGTCGATGCCCATCAGTCGGGCGAGGGTGCGCTCCACGGCCACCGTGGTGTATTGCTCGCAGAAGGCCTGCACATCGTCAGCGATGTTCTTCGCCAGCCCTCTGGCATACTCCACTTTTTTGAAATCTAGTCCTAATTTACTTTCCATATTTCTAGTATGTTGTTTAAATAATTGATATTTAATTTATAAATCATTTTTTCAACTCACAATCCCAATAGCATTTTCAAATTATCCTCCAATTCTTCTTCCATGTCTTTGCTATAGCCCCTATGTACCTTCGCTATCTTTCCCTCGCGGTCGAGGAAAAACAGGGTCGGATAGCCTGCAATGATATAAGCGTCCGACAATTCGCGCTCGGCGAAAAGAATGGTATAGGTAATGCCACGCTTGGCCAAGAAATCTTCCATTTCGTCATCAATCGGGTCATCAATCGGGTCGATGCCAAGCATCATGAAACCTTTGTCCTTGTATTTCTCGTGCAAGCTTTGCAAGATGGGCATGGCGGCGCAGCACGGAGCGCACGACTTGTAGAAGAAATCGAGCAGCACGACCTTGCCTTTCAGGTCGGCGAGACGGATGGTGTCGCCCGCCAGCGTGGGCAGCGACCAATCTGGCGCAAGCGAGCCTTCGGAAAGCGGATCGGGAGCCTTGTAGGGTTCATAGTCTTGCAGCGTCACCTCGGCGGGAATGGATTCCAAAGTCAGTTTGGATGCGTCAGCTACAGGCCTGAAATCAACGAGGCGGCATTCTTCGTATTGATACATCGTATCCTGCTGTTGCACATCATCAAAAGCAATCGAGTATTGCAGCGGCAGATAATCTTTCTTGTCAATCCACAGGTTGATTTCGTAGCGGATACACTTGTGGCCGAAAATACTGTCGGGTTCGTCATCCACCGGGCCGAGAATATCGACCAAATAGCATGGTTTTCCATCCAATCGGGTTTCCGAAAGAGAATAGGAATAGGTGCTGTCGGCCAAGCCTTCTTCGTTCGGGAGTGGATAACAACTCTTGGTCGCCAAAGCGGTGTAGAACTTGCGGTTGTGCCGATCCCTGATGATGTCAGCGGCCCACAAATCACACGGCATCAACGTTCCAGTGCTGTCATCGAAAGAGACAAACTCGTTTCCTTTGTAAAGATAATGACGTGACCATTCCGAAACCGAATGTTCCTCAAACGAATTGAAGGCCTTGCCATAAATCGTGTCGTCGGGCAATTTCTTGAAGTCGCAGGTGTAGCGGGACAAAGTCGTGTCGTTGTCCGACATGTACTTCATCTTTCGACTCATTTCGTAATGCCCCTCTTGGATGGACTGGCATTTCTGGTAGGACTTTCTGAGGACATCCTCAGCGGTGGGCTGGCTGTTGCAGCCCGCAAGCATAACTGCGACAAATAGAAACCCTATTTTATTCAACACTTTAATCATTTTAGCATTCTCCTTTCTTCCACGCCCTCCAGCACCTTCATCTGCTGAATGGCAATCTTATTCAGTTCAATCAGTCTCTCGCGTTGCGGCATACCTTTATTAATAAAGACCGCGTTCAGGTTTTCCATATTCGAGAGGCAAATCAGTTGGTTGATGTTGGCATAGTCGCGGATATTGCCCTTTAAATCGGGGTTGGCATCGCGCCATTCCTTGGCCGTCACACCAAACAAGGCCACATTCAGCACATCGGCTTCGTTGGCGTAAATCAAAGAAGCATGATAACGGTCAATCTCTTCTGGAATAAGATTCTCTTTTATTGCATCCGTGTGGATATGGTAGTTTATCTTCGCCAATTCCCTCTTCACCGACCAACCGAGTTGCTTTTGTTCTTCTTCTTTTAAGCGTTGGAATTCCTTGGCAACATACAATTCAAACTCAACCGAAATCCAACTGGCAAACTTGAAGGCAATGTCTTTGTGGGCGTATGTGCCGCCATAATATCTTCCAGACTTTACAATGAAACCAATGGCATCAGTGGCATCAATCCATTTTTTGGGTGACATAGTGAAAGCGTTTAATCCTGCTTGCTTTCTAAACCCCTCGAATTCGAGGGGTTTAAAATTGGGATTGTATAATGCTTCCCAAATACCCAAATACTCAATCGTATTACGGTTACGCATCCAGTTCCCGATGGCAGCATTGGGGTCATCTGTCTTGTGCCTTGCAATATCCGTCAAGGAAATGTAATCCTTGTTGTCTATTGAAAGAATCGTAATACTCGTATCTTGAACAGTCATTTTTGCCATTACTCATTTCCTCCTTTCTCTCCAAGGGGGTCGAATTCGACCCCTTTGGATTTTAAACCCCTCGAATTCGATGGGGTTAAATATACCGAATTCGGTATATTTAGAATCTCCCTCGCCGTCTCAATCCACTCCTTGTCAATCCCCAAACTCTCGGCGATATTCAGCGCCTCGTGCGGCACTTCGCCGTCTTGCACCTCCACGAGTTCATAGTTCATCGTGCCATTCTCGAAGCCCTTCACCCGCAGGCAATGGGCGTCGGTCGGCTCTATATCGTAATGCGTGGTCATGACGAGGCTCAAACGCTTGTCGGCCAACACCTTCACCAAGGCGGAGACCAAGGCCGTCCCCTCGGTGGGATTGGTGGTGCGCGCAGGCTCGTCAATCAACGCCACTATCTTCCTGTTTTCGCGCGATGCCTTGATGACGGCATCGATGTTCTTCATCTCTGCGGCAAACGACGACAGCCCCTTCTCAATGGACTGCTCGTCACCGATGCAGAAGTAAATTTCGTCCTTGACGGCAATCTCGGCTGATTGGGCCGGAATGCCAAAGCCGTATTGAAACAGGTATTGGCACAAGGTCAAGGTCTTCAAGACCACGGTCTTGCCACCCATGTTGGCTCCCGTGATCAGCGTCGGTTTCAGCCCAAACTCCAAAGTCACAGGCTGGAATTGTTTCTTCGTCTTTTCGAGGGCATCCTTCACCTGCGGGTGGAACATGCCTTCGTAACGTGTCATGTCGTTGTTGGAAATGCTTGGGAAACACAATCCCCACTGCCTCATCTGCAAGGCCTTCGCCAAATTGAGGTCAATCTTCGCCAAGGCCACTTGTGCAGCTTCCAACGCTTTTGCAAATGGATGCAACTTCTTGCTCAGGTCGCGACGCACGCCTTCTTCAATCTCGGCGGCTTCCACCAAAAGCTCTTCCTGCTGCTCTGGATGCTGACGCATCTGCGAGCGTAAGTCTCTCAGCTCCTGGCAATAAGAGTCATACACATAGAACGTCGCCATCTTCAGCCCATCGGGATCGAGGATGGTGATGACCTCATTGAGGTCAGGGATTGCGACGGCATCATCCAAGCCGTGGTTCCTTAGGCGTTCCGCCACATCGACGGCCAAAATCGCCAAATGCTTCACCTCAAAGAGTTCGATGTCGTCAAGCACCGCATTTTGACTCAGGTTCTTGATGGTTGTGCGGATGTCCTTCAGCCCTTGCAGGCGGAACTGGAGCGTATTAATATAAGGTGTGTCGGTCTGCGCGATGAACTCCACAAACCGACGCAGCACGGCGTAGGTTTGGGCAATCTCCTCCCCTGTCCGCATCATCGGCTGGTCGAGCAGCCAACGGCGTGTATAGCCTGCTTGCAGTTCGAGTTGTTCGAACATGAAGCGCAGGCCGCAGGGTGATTCTATGTGGTCTCTCAATTGCATCTCATTGTCGACGTTTGCGTCTCGCAAACGCTCTTTGTTTGGGATGATTGCGGGACGCAATCATCGACATTGTCTTTCATTAAATCATAAACCGGCAGTTGTATCGCCTCCGAAAGTCGGGCACAAAGCGTGTCGGAGTCCAAAGTCACGCCCAAAGGCGAGGTTGGGTTCACCGTCACGGCGATCAACTTGCTCTTTTGCAGCACTCTAAGCGTGCCGCCAGTCTTCAAAAACATTCTGTACTGTTGCGGACTGACGAAAATCTTCGTGAAGTCGCGCACCACCAGTTCGGTGGTCTTCAGTTTCGGGTTCTTCCTCACCTTTTCGAGGAATCCGTCCACCAAGGCACCCGCCACATAAAGCGTCTTGCAGCGGTCCATGCCCTCGAAGCGGAAGTCCTGCGAGAGCGAGGAGATGTTGTTCAACTCGTGCAACGCGCTTTCGTCGTCGATGTACCAAACGCCCTTCTCGATAGGCATCAGCAGTTTGAGGTTGTCGTCGCTGCTGAGTCCAATGTTGATGAGGTCCACCACGAACTTGGTCTGTTGCACCAACGTGTTCATATTGGTTGAATACGCAGCGCCAGTGGCTAATATCATGCTCTGACTCACGGCGGGCGAAGCGAGGCTCATACGCGACAAGGCCCCGTCGATGATGACGAGTTCGATGCCCACGCGGTGCATGTCTTTCATCCAACGCTTCAAGCCGTTGGCCGACGAAGGTCCCGACAGGAGGATCTTTCCCCCTGTCAAGGCTTTGGCCGTCACCACACGACCCAACGAGGTGTTCTCGTCGCTCACGTCAATGAGTTCGGAGACGATGCGTTTCTGGCGGTAGTGCATCTCGGAGGTGCCGAAATACATGCCTTGGCGCAGATAGATCTCCGGCTTCTGGGTGCGCGTCACCTGGTCGGTGGTCTCTCCATCAATGCCTATTGAAGTCACGGCAATGCGCTTCCTCTCGACGGGCAGACGGTCGAGCACATAGTTCAGACTGACGGTCTTCCCCGTGTTCTTCTGCAACCCGACGATCGAGAGGCTGTCGTATTTCAATATGTCATTGATGAAAGTCATTTATCTAATATTTTTATTCGCAAATACCGAGTATCTTCTTGCTATCAAGGTTACCAAGATTGATTATTTTTTCAAGAACAACCTGAAATTGTTCCTCACAAGGATTATCTTGTGGACAAATCGGACACCTAAATAAAAACTCCATTGTTGCTGGTCCGTTGGAAATCGTCATAGTGACAGTTGGATGTGACCCATCAATAATCTCATACGTAGAAGTTTTCATCTTTGTTGAAATGAATGATGATGCTGCCACATAACAATCTCCCGCAAGTTCGTTGAAAACTTCTTTGGAAAGGTTAACGATGGTGTCAGTTGTGGTTTTTGAACGATGATGGTGATTCGATTTTGCCACACCATCTCGAACCGTTGTTGAGCCGTTGCTGTAAATAGTTCTTGTGGAGGAAACTTCCAACACATATCGATTTGTGAATACATCGTACAACATCTCAATATGTCGCTCATCCTTTGGAGAAGTTGGGTCAAAGAAGTCCATATTGACTATCAGCCCTTCGTATTGCGCCTGCAAAGGAGTGCAGAGAGCAATCGCCATAATCAATAATAATGCTTTTTGTTTCATCAGTCTTGTTGTTTTCATAATACTTCAGTTTTTGCAATAACATTTAGAATGACCTCGGGCGAAATCTCGAGTTTTGAGAAAGCGAAGAGTTTCTTTCCTAAATCCTTCAATGAGGCAGCGAGGTTATATACAGTTTGTTGCTTCATAGTTGATTGTTATTTTTACTATCATTTTCACTGACAAAAGCGTTATTGTCAGTGTTTTCATTATTATTTTCACTGACAAAAAAACTTTGAGCATCCTTTTGGCAGTCATTTTCACTGACAAAAGAACTTCGACTACCATTTGAATAAGTCCAACGCTGTCGGACTTTTTTGTATATGCCCTCCTTTTGAACTATCGCAAATTTTGCGATAGTTTGACGATCCATTTTGCCTCCCATTTGAACCTGTGCAATTTTTGCACAAGTTGAAGCAGTTGGTAACAATTCCTTACATACTCGCACTTCTTCAATTCGCCTTCCTTCTTTGCGAACTACCGAGATTTCCTCGGCAGTTATAAAGATATTCTTTACAACTGAATCAGATGCTAATTTATTCTTTTTTAGTATGTTGGCTCTATAATTACCCATATTCTGCTTCATGGTGGCAATCTGTAGAGACGCGAAACTCGCGTCCCTACAGTTGCACCTTAATTAATTATCTGTTCTCATTACGCTCATGACGCTTCAAAGCCTTCGGCTCGATGTTCATTCTCTCGCCTTCAAGCAATGAAATCACACCGTCGACGGCCTTGTCGGCAGCCACTTGTTCCTTGGCGCGGGCAGCCTGGCACTCGGGGCAGTTGCACTCGCTGTGGTACTCGGTCGGCTCGGTGTAGGTCGTGATGACGCCTTCGAAGTTGCGCAACACCACCTTGCCAGGGGCCTGTGAGATGACGTATTGGGGCATGACCGGGGTCTTGCCGCCGCCACCGGGAGCATCGACGACGAAGGTCGGGATGCAGAAGCCGCTGGTGTGGCCGCGCAGTCCCTCGATGATCTCAATGCCTTTCGAGACGGGCGTGCGGAAGTGCTCCAAGCCCATCGAGAGGTCGCACTGATAAATATAGTACGGGCGCACGCGCATCTTAACAAGCTCGTGGACAAGGTTCTTCATCACATGGACGCAGTCGTTGACGCCACGGAGCAACACGCTCTGGTTGCCCAACGGGATACCAGCATTGGCCAGCATCTCGCAAGCACGGCGCGACTCAGCGGTCACCTCATTCGGGTGGTTGAAGTGCGTGTTGATCCAAATCGGATGGTACTTCTTCAGCATGTCGCAGAGTTCAGGCGTGATACGCTGCGGGCAAACCACAGGCGTACGGGTGCCCAAACGAACGATCTCCACATGCGGGATTTGGCGCAGGCGTGAGATGATGTATTCCAACTTCTTGTCGCTCACCATCAGGGCATCGCCACCAGAGAGCAGCACGTCGCGGACGGTTGGGGTCTTCTCGATGTATTCGAGGGCTTTCTCGATACGGTCGGGACCACATTCGTTGTCGGTTTGGCCGGCAAAACGACGACGCGTGCAGTGACGGCAGTACATGGAGCACATGTCAGTGATGAGGAACAGCACGCGGTCCGGATAACGGTGTGTCAAGCCGGGGGTCGGCGAGTCTTCATCCTCATGCAGCGGGTCGAGCAAGTCGGCGGCTGCCTGATGGGTTTCCAATGCGGTGGGGATGCACTGACGGCGGACGGGGTCATGCGGGTCGTTCGGGTCGATGAGGCTCAGATAATAAGGAGTGATGGCCATGCGGAGGGTTGAAAGGGTCTTTCTCACGCCTTCTTCCTCCTCGGCGGTCAGCTTCACGTATTTCTTCAGGTCCTCAAGCGTCTCGATGCGGTTCTTCACCTGCCATTTCCAGTCGTTCCACTGCTCGTCAGTGACTTCCGGGAACAATTGTTTTCTTCTTGATTCTGCCATAGTGTTTCTTTTTTGACTGTTTTTCTGCCCTTGACCGTCATTGCGGGCTTGACCCGCAATCTCCCAAGCGATTGGTTTTTGTCATCGCGCTTGGGAGATGGCGGATGTTTCTCCGCCATGACGGTTAAAGGGTTAGGGCTGTTAACCCCAGTCTAGTTTCTATTAGGCATAAAGCTCTTCAAAAATCTTACGGAGTTTCGGGCTTTCGCGGAGTTCCTGCAAGGTGAACTCGGCGTGGCCTTTGGTGTAGCCGTTGCCCATAATCATGTTCACGTCGGCGCCGATGCCTTCAGCACCCAATGAGGCCTTGGTGAAGCTGGTGGCCATCGAGAAGAAGTAGACGATACCGTCATCCTTCGTGCAGAGCACGGCGGTCATCTCTTGGTCGGGCACGTTGACGCAGTTGATGGTCACATCGGCCATCTTGCCGTTGGTCAGGCGTTCAACGAGTTCGTAAACCTGCACGGGCGTCATGCCGGCAGCGCTTTCCACAATGTCGCAGAAGCCGAGGTCCTTGATACGCTGGGTCGACTTGGGGCTGTTGGCGATACCGATCACCTTACCCGTGACACCGACGCGCTTCTTGGCTTCGTAGGCGCAGAGCATACCGCTCTTGCCGCCAGCGCCAAGGATGACGACGGTTTGGCCGTATTGGCACAACTTGGCGGTCTGGGCAGGAGCACCAGCCACGTCCAAAGCGCTCAGGGCGAGCTTCTCAGGCATGTCATCCGGAATCTTGGCATAGATGCCGCTTTCGAACAGGATGGCCTTGCCCTTGATGTCGACTTGGTCAACGTCGGGACGGATTTCCAAGATCTCGTCGATGCGGAGCGGAGTCAGCGAGAGGGAGACCAAAGTGGCGATGCGGTCGCCTTCCTTCAGGTCAATCTTGCCTTTCAAGGCGTCGCCGATCTTCTCGACCTTGCCGAGGAGCATACCGCCCGAGCCAGTACGACGGTTGCGGTGCTTGCCTTGCAGCTCGACGTTGAGGAACATTTCCTTCTTCACCTCTTCCATAATTCTCTCTTGGCTTGCGCCTTCACCAGCCTGTTGCTTGGCGTAGTTGTGGATGTCGGTGAACGAAGCGGAATCGATGTTCAGGGTCTGCACGTCGATGAGGATCTCGTTGTCCCAAATCTCGTCCATGTTGTTGTTCAACTTGTTAGCGGGTTGCGGCAGCACGCCGACGGGTTCGATTACACGGTGAGTACCGTATTTGTTACCATGTTTTTGCATTGATTTGTTGATTTAATGATTTAAAATTTGAATATTTAACATTGATTTCATTTTCTGTATTCCTTCAACAAGTCATCAACCTGTTTTAGGTAAGTTTCGGCTTTTATTGGGTCACAAGTGTTGTGTGCCTTGCCCACATAAGCCAAATTGTTGTTTTGGCTGTCAACAACGACAATATCACTACGAGTCATATCCAAGCATGGAACTGTATAAATTGTTCCCAAAGTTTGGATAACAATTTGCGCTCCGTTTTCATAGTTGCCGCTAGTTTTGGTAATGCCCCAGTTGTAGGCCAGAAGACCAAAACGCTCATTTCTTGCTTCAAGAATGGAGTCGATGGTAGGCGGAATCACGACTTTATCGAAACGGTAATTGTTTTCCACATAACTCATCAAAGCGTAAATCTCACTTTGAACCCGAAGATTAAGGAGACTATCTTCAATGACAATGTTTCCTTGGACTGGTAATGTCTTGCTTCGTGACAATTCTTTCTCAAACAGTGTTTTGGCAACTTTCGTAAGAGAATCACTATAACTGAATTTGTTGCCATTTTCTATACTGCCAACATAAGCCAATGGCTCAAATTGTTGCATCTGTCTGATGTCATCGCGTGTCATTTTTGGCGCAAAACCTCGGCTCCATATATCACACGAAACAAAGAATCCGCCAAAAAGAACTAATGCGATGATGAAAAGAAATGCCTTTTTCATTGTTGCCAAATTAAAGATTCAATTATCCTTTATTTATTGCGTGGTTTCAACCCAAGGATTTCGCGGGCCTCATCCGAAGTAGCAATCGGGCGACCGAGTTCGTTGGCGAGGCGCACGACCTTCTCCACGAGTTCGCCATTCGATTTGGCGAGAACGCCCTTCGAGAGGTAGAGGTTGTCCTCGAAGCCCACGCGGACGTTACCGCCCATGGCGATGGCAGCGGCGGCCATCGGGAAGGCATGACGGCCTACGCCGGTAACGGTCCAAGTGGAGCCAGCGGGGATGCCGTTCACAAGCCAGCAGAGATTGGCAACGGTGGCTGGAGTGCAGCCAGGCACGCCCAACACGAAGTTGAACTGCATGGGAGCGCCAGGGGCCTGACCCTTCTTGGCCATATTGAGGATGGTGTCGAGGTGACCCATCTCGAAGCACTCGTATTCGGGCTTGATGCCGCGTTCCATCATGCGTTTGCCAAAGGCGCGCATGGTCGGCATGGTGTTGTCAAAGATCTCGTCGCCGAAGTTGCAGGTACCGCAGTCGAGGGTAGCCATTTCGGGCAACGGGTCGGTATCGGTCGATTGGAGACGCTCGTCGGGAGTCATGCCTACGGCACCGCCAGTCGAAGGGATGAGGATGACGTTGGGGCACACCTTGAGGATGGCCTCTTCGCACTCTTGAAAACGGCCACGGTCTTGGGTGGGCGTGCCGTCGTCCCAGCGGACGTGCAGGTGGACGATGGCGGCACCGGCGTCGACGGCCGACTTGGCCTCGCGCACGATTTCTTCAACGGTATAAGGCACGTTGGGGTTCTGCTCCTTCGTGACTTCCGCGCCGCAAATGGCGGCAGTGATGATCAGTTTATCCATTTCGTTGATTTTCAGATTTAAGATTTAAAATTTAAAAATTGTTTTGTTCGGGTCTTGTTTTTACTCCCCCTGCCCCCTCAAGAGGGGGACGCCTACCGGTCGCTGGTTTTGCGCCGCTTTGCGCCTCCCCCTTTTAAGGGGGGCAGGGGGGAGCTCCTCACTTCCTCTGGCAATTCTTAGGCGTCACGCAGGTACCCGAGGCGCGGCAAACGAGGATGGGCTCATCCAGTTCGTCAGCGGCTGAGGGAGAAATGTCGGGGCGGGCGACGGCCACCTTGCGGGCCTCAAACATCATGTGGCGTGAGGTGTTGCCTTCGCGGTCGATCCAGCCTTCGGCTTCGATGAAGTCGCCTGCATACACAGGGGCCTTGAATTCAATCATGTCGTATGCGCAGAAGAGGCCTTCATCGCCGTCGCGCATAATCAAGAGTTCGGTAGCCACGTCACCGAAGAGGTGAACCATGTGGGCACCGTCAACCAAATTGCCACCGTAGTGGGCATCCTTTGCGCTCATGCGCAGTCTGATCTTTGTTCTGTATTCCATTTTCTTCAGTTGTTCAGTTGTTAGTTATTCAGTTGTTCAGTTGTCGCTTTGAGTCATTGCGAGGAACGAAGCAATCCAGACAACCAGTTATTCAATTATTTCTCAACATAAATTGCATCGACATAAATGCCGGAGGCATGCACGCACTCAGGCTTGATTTCGCCAACGGGAACCAGCTTCTCGGCCTCGACCACGACATAGTCGGCGGCGGTGGCCATCAGCGGGTTGAAGTTGTTGGTCGTGCCGAGGAACACCATGTTGCCGAACTCGTCAACGATGTTGGCGCGCAGGAAGGCGATGTCGGCCTTCAATGGCTTCTCAAGGAGGTAGTCCTTGCCATCGACGTTCACGATTTGCTTGCCGTCTGCCATGATGGTGCCAAGACCCGTGGGGGTCAACACGCCGCCCAAACCTGCACCGTAGGCGCGGATGCGCTCGGCGAGGGTGCCTTGCGGGACGTATTCAACGATCAAAGTGCCCTCGTTCTTCTGGATGGCGGTCTGTTTGTTGGTGCCCGTGTGCGACACGATGGCCTTCTTCACCTGATGGTTGCTCACCAGTTTGCCGTGGGCCACTTCGTCGTAAGCCGTGTCGTTGGCAATGATAGTGAGGTCTTTAACGCCCTTTGCGACGATGGCGTCAATGATTTGCGTAGCGCTTCCCACGCCGAGGAAGCCGCCGAACATAATCGTCATGCCGTCGTGAACCTTCTCAACGGCTTGCCCTAATGTAATCTGCTTGTTCATAATGTGTTATGTTTTAGATTTTAGATTTGTAACTCGTATAAAAGTCTGCAAATTTACTGAGATTTCCAGCACTTTCCAAACAAATTAATATTTATTTTATAAAGAGGTGTGTAACCCTATTAGGTTCAAGGTTTTGCACAACAAAAAAAGCCGCCAATCACTCGGCGGCTCTTGCTTCCTCCCTTTGCAGGAATCACTTTTTCACAATCGTGAAGTTTTTGTCATCCATCGGCTCAATAGCGAATCCAGTGTTCAACGAGATTTGGGCATCGCAATGGTCTTTCGAGTAGGGTATGATGAAGTACGACCAATTATTGGCTCTGATGATGCCGTTTTTAACATCAATGGTGCCAAAATCCCCTTTTAGTTGCATAGTCTTGTAAATAACTCCAATGCTGTCGTATGCAACCAAACGCTCATTCGGGTCGAAGCCAAAATGGGTGTTGTTATTGGGAATCACCAACCATGTCGATTCGGAAAAACGCGCTCTCAATTCGGTATCTTCCTTGTCGCGGGTCTCAAGACGGCTTCTTTCTTTGTTGAGATACTCTGTCAGACCATAACGCGCTGATATTCTATCTATTTCATCATTGGCAATCGCATCTGGAAAGTCAACTAACGTTGAAATCACATCGGGGATGGTTTTGCCTGAACGGATGCTGCTTCTCCAATCGGGAATCATTTCATCTATCAGGACTCCGTAAGCAGGTCCAGTGAGGTATGCGAACGAGTTGCCGAATCCAGCATTATCCAATCCTTTCATAATGGCAGCAGCGACCAATCCCTTTCTAATTGCCTCATTATCATTATCCAAAGGCAGCAGCTTGAAGGCCGTATATTCCGCCATTCCTTCGTGGCACTCAAATTGGTTTTCGTTGCCGTTTGGAAACATCGCTTGACGATATTTGCGCACCGTCATCGCATCGCGCAAGCCTTCCGTCAGGCCTTTGGAATCGTTTTGCAGCAAGTCCTTCAAAATGCCCAGTTCGAGTTTCAGCAACAGTTCACCCTCTGTTTCATCAAGATGCTGGTTAAAAGACCCACAAGCGGGCAAACCGATTTCTTCTTGGATGCGATGCCAACTTTCATGTATCAGAAGATGCGTGTTGGTCATCCCATCCCGGTTGTCGTCCCATATCACGCACGTCCAATTATCGCCGCAATAGTTTATGGCTGTGTTGGCGATAATGATGTCGTCGGGAAGATGCCCGAAAAACAAGTCTCCTTTTTGCTCGAAAGAATTCTCCTTATTTTGCTGATTGGCAACGAGATTTCGCGTTTGTACATCAACGAACATCATAGGGCCATAAAGCGTTTTGCCCCACAAATTGCCGTTGTCCGCATCGGAAACCTTTTTCAGATTCTCGAAACACGGAGCGGCTTTCTCCATCGAATTGGAATTGGATTGTGAACAAGAAGTGCTTGAAACACAAAGAACAAGCGCTAAAACCACATAGTAAAAACTCTTTTTCATATCGGATAAAATTTGAATGATTTCTAGTAATACGGAGAAATGGCGAAAATGTTACAAAGAAGCACAAAAAACTCTGATTTGCAGTTTTATTATTCCAATTCACCGCCAAAGCGGCTCCTGTCGCCAGCCTTTCGGGGAGCCCATGGCGGCGGCATTAACGAAAGGATATAGAAGGATAAGTTGTTTCAATAACTGACCTCTCCCAATGTCTTTTCCGCTTTGGCTTCATCTGCAATGATTAGGCCTAAAGACTTGAGTCTGACAATTTGGTCGGCAATGCTTATCGGTTGTTTGGTATAAAGCGTTCCCATAGACTAAAAAGAAAAGACCCGCCCTGGTTCGCTGGTCTTCGGGAAGCGTGGCGGATTCTGTCGCAGCAAAAATACAAACTTTTTCCTTACCCGCAAGCGTTTTGTGGAAAAAAAAAACCGTTAATCACTCAGCGGCTTTTTGTCTTCATCAATCGTAAGACTTAGGTGTTTATGTAGGTGATTTTGAAAACTATCGTAATTTATTTATCATATTGGTTTTCAATATAATAATAAATCAACAGCATTAAAACTTTAGATTTTTCTAATAAATACTTTGGGTTTTTACCAATAAAAACTTTGGATTTTCCAACTCTAAACTTTAGATTTTTACTATTTTTGCCGCAGAAATCACAGAAAAAGGTAAAACAATGATTGAGAGAACAGCAAAAGACGCCCTTTTGAGGCTCGCTTCCCAATTCGCGGTAATAGGCATAACGGGACCGAGACAAAGCGGTAAATCGACCCTTGCCAAGATGGTTTTTCCTGAAAAACGATATGTTTCGTTTGACGACAAGGCTTTCCGGGAAATGGCTGCCGCCAATCCGATGGACTTCCTATTGGCCTTCCCTGATGGCGCCATCATCGACGAGGCCCAAAAGGTACCCGAGATTTTTGACGCGGTCAAATATTACGTGGATCAAGGGACTTATTCACCAGGAAAGTTCATTCTGACTGGTTCCAACCAATTCAACCTGAAGCAAAACATGACCGATTCGTTGGCTGGACGTGCTGCCTTCCTAAAATTGCTCCCTTTCTCCATTGAGGAGTTGAAACACGACGACTTATTGGGCAACAATGTTTATGATGCTATTTTCAAAGGTTTTTATCCACCTTTGCGCGACCCAGAGAAACATTTCACATTAGACGATTGGTTCAACAGTTATGTGGACACCTACCTTGATTTGGACGTTGAAAGCCAAATCAATTACAGCAATTTGTCCGTGTTCAAGAAGTTCATACAGATTTGTGCCACATATAGTGGCCAAATGCTCTCGATGGACAGCATCGCTCGAGGCATCGGCGTATCCGCTCCAACCGTAAAACAATGGCTCTCTATCTTGGAATCGTCGTTTCTAATCCATTTCTTAGAACCTGACTGTCAAAACCTTGGGAAGACATTAGTCAAAACCCCAAAAATGTATTTTATGGATTCGGGGCTGCTTTGTCATTTGCTGCGGATTGAGACGGTGGAAGAACTAATTCTGCATCCAAACAAAGGCGCCATCGTGGAGTCTTTTGCTCTCGGTGAGTTGTTAAAAGCAAGACTCAATCGCTGCAAGCAACCTAATTTAACGTATTACCGTGACCTGAAAGGCTTTGAGGTTGACATTATTGCCGACTGGAAACATACTTTCGCTATAGAAATAAAAAGTACTATCGAGGCTGAACAAAAGCTTTCGAAAAACACCCGAGACTATCTTAAACTTCGTGGCGAAGACGAAAGTCATGGTGCAGTTTTCTATTTAGGCGACATCTCCTGCAACCTAAATGGGATAGATTATGTTTCGTGGAAAGATTGGGGGACTTACCAATAATACATTATAAAAATCAATTGTTGCTACCGATGGAGGCACAAAAAAAAAGCCGCCAATCACTCAGCGGCTTTTTTGTGGCGTATAGGTCATTTTGCAGGCTAAAAAAAGCGAGTTGTAGTCCAATGGGTCATTTTGCAGGCTGAAAATTTGTGGCTTGATGTCAGACGTTTATTCCATATCGCTATCTTTGCCGCGCAGCCGAAGCATAGCGGGGCTCTGCTGGGGAGCAACCCCGTGAGGAATAGGCTGTGCGACATGACGGCAAGTCATTGGCCGCATCCTTCTTTCAGGGTGCGGCCTTGTCATTGTGACATGCTTGATTGTCCGCCAATGCCAAGAAAAACCCACTGATGAATCTCTTTCGCCCGGCCTCGCCCATGCCGCTGTGGTTGTTCAGGTTCTTCTTCAGGTCGGTGAACACGCCCTCTATCTTGTTGTTCGTGTTGGGCATTCCCTCGCATCCCTTCTCTTGACATGTGAAGAGATAGGGCAAGTAGAAGGCCACGCTGTTCATGGCAGTCCGAAGACGCTTGTGGGTGTAGTGCGACTTGCCCGTCCTTTTGCTTGTCGTCTGGCGGTTGAGCGTGTGCGCCCAGTCCTTCCTCCACTGGCCGAACTCCCTTTCGAACTCTTCCCGCTTCAGCGTGACGAGCCTCTCCATGAGTTTCTTCAAGGCTACGGCGGCCTTGAGCCTGGGGCTCTTTGTGAGGTAGCGGTCGACGATTGAACGCATGTGGAACTGGCACATCTGGATCTTGTACTGTGGGAAGGTGTCGAACAGGCTACGCATTCCATCGATGACGATTCCCCTAATGGCGTAGCCCTTGCCCGTTATCGTCTCCACGGCTTTCACGTAGTCTGCCACCGTCTCGTGTTTGACGAAGGCCACGTAGAGGGGACGGCATGTGGCATCGTCCAAGGCAAGCAGCACGCCCCAGTTGCGACCCCAATAGGTCACGTAGAGGTGGACGAACCCGTTTGTCCCCTCAAGACTGGGTTGCTCCCACCTGATGTCGATCCCGCGCAGCCTGCGCTTGACGGTCGAGGGGCTTTTCCCTGCAATGGCGGCTATCTCTGCCACCGTCTGCTTGCTGGCTTGGTAGAGCGTCCAAAGCTCCTTGTCAGTCATCGTGTCACCCGCGCGGAACTGGCGTCCGCAGGCCATACACTTGTAAAGCTGTTTCCCGTTCCTGGTGCCATTGCGCTTGGTTATCCGAGAGCCGCACGACGGGCATTTTTTTGTTCATAAGGCCGTTTTTTGAGGTTTTCAAATTGCGGCAAAGGTAACAATTGCCTGCGTTCACGATGTGTCGCAGCCTGCAATTTGACCCATTGGCGGTTTTTGAACCTCGATTTTGCCCCTGAAACGTTTCAATCGCCGAAATCGCCTCTATCCATTGGGCTTCAGCATACATCGCAGCCTGCAAAATGACCTATAAGTCTTTTTTGTTCAGTGTCATCCGTATGACTTAGTTGTTCATGTAGGCGACCTGCCCCATCAGTCCGGTGTTCACCGTGTCGTAGGCAGCGGCATAACCCAAAAGGAACTGCATGACATTGCGGCTAGGTCTTTGATTCTCGCTCTCTCTCTCGAAAACGCTTTTGATTTGTGATACTAATATGTCGTCGTCAACGGATGAAAGGTAAGAGGTGTAGCTATTTCTCATAGGCGTTTTTTAGGTTTGACTTTACCTTTTAACGCCACCTTTCTGGAATTATTTTACGCGAGGGAAGATTTTTTTCTTTTTCTTAGTTGTTTTCCCAACCATGACCACTGACCATGACCATGACCGCCTTAATTCTCGTCAAAGCGGTCTGGGTCAGGGTCAAAGGTCAGGGTCAATAAGTAAGCGTCATATTATTGGCAACCATCATCTTACGCAAGTTGATCAAGGCGTAGCGCATGCGGCCCAGCGCCGTGTTGATGCTCACGTTGGTGACGTCGGCGATGTCCTTGAAACTCATGTCGTCGAAGATGCGCATGCGGAGCACCTCGCGCTGCTCGTCGGGCAGGAAGGCGATCATGCGGTGCAGGTCGCTGTGGACCTGGTCGACGATCATGCCCTGTTCGACGGAATGGTCGGTAATCGGCACGTTGTCGATGTAGTTGTAGTCCTCGCTCGACGACTCCACCGTGGGAATGCGGTTTTCCTTACGGAAGTGGTCAATGACAAGGTTGTGGGCGATGCGCATGGCAAACTGCACGAAACGGCCATCGTCCTTGTACGACTTCGACTTGATGGTCTGGATCACCTTGACGAAGGTATCCTGAAAGACATCGTCAGCCAACTGCTTGTCTTTCACGAGCGTGAGTATGTAGGAATAAACTTGTTTCTGGTATCTACCAATCAATAATTCAAAACTGTGAACATCACCGTCCTGGTAGCGTTCAATCAGCTCTTTGTCGCTTTTCACTATGTTGGACATTGGGTCCCCCTTTCTTTGTGCACTCAACGTAAGTGCTTGTTAATAAAGGGTATAAATCTTTCGATAGCGTCAGTTTTAGTTTTGAATCCGTTGGTTATTTCGGTGCAAATATACGGCTTTTTTGGAAAAACAAGCAAGAAATGGGATTTTTTTTTCATCGTTGGCACAATAATCTTGCCAAAAAATAGTAGCGCTATTCTTTTGCATACCTATTCCAAAACCAAATTTTTCCGTACCTTTGCAAGTTCAAATTTTCCGAACCTTGAAAGAGCAAACAACTTCCTATATCACCATCCGCAACGCGAAGGTCAACAACCTGAAGAGCATCAGTTTGCAGATTCCGAAGAACAAATTAGTGGTCATCACCGGCCTGTCGGGATCGGGCAAGTCGTCCTTGGCATTCGACACCTTGTATGCCGAAGGGCAACGCCGCTATGTGGAGAGCTTGAGTTCCTACGCACGACAGTTCATGGGCCGACTCAACAAGCCCGATGTGGAGAGCATCACGGGCCTCTCACCCGCCATCGCCATCGAGCAGAAGGTGAACTCGCACAACCCGCGCTCCACCGTGGGTACCAGCACCGAAATATACGAATACCTGAAACTCCTCTATGCCCGCATCGGCAAGACCTACTCCCCCGCCTCGGGCAAACTGGTCAAGAAGCACCAGGTGATGGATGTGGTGAACCATATCCTCGGCCTGCCGACGGGTAGCACTGCTTACATCGTCGCGCCGATTCACCTGCCCGAAGGCCGCAGCCTCGAAGAGCACCTCAACATCCTCATGCAACAGGGCTTCTACCGTATATTATATAACGGCGAGATCATCAAAATCGAGGATTTCCTCGACCAGAAGAAAAAGGTCAGCGAGAAGAAGGTGAAGCTGCTCATCGACCGCATCAAGGTCAACGAGAGCATGAACGACGCCATCGGACGCATCTCCGACTCGGTGCAGACCGCCTTCTACGAGGGCAAGGAGACCTGCCAAGTGATTAGCGAACTCGATGGCGAGCGCAAGGAAGCCGACTTCTCGTCGCGTTTCGAGGCCGACGGCATCACCTTCGAGCCGCCTACGGCCAATATGTTCGCCTTCAATAACCCCTACGGCGCCTGCCCCACCTGTCAGGGCTTCGGCAGCGTCATCGGCATTGACCCCGACTTGGTGGTGCCCAACAAGAGCCTGTCGATCTACGAGAACGCCATCGCATGCTGGCGCGGCGAGAAGATGAGCGAATGGAAAGACGCCCTCATCCGCGTGGCCGACAAGGTGGGCATCCCCATCTTCAAGCCGTTTTATGAACTCACCGACGAACAGGTGAGCCTCCTTTGGACTGGCAACCAGTATTTCGAAGGCATCGTGGACTTCTTCAATTATGTTGAGACACAGTCGTATAAGATACAATACCGCGTGATGCTGTCACGCTATCGCGGCAAGACGGTCTGTCCCGAATGTCATGGCACACGCCTGCGCCGACAAGCGCAATATGTTAAGGTGGGCGGCAAGAGCATCACCGACCTCGTGCTGATGCCCTTGGACGAGCTGAAGGCCTTCTTCGACCACCTCAAACTCGACGAGACCGACAGCAAAATAGCCTCTCGCCTGCTCGTGGAAATCAACAACCGCCTGGATTTCATCATCGAGGTGGGCTTGGGTTACCTGACCCTGAACCGTCTCTCCAACACGCTCTCTGGCGGTGAGTCGCAGCGCATCAACCTTGCGACTTCGTTGGGCAGCAGCTTGGTCGGCTCCACCTATATCCTGGACGAGCCCAGCATCGGCTTGCACTCTCGCGACACCGAGCAACTCATCAAAGTGCTGAAACGCCTGCGCGACATCGGGAACACCGTCATCGTGGTGGAACATGACGAGGAGATCATCCGTGCCGCCGACTACATCATCGACATCGGGCCGATGGCAGGTGCTTTTGGCGGTGAAGTCGTATTTGAGGGCGACATCAAGCATCTGATTAACTGCGAGAAGAGCCTCACCACGCAATACCTCACGGGCAAGATGAGCATCCCCGTGCCCACCCGCAGACGCAAGAGCGCCAACGCCATCGTCATTAAAGGCGCGACACAGAACAACCTCAAGAACCTTACCGTACGCTTCCCGCTCAACATGATGACCGTCATCACGGGTGTAAGCGGCTCGGGCAAGTCGACCTTGGTAAAGGATGTGCTCTACCCCGCCATGAAACGGCAGTTGGGCGAGAACGCCGAGAAATGTGGCAGCTATGGCGCTTTAGAAGGCGACCTGCGCCTCATCCAAGCCGTTGAGTTCATCGACCAGAACCCCATCGGCAAGTCATCGCGCTCCAACCCAGCCACTTACCTTAAGGCTTACGACGAGATTCGGACGCTGTTCTCCGAACAAAAACTGGCCAAATTGCGTGGCATTAAGCCCGCTTTCTTCTCGTTCAACGTGCCGGGTGGTCGCTGCGAGGAATGTGAGGGCGAGGGCGTGCAAAAGATCGAGATGCAGTTCATGGCCGACGTCTACTTGCCTTGCGAAGCCTGCCACGGCACACGCTTCAAGGAAGAGGTCTTGGAAATCAAATATGACGGCAAGCACATCTCCGACATCCTCAACATGAGCATCGAGGAGGCCATCAACTTCTTCGAAGGCTCGTCGGAGAGCAATTCGGCGGTCGTGGGACGCATCTTGGCGAGGCTCAGACCTTTGCGCGAAGTCGGTTTGGGCTACTTGAAGCTTGGACAGTCGTCGAGTTCGCTCTCGGGCGGCGAGGCACAGCGCGTGAAGTTGGCCTATTTCCTCATCAAGGGACAGGTGGAGAAGCCCACGCTCTTCATCTTCGATGAGCCGACCACGGGTCTGCATTTCCACGATGTGAACAAGCTGTTGGAGTCGTTCAACGCCTTGATTGCCAACGGTCACAGCGTCATCATCATCGAGCATAACATGGATGTCATCAAGTCGGCGGACTGGGTCATCGACCTGGGTCCCGAGAGTGGCAACAAGGGCGGCGAGATCGTCTTTGAAGGCACGCCCGAGGACTTGGTGAAGTGCAAGGCATCTTATACTGGTAAAGCACTGAAAAGCAAGTTGTAGTACTATGGCCAATGGCTTATGACTATGGCCGTCTCAACGGTCGTGAAAACGGCCATAGTCATCGGCCATAAGCCATAGTCAGAAAAAGACCGAATTAGAAGAAAAAACTGACAACAATATGAAACCATCCGAAATCAACCAACCCTTGAGTGAGCGGCAGCAGAAGGTAGTGGACACCTTGCTTGGCCTCGGCATCGACTTCGACATCAAGTTTCACCCGCCGTTGGGTTCCATCGAGGAGTCGTTGGCTTACTGGGGCAAGTTCGAAGCCACGCACTGCAAGAACCTGTTTTTCAGGAACCACAAGGGCAACAAGCACTATCTGGTCATCTTCGAGTGCATGCACCAGATGGACATCCACGACCTCGAGCAGCGTCTGCACCAAGGCAAGCTCACCTTCGCCTCGGAGGCTCGCATGGAGAAATACCTCGGTCTGAAGCCCGGCAGCGTCTCCCCCTTCGGCCTCATCAACGACGAGAACCACGAGGTACACCTCTTCATCGACAAAAACCTCTTGAACGCCCCTCACCTGAGCTTCCATCCCAATGACAACACGGGGACGATTATCATTAGCCAGGAGGACTTTATCAAGTTTTTGGAGGCGATGGGAAATAGTTATGAGTTTGTGGAGCTTTATGATTAACCCCACCTTCGATATCCGACCATGTGAGGTGTATTGGTTCTATAATTGTCGCTGTTAAGTTGTTCCGTATATTCACAATAGGGATAATTGGTACAACCAACGAACCAGTGTCCATTTGGTCCTCTTCGTTTTACAAGAAATCCGCCACAAGAAGGACATTTTTTCGGATTTAATAGAATTGTTGCGTCGCGCAAAGTGTATTTGCATTTTGGAAAGTTTGAACAACCCACAAAGGCTCTACCTTCATGTTCTACTTTTAAAAGGACGCCAGTCTTACAACAAGGGCAATTTGTCTGATTCTCATCAGTTTCCTTTCTAATTGAAGCAAAACACACCGATTTTGATTCTGAAAACTCTTTAAAAAATGGAGAAGGATTTTTGTTGTCAGTAAGAACAAAAACTCTGTTTTTAGTGCGAGTTATTGCTACATAAAACAGCCGTCGTTCTTCTGCAAACTTAAAACTATCAGCATTCGTAAGAACTAGATTCAAAACATCGTCATCGGCAATCTGGTTTGGAAAGCCAAGTTTATCATTCTTAAAATTCAAAACTATCACATTGTCGGCTTCCAATCCTTTAGATTTATGTACCGAAAGAAACTCTATCTTTAATTCGGGCATATACAAATACTCCAGTTTCTCGTGCATATATTCATAGATGATTTTGAACAAACCAGTCTTCTTAACAATGTCCAAATCATAGTTTGTCCTTCCTAATATCAAGATAGATGAATTTGTCCCAAATTCAGAAACTATTTTGTTTATTGCCTTTTGAAGGACCTGTTTTGGTTCATCATCAAAGCCCCAGAAAACAAGCGGATACTCCAAATTCTTATCAGAACGCAAATCTTTCCTTAATTGGAGAGGATTTTGGATAATGAAACGGGAAGCCTCGTCAATAAGTTGCTGAGAGTTTCTATAAGTTTTTTCAATTTTCAATACTTTTGTGTAACCAAAATACTTCTCAAAATCAGTAAACAAAGATATGTCGCTCCCTGCAAAACGATAGATCGACTGCCAGTCATCGCCAACACAGAAAACTTTTGCATTGGTCCTGTCGGCAATTGCCTTAAGAAAATTAAAGCGAGATTTTGAGATGTCCTGATATTCATCAACAATTATGTATTGATAATGCGGAATGTCACACCCAAGAACCACTTTATCAGCAGCATTGTTAATCATATCAGAGAAATCAATTGCTTTGTTCGCAGATAGATAGTTCTGGTATTCTAACAAAAGAGTTTTTATTATATTCAAAAATAAGCTGGTTCGTTCACATAGGAACACATTATCCTCTTTGGTAAAATAATTATGCCTTAAAGTTTCGATTTCATCTATCTTGTAATTATTTGACTTAAAAAGAGTAATAAAAGTGCAACATAGTTTGATAAACTCCGAAAAATATTTGTTGCTTTTGCTGGCATATACCGTATTGAACACATCTGTGAAGTCCCTATTCTTGAACTTAATTCCATTGGCAAGCAATAATTCTTCAAGTTTTTTCAGTAATACTCCTTCTGAACTATAGTAGGAATAAGTTTCTATTAATTTGGTGTTATTTTCCGCATGAAATTCTCTTTTCCAACGAATACTATCTAAATACTTTTTCTCCTCAACTGGGGAAAGCCATGGAACCGTATAATCCTTTGAGATTCCAAAATGTTCCAAATAGATGTCATAATCTGTTAGATAAAAGTCAGGACGATATGCCTTTCGCAAAGGATCAGCACTTTCATGTGGATAGAGTCTTTCATACTCATAATTGACGCCATGCATGAAAAGATAGTTAGCAATCTTTGTTTCTTCAAGGCTTTTTACTTTCTCGTTGTTTAAAGTGGTAAATACCTGCGCTTTTTCAGCACTTTTATCACGAATAAAACTCTCGCGTTCGTATTTCGATTTAAGTGTTTCAAGATCCGCGGTCTTTTCTTCCTCGTACAATTCTCCAAGCGATGAACAATCCTCCAATCTATCTGGAATTTCAAGATAGTAAGTAAAATACTCTGTCAAACTTTTTATAAGGTCGGGATATTTCAAAAGTTCCTTCTCAAAAAAGTTATGAACAAACCGACTAAGTCCATCGTCATCAGAAACTTCCGGTCTATATCCATCTGCATTTTTGATTATATCAAGTCCAAGTTTGTGAAAAGTTGTGGCTTCTGCATTAATTCCAAGTTTTTTCTGAATCCTATCAGTCATTTCCTGAGCCGATTTCCTTGTAAAAGAAATCAGGAGTATGTCTGTTGGATCAACTTTCTTTATTTCGCAAAGATACTTAACTTTTGCCGCAATAGTCAGCGTTTTTCCGCTACCTGCGCCTGCAAGAACAAGTATTCTATCTTCATCTGTAATTACTGCTGTCCTTTGCTGCTCATCCAAAGATTTACCATCTATATTTGAGAATAAATCATCATATTTGATTGATTCTGACCGAATATAGTTTTCGTTTGCATTATTGAAATAATTGTGAAGAGAACCATACACCGTCTTAAATTGTTCAATTTCAGTATGTTCAATATCAGTTTCGCGAACATCGGCATTATTTATCTGCAATGAAAGTTCATGCCATTTCTCCTCAAACCACTTTTCTATATTATGAGAAAGTTCATGCCATTTCTCCTCAAACCACTTTTCTATATTATGAGTAACATATTGATTTGTAATTTCGGATAGTTCTGTAAAAAAAGCAGATACTTGTTCGGATAGTTCTTTTACTATTTCTTTTCTCTTGATTTCTACATTGGATTCTGAGATAGACTTATGAAGGTGTTTATAAGTTTCTTTAAATTGCAGAATTCCAGCATACGCATTGTTCTTATTAGATAAGTGGTATTTCGAAACATTTGAATATAAGTTATGCCATTTTCCCACAAAATCATTTTCCTCTGATTCAGAAACATATTGTTTTAGAATATTAGCGTATTCAGAATTAAAAACGACTATTTGCCCATTTATGTTATCTATATTCTGCTCTAATATCTTAGCTGTCTTTTTGCGTTTAAAAACAAGTAAAACAGCAATTAGACAGATGATTAATGCTACTATGATTAGAATTACAATGCGCATCTTTTATGATTCAATCCGCAAAAATAGAACTTTTTCATTCCTCCCCATACTCCAAAATCAATTCTCCTTCTCCTTGTGCAATCTGTTTGGCATTCATGGTTTCTCAATCACTTCCCAATGGCCGCCTTTGTCAGGGCCGATTCTGATAATTAGGCCATGTGCTTGCATATTTTTTAATTGCCATTTTATTCCGTCTGGAGTTATACCACATAATTCAGATAGTTCTTTTCTACTAATAAATGGGTTTTGTTTTATGCACTCTAATATTTTCTCCGTAGTTTTCTGGGTAGTTTCTGTACCACTTTCTGTTTTCTGGGTGGTTTTCTGGGTAGTTTCCGTTTCCTGGTCGCTTTTCTGTAATGTGCCATTATTAATCGCCACAAACCGCTCCCTTGGGATAGTCGCCAACATGCCTCCACGCACCTGCTCGAATGTGGGGAATTGCAGCCGCTTGAACTTTATGTTTTGGGTTTCCTTCATTAGTTTTCACAATTGAACCATCATTCCATCAAACAATCACCTCAAAAATCCGCTTTCCGTTCCATTCAATCCATTGTGGCTCTGTGTCTTGCTTGTTTTTCGAGAAGTCGAAGGTGACCAAATAGCCTTCGTCCATACCACGAGTGGCGAGATAGCCTGAAAGTTGGTCGCGGCCAAGTTCCTCGTATTTATCGCCATGCCAAATCTTCAATTCCACGATATACTCCTGCTTGTCGTAGGTCACCACCAAGTCCATGCGGCGGTTGTCGCGGGTCTGCGGCTCCACGTAATAGAAGCCGATGCCGTTGATAATGGGTTTGAGGAAGGTGAGAAACAGCAGACGGCCTTCCTTTTCGAGGAAAGGCTCGGTGCTTTCGCGGTACTCCTCTCGCATCAGGTCGCGGAAGCGAGTGACCACGTGCTCCATATTGAGTTTGCCATTTTGCACATAGTTCAGCACATAAGGAGAGATTTTTGTCCCCTGTTCGCGCATGGTCTTGTTGCCGAAATAAACGAACAAAGCCTCCTCGAAAATCAGGTTGTGGATCATCGTCTTGCCACGTTGGTTCTCACGGATATAGGAAAACATGTTGGCCAAGCGCACAATCGGGTCAACCATCGAATAACTGTATTCCTGCCCGTTCACGACGATGGAATAGAGGAAATCACGCAGTTCTGCGTTGTTCTCGATATTCTTGGAAAGGTCATCAATCAAGGTGACATTCTCGCCTTTTGCAATGATTTTCACGGCTTTCTGCACGTTGTCAAGCGTCCATTCCGCCTCCAAGCGTTCATCGATAATCTTACAAATCGCACTCACCAAATAAGGATAGCCCGTTGTGTATTTGTAAATCTCCTCGCTGATGGCCTTAATGTCCATACCCGAATGCACATCGTTCTCGTAATCATTGAGCATTTGGGCGATTTCTTCGGGATGGAAGGTCATATCCACGTTGAAATCGGCGGCGATGTTCCAAGGTGAGTTGTATTTCTTTTCAGCGTCGGGACGAAGTTTCAGTTTGAGGTTCTTGATGTCGTAAACGCCTGCAAGTATGACGCTGTGGAAAGTATAGTTCATGCCCTCTTTATCACGTTCCAAGTATTTGTTGCGCAACATGCCCAAAAAATTCATGAACAACTGATTGTCGCTACTCTTGTCCACTTCGTCGATGGTGACCACAACAGGTTTTGGACAAGCCCTGCAAAAATCCGTGACAATCTCTGACAAATCATCTATTGATGAAGCATCGCCGTTTTGCCAAATCCCTATCAATGCCTCGTTTTGACGGAGTGAAACAAGATGCCTCGCCATTTGCCTTTTGAATGTTGTGACAAAAGACGCAGGACTAGCAAAGGCCTCGTCTCCCAAACCTTCAAAACTCAGTGGGATGACCAAATATTTGTCCGATAATTTAAACCAAATCTTGTTCAGCATCGTCGTCTTCCCATACTGCCGTGCTCGGTTGATAGTGAAATAATTCCCTCTATCTATCAGGTTTTCAACGGCTTTGAAGCGTTTCTCCGTATCGACCATATAATGTCTTTGCGGATTGCAACTTCCTGTGACATTGAATTCTTTCCTCATACTGACTCCGTTTTTATCTTGACTTTGCAAAAATACACATTTTCATCCATCTTTCATCAAATCAATCTTTTTTCACTAACTTTGCGCCTGAAATACAATCTTCAAATTTTGAATTTTAAATTTTAAATCAATGAATACCGAAAAAATCAAACAAGCCGCCGAAATCCTCTCCAAGGCGAAGAACATCGTGGGCTTCACCGGTGCAGGCACTTCCGCTGAGAGCGGCATCCCGCCTTTCCGTGGCGAGGGCGGCATCTGGAACCAGTATGATCCCAACTCACTCGACATCGACTTCTACTATCGTCACACCAAGGAGTCGTGGAAGATCATCCGCGAGGTGTTCTATAACTTCTTCAGCAACAAGGACATCAAACCCAATCCTGGACATCTTGTCCTGGCCAAATGGGAGAAGGAAGGCCGTCTGAGCAGCGTCATCACGCAGAACATTGACGACCTGCACACCGTGGCGGGTAACAGCGTTGTGTATGAGTTCCACGGCAACATGTCGCGCTTCGTCTGCACCAAATGTGGCCATAAGGTCGATGCCAAGAGCCTGACACTCACCGAGGAACCGCCTCGTTGCGCCCAATGCGGCGGCCTGATGAAGCCCGACTTCATTTTCTTCGGCGAGGGCATCCCCGAGGACGCTTACTATGGCTCAGTACGCGCTGCGGAGAACTGCGACGCCTTCGTCATCATCGGCACTTCGGGACAAGTCAGTCCAGCCAATATGATTCCTGGAATTGCCAAGCGCAACGGTGCCAAGATCATCGAAATCAACATGGAGCCTTCGACCTATACGAACTACATCACGGACATCTACCTTGAAGGCAAATCAGGCGAGATACTGCCTGCGATTGATGCCTTAATGACGCGGTGATGTATGGGGATTCGCTTCGCGAAGAAATCGTTCAAAAATCACATTCAAAATCCTCCAAAATGGATTTTTATTGATTTTTAACAATAGATTTTTGATAGATTTCTTGCCGAAAGCAATCCTAAAATACCGCCTCGAACATCCTTCGGTAGGCTTCAACCTTTTTATCAAATGACAAAGGATAAGCGCGTGAAGATGAAGGTAATCTATAAAGCGTTAATCCTTCCCTTAGCATGATTTGTCCGTTAGGAGAAGGAATCGAATTCTTATTGTAATAAGCGCATACTTCCGTGGTGGCTTTCTCGCCCGTCGTGGCAATGGAGTGGCATAGTGGCATCTGTTTCAGAAGGGCTTCTATGTCGGTATGTTCCACAATCTCTAAGAAAGCATCCGAGGCGTTGTCTTTCAACCTGTTGACTGCCGTAGCCGTATCAAAAAGCGCTATGCCTTTCTCGTTCAGAAACGCAATGATTTCATTCATCTTGAAGCATTTACGCTCGGTGTCCACGAAATGGTTCCTGTCGCCAAACCAGATTTGCCCTTCGATGCGCCAGTGGTCGTTGATGAAGTTGGGATAGAAAAAGTCCATGCACCAACGCTTTTTCGGCGGCGGGAAACTGCCGAGGAATAAAACTCTCGCGTTTGAGGGAACGAACGGTTTTAATGGATGATGTTCAATCATAAGTTATCTTTTTACTATGACAAGTGACTATGACAATGACCGCTTTCACGCCCATGGGCAAGCTGTCATAGTCATTGTCACAAGTCATTGTACTAAAAATGCTCCAACCTTATTAATGCACAATGTTCCCTTAAACACCTTAAACCTAATTCTTAATTTATCGGCCTTAACGGTCTGGAAACGAAGAAGTCGCTTGTAACCGATAGTAGTTGTTGGTTCATCCACTTCAATAGGCAACCATTTATCATTAAAGTAATAGTCTAAATAAAATGAATCAACATTCTGTCCCAAAGGAATATATTCTTGCAACAGTAAGCGGTTGAAAGCCGTATTTTTAGGGAAATCGAAGATGAGTTCGGCTTGGTGGACTCCGTCTTCTGTCGCCCAGTAACGGGTGTAATCGTCACGCAGCACATTTTTGGCCTTGAACCTACATCCTCTCGTGTTGTTGGCGGTCACATCGCAACCTTTAAGCAGGTTGTCGGTTAAATCTTTTTGCAACTTCTGATACCATTGAACGGCATTGGCAGAGTCAATGCTGGGTATCCTACCCTCTTGATTCACAGGAAAATTGAGCAAGAGATTGGTGTTATGGCCCACACTTTGGTAATACAAGTCCATCAGTTGTTCTACGGTCTTCACATGGCTATCCTCGTTCTCGTGGTAGAACCAACCTGGACGGATGGAGACATCCACCTCGGCAGGTAGCCAGGCCTCACCGTCACGATAGCCTTGCTGCAAGGCCTTTATGTCGTTAAGCGATTCAAAGTCAGTTTTGTACATGCACCATTGCGTGGCGTTGGCCTTGCCTTCCTCGTTGCCAATCCAGCGCAAGGTAGGGACTGTGCCGCCAAAGATGCTCGCTTCGGGGCTATATTTCCACACGATATCCCTCGCCTTTTCATAGTCGTAGTATTGCTCAGCTACGATGGAGCGCATTTCATCGGCGCCTCCATACCATCCTGTACCTCCATTGGCGCCATCAAACCAGAACTCGAACAAGGGTCCGTAGTGGCTCACAAGTTCCTCAATCTGTTTGTGATAGATGCCCACATAACCTTCATAGCCATACTCGGGTTGGTTGCGGTCCCAAGGTGAGAGATACAGCCCAAACTTCAAGCCATGCTTCTTGCAGGCATCCGAAAGCTCGCGCACCAAATCCCCCTCCCCATTCTTATAATAGGTGTTCTTGATGCAATAGTCGGTAGTCTCAGTTGGCCAAAGGCAGAATCCGTCGTGGTGCTTTGCCGTGAGAATCACGCCTTTCATACCGGCGGCTATTAAGGTCAAGACCCACTGTTCGCAATCCAAATTGGTGGGGTTGAAAGTAAAGGATGGCGTGTTGCCATAGCCCCATTCCATGTTATTAAACGTGTTTAAGCCGAAGTGTATAAACGCATAGTTTTCAAGCTGTTGCCATTCAAGTTGTTGGCGGCTTGGAATGGGGTCACTTGGCTCGGGACTGTGGGCGCAAGAAGCCAACATCAGACCGCCCATTAACACCCATATCAAATACCTATGATTCATTGTTTCACAAATTTACGAGTCTCACCATTCGAACGAAGCACATACACACCCTTGGGCAAGTCGCTGATGTCGATTCTGTTCACCTCGTTTTTGAGTTGAACCGTCATCGCGACCTTTCCGTTCAAATCAAGGATTTCAGCCTTTCCATTCGCTTGATTGACAAACACATCGATGAAATCCGTAGCTGGATTGGGACACACACGAAGAGACGGTTCAGGCTGCAAATGCTCTGATTTCAATGCAACTGGGCTATCGGAATGTGCCTCGATCACGGCTTCAATCGTTCTGTTGCAAACGGCACAGAAAGGCGCATAGTTGCGCATCATGCAGTTGCGTTGCGGCCGATACATGCCTTCCGTCAAATAGCCTCCGCCCTCAAAAGCTCCAACTACATTGTTATATTGATTCGTGTTCGGCGTGGGAATAGGTGTACCAGGGACAACAAGGTCGGCCCATTTCGATTCAAAGTCCACCAAAGTGGTAATGTTAGGTTCCCAAGGCTCCACATTCAAATTATAGAGCAAAGCCAGCGGATTGTCAGGCTCCTCGTATTCATCAGCAAGACCTGCGAAAGCATGGCCAAACTCATGCACGATGACATCGGAAGATGACATGTTGCCCGCTGTGCTCATCGAGTAAAAGTTGTAGAAACCGCCTCCGCCATACTGGTTGCTGTTCACCAAAATGTAGATCTGGTCATAAGGTGCGTTCGCTGCTACATCCTTGACCGAGAAATAATTGCGCGTAGTGCAATAGCGGTCAATATAAAAGGTGTAGAAATGCGAATTGAGGATGGTGCGTTTCCAAATATGCGAGGCAGGAATGTCGACACCACTCTCCTCGGAAGGAGCCAGCACTGCGCGG
>Ga0247611_10001925_pt1 | contig 35518 bp, 59 predicted proteins | sample 177DNAGHGhighgp2_FD_192422 | JGI IMG/M metagenome (GOLD analysis project Ga0247611, IMG submission 192422) | Sheep rumen microbial communities from Palmerston North, Manawatu-Wanganui, New Zealand - 1770 DNA GHGhigh gp2 | ecosystem: Host-associated > Mammals > Digestive system > Stomach > Rumen... | reverse complement strand
CTGTGGTTTTCCGCAACGTATCGGTTCGCGTCACGCAATGTGATCGGTCTGATTTCTAACATTCCGAACCTCCAACCATTTATTGACCGCCGACAACGCCCGACCGTGTGCGATATACACAGCAGGTTCAGACAAAAACAACGCTTCTGAAATCTTCAGGAACGGTTCACCGTTCACATAACGCATGGTCAGGACGGCCTTCTGACGTTCATCTGTGACGGAATCAATCGCGGCGAGAATGTCCCGCAAAAGTGCGTCTGCCTTTGCCTTTTCCTGATACAGGATTTCAGACGCATCCGCCGCCGTGCAGACGTTCGCCGCCATTGGGTCATGCTCCGCCGGGGATGACATAACCCTGACTTCCTTCAGCGTGACGCTGATATTGAACGCCCGTTCCATTGCCTGATCAATTGCCCGTTGCAATGCGTTCACCCGTGCAACCGCGCCCGTGTACTGCCGCAGGAATACCTTTGCGGGATTCTCCCGTTTCATTGTTTCACCGCCTTAAACAGGAAGTTGGTCATCGAATACCCCTTCAGGAAGTTCCGCCCGGGTGTATCCCTGATCCTTCGGGGACAAAAATTCAACGTCATCCGCCGTGACTTCAAGGTTGGCCTTCGTTGCCCCGTCATTGCCCGTGTAGGTGCTGACAGATACAGAACCGACCACACACACCTTCCGACCTTTCGCAAGGTATTTCGCGCAGTTTTCGCCCAACTGACGCCATGCCGTGACCCGGAAGAAATCCGCTTCAGGTTGGCCTTCCCGGGTGTTCCTGCGGTTTACCGCAACAGTAAACGTGCAAACGCTGATTCCCTGTGAAGTTGTCCGCAGTTCAGGATCACGGACAAGGTTTCCGATGATAGTCAGTTTATTCATGTTCTTTCCTTCCTTTCAGTTCGTTCATCCATTCAATCAGGATTTCGACTTCCCAATCACGCAGGCAAATGGTTTCGTTCCTGCGGGTCATCTTCAGGCGTTTCAGAATCCGTTCCCGCTGTTCCTTGATGAAATCTTCGTTGTTCATTCAATCACCCCCGTTCACAGGCGCATTGACGGTCAGGAAATCAGTTCTGATGTACCCGCGATCCGTCACGCACCAATCCGCGCTGATGGCGTACAGGTTGACAGTTTCCCCGTCCTGCGCCCATCTGATGACCTTTCCATCCGCATACTTGCGGCAGGCAATGCGTTCCGCCCCGAACACCTGCGCCCGTCCGCCTGTTGCAATCGGTTCGTTTTCAACCAACAGCCCTTTATAAATCCATCCCGTGCAGGCTTCCGCGTTCAGGTTCACCGCGTGAACGAATCCGTTTTTTTCCTGTCCGTCCGTTTCGATCCGCTGACCGAAGAACGCTGTTGCAATGACCGGGCTTTTCAACTTTGCCTTTGCCCTGACGTTGATTTCCGACCCCGGTTTGCAAAGGACGAAATAATCCGCCCGTGCGTCAATCGCAGAACACAGGACAACGATTGCAATGAAAACAATCAGGATATAAACAACCAACCGAACAATCACTTTCATTCAATCACCCCGTTCCTAACATCCGCCGAAATGCGGCTTCCTGTTCGTCATCATAGTCGCGCTGTTCGTATTTCTGTGCGACAACGGGTTTTGGTGTGCTTGCAGGCCGTCTGAAATCGTTGTGCTTCCATGTCCTGATTACGGCCTTCCAATCCTTTGCCTTTTTCCCGTTGGACAAGACCCAATTCCGGGCTTCCTGATAGTCAAGGAAATACCGCGGGTCAACGTCACACCCGATTTCCTTCATGTATGCGGTCACTTCGTCCAACGTGGGCGGGTCAAATCTCTTTTTATCTTTTTCTTTATCTTCTTCTTTATCTTTTTCTTTTGGCAACTTTGTTCCGTTTTGTTCCGTTTTGTTCACGTTTGTTCCGTTTTGTTCCGTTTTGTTCTCATTTGTTCCGGGAAGTTCGTCTTTGTTCATCCGTGCATTGCGCCGTGTTTCAGAAAGTTCCCTGTTTCTGTCAACCTGACCCTTCAGGAAACGGAAGCAAATCCGAACTGCACCCGTCAGAAAATGTTCATATTCAAGGTCTGACGCATACGCAATGACGGCGTCAATCAGGTTTCCCTTTTCTTCGGCTGTCAGGTCTTGCGTGACCTCCAACCAATCAAGGTAAATCGGGACATACACCCCGCCCTTTTTGTCCTTCATCGTCACGCCGCCTTTCTGTACCGCATGAACCGAACCTTTTTCCCGAACATGTTTTCCCGGCTTTCATATTCCTGATCGAACCGAATACCGATTGCCTTCATTTCGCTGATCCGGGTTGCAAGTTTCGTTATCCATAATTCGGAATATGCGTCCATCGGCGTAATGCTTCCATTCGCGCATATAAACGCGAGAATTGAAAACTGCTGATTCGTCAGTTTTTCAAACTGTTCCGCCGTCAGGCTGAAACTGTTGATCACGTCCGCAACGTTCATCTTCTTTCCCCCAATCTCCAAGATAATTTTTCCTGAACAACTGCATCCACAGCGAACGCCCGTAATACTTTTGAAAGGCAAGCTGTGCGTCCTGTTTCAGCTTCAGGTTCATTTCCTTGTTGTACTGAACCCCTTCTTTCGGGTCGGTGTGGTGTTTGTGGCAGACATATACGCACAAACCATAGGTTTCAGAAATCTTCCTGTTTGCCACGCCGCCGAACACATGGTGAAGTTCGAGTCCGTCTATCCTGCCGCAGATGTAGCAGGCGCGGTCTGTTTGCATGATGCTTTTCCCCATTGTGCCAACAACCTTTCTTCTTCTTCCCGGGACAATCTCAACGGTATTTGCATTTGTTCGGCCTGATCCGTCAGCCAATCCAACAAAACCCGCATTTCGTCCCGTGTGTACGTTGATGAACCATAGTACAGGTGCAACCGTTTCTTGCCGATTCCTGCGTCATCTATGACGTCTGCGACCCATCCGTCACCGTGCGTTGACCATCTGCCGATGATCGTGTCAACGTCCCAAATGCAGACCGTCACATCCGTGTAAACCCCGACCGCCCGGATTGCCTGTCGGTATACTTCCTCTTTGCTGACCGGGGGACGCAACGCCTTCCCAATGTCAGCGCAAATACTCCACATACAGGCGTTCGCGTCCTTGCTCCGCTTCGGGCTATACTTCTTCAGGTCAATCGTGACGTCACAATCCTTCAGCGAATCAATCAGTTGCCGGGGATCGTCCCGGGTGGTGAAGGATACAAGCCATTCACCACCCGCAAGACGCATCAGGTCGGATTTCAAACGTCCAATCATTTCTTGATCATCTCCGCAGATTTCGGGGGAAAGTTCTTGTACATGGCGTCAATCAGGGCTTCAGCTTCAGGCAGGGTGTATTTTGCAAGTGCTTTGTTCGGCGCAAGCCCTGCGGCAACAAGGGCGTTCTTCTGATCTTCAAAAAGTGCGTTGTTCTGCTTGACCGTGATCTTCCGTTCTTCCCGCAGTTCCTTCATGGCCTTCAGCAGGAAAATCTGAACTTCGGTCGGTTCGGGTTTCGGCGGTTCAGGTTCGTTCTGCGGCGGGTTCTGCGGCGGGTTCTGCGGCGGTGCAGGCGGCGGAACATTTCCGACCTTGTTGACCGTTCCCTGCGCCGCAGGCGGCGGCGTGAACTGCCGTTCTTCCTGCGGTTCTTCCTGATTCGCCGGGTTCTTCGGGGAAAGGGAATCGTCATCCGAATCCTTTGAATCATCAATCATCAGCAGGGCGTTCAGAGCGTATTTCCTGGCGTATGTGCTACACGCCCCGGTCAGTTGGCTTCCGTCCATGCCCTTCTTTTCCTTGTCTTCCCGGGCAAATGCAACGGACGAAATGCTTTCTTCACCGTCCGTCAGGGTCACGGTGGCCTTGATGTAGAAACGGTCACCGATCATGACGGGTTCGTCATTGATCAAAATGACATACCCGTTCAGCAGGGGTTTCACAGCTTCAAGGATTCCTTCAGCGTTCCGATAGTGATAATTCCCGAACTTGTTGAACAGGTTCTTTGGTGCTTTCAGTTCCCGCTGAATCCGGGAAAGTTCGGAATAAATCTTTTTCATGTTGTCAGCCCTTCCTTTCATTTCTTCAACTGAACCTTGAAAACGGGTTCATGTTCTTCTGCCGTAATGCAGGGAATAATCTGTGCGTCATCGTCCGCAACCGCGTCCCCGACAACGGTCAGGGTGGATTTCAGGCCGTCCCAATCAACGGATTCTTTGGTCTTGATGAACTTGCCGCCCTTGTGTTCCTTCAGCCATGCAATCAGTTCGGATTCCTCATAGTCAAAGGACGTGTTCTGCGCCTTCATCATGATTTTCCCGGAAGGCAGGGGATAATTTTCCTCTGTCTTCGTCTGCTTGTGCGGTACGGTCTTAAAATACCCGTACAGGAACATTTCCATCCGGGAAATGGTTTCATCGCAGGACGCCGTCATGCTTTCAAGCATGGCCTTGTAATGCGCTTTCCAACGTTCCTTTTCTGCGTTCGCCCGTCTGATCTGAAGCAAGCACCATTCGGCGTCCTGATCCGTTTCGCAAGTCCAACCTTCCTTTGCTTCTTCAGCAGGTTCAATTTCATTCAGCAATTCGCTCATTTTTGTTCCCCTTTCTATTGATTTGTTCCCTTAAACCGTGCTATACTGTTTAAGGTGTTTGGTTGTTAGCCCTTCCTACACCGCCCCCGGCTTTGTCCGGGGTTTTTATTTTCCCGGGTAAATCGGCGCATAATACCCGACAATTGGAAACAGGTCTGGCTGTTCCGCCCTGCGGAATCTGCGCCTGATGCGTTCAATCAGCGTGACCCGCCGACCGATCCGACCGTATACCGCCGGGTTGGTGCAATACCTGCTTTTCATTTTGCAATCCCCCTTTCATAGTTTTCAGACATGGTCTTGATGGTCGAAAGCATATCTTCCATTTCGTTCAGGATGGACGCGACCCGGTCATAAAGGATCGTATCCTTCAGGTCTTCCCGCGCTTCGTTGACCCAATCGGCGGACGTGTCAAGGTCTTCTGCCGCCAACCGCAGGGAACGTCCCGCCTGACGCAGGGTTTCCCCGTCAACCGCCGGGGCGGTCTGTTCTTCCCACAGCCGATCGACAGCCTTGTCAAATTCCCGTTCAAATGTGGTTTCCATTGTTAGCCCTCCCGTTTCCGTGGGACGATGACCCGCCCCGTTTTTGCCTTGTACAGGATTTCACGCCGCCGACCTTCCGCCGGGATCACCGTCCGCCTGTCTTCCCATTCCCTGAAGGCCGTCATTGTCGCGCAACAGGGGTTTTCCATGTGCGGGACGCATTGCCGCAGGTATTTGCGGGCGGTTGGTGTACTGCACCCGTACCGATCCCGGACGAACTTGACCGTTGCAAGCTGTTCCATCAGGTTGCCCACCGACTTTCATACGGGAGCAGGTCGGGCGGATTCACTTCAAGGACTTCGGCAATTCGCCCGATTACCGCAGAACTTCCGCGCCTGTTCCCTTTTTCAATATCGCAAAGGTAAGCCCCGCTGATACCGACCTTCCGGGCAAGTTCGTTCAGACCGATTCCGCGAGAAATACGGATTTCCCGGATTCGGTTCTCAAACTTGTTCAAGTTCGCACCCCCTTTCAATTCTGTTAGCTTGTAGCTATCTTTTGCCATCCTGCTACATTATATGCTAACATTAGCTACCTGTCAACAACAAATTTGCTGAAAGCTACCTTTTTTCGCTTTTTGTTAGCTGACGGGGATGTTATCATATTTTCAAAGGGGGGCTAACACAATGAATATCGTCAAAGAACTGAGAATCCGTGCGGGTATGCAACAGAAAGAACTTGCCATCCTTGCGGGTGTAGCAAGGCCAACGGTCAGCGAATGGGAACACGGGAAGAAAGACCCTTCCGGCGAACGTCTGCGGAAGCTGTCACAGATATTCAATGTTGACGTTGGCACAATCCTTGGGTATTCTCCGCCGCTTTTGCCCATGAAACGGAATGCTGTGCCGATCATCGGGAACATAGCTTGCGGCGAACGGGTGACGCCTGATACCAACCCGGAAGGGTATGCAGACCTGCCGGAAGGCGTCCGGGCGGATTTCGCCCTGCGGTGCAAAGGGGATTCTATGTTCCCGACCTTTCAGGACGGTGATCTTGTCCTGATCCGCCAACAGCCTGAAGTCGAACCGGGGCAGATTGCCGCCGTCAGCGTGAACGGGGAAACAACCCTGAAACACGTCTACCCGCAACGGGACGGCCTGCTGTTGACCGCAGACAACGCCAATTTCCCGCCCATTTTCGTTCCGAACAATCAGGACGGGGAAATTATCATTCATGGTCTTGCGGTCGGTTATACCCGCATTTTTGATTGAATGGGAGGTATTGAAAATGAAAAGGTTCATCTGTGTTCTGATTGTCTGCCTGTTGGTTGTTCCTGCCGCGTTTGCAACGGATTTTGAGAATTTCAATATCCATGCGGAACTTTTCGGGGCGCATGAAGTCAAAGAATCCGAAGGGGACGTCCGGGATGATTACATCAGATTCATTCAGGATGGATGCACAATCACGTTCAGGATTGCGAACGGGAAAATTGCGTTCGCCATGATCACGGGGGACGGTGACGCATTTCTTGCGTATTCGCTTGCCACACTTGCGGAGTTTGACGCAGAATCTAAAAACATAGCACACAACGGGGGTCAGCTTCTTCTGTATTATCTTATGGCAAAAACGGAAGAAGAAGGAAAACACACAGGCGCAACGGTGTCAGGCGTATATTTTCAGGTTGAGAAGGAAAAAGGGAAATACAATTTCCTGATAGGTGATTGACCATGCCGCGTCAAAAGAAACCAACCCTGAAAAAGCGTTCTGACGGTCGGTTCAGGTGCAAATATCATGATTTGCAGTTTTACGGGAACACCCCGGAAGAAGCATTTGCCGCCCGGGAAGAATATATCAGGGCGCAGAAATACGGCCTGTCACACCTGACAACGGTGACGGACTATTCGTTGCCGTGGTTGAAACGGTCATTTCCTGCGGTTGCGCCGTCAACCTATGCGGGTTTGGCAGTTCACCTGCAACACCTTGTCGATACAATAGGAAGCAAACGGATTTCGGAAATCGTCCCGTCCGATCTGAAGCAGGTATATTCCGAACATTATTCCGGGCTTTCAAACAGCTACATCAAATCAGCGCATCAATTGTTCTGTTCGCTGTTTGATTCTGCGGTTGCTGACGGCCTGTGCAGGTCGAACCCGGCGCGGGACAAGACCGCCAAACCGCACAAGGGGTCAAGACCCGCAGACCGCGTCCTGACGCCCCGGGAACGGTGGCAGATTGAACACCTTTGCACCGATCACCGCGCGTGGCCTGTTGTCATGGCTATGCTTTACGCCGGGATCAGACCGCAGGAATCCAAAGCCCTTGACATTGACCGTGACGTTGATTTCATCAACAACACAATCACAATCAGGCAGACGGCGCACAATGACCCCGACAACGGGCAAAAATACGTCCATACGGGCGCGGGAAAAACGGAATGGAGCAACAGAACAATCCCGCTGTTCCCGCCGCTGAAAACCGCCCTGACGGGCAAACACGGGTTGCTTGTGACGTCCGCGCACGGTCAGCCCGTCACACATACAACATGGCGGGTGCTTTGGCGCAGTTATGTCTTCAGCATGGAAACCGCAATCAACGGGATTCAAAAAAGGTGGTACGGGCGGACAAAAGAACACAAGGCCATGATTGACGCCGGGGAACAGCTTCCCGAATGGGAATCGTTCGACATTGTGCCTTATACCCTGCGTCATGCGTTCTGCGCGAACATCTGCCGTGACGCCGGGGTCGAAATGAACACCTGCCGAAAATGGATGGGTCACGCGGATGCACAGATGATTCTGAAAGTGTATGATTCTGTGTCGGAAGACAGGTCAGCGCAGGAACGTCAAAAGGTCGAAAACCTGCTGAATCGGGTTCAAAACGGGGTTCAGGAAAAAAATGAACCCGTTCAGACCGCAGGAAAATCAACAGGTTGACGTTCCTGTTACGTTCCGCTTCATACCCGGAGTGTCATAGGTTCGAGTCCTATTTGAGCCACACCGAAAGCCCTTGAAATGTAACCGTTTCAGGGGCTTTTGTTTTGCAATCGCAGACGAAAAAAAAACGAAAAAAAGAACCCCTTTCGGGGTTCAATTCGGGTTCAGGTCAGGGTTCATGCTTTCTCTGTGTCGGTACTGATCAACCCCGCTTTTTTTGCATCAGCAATGATTTGTTCTTTGTCGCAAATTCTATTTTCAAGAATATCTGTGTCATTCAATCGAATCACTTGACCATACGGGCAAAACTTACACTCAATATTCAAGCCCCAATTGTGAAGTTTATTACTGTTTATGCAATCCAACGCCTTTTTGATCCTGTCATTTGTCATTGAAATCACATCCTTCCATGTCTTCCCTGATCAGCCGCTTCACATAGGCAACGAATCCTTCAGGGTGATTCACCGCCCACGCAAGCAATTCCATGTCTTCAGGCTTGCCCTTGTTAAAGGTCACGTTCTTCCTGACGATTGATTCCCTGTGATACCTGTTGACATACTCCCGTTGATCAAACAGGCCGCTTTTCTTCCTTGGCATTATTACACCTTCTTTCCTTCGTACATTGTACCAATTTCCGTCAATACGGTTCATACTGTGTGCAAATCACTAACAGCAGGCCGTCAGGTTTCGGTTCGACCTTGTACAGGCGGGTCATGCCCCATTTATATCGGATTTCATCCGGGGCGTTGTAGAAGTCCTTTGCAAGCCCTTCCCATTTCCGGGTATTCGGTGAATCGTCCATGTAGATTTCGGACGCCTTCCGATCTTCAACAATGATCTTCGTGAATCCGGGAATCAGGCTTGTCACACAACTCAAATGAATATTATTCACTCTGCGTTTCATGGAATCCTTCCTTTCATTTCAGTTTCTTGACGCACTCCGCGCCAATGTCACAATATACCGCGTCATTGTCTGCGGTCTGCACCGTCCACCAATGCCGCCGCAGGGGTTTCCCGCACCTGAAGCACGTCCCGTGTCTTCCGCCGTCCGGGTCGCGGTATTCAAGAACGTTCACGGTTGCCCCGTTGAACACGGCGCAGTTTTCGACCGTGAAGAAGTTGCCTGTGTATTCCGTCATAAAACCTCCAAAGGCCGGGGATATACCGCCCCGGCGCGGTGTGTCGGTCACTTTATGCCGTGCAGGTCGCAGAACGCTTCAATGGTCTTGTGAATATCCTTGTATTCAGCTTTGACCCTGTGATAATACTTCCGCGCCGCTTCGTGATAATCCTTTGCATACAAGACTTCCGTCCGATGGAACGGGATGCTCCACCCGTCATCGTTCGGGTCTACATCATACCCGTGCGCCATCCATTCGTCAGGCGTGTCGAAGTCCACATTCCACCGAATGTGCGTCAGGGTGTCTGTCGGAGTGATTTTGCAAAGCCATTCTTTGCCGTCTTTGCCCGTCCCCAACTCAACACGCCAACCGGGAATCATCGGGTTGTGTTGTGAACCCATGCGTTCAGCTTCGATATACTTGAACGTCCTCATGCGGCTTTTCCCCCTTTCTTCCATTCTTCGACCTTGCGGCGGTTCTCCCGTTCGATCTGAACGTGAACCTTGATCCTTTCCTTCATGGTCATGTGTCAGCCCTTCCTTTCTCCTGCTTGGTGCAGGCATCCGGGGGCGGGACGTGCGTCCCCGGTTGTCTGCATCAACCAACGATTGCTTTGTAACCCTTATTTGTCAACCAATATTTTGTCATCGTCCGGGCGTCCTGCCTATGGGCGTTGCTTGCCAACAGTTTGTTTGCGTGGGCGGTTTCAATCTCACGCCACAATTCCCCGTTGTATCCGCCATTTTCCTTGATGTCCTTGACCGTGATCTCAAGGGACAGGAAACAATACTTTTCAAGCGTCATTTTCTTTGCTTCTGCGTAATACTTCGCGTTCGCCCACCAAACGGGATTGTGCAGGCTTTGCAGTTCCGTGTATTTCTTCTGAAGCATTTCTTTGATCGTCATTCTGTTAGCCCTCCAATTCAGGATACCCGGTTTCCGGGTTCGTCTTATTCTAACACATTGTCTGCACAATGTCAACAACAAATTTCAAATTCCTGAAAAAGGCCGGGGAAGTGATCCCCGGTCATTCTTCAATGTGTTCCCATTTTTCCCCGTATTGATCAGGGATTATTTTGATCCATTCGACAACGAACTTCCCCTTGCTTTTGAAAATGTCCCCGTAGCGCAGGCACTTGCCTTTGGCAAATTTCTGCGCCGCTTCCAACGTGGGGAAACTGCGCTTCAACGTGCGTTCAATGTAACACCAACCGCAATTCCCGCGCTTCAGGGTGCTTTTGTTCGTGTAATAATGGTTTGTCATGTACCCTTCCGCCGTCCTGTGCCACTTTGACATATTCGCGCCCCCCTTAAAATTCCCGCTGATAACCAACCCGGTCAAGTTTCAGCGTTTCCCAATAAACTTCCTTGATTGGCTGTTCCATTTCATACCACGGTTTCGCAAGGTTTTCCGGGCTGTTGGATTTTTCAACTTCCCGTTTGATCTGTTTGATGACGTGTTCCTTGTCCCGTGCCTTGAACTCTGCGGTCATCCGTCCAACGCCAAGCAGAACGTCAACCGTCCACCATTCGTATTGAAAACCCATGTCAGCCCTTCCTTTCTGTCCAATCATCCGACCATCTGCCAAGCGCGACCCGTGCGCCGCGTTCCGTGTTGTAGGTCTTCCGGGTGCGCTTCCCGCCGCAGTACACGGTCAGGGTTGCTGTTCCGTCCCTGTGCGTCTGAATGGAAGCTGTTGCCCCGTAAATGCTCCGAAAATACCGTTTCATGTAAGCCCTCCGTTTCTGATGCCTTTGGCATCGACTACAAGGGGCGGCGTCCGCCCCCTGTCTGTCGGTGTCAAATTATGCTTCAACGAAGTTCAGCAGATTGCGGCGGCAGATTGCCAACGCTTCGTTGCGGTCGCGGGTGTACGTTACAATCGTGACGTTTGCGGCGGGAATTGCGATATATTCGCCTTCGACCCAATAGACAATGTTTTTTTCGGTTTTCCCGCAAGTTCCGATAACCTTCTTCATCTTGATTAGCCCTCCATTTTCCGGGGTCATGCCCCTGATTTCATGACCATTGTATAACATTATCTGCACAATGTCAACAACTTTTTTCCGCGAAATAAAAAAAATCCCCGGGTCAAAGCCCGGGGAAGGTGTGCCTTTTATTCGGTTTTTATGGCCTTTTTTGCGTCAAGTTTGGCAAAGGTGAGTTCATACCCGCCCATTGCGGTCAGCGCGGCAACAACCGCGTTCATCAGCGTCAGAAGGGCGGTATTCCATGTTAAGCCCTGCGTGAAGTAGGTTGCCAACAGCATAACCACCGCCGCAATCAGGAAAACAATGATCCGGGTCGGGATTTTCCAAACCTTGTCAAGCGGCAGTTTCAAAAGCTGAACAATCAGCATTGTGGCAAGTGCCGCCCCGGCAATCGTGGCAAGCTGTTCCCAACTGAATGGCTGTGTCGGGATTTCGGATTCAACCACGGAAGCCGCGACTTCAACCGCGACTTCTTCCGCGATGGCGAAGCAGGGAAGAACCATAACAAAGAGAACCACACAAAGAAGCAGTTTTTTCATTTCATTCATGTCCTTTCATCAAATCGTCAATCCGCTTGTGTGCGGATTTAGCGGACGCTTCGATTTCAATAACCTTCTTGCTGATTTCCGAAACATCCCGCTGAATACTTTTATTTTCGACCTTCATTTCATCAATGCTTGACCGAATGTATTTGACGTCTGCGGTCAGGGTTGCCCGTTCTGTTGCTTCCGCTGAAGTGTCCTTCTGTTCATTCCGCCTGAAGGTCATGGCAGTAAACGCAAGCGCAATCAGCGGAACAGTTATTGCAACAATGGTTTCGATTGACAAGCCCGTCACCCCCTTTCTTCAAACGCTTCAGCACCCGGATACATAGCCTTTAACGCTTCGGCCTGATCATAGGTCAGGTGGGGGATTTCGACCATGTAAAGCGTTTCTTCAGGCATGATCAAAAATTCCGTCATCATGTATCCCGTTTTGTTTTTCCATTGCACCAAACACCATTCAACGTCAGGCGCAATCAGGGTCACGGTATCCCCGCAGGGGACGCGGTCAACCAATGCCGCCGCCCGGGACGGACGTTTCCGCAGGTTGACGGGCTTTCCGTTTTCTGACCAAGCAACCGCTGTTTCGGGTTCGGGAATCGGTTCGGGTTCAGGTTCGGGTGTCGGTTCGGGTTCAGGGGTTGGTTCAGGTTCGGGTTTTATTTCAGGCCGAATGTAATTTTCTTTCCATTCCGCCACATATCCCCAATTCTTGATAGAAGTGTCAACCTTTGACGTTGGTGACGTCATGTGCAGGATTTTCAGCGGGTAAACGCTTCCGACCGTGCCGATATGGTAATAATCGTTCAAATCTCCGTTGTAATCCTTGCCGCCCTGTTTATACCGTGCAGGCAGTTCGTTTTTCGGTGATCCCGGCGGGTTTGCCTTGAAGACAACATCCCCGACAGACAGGTCACCCGTTCCGACCAATGGACGCAGGTTTTTGACCTGCTTCCGGGCGGAATAGTTTGTTCCTGACGTTGCAAGACTGACCCCTGCCTGACGGAAGGCGTATTTGTCCATTCCGATACAATCACATTCGTTCAGGTCAGATGCGCCAAGTTTATATTTCGGTTTGGCGTCAACGATCTTCTGACAGCCTTGAAGATACTTGTCAACCGTTGTGGGCATAGAATCCCCCTTTCAAAGGAAGAACCGGGGAATCAATCCCCGGTTTCCTTCAGCAGTTCAAAGATTCTGCGCTGAATCTGCAGACGCCGCGCCTTGTTGATTGCGCCCGTTTTCGGGATGCGTTCAAGTGCCGCCTTCAGTTCGTCAATTGTCATGCGCGTCCCCTCCTCTTATTCAAATGTAAGATAACCTTCTCGCAGTAAAAACCCGAAGGTTTGGTTATTAGTAATTCCTGATGCGTTACACGTAAAAGTCACCTTATTGGCAAAAAAACTTGTTGTTTCATTTGTCAGGGTAATACTCTGCACCCATGAACCGTCTTGTTTTATGCCGTAATTACTTGCAGATGTTTTTGTATACTTGACGGTTGTTACATCAGAACCAATTGGTTTTGGTAGAGTTACATACAACGAGCCAGAACCATTCTGGTTTCCAACTCCGAACCAATATTGATCCGGTAAATTGAATGTATCACCCGCATGAAATTCGTCTGCTTCTTGACTTATACCAAGATTTTGTTTCACTTGTGCTTTCTGCGATTCCGTCAATGTCTGCTGACTAATGGTCAGAACATCCCGCCGCAATTTCCCTTTCAGATCATTGCCGTACAGGGACGAAGCTGTCACGGGTGCGTTCGTGCCAAGGAAAATTTCCATGCCGTGATCCGAAACGGTGTATTTGCCGTCAAGTTCAATCTGATAGGTGATCGGCGCAATCCGGGCGGCATAAATGAAATATGTATCCGTATCATAGGCAACCCCGGACGCAATGACGTCATCAAGGTTTTGCTGTGTATACTGAAGTTTTTCGACCCGGCTATATGCGCGGCCTGTGTTCAGGTTGATCTCATCGTATACAGTACCGACCCGCATCAGGCCGTCAGGGAAATCAACCATGACCCCGGACAGGTCAATTTCCGTCTGCGTGTATGCTTCAAACACGCCCCCGTTTGCTTCTTCCGTCCAATCTAACCATGTCATCCAAATTTCAGTATCAGTATTGTTCCCGCCCGAAACAAACACGAACCCGTCAGAAGGAACGGTGAAATAACCGTCAACAGGCGTGATTGCAACCTGCGCCCCGGTCAGGGTGGGGGAGAAGGTCAGTTGTGTATACGTCCCCGAAATCATGAACCCGTATTCTGTGGAATAATTGACCACCCGGGCATAACCCGCCGCGTGGTTGTACAGATTCCAACCCGTTGATACAAAGGACGTTGGCGTTGCAACGGTGATTGTTCCCCGGTTTTCCTTCACATAGACAATGACGATCTGATCCCCGTTGACGGGCGTTCCTTCAACTGTGACCCCGTACAACGCCGGGTCTGCACTCCAAGAAGACGTAAATGTCAGGGTGATCGTCTGCGAACTGTCAACATACGCGACAAAAGTGTCACGGTCAATGGATACTTCAAGGTTTTCCGGGTATGTAGGCTGAATACTTTCAGGGACATATCCGTTTTTGACCATGCCGCCACGGATTTCAGACAGCCATGCAGTACCGTCTTCAATGGACGCTTCACCGCCTGACGTCCGTGCAATAAACGTCCCGCTGTTGATCTGCGCTTCATCAGACGTCAGGTTGTCCGCAAGTGGAACGGTTGTGATCGGAATGTTCCGGGTTTCCGGGTCGGGTTCAATTTCGTTCACGGTCAGCGGCGGACGGTGCAATTCCGTGTCGATTATGTCCATATTATCGTTGAAATGGGCAATGTCATAGGGATCGGGTTTCTGCACCTTAAACAGGTTAAAAAAGGGTGTTAAAATGCTCATGCGCTCACCTCCGTGTCAGCTATGCGAAGCCAAAAATGAACCGTTCCGGGGGTTTCCGTTCCGACAGCTGTGTAATCCCGTGCGCCACTCATCAAATCCCCGTAGGTCACGGGCATCAGGATTTCCTGCCAATTCCAATTGGATTCCCCGAAGGTCGGCGCGGTTGCGGACGTTGAAACATAGATTGACCCGACCGGGAACATTCTGCCATACACCCCGGAAACGTCCGTGTCAATGGCGTCAATTTCTTCCTGAAGTTCGTTCTTTGCCGCGTCAATGGCGTCCCCGGTTGCTTTGGCGTCTGCCGCCATCCCCGCAATTGACAGGGTATCGTCAACGGGCGTCTGAACAACGTTTGAAACCTCAACTTCAAACGTCACTTCCGGGATTCCGTCAACGGGTGTGTTGTTTAATTCACTCATTCTGTTTCCCCCTTTTACACGTCACCGACAACCGTCAGCAGGTTCATTGACATTGGCGTCCGGGGCGTCAATACCTGATCCCCGTCAACCATTTTCCCCGAATCGTCATAATACGGGTGAATTACATAGCGAACATCCCATGAATACGAACCCGGGGAAAGGGAATCCGTGTCGGCGTTCAGGAACACAACCGTGAACGCATTGTCCGTCATCGGGCAGATTTTCTGCATGATGATTTCACCGTTTGCGTTCTTAATGCTGAACAACGCCCGGTCATTTTCCCCGAATGTGAAGGGTTCACCTTCAAGGGTCGCGGTCGCGGTGACCTTTAATGCGCCCGTATCACCCCGGGAAAGGGTGATGACATAATCCTGAACGTTATACATTCACATTCCCCCTTTGCAGGCAGGCGGAAATCTGACCGTCCCCGTTGATGAACAGGTTCACACATTCCCGGAAACCTTCAAAAACGTCTTCGGAATCACCGTGCTGAAATGTGATCATGTCCGTTTTCGCTGAATCAAGGAACACCTGTGCCGCCTGAATCATGGTCAATCCGCTGACCCAACACCAAAGGTTTCCTTCAGCATATCCACAGGACGCGCCTTCAATCTTTGTTCCGTCCGCGAAAACCAACGCGGAATAATCATTCGGCATTTTCTTTTTCCCCCATTTCCTGATAGATTCCCCGCAGTATTTCAAAAACCACGTTCAAAATGGAAACGTTGTGTGGGGTCGGCTTGACGTCCAATTCCTGAAGCGCATTGAATACGCTTTCGATTTTTTCCTTCATGCCGTCCCCCTTATGCGTACCCGTAAACATAGCGTGTTGTTCCTGCCGTGTCTTTCACGGTGTAAATCCTGACGGTGTTTCCGTAAATCCTGACAGACCCGCCGCCGCTCCCGCCAAGGGACGCACTTGACGCAACCAACGAATCAAATGTTGTATGTCCGCTGATAAGGTTGTCAACTCTCGCTTTTTGTGCGTTCAGTTCTCCGACCGTTGCGTAATTTCCAAGGTCAACGCAATCGGCGGAAAGTTTGATATAACTTCCGTGATCCTTGTTTATCCCCGCAACAATTGAAGCCGTGTTCACAACCTGACGCCCATCGCGTTCCGTGACAACAAGTGAAATCTTGTTCGCCTGAACGCGAATCAGGCCGCGCAATTGCTCGTCTTCGGATTTCCGGGAATTGACTTCCGCCGTGATTGCGTTTGATTGAACCTTGAAATTCGATCCAATGCCGTTCGGGACGTCTTCCGCGTAAATGATCACGCCCGTGATTGGGTCAATCTTCATGCCTGCGGCCTTGATGACCTGACGGTTTTCGTCAACCTGACGGGCTTCAAGGATTATGTTCCTCTCATTCTGAAGAATGTCAGTTTCAAACTCGCCCTTTTCTTTGGCTGAACGGGTGCGACCGCCGCCACCGCCGCCACGGGTGCTGACGCCCTTCCCGCCGCCCGTGGCAAAATCTTCCGTTTCACGGTTTATATAAATTATGTTCGGGATATAATCACCGATTGTCGGGCTGTTGCCTGTCGGGTCAAGCAGGTTGACCGTCAGTTTGATAATCTGTTTGTAAAACTGAACGTCCCCAAGGTCAACGATGGCCTGGTCATATAATCGCAGGGGTTCGTCAGCGTACCCCAAACGCCGCAGGTCTGTCACCGTTCCTGTAATGCTGATTTTGGGGTCAGAACAATTCTGTAATGCCTGCCACGTCTTTTGAATCAGGATGTTCGGGTCTTTGATTGCGGTGTTCTGATAATACCCGAACCGCGCTTTTCCGTTTCGTCCGTACAAGGCGGTTTTTTCAGGCCATTCAAGGAATTTTTGCCCCGCAGGTTTTGCCGGGTGTGAACTTGTCTTTGACCATGTCACGCCTGCAATGCTTGTTTCCTTTGTGGTCTGCTTTTCAGGGGAATCACCTTCGGTGTAGCTTGCGCCATACGCATATAATGCAGTATAAAGTTCGGAATCATCATAAGTGACGCAAGGGTCGGTGACGTTTTTGTCAATCGCAATCCGCAGGCCACGGAAAACGCCTTCAGGCGGCAGAATATCCAAATATCTGCCCGTGATCCCGGTCGAACTGACCGTCACCCGGGGCAGGACATAAATATTCCAATTCCCGCGAATTGCTGTGACAGCTTCCCAAACCGAACCGCGCCCAATGTCCCCGGACGATTTCACGGTTGAACTGTCTGTTCCGACCGCCCAACCCGTCCCGGAAAGGACGCGGGTCAGCGCGGCCTTTGCGGAAACGTCTGTCAGTTCAATATCCCCGGAAATGTGGCAATCCGTCAGTTCCGCGATAGCAATATCTTCCGCCGTGAATTGCTGATATGCTTCCCCGGAAAAAACCGTGCAGTTTCGGACTTCATACGCCTGAACCGCGCCCGTTGCCGGGTCAGCAAACAGAACCGTCATCCCGCGTTCAATGGTTTTCTGCGGGATGTATGGGAATGTACACATCAAAGAAAATTCTTCCTGCGTCCATTCGGCCTGTTCTGCGTCATTCCGGGAAAATGCAACCGTTCCGTTTTTCAAAAATGTGAAATCCATAATCAGACCCACCTTTCACGGTAGGCAATCGACCCCGTTCCTGAAATCGTGATGTTCCCCGTCACGGGTTCAATGAATCGGGACGTTTGGCTGAAATACCGCATGATTGACGTCCCGCTGACGTCTGCGGTGTGTTTGTTCAGGTCAATCGTCATGTTCCCGGCGGGAATCTGTGAAAATGACATTGACCGCCCGTTCGCGGAATACGTCTGATCCGCGACCTTTGCCGTCAGTTTCCGCGTTATCTTTATCAGGGGCGGCGCAGTTCCGCCGATTGAAAAGGGAAGACCGCATTGTGCGTTGATTTCATCGTCAGACGTCAGGAAGGGGTTGTCATACGTTGTGAAGACAAGGCGCAATTTTGATTCCCACCATTGGCGGTATGAAGGTTCAGGATAACCCGTGCAACGAACGTCAAAGTGCTTTCCCGGATACATGGGAAGGTTCAAAGTATGTTCTTCATACGGTTTCGCCCATTCAACAATAGCCTGCAATGCTTCAAACCGTTCTTCACGGTTCTGAATCAGCAATGCGAACGTCACCGTGATCGTCCTGTTTCCCCCGTTCATGCGGACGAAATCCTGACCAAATCCGACCCGTTGACGTGCAACGGGCGTTGTTTGTATCGGGCTGACCCGAATGTCATCAATCTTCACGGGTGCGATTTCTTCAAGGTCAACCCCGTTGAAAATAATCATCCTTGCCAACCACTCCTTTGCATTGTCCGATACTGATTCCCCTGAATCTGCGAAATGACCGAGCCAACCTGCCGCCCGTCAAGGTAGACATTGCCGCCGGGTTTTATGTTGTCGCGCATGACGCCGCCAAGTGTGTCATAGTCCATCCCGGGTTGACCCGCCTTGAACCGTTGCCAAATGCGGTTTTCTTCTGCCGTGAGGATGCCTTCGCCTTCGTGCAAAGACGCTAAAAACCCATCGAAGGGGACGCGATCCAAACCTGTTTCATATTCGCCTTGAATAACATTGTCCGCGCCGATTCCGCTTCCGGGTTTCATAAAAGTGTCCCCGCCTGATGCCCCAAACGAAACATTGATGTCAACACCCCACGCGGCAAGGCGGTTCAATTCTCCAAGAACAGAATCAACCTGTTCCGCAACTTCCGGGACATGATCCTTGATCGCGTTAGCCATTGCGGTTATATTCTTCCCTGTTGATTCTCCCGCTGTTCCGCTAACATCCAACGCCGCCGCCGCTTCCTCGGCCTTTTTAACCATTGCATCATATTGTTCATCAACAGCCAAACGCTGTTGTGTCAGGGTATCAATGAACGTTTCTTTTCCTGATTGTGCTTGTTTCCAAAGTTCGTTGATTTCCCCAAGGGTTGCCGTGTCACCACTCTTTGCGGCTTCCGCCATTGCATACAGATATTGTGCAGATTCTTCCGAACCGTCAGACAGTTCTGCAAGAATTTCGTCACTAATCAACCCGGTTTCTTTGACGGCCTTCAGGTTTTCCTGATATTCAGCAATATAATCAACTTGCGATTGAAGGGCGTTTTTCATCCCTTCCGCCGTGATCTGCTTGTTTTTCGCGTCCGCCTGAAGTCTGATTTCCTCGTCTGTAAGGGAGTTTTTCCCTTTCTTCCGTGCTTCTTCAAGTTTTTTTGAATATTCTTCAGCGGCGTTCGCGGCTTCCTTGTAAGTTTCGGACGCTTTTTTTATCTCTTTGAACCCGCCAAACGCTTTGTCTACATCCTTCGCAGTTCCTTCACGAACTTTTGTGTAATATTCGTCTACGGCCTTCAACGCTTCGTCAAACGCTTCAACCGCCGCCGCGCCCGCCGCCTGCTGTTCCTCTGTCCAAGCGTCAACCGCGTCAATGGCTTCCGAATAGGTTTCCTTTAGTGCTTTGCCTTCTTCCTCATACGCGGTAACTGCTTCGTCATATGCTTCTTTCTGCGTTTGATATGCTTTTGTTGCTTCCGCCGCGTTGCCTTTCAAGGTTGTGTAATATGCGATTTCTTTTGAAAGTGTTTCCGCCGCGTCTGTATCAAGGCCAAGCGTATCTGTAGCGTATGCGGAATTTGGAAGGAAATTGCCGATACTGTCCGCGTCTTTGTCAATTCCGTATTTCTGCAACAGACCGTTCAGCTGATCCCGCGCCTTTCTTACGCGGTAATCTGCAACGGTCATATCAAGTTCAAGACCCGGAAGTTCTGCAAACTTCGATTCTAATGCGCCGCGCTTGCGTTCGTGTGCGCCTTGCAGGACAACGCCTTTCTGTGCTTCTTCCCATGCGTCAATATAAGCATAAACCGCATCAGTTCCGCCCTTGATTTCGCCCGTCTGTGTGTCAATGATTGAACTTAAACCCGGAAGAGTTTTGACCAATTCTTGACAAGTTGCCAACCAAAGCGCGTTTTCTTCTGCCGCCTGTTCGGTAGGTGTGGCAATGCCGTCAACCGCCGCTTGCGCCTGATTTGCGGAAGATTCAACGTCAGAAAGTTCCGTCTTGATCGTTTCAAGGTTTCCTGTTTTCGGCGGATTGTCCGTCATTCCGCCAATTGCTTCTTTGGCGTTGTCTGCGGATGCTTTTACCTTTGCAATTTCTCCGTCAACCGCTTTGATAGTCTGCGTTTTGGGTTCGCCGTCACCCATCGTGTCAACGGACGTTTTTGCTTTTGTGGCAGTTGTTTCAAGTTGCTTGATCGCGTCATCAAGAACGTAGACGTTTTGCGTTTTGGGAACTGCGTTCCCCATGTCAGCAATGGTTTCTTTGTTTGTTTTGCCCTGTTCGTCAATGCCCTTCATTACCGCTTTGAAATTGGTAATCTTTTCTTCTTTCCCGTCCGGGGCATTGTCCGCCATCGCGCCAATGGCTGTTTGATTTTCTCCCGCTTGATTGCCTATTCCTTCAAGATTGTTTGCAAGGTCTTTCAGCTTCCCCGATTTCCCGTCCGGGACATTGTCAAGCATTTTCCCTGCATCCGTCTTGTTTGTGCTGATCTGTGTTCCGATTTCACCAAGAACGCCCGTAAGCGTCCGCGCTTTTTCTGCGGTTGCTTTAATATTGGCAATCTTTGCTTCCGTTTGCAGGTCAATTTCTGCGAACTCATCCAAAACGGTTTTGTCATGTTGTTGCGTCAAGGATTCCATCATGCCGTTGATCCCTGCAACAACGTCATTGATCACAGGCAAAAGGACATCACCAAGTTTTGTTTTTAATGTTTCAAGGTTCGTTTCAAGCATCCGCGTTCCGTTTGCAAGACCGTCACTTGTGCGCGCAAAGTCCCCCTGCGCGTCTGCGGTTGCCTGCATAAGGTACTGATAACGCAAAATGGTTTGTTCGCCCTGTGACATATCGTTGAACGCTTTTGTGATACCCTTTGAAAGCGCAAACGCTTCAAGGTTTGCCACGGACATATTGATACCGAGTTGTTTCAGGGGTTCGGTTTCGCCTGAAATGCCTGAACGGATTTTCTGAAACGCGGTGTCAAAATCAAGGTTGTAAAATGACGCCATGTCAGCGGCAAGTCCCGCCAGGTCTGTTGACATTTCCGTGACCTGTTCTCCGCTCATCCCGGCGGATTTCATCATCGCGCCAAGGGTTGATGTGAATTTTTTTGCCTGCGTTTCAGTAAGGCCGAATTGCTGACCCGCCTTTTGCGCCCATGATTCGATTTTTGCCGCGCCTGCTTCCCCGAAGGTGACGTCAACCACGTTCTGCACTTCTTCAAGGTCTGAAGCGGCCTGAATTGCGTCCTTTCCGATGTTCAGCAACGCCTTCCCGATTGCGGCGGCGGAAATCCCTGCGGTAATCTTTTTCAGCATCCCCGAAAAACTGTCACCGATGCTGTTCGTGCTTGCCTTTGCGGATTTTTCCCAATCAACGCCTGCTTTTTTAAGGGCGTCCGTGATCTGATCTATACTTGCAAACGCTTTTTTTCCGTCTGCTGTGATTTCAAATTCGACTCTTCCGTCAGGCATGGTTTCACTTCCTTTTTAGCGCGAGGAAGCAGGGCGTCAAATACGTTCTTGACGCTTTGCTGATAGTCTTCCTCAATTTCTTCGTCCGTTCGTTTCAAGGCAACGCTTGCTTTTGCACGGGCAAGCCATTCACGTTCTTTTGCGTTCCATTTTGTCGGGGAAGGCATTTCCCGCGCCCTGATTCCCATTGTTTCCGCGTATCGGTTGCCTTCAGGTATTCCCTGCAATAGTTCCGTAAACTCAAACCAATGAAGTTTTTCCTTCCAAAGGTTTATTCCGTAAACCTGACGGAACGCCGCCCTGATCAAACCCGCGTCCTGTTCAAAAGACGTGACCCGTTTCCCCGTGGTTTTCGGCGTATCGGAAAACAATAGCTGTTTGACGGCGTCCAAAGTGCCGGGAACAGGTTTCCGACAAACGCAACGTGTTGCAATCCATTCACGCGCTTCAAACGTCAAATCATCTCTTTTCAGCGTTTCAAGCATACGAAGAACATTCCGAAAATCCAAATCAAGGCGCACCCGCTTTTTCCCAACCGTAACGGAATCAGGCAACCTTTCAAAAAGATTCATTTTGCGTTCTTCTTCTGTGCCTTTGTGATGAGTTTTTTCAACCGCTTTGCAAAATATTGGGCGCATACGGAAACAACGCAGGACGAATCCCCATAGTAGAAATCAAGCAGTTTCCGCGCCTGTTCGTCACCAAACAAAACGGAAGCAAAAAACAGCGCGATTTCTTCACGTTCTTCGTCAGGCGTTTCCGCTGTGATCGTGACAAGGCGTTTCTGTGCCTGTGACAACCCGACAACGATTCGGGAAGGGTCAGAATTGACGTGCAGGGTCAGCGTTTCGCCGCCTTCCGTGATCTTGACCGTATCGTAAACCCTGTTAAGGGTCAGGGTGTTTTTCCTGAACATATTATTGACCTCCTAAAAAGAAAAGGGGCGGGAAGGAATCCCGCCCCGGGTGAATTATGCGCTTGTGACGGTGGGTTCACCATTGAACCGAATCGTGCAGGAAAAAGTGTTCACATCAAGGGTCGCGCCGCCGAAACTGACAACGTCACCGATGGAACAATCACAGGTAATGACCTTGCCTTCCGCCGTGATCTTGATGGACGAATTGCGGTCAGTACCAAGCGCGAACTGTTTGGACGCAATGTAGTCCTGCGCCGCGTCCCCGGCAACCCGGCGTCCGCTGACCTGAAGTTCAGGCGCACCGCCCGTCACTTCATTGTGCGCGAACCCCTCGCCGCAGAGGAAAAAGAATTGCTGATTCTGTTCATTGGACGCGAACGTGATGTTTTCGATCCCGGCACACAACGGGGAATAAGTCCACGTTCCGTTGCTGTTCGTTGTGCCGATCTCAATGCTGTTTGCCCAAACGGGATTGAAAGCCATTTATTTCACTCCTTTTCTGTAATGATCCGAACCGACAGATTGGACGCCATCAGCCAAAGGCCGTATTCGTCACGCCCGATGACCTGCGGTTCGGTGATTGTCGCAATGTCTACAACATGAAAATCCGTTCCCGCAGGGTATTCCTTCAGGAACGTCAGGTTTTCATGTATTGCGTTCATTGCATCCGACAGGGTTTCAAGGTCTTCGTGCTTGCCGTTGATGGTCAAGTCGATTGGAATATACTGATTCTTGTCACAGTACACTTCTTCCGGGGATGTGGGCGCGAGTTCACAGCAAAGGCCGCGTTTCGTGCCAAGTGCGCCCCGGGTGATCGGTGCGAACAGGTCAAGGGCGTCAATCAAGTCCATGACGGATTCAACCGCTTCGTTGATTATGCTCATAGATTGTCATTGACCCCCCTTTGTGCTAACCGTTGCCACCGCGTCATGTGATGACGTTTTGCCGTTTCAATCCAACGCCACGTTGTGCCGGGTGTCAGCGCGGTCTGAATCTCCCAATACTGACGCCGTGCGTAAGGCGTTTCCCAAACAATCAAGCCTTCGGAAGGCTTTGAATGAATCAGGGAAGAATCACGCATTGTGTGATTGGGAGAACGCTTGACGTATTCGTTGCAATCAGCAAGGATTTCCGTTGTCAGGGCAAAAAGGGTTCTACCCCATGCGCCCATGACCCGCGCCTGAACCTGTGCTTTGTTGATCTGAATTTTCACGGTTTCACCTTCTAAACAAGGCCGATTTCCCAATGGTGTAGGCGGTCGGTGTCATCCTTCAGGGCGTCCACACTTTCAACCGTGTATTCGACCCCGTTGACAATGACCCGGACGTCCCCGGCGTTTTCATGCGCCGTGTTGAACTGCGCCCACCAATCAAAGGCGGTGCTGTGGCGAACGTCTGCAAACAGGATTCCCCGCAGGGTGCAATCCGTGTTGTTCGGGGTTTTCCTGATTTCATTGGTCGGCTGAACGTGAACGTGTTTGACCGTATATTCCGAATAGGTTTGATTCTGATACCTGTCAACGCCTGTGCAGACCTTCACAAGGGCGGTTGACTTCAGGATTTTCGCGGGGATCGGTTTCAGCATTGCAGAACACCTACCCCCGGATACATCAGCCCGGTCTGCTCCAAATACATGGTTGCCGCCGGGGATATATATGCGCTCATTGCCCCGCTTTTCCCGGAAGAACTGCCGTTTCCGTGAACGGTGACCTTTCCGACCGTGAACCCGCCGCCGCCTGCGCCGCTGTTCATGTCATCCAATCCGTTGATTGAAAGGAAATCAATCTGTGAACAGATTGCAAGCTGAATCTGCGTTTTGACGATGGAAGGGAAGTCAGGGAACGTTTCTTCGGTCACCTGCCAACGGGTCATGACGCTGACTATCCGGGAAGCGTGAGCATAAAGCGCGGGGAACGAAGTTTCGTCCGCTTCGTTCCCCTTGTAGGTTTCCGAATAATACTGAAAATCTACAATTGCGCTCATGCTGTCACCTCATCAGGTTTTTGCCACAACAGTTCCCGTGCCATACGCCACGGGCTGACCATTCGCCGCGACAAGCGCAACGGTGATCTTATAACCGTTCGTGGAGGAAATCAGGCCGTTGGCAGGCAGGTCAGCCCAACCGTCAGTAGAAGTCAGCGCAGTACCGATAGAAACGGACGGCGCAGTTCCGCTTGCGGCCTTCCAAACATACTTGAACCCGTCAGGCTTCACGCCCGTCACGGTGATAACAGAATCACCGACAGCCGCAGTTCCCGCAACGGAAGTGATGGTCAGGTCATCGGCGGACGCGGTGTCAAGGTTGACAAGCAGGCCGTCACCCTTGTTTTCCATCGTCCACAGGCCGTGATACAGGCTGAACATGATCTTCCAATATTCGCCGTCCTGATTGGTATCGGGATCAATGACTTTGGAAATCTGCGGACGGGCAATAGCATCAACGGCAGGCCGTGCGGCAATCAGCCAGTTGATATTTGCGCCAAGGTTCGCAAAGGTCACGCCGCCAACGGTCTGACCTGCGGTTGTGCCGTCATTCAGGCCGAAAACGCTGTGCATATAGGCGGAAGGTGTGCCAATGATATACTGATCATTCAGGGCTTCAACCTTCAGGTTCACGGAACGGACGGTGAAATCACGAACGTTCAGGTATTTGGTGATCCCGGTCGAACGTTCAAGCAGGTTCTTCAGGGAAGTGCTGATCTGAATATAAAGCTGTTCGCCCTCACCGATCTTGTCCTGAACCTTGCCAATATCCGCCATCAGCAGGTCAAGAATGTTGGAGGTGGTAATATCGGCGGACGCCTGCGCCACAACTTTGCCGTATGCAATCGCGCCCTGTGCGGCGGCGGCAATACGCAGGGAATCGACTTCCGGGATGACCTTTTCATTCAGGAACACCTTCAGGGCGTTTCCAACGGTCAAGGCCATGTTGGTTTCGTCAACATCATACCGACCGATGGTCAGATTCCGTCCACGATACCACTGAAGGGTTTTGGTTTCCCACGCAAGGGTCAGGTCACCCGCCGGGGCGCGGTATCCGTTCATCGTGCCAAGGCCGTCTGTGGACAGCATCGGGATTTTGACTTCCTTGCCGCCTTCCCAAACAATGCCGGGGTTGCTGTCTTCCATCCACATAGTGCGGGGAAGAATGTAGAACTTTTCATCAAGGATGCGGTTAAAAACCGCCGCGTAATTGATGGAATTAGCCATTTTTCAACTTCCTTTCTTTTACCAATTCGCGGAAAGCTGATTGAACAACTTGTCTTCTTCGCTTTCCGGGTTCGTCCCGGTGTGACCGGGTTGTTTTGAGAATTGGGGTGTGTTTTTCGGCTGTTCCCCGTTGCCGTTTGCCTGCGGGTTGAAATATTCTTCGTAATCCTTTCGGATTTCCGCAAGCTGTTCCGAAACAGGTTTGGCGTTTTCCTTGCGGTCAATCATGCCGTAAACCGTGTCAAAGAACTTTCCCTTGACGTCCTTGAAATCGTCCGATCCCCGGGCTTCCTGCATGGCCTTATAACCCGCATATTCGCCTTCAAGGGCTTTGTATTCGTCAGATTCCTTGATGTTGGGTTTCGGGATGTTCTTTTCCCATTCGCCTTTCGCCTGTTCGATTGCCGAATCCTGCGCCGCCTTTGCCGCGCTTTTGCTGACGTATCCGTCATCAAGGTCACGCCCACGCAGGGACATGATTCGGTTGATCCGTTCATCAGCGTCAAGCGATTCGTCATTGATGATCTTTGCAAGTTCCGGCCTTGTGAAAATACCTGCCATTTTACTTCCTCCTTTTACGGTCTTTGGAAGGTTGACCGTTCTGCGTGTTTAACGTCCCGCCGGACGGAATGGTATGAAAAAACCGCCTGATGGCGGTTCGTTCATCATGATTGTTATTCGGCCTTTTTTGCGGCCTTTTTCCGCGTTGTTGCTTTCGGTGCGGGTTTATCCGTCTGAACATCCGCAGGCGGGTTCTTGCCCGGTTTCTGACCGCCTGTCAGCATTTCAAGCGGCAATTCAACGCCGCAATCAAGGCAGAACAGCCGATCACCCACCGCCTTGAACTTTTCATGATTGCAACCCATTGTCTGACCCCCTTTCGTTTTCCTTCCGCTGTTCCTCTATTTGTTTTGCGACCTTCAGCAGTTCGCCAAGCGGATCAAAAATAATTGTTTCGTCCATTATTTCAGCACCTTTTCAAACATTCTGATGATATTCGGGTCAAGGATGCTTGTTTCTCCGTACCACCACGCCGCGAATGACTCCGCAATATATTCGTGATTGTCTGCCACAGCATACCCTGAAATATTGATTCCATACTTCAGGCGGCTTTCTGACATTGAAAGCGAACAATCCTTCCCGAAAAATTCATCTGCAATTTTCCGAAACACTTTATCTTCAAGCAAATGACCGCTTTCGTGAACAATGGACGCTTCAAAGAAATCGTGACTTTGTGAAACGCATTGACGCCCCGTCCGCAGAAGGGTTTCAATGTAGGTTCTTTGTCTTTCGTACTTCCCGGAATCAAGCAACCCCTGACCGCCTTCAAGAACGGTCTTTGTCAGTTCGTCAATCTGCGCTTTGTGCGCGGCAAATGCTTTGCCTGATTTGTAATATGTTGGATTGATGAACAACGTTCCGTCACCGCCCCAATGGTATGCGGCTTCCGCCGTGCTTCCCCTGAACATACTCGTTCGCATATTCATCGGCTGAACGCCTTTCATGGTGTCCCATTTTGTATATTGCGGAATATCAACCTTTTCGTATACTTCCGTCAATACACGGTTGCAGGTGTTTGCAAATTCAAGGTCAATTCCCTTGTAGGACATTGATGAATACTTGTTCCCGAAATGTTCCATTGCATAGGCTTCAGCTTCTTCAATCGTCTTTGCAGGCGTGAAATCAACCTGTTGCATGGAAAGCGGAACGTTCTGCGGTGCGGGTGTTGCCGGGGCGGGTGTCGGCGTCTGCGGGGCGTTCTTTGCACCATATCGCGTTTGCTGATACCCGTCAGGGAAGGTTGCGTTGATCGGCGCGGACGTCCTGCCGGGTTGACGTGCGCGGCCTGTCTGATCACAGAAGTTCGTCAGTTCCGTGTTGGCATTTCTGACCCGGATTTTCTGTGCGTCAATTTCTTCTTTGGTCGCGCCTTGCGCCTTCATGACTTCAAGTTCGCGCTTTTCTTCCCGAACTTTCCGTTCCAAAGCCCTTTGCTGTTGGCTTTCGGCGTATTCTTTGGCGTTTTCTTCTTCGTTCTGCTGTGGCGGTCGAATCCTGCTGAAACCCGGAAAAAACGGAATCGGATAATGTCCGCAGTTCACGCCGAACAATCCGCCACCATAACGGAATGATTCGATTTCAGATTCAGAATGAACCTGAACCTTGTTTCCTTCGTCATCCTCAACCGTTCCCGTCCATCCGTTGCGGCTGATAACCTTCCCTTGCCAAGGGAAGCAAAGCGGCCTTGCGCCATCGTGCCATGAAACCTGATACAGGTCACAACCCACGGAATCAGATTGTTCCCAAACGGCTTCCCGGGCTGTGTTCGTCATCGTTGTCCGCATATCCATAGCAACATAGGCTTCAGGTGACCAATGATGATTTCCGTGGTCAATATAACCCGTGATCCCGTTGTCAACCATGCGCCTGACGGCGTCCCGCTGAACCTTGTTGAAGGAAGCTGTTCCCGTGATGATTTGCCCGGTTGCCGTGTTCAGGATTCCCTGCGTGTTGCTGATCTTTGCGGAAATGTCTGCAACGGTCGCGGCGTATGCCTGTTCCGTGCTTTCCAACATGACCGTATTCACAAGGTTCAGTTTGTCGGCAGATTGTTCATAATAATACTGAAACGCCTGCATTTGCCGGGGCGCAATGTTCGGGACGTCAACCCCGGACGTCAGCCCCTTTTCCGCCGCCTTCTTCAATGCGGGTTCAGCGTCTTTCAGGCCGTTCCTGATTGCTTCTTCAAGCAACCCCCGCAGGCTTTCGTCAGCGTCACCCAACATTGAAAGGATGATCTGTTCACTTTCCCGGGTGACGGCGTCCATTTCCGCCAATTTCCTGACGGTGTAATCCCATGACCCGGGAATCGGTGCGCCGTCTTTGATGAATTTGAAATGCCGCGCAAGGTTGATCAATAACTGATCTACACAGGCCGCGTAAACCTCTGACATACGCCATGACAGCCCGTCCAATGCCCTGCGGTTCATTCAATCACTCCATCCCGCCGAATAGCCTGTCAACGGTCACGGCGTTGACCTTCCGTTCCTCACCGATCTGCGCCAATTCCTTTTCGGCGTTTTCTTCGGTCATGCCAAGGACGTCCGTCAGGAAGCGTTTCTTGCTCATCAGACCTGCGCCCGTCAGCGCGATTCCCTGATTGATTTCGGCGTTCTTGTCTTCGATGATCGAATCATCAAAAGTGACCGCGACTTCATAGCCCCCGGCAATCAGGCTTTCAATCGTCTTGCCTTCCCATGTCAGCCCGTAATGAACGGCAAGTTCAAAAATGGCGTCAACCATCTGCCGCAGGGAATCCCGGATAATGTTTTCATGTGCTTTGACCGTTCCGAAGGTTTTGCTGTTTTCGCTGATGACCTCTGTCGCGGTTTTCAGCCCCTTTGAAGCGTCAAAGGAAAGCGTTCCCGGGTCAAACCCGATCTGTGAACAAAGGATTGCCAAATCCCCGTTTATGCCCTGAATATGCTCATTCACTCTTAACCCGACAGAGTTGTCAACGATTTTCAGGTCTTCCGGGTTGTCGGTCGCAAGGGCTTCCCATACTTCGTCATCGGCGTCAAAATACCGTTGCAGGCGTCCGCCGATTCCGCCGACCTGCTTCATAGCCCGGGCGGGTGCAATGATCCGTTTCTTGCCAAGGACAAATTCACGCTGAAGGGAATCGAACATAATGTCAATTCCGTGCAGGGTGTTCATTGCGGGTGCGTATATGCTCATACCCAACGGGGAATTGTCATCCGCATAGTTCGCGCCAAACGGCCTGATGTACTGAAAGAAAGCGTTCTGAACGTCTTCAATCGTTGTGTCCGGGGAAAGTAGGGGATACATTTCATTCAGGGGATACCACCAACCAAGGATATTCTGCGGTTCTTCGGCTTCCTTGATCGGCATCCTGTAAAGGTCATTCGTCACGCGGTACGTTGTCCCGTCAAGCCTGTGCCATTCAACAACGGTGTAATAATACCCGTCACGGGCTTCCCGGCTGATGAATATCCCGGCGTTGACGCGGCTGTTGTCCCAGGCGGTCGGAACGAACTGTGACGCCATCGTGTACCCGATTCGGATTTTCCCTTCACCAATGTCATTCCCGTTTTCGTCCTTCGGGATTTCAACCCATTCCTTCAGCGCACCGCCGCCAAGGGCAAACGATTTTTCAAGCAGGTCACCGAACGCCGTGAAAAACCGATTGTCTTTCAGGACGTGCTGAAGGAATCCGTCAAGGGGATCGTCTTCCGGGGCGTTCATCATGCTTGCATGAATCGCGCATTGTTCGTTCCAAACATACCGTGCCATTTGTGAACAGGCCATTTTCCCGGCGTTCATTGTGGCAAGGTGTCGTTTCTTTCCTTTGGGGTCTTTGATCGTGTGAACGTCAATTTCATGCCATGCCCTGTAAAAGCCTTTGTAGATGGCCTGCCATACGAAAATGAAAAGGGTGTAATATTCCCTGAAGGCAGGAACGCCATTCAGTTCAAACACATCCTTCTTGAAAAGGTTGACGTTTTCCGCCACCCGGTTCACCCCGTTTCTGATTCTTTCTTTGATTGTCATGTTTTAACTCCACAATCCGTAGGTTTTCGCAAAATGGTTATACCCGTATCGGGTCGCGTCCATGACGTGGTTATATGCGTCAATAGGTTCGCCGCGTTCGTTTACGCAGTACAATCCCGCTTCCTTGACGAACGGTTCTGTTCCGTATCGTGAATCCTCAACCAAAAAAAACCGCCCGTCCTGAATTGCAGATTGAAGCATTTCAATCCCGACCTTCAGCCCTTTGGACGTTCCCCGGACGTCATGCCCGTTATTGTCCGCCCCGGACGTCATCAGGCCGAATTTTTCAATTTCAAGGCGCAACGCTTTGCAGGCCGGGTCAATATAGATTTCATTTTCGCGTATCCTGTATTTCTGCCGCATATAAGGCAGGTATTCCCCGCAAATATGTTTCGCCTGATCTGACATTGCCATTTGTCCGCCGTCATAATGCCAATTCCCGACCATATAAAGGCGGTATTCTTTCGCCCCGTATGGATCACCCATGAACCCGGCAATGAAAAACCCGATTGACGTTGCGTCCGTTGTTCCGCCGTCACCTGCAACAAACGCTTCGACCATCGTGAAATCATCCGGCAGGCGGTCAACGATGTGTCTGTCCTTGTCAAACATCCAATAGATGACGCCTTCAGGGATGACCCGTTGCCCCAACCAATCCCGCTTGTACAGGAAAGGGGATTTCTTGCAGGCCGTTTCAATTTCTGCCAACCGTTGCGGCGTCAGAATCGGGTTGTCCTTGCAAGTCCAATGCAGGAAACGCGAATCCTGAACATTCAGGACGTTCTTGATGCACGGGTCAGCAGGCGCAGGCGGGTTCAAGTCTGCAATGTGCCAACGGTCTTTTGCGGCGTATGTCCTGCGGAAACATTCCTGAATCATGGATTCATGAAGAAGGTTGATTTCGCAAAAGTACACCGACCCGATTGACATACCCGTGATTGCTTTGTGGCTGTCTGCTTTCCCGCCGCCCTTCCAATAAACCTTTTTGTCACCGTCAGGAAGGGAAATGACAAGGTGTGCGCCTGAATCATCGTGTGACGTCCGACAGCATCCTTTGAAAATGTGCATCAGGCCGAACCCGTCACCGTCCATGATCAACCTGAACGCCTGTTCTGCGGAATACCCGACAACAAGGTGCAGGTTATCCCGGGATTTCAGAAGGTGTCTTGCATAACGCATGATCCCGGCGGTTGTTTTCCCGGAACGCGGCGTTCCTTCCAACCAATCAAGGGTGCGGTCAAACGGGAGCATTATCAGGTCGGCCTGTTTCTGTCCCCATTCAATCACGGTCTGACCTCCGTTCAAGAGCAAGCAGGGATTCAAGAAGTGGATTCTGCCGTTCTTCAGGCTGAACCATGTCCGCCGTCAAATCCTTATACATGGCTGTCAGGTCTTTCAGTTTGTAGACCTTCCGTTCCGTCCTTCCGAACTTCTGAACCTCCGTTGCTTCTTCTTCAGGGAAGGATTCAACGATTCTGTTCAGGCGTTCAAGCAGTTTCCGTTTTATCCCTGCGGCAAGGGTCGCGTTGTCTGCGGCAACTTCAGCGGTTTTTGTGATAATTTTCTGTTCAACTTCTGCCTTTGCGCTTTCCCGGGCGTCCGACCATCCTTCTTTTCTGCAATGGTTCGCAATAGACGTCCTTGAAACATGGTACTTTTTCGCAAGTTTCGCCTGTGAAGTGCCGTTTATGTATTCCGCCCTGATCTTATGCCAAACAGCGCGGCCTTTCGGCTTTCCGCGTCCATCTGTTCCAATAGCAACCAACCCCTTTTTATTGACCTCGCATGACCTCCGTTCGGTAGCCCCCGCCGTGCTTTTTTACCGTCCCGCATGACCCGGAGGGGAGGTCAGCCCCCGGCGCACCCCAAACAAAAAAACGGGTTGCCCCGTTTAATTGCAAACAGCAGGGGTTCTGAATGAATCCCTGCCGCATAGGAGAGTGATACACCATGAAGAAACCGCTATATGAAATCACGGTTGCCCGTGTATTCCATCAGATTGCCCTTGACCTTTTGTTAACCGTCAGCGTGTTGTTTTCGTAATACATCTTTTCACGCTTTGAATACGATTCGGGAAGGAATCCATACTTCGCCCGGGTTTCCTTTTTCAGGTCATAAATCGACTTGATCGCGTCAGGCAACTTTTCCGGGTTCGTTTCGATATACTTTGTCGGTATTCGGACAACTTCCCAAACCTTACCAAGGAAGTTCCTGATTTCAACGTCCCGTTTCCCGTCTTCGGCCTTCTTGTATTTGTGCCTGTCACCGTCAATTTCAAGAGCGATCTTCATATCAGGGATCAAAATATCAACCCTGTAATGATCAACCTTGAAGTTCATCCGTACATCATGCCCGGATTCAAGAAGGACAATAGCCGCGATCATTTCATCTGAACTCAAATACTGTTCAGGATTATCACGGGAATGTTTCATGACCGCGTTTGCGAACTTTTTGTATTTTGTCATATCAGCTTCGGCCTTTTCCATAAGGCGCATTGCCCGTTCAAACATGACCCGGTTCTTCAGGATTGAATACTGCGTGATAATCGGTTTGTATTCTTCCGAATACTCTGAATAACATGATTCGCAATACCGCCGCGTCTGCCCGTCAAGTTCGTCCTGTGGGATCGGATTCCCGCATTTCCAACACCGCTGTTCAAGCATTGTATGCCCCCCCATTAAAAATGGGTATATGTCCCCAACGTGGGTTTCGGTTTGTCCCCCTTTGGGGGACAATACCAGTTTACCAAAAATTTTTTTTACAAAACTATACACTTTCATTCATCCCGCTTTTTTTCTTCCCCTGTCAAACTCCCGCAGGCAACGCCATGAACAGAAATAAATGAACCCTTTCTTTTTGCCCTTGCTTTCCTTGTACGCCCATTCAATAGAACCTTCAAAGCGTTTCCCGCATTGGCGGCACTTGTGGGGATACAGGTCGAACGCCTTCATTGTAGCCCTTCCTTTCTTTCCGCTGTTTCCTGACGATCCGATTCAGTTCCCGGCGTTCCTTCCGGGTCAGGTCTTTCAAACGTCTGTATTCGCTCATTGCGTCACCTCCAACGCAATCCAACGCAGTTTCAACACATTTTGTGTGTTAAATTGTCTTTAAGTCAGAAGCAATAACCGCCAGACATCCTTATCTGTATGACCGTCCCAATGCTTTGCAACAGGCAATTCAACGCATTTATATATGTCCCAATATTTATCCTCATAATGGTAAGTGTAACTACCAACTGGCGTGTCAACGCCAACAATAAACCACCCACCACCAAAGCATAGTTCGCCATCTTCATGCTTGCGTGATTTCCATGCCTTGTCCAGATTCTGATTCACTATCGTTGCGAATAGAACAGCCCTTTGCGTATACAAATCGTTGAAGGTATGATATCCATCAGAAAAATCACCAATGTCTTCAAGTTTGTATGGGCAGTTTTCACACACTTCGTGTTCCTGCTCTTTCAGCAGAGCGACGGTATCCTTTGCCACTTTCCGTCCGACATGAACAAGCATTTCACCCGTCCGTTCTGCTCTCTGAATATCAACCTCAATCTGATTGATAACCTTCTCCCTGTCAAGCATCGTCTTCCATCCTTTCCCCGTCAGCGCAGAACCAATCGTCTGACGGAATCCATCCATTGCATAATTCTTCTATAGGACAATCACTTGTCCCACGATTGTTGCAATCCTTGCACCTGACAACAACCGTCAGGTTTTTGAACGTTTCCTTGAATTGTTCCGCCTGTTCCTTCGTCAGGAATGATCCCGTGTGAAGCTGTGGAATTGAATCAAACGGAACGTTTTCATTTTCGTTCATACTGTTCACCGTCCCTGAACCTGCGAAATTCCTTTTTCAGTTCATAGACTTCATAATGAATCCTGTTGACAATAACGAAAACCGAAATACACAGCGCAATGACTAACGCACCGACCAACCCGAAAAAGGTGAAATATTGCTGATTCATTCTTTTTGAACCCCTTCCCCCGTGACGATCCTCATGCACTCATGATAAACGTCATTGAATTTTTCATTCCATTTCGGGTATTTGCTGTCTGCCATCGCAACGCCCATCTTGAAATCAATGCACCTTGTCAGCAGTTTGTCCATGTCTTCCGATCCGTTTACAAATGCGATACAGTACGGCATACAATATCCGATCTTGTACTGTTCAAGAACCCGTTCCCGCCGCCTGCGGTTTCGTTCCGCTGTTTTGTCCATTTGTCAGCCCTTCCTTTTCCCGTCCGCGCAATACCAATTTGCGCGATGACCTTTCAAATCGTTTTCCGGGATTCGTCCCCATTTATCCATGCTTTTTATGCAGACATACTCATTTTCAACCCGGTCACTATGAAAACGGCAATACCTGCAATCCCGGCACATGACAACCCCGGGTGTATCCCTGACCATTTCCTGAATAACGTCCTGCGCTTCAGCAAGTTCAAGACAGCCTTCAGCTTCCCGCTTCGTCAGGTAAACAAATTCAGACCGCATCTGTTCCGCTGTGTCGATCTGTGACCGCAAATGACGGATCAATTTGTCAATATGGACGATCATTCGTTGACCCCCTTGAAACGCACCTTGCAGGCCGTCTGTGTGTAATACCGCGAGTTTGTGTGCCGTGCCATGTATGAACCATGCTTTGTGTGATTCCTGAACAGCTTCCCGTGAAGCCCAATATTGCAAATGCCCCAACCGCTTTTCGGGTCTATGTCAACGCAGAAGTGCTGACAATTCATGCAAATCCTGCGGTCAGGGTTAACCTGCGGTCTGCCGTATCGTAATGACATTCCGTCAATACCTCTTTTCCCATCGGATTTTCAGTTCATTCGGGTATTTTCTTTCTTCCCCGAAAAGCGTGACCTGCGCGACTTCCCGGTGTCTTGACGGTTGATCCCATGACACCCCCCCTGCATCACCTGCATTGATGAATCCTGACGCTTTCAGGGAAGTTCCGGGTTCGCTTTTCAATGTGTATGTAATGACCCGTTTGTAACCCATTTCACGGGCGCAACGTGAACAAGCACCATACAGAATAGAACAGGCGTTCCGCGTTCCGTCCGTGCAGACCCTTCGGATTTCAATTGTCAATCCGTCATCAAGTTTCCGGGCAACGGGCTGACCCGCAATTGCGACCCCGCACAAACGATCACCGTCATAACACGCAATGCTGAATTTATGACCGTTTGTCGGAAGGTTGTGCCTGTGGTTTTCCGCAACGTATCGGTTCGCGTCACGCAATGTGATCGGTCTGATTTCTAACATTCCGAACCTCCAACCATTTATTGACCGCCGACAACGCCCGACCGTGTGCGATATACACAGCAGGT
>Ga0247611_10001924_pt1 | contig 35538 bp, 30 predicted proteins | sample 177DNAGHGhighgp2_FD_192422 | JGI IMG/M metagenome (GOLD analysis project Ga0247611, IMG submission 192422) | Sheep rumen microbial communities from Palmerston North, Manawatu-Wanganui, New Zealand - 1770 DNA GHGhigh gp2 | ecosystem: Host-associated > Mammals > Digestive system > Stomach > Rumen... | reverse complement strand
ACGACGCCGGAAGCGGCGGTCGAAGGTTGGCTCGACAGCGCGCCGCACCGTCTTCTCTTGCTCAACGGCGGTTATTCTCGCTGCGGCTGCGCGTGCTATCAGGGCGCGAACGGTAGTTATTACTGGACTATGTCCTTTGGGAACTGATTGAGAGAAAGGCGCGGCGATATGAATAGTTTACACCTGTTTGCCGGTATCGGCGGCGGAATTTTGGCGGATAAAATCCTCGGACATAGAATTGTCGGAGCCGTTGAAATCGAACCTTATTGCCGCGCCGTTTTGAAACAACGACAAGAGGAAGGGCTTCTTGAACCCTTCCCCTTGTTCGACGACATAAGGAAACTGCCGACGCCGCGAGTATGGGACGCGACGCGGGAGATAGGAGCGGAGAGCGCGGACAGTTATATGAAGGTAGATTCTCCCCCGCTGGCGATTCAAGTGTCGGTTACTTCCCCGGCTGGTGGGAAATTGAACCCCCGATGGGTCGAGTGGCTAATGGGATTCCCAATCGAGTGGACCGACTTAAAGGACTAGGCAACGCACAGGTGCCGGTCTGCGCGGCTCTTGCGTTCTATCTGCTATTGAGAAGGTATTGCGAATGAATTTTGGTTTTGAGATATTGCAGGGCGACTGTATCGAGCGGATTCACGAGCTAGCGAAACGCGGACGCAAATTCGACGCGGTAGTGGCGGACCCGCCCTATTGTTCCGGCGCGTCTACTCCGGCGGCGGTAGCGCGTGGGGGCAATATTAAAAAATATAGCGACTTGCGAGACGTGGGGTCTTTTAACGACGTAATGAGTCAGCGCGCGTTTTGCGAGTTTAATCGGGAATGGCTATGCGCGGCGCGTTCCGTTCTAAAATCGCCCGGCTATCTGTTTGTGTTTATCGATTGGCGGCAGCTGCCGACGGTAACGGACGCGATTCAGGCGGCGGGCTATGTATGGCGCGGAATCTGTGTCTGGAATAAGAGAAATTCACGCCCTAACCCCGGTCATTTTAGCCAACAGAGCGAATTTATCTGCTGGGCGACCGCCGACGCGAAGAAAAGCAATAAGGTTATTCCGAAAAACGTCTTTGAATGTGCCGCGCCGCGCGTTCAGGACCGGATCCACCCGACGCAGAAGGAACCGACCGTTATTGCGGAACTGTTAAAGATTCTACCGGACGACGCGGAAGCGGTTTTAGACCCGTTTAGCGGCTCCGGCTCGACCGGAGTAGCGGCGTTATCGCTCGGACTGAGCTACACCGGAATAGAAGAGCAGGAATATTATTGCGATGTATCAAAGGGACGTTTGCAGGCGACTTTTGACCGGTATGTCGAGAGCGGCGTTTTTACCGATATGAAACGCGCCGACAAAACGCCTAAATTATTTTAAAGGGGAACCGATATGAAATTGAGAGCCATACTGATTAACAGTAGCAAGGTCGAGAGCGAGGATTTTCTCGCCAACGTCGCGCGCGTTTCGACCGGTTACAGTTTTCGGGAAGAAAACGGCAACTATTTTTGGGGGAACGCAAACGAAAAACTTCTATTGACGCTCTGCAAATTGCGGCACGAAAGCGTTTTTGAGTTTGCCAGCGTATGCTATTGGATTGAATGTCCTATCTTTGTCGCCCGACAGCTTATGCGCTATCGCTGCGCGAGCTATATCGAGCGGAGCGGGCGTCGAACACACCCGCTTCTAATGTCCCGCCCCGATTCTGACGCGCCGCAAATAGAACACGACGCCTGGGACTGCTACCGTACAAGCGTCGAAAACTACAAAGAGTTAATCGAGGCGGGGGCAAGCAAAGAAGACGCGCGCCGCGTCTTGACGTTAGAAGAGCCGACGCAATATCTGTTTAAATGCAATCTGCGCGAGCTGATTCATATCTTCGACGAGCGACTGCGGCCAGACGCGCAAAAGGAGACGCGCGAGCTGGTAACGAAGATGTTTATCCTTGCAAAACAAGAGCTTTTCCCAACGATTCTTGGATACTATCAAGAGAATAGCAAGTGGGCGCTTGCCTGAATTGGAGACAGAAGATGAGCAACGCAAAGGAAATCGGAGACCGTATCTGGTTTATTCGTGAGATTCTTGAAATTAGTCAAACCGACTTCGGTAAAAAAATCGGCTACGCGTCGTCTATCGTTTCGCGCTGGGGAACGGGAAAGTCCGCGCCGGAAACGCGCGCTATTCTCGCGATATGCGAACGGTTTAACGTTCGGCGTGAATATCTTGAAAAAGGCGAAGAGCCGTATTTCAAGAGCCAGTCTGTTATTCCGGTCAAGCGCGAAATCATCACGCCGCGACCGGAGCAGCCGTCGGACGACGTCGGCAAGATTCTCGACCTTGTTTCCGGTCTTTCGATTCAAGAGATTGACGGTCTGGTCGGAAAGATTTTCGAGCATTTGAATAGCCGTCTTCATAACGTAAAGGTTGAATGGAAATGAACCAGTCATACAGAACTGCAAAAGCTGACTTTATTGAAGCGTGGAGAGCGACACAGTTCGCGCGCGTTGCGTATGCGCAAAAATGGCAAGCGTGGTACGCGCAAGGCACTCTTTATTATACGCAGCTTTACGATGAGATGAGAGAGGCGCGAATGGCAAGAGAGTACGCGCAAGCGCGTTTTATCGATTGCGCTGAGACGTATGCGGTAGAGGTGGTAAGAGGGGCGGAAGAATGAGCAAGGTTAAACATATCCAGTTTATCTACGAGCTACCTATCGGAACGCGTTTCACGCTCGATACTTGGCCGGACAAAACGTTTGAGGTTGTAAAAGTGGAAGATTCCAAATATGAACGTTGCGACGACTGTTTCTTTTGCGGCGGTCATCTTGTCGAAGACGGCTACATCGAGGACTGTGAGACGCATTTTCGCTGCGACGGCAAAGTCCGGAAAGATAAAACCGACGTCGTTTTTGAAGAGGTGAAGGAATGAAAGCTTTTGACGAATACGAGCAGGACGAGAATGGAGCTTTTGACATACCTACTGATGAAACGTTTATCTATAAGGGAAAGACTTTAAGGGTTGTTCCTGACAGTGATTCATACCGTTGCTGCGACGACTGTTTTTTTACACCCGGCTACGAGTGTAGCTTTTTCTGCTGTCTTGGCGGCGAGCGCAAAGACGGACGAGGCGTTGTGTTTGAAGAGGTGAAAGAATGAGCGACAAAGTAGTAACGGTTCCTATCCTGCCCGAACTTCCGGTCGGCGCGGTATTTCAGTTTCAAGGCAAAAAAACGCGATACCGCGTCGTCGAGGTGAGCTTTGATAAGGTTGTCGGTCAAGGCTATTCCGTCTGCGACGACTGCGCGTTTCAGTCTGACGCGGAAGCGAGAAGGTTTGTGTATTGCAATTCGTTTGTCTGTTCCGGTCTGACTCGCAAAGACCGGACGTATGTGCAGGCAGAAAGGGTAAAGAGATGAGCGAAGACGTTTTGATTTTAAAAATTTTTTACGACTTGCCAATAGGTCAGAAGTTTGCTTTTGAAGGAGCTCTAAACGAGGTTGTTTTTGAAGTTTGTAAAGGCAAACCCGGTTCTTTGTGTATTAATTGCGACTTGAAAGGATTTTGCGAACTTTTAGCGTGTCTTTCATATGAACGGTCTGACGGGAACAATGTTTATTTCAAAGAGGTTGAGAAAGAATGAGCGAGGACGATTTTAGAATAATACTAATCTCCCTTTTTTGGTCGTTTTTAGGAGGGGTTATCGGATCCCTATTTGCAATATTTTTTTGGAATGAGGAAAAATGAACGAACGCGAACTACATCGGATTGAAAGAGCGATTAACTTTGCGCGTGAAACGAGGACCCGTTTTTTAGGAAACGCCGTAACCGTTGAGGCCGCTATTTTAAAAGAGGAACCGACAAGAGCTGTGTTTTATACCGATTGGAAGAACGCCGCAATATTAGTCGACCACCTGATACGCCTACTTGAAAAGGTAAAAGAAGGAGACGCGGAAAATGAATAGTTTTGTTGTTTTGGTTGTCGTTTTGATTGTGCTGTATCTGCTGTATGAGAAGTAGGGAGGAAACAATGGCGATTGAATTACACGGACCGGACGACCCTGTGTATATATGGAGGAATCCTGACAAAAAGGGAACCGGCCTTATCTACGCCGTTTTAAACCCCGCAACAGAGGATAAAGACGGCCCCGAAGCGGCTTTGTGTTTTGGAAAGACGGTCAAAGACGTTGTAGACGAAACGTTCGGCGGCGACAATCACGGCGGCGCGACCGGCTGGGTTATTGAAAAAAGAAAGTCTGCGGTCATTCTTTTGCGCGACGGCAAGTTTACTCACAGTATTGAAATTAAACCTTGCAAAAACAACGGGCATCTGCGCGTCGGCGTTATTTACTTTGACGGCGATACAGACGGTCTGACGGAGAAAGTTGCCGAGGCTCTTTCCGGCGCTTATCCAAACGCTTGGCAGATAGAAGGAGCGGTTTTTAATACGGCGCGCGAGGAATATTCCTGCGAAGTTGTTGTTGTTTGCTGTGAATAAAAAAAGGCGCGGGGTTATTAGCCCCGCGCCCTCCCACTACCCCTCACACACGGTGAGAAGACAGGTGAAACAACACGTCCGTTAGTATAACCCCGAACGTCAGAAAGTCAATACCGGAGCGTCGACGGAATAAATATCTTCTGAACGCCTGGCGTATCGGTATCGTTTTTCGCCGTTCGCTTCTTTCCGACGCCGGATTTCCTCTTGTCGCGCGCGGTCGTCGTCTTTAAGCTGGATGCTCATCTCAGACTCTTCGTATGCGTCTCGCGCACGGTCGACCCGCTCTTGTATCTCTTCTAATTCAGAATCGAGCGGAATACCGTGCCGGAGCGCAATCTCTCTAAATTCGGGATAGGAGCCGCCGTTTTTCGCCGCGTTCATAATATCCGCGACAAACGTTCTGCGCGTCTTATACGGCGTGAGCCAGCGTTGCAATCCGGCTTTAATCAAGTCTCTCGACTCGTCGCGAATTTTTTCATACGCTTCACGCGCCGCTTTGACTTCATCAGACTCCCACACGCCGTCTTCGTCGATAACGGGCGCGTCTTCGGAGACCGGTTCCGGTTCTTTGACCGGTTCCGGCTGCGGAGCGGGTTCTGGCTCCGGCTGCGGTTCCGGTTTTGCCGGTTCGCTTTGAGCGGGCGATTCCGCGCCATACGCCGCAAGGAGTCTTTGCTGCGCGGCTCTGATTTTATCCGTTGGAATATTAAACCGCTCCGCTATGTCGAAAATCGCTCCCGGCTCCGTTTGTCCGAGCGTCGCCTCTACAAAACCGGGAACGCGGACCGCTTTTCTATACCATTCCGAAAAGGCTTTCCCGTAGTCCTGTTTTGCGCTCCGTTGCTCGACCGTTTCTTCTGGCTGCGTTTTGGACGGCTCGTTGCTGACGACGGGGGCGGATTCAAGTTCTCTCATACGCTTATCGTACTCGTCTTGCGTAATAGCGCCCACGTCAAGCATATGCTTATACATACGTTTTTTTGTAGCCGTATCGACTTCAACCGGAGCTGCGTCAGGAGCCTGTTTCGGCTCTTCGACCGACTTCGGCTCAGGCTTCGGTTCGGGTTCCGGCTCTTTTGGTATGGCGTAACCAGCGTTTTCCAATGCCTTTTTTACGTCGTCGCTTACAGGAACGCCCGTATATTGCGAGTCGATATCAACATCTGACCAGCCGACGTTGCCGTATAACTGCGCTTTTTCTGCAAGGTCTTTTAGGACTGGATGGTCAGGATTTTCCGCAGCCCACTTGTTTAAAGCCTTTGTTAAATTGTACTGCGCTTCTTGCTCGCGCGTCAACGGAGTCTCTATCTGCTCAAGTGTTGCTCGCGTAGCTTCGTCGCGCTCTTCTTTTGAAATTGGCACGGGGGTGTTATCATCACTAAGCTCAATGCTTTCTTCGTAAAGACCGTCTGGATAGCCTTTGCGCGCTTCCTTTAAATCTGCGTTAATATTGTATAGCGCGTCAGCGTCTCCAATTAGCGCGTCTATTGCCGCCTCAAAATTGTCGCCGAGCTGTTCTCCGTATTTTTTGGCGATTCTCTTTATTTTCCTGCCCACTTGTTTAAAATCTGAATTGTCAAGAGCAATATCAACGTCAAGAGCCGCGCGCGGGTCAATAAGTTTTCTCCAATCGTTAAGCTGCATCCTAAATTCAAGATATGAGTCTTTAAGACGCTTCAACGCTTCCTTGTGTTCTTTGACAAGCCAGTCAGGCGCGCCCTCGTACCGCTCGTCGTATTCCTCGTCGTCTTCATCGTACTCGTCGTCTGACTCCGGCGCGGGTTTGTCAATAACGGGGGCGTCGTCCTCGACCGGAGCCGCGTTAGACGCTTGCTCCGGTTCCGGTTCCGCTAGTTCAGGCTCTTTTTTTTTACCTTCCTCAGCTGGCGCGGGTTCGTCGATAACGGGGGCGTCGGTAGTCGCTTGCCGGTAAACGTCAATGCTCTTTTGCCCCGGAAGCGGCTTGCGCTTCTTTATGCAGCTACGGTCTTTATACCATTGTTGGAAGCGTCGCTGGACTACGTCTTGGAATTTGCGAACGGCTTCGAGGTCGCGCTGTTCCCTTCCTTCGTCCAGCAAATCTTCTTTAACAACGTCCATCGGAGCGTCAAGCATTTCAAGAAAAGCGCTTTGAATAACGGGGTCTTTCAACGCTTCTTTTCTAAACGCGTCGCGGTCTTCGTCGGGGGCGGCTATCAGCTCTCTCGTCGTAACGTCCCACGTTGTGGTATCGTAGTTTTCGTGCGCTACGTTAAAATCAGTCTGCCACCCCTCTTTGTATTTGCTCGTCGCTTCTTGGAAACGCCTATTCAGGTCTTCTGCGTCTTCGTCGGAAATAGCCCCCTTCGCTTTTCGCTGCTTCTTAGGTTTTTCCGGCTTCGGCTCTTCGACCGGCTCCGGCGCGCTCGCTTCCGCTTGCGGTTCGGGATTCACGACCGGCGCGTCGGCTTCGACCGTCTCCGTCTCTTCTCCGGTCGGCGTTTCTTCCGTCTCGGCTACTTCCTCGGAAACGACGGGCGGTTCCGGCTCTTCGGGTGTCCCCGTTTCCGGCTCTTCCTCGACGGTCTCCGCCTGTTCTTCCAGGACCGGCGCGTCTTCGGGATTGGAGTTTTCTTTTTCCGCCTGTGCCGCCGCTTCAAAGTTAAACGGATTGCTCACGCCGTCTTCGTAATTGCCCGCGTCTTCCTTTTTGAGAGCGTCCTGCAAGAGCGTTGCAAGTTTTGTTACGGCTCGCGTCGCGTCGCCCGTCAGCTTGCGGCGTTCTTTCTTCTCTTCGTCGCTTAAACCTGTCAGCCATTCCTTTGCTGCCCAATAGCCGTTCCGACTGTGAGAGTTGTCGAAACGTTCGCGCTTTTCATATAGGTTTACAGCGTCGCTCCACGCTTTCCGTACCGCTTCGTCCTGCGCTAAATAGAAGTATTTTTCCGCTTCACTTGGAGACGCGGGCATTGTCTTTCGGTATCCCGTTTTATTCGGATTCAACGCGCGGTTTAACGCTACTCGCAATAAACGACTTTGCGGCGTAATGTCGTCCGGCTCGTACTCGGCAGAAGGAATACTCGCTTTTAATTCGTCGTGTCCATACGGGAAGTTATAGTTGATAAAATAATTAAACAGGCGTTTTGACTCAAACGGAGAGTCAGCGTTTTCTATTCCTCTAATGTCTTCAAAAGCGCCGTGTATCGACCTGTTCCTCCCAACGCTTTCAGTAGGATTATTGGCGATCTTGTCTTCGCCAAACATTTCATAAAGGTGGTCGCGCAACATCTGACCTAGCTTCGCGCCTATCGGATTCTTTTTGGCGACGTCTTCCGGCGTTTTGCGCGCGGTGAGCGCTTCGTACTGGCGTTTCTCTTCTAACGCGGCGGCTTCTTGCTGCTTGTCGTCTTCTGCCTTTACTATTTCCAGATTCTTTTTTAGAGACTCAAAAGCTGCTTGTTTCTCTTTTTTGACTCTTTCGTCTTCTAATCCGTATTGTTTTGCGAGTCGAGCCGCTTCTAATAAGTGGTTTGTCGTATCAACAAACAGTTTTTCAGACTCTTCGTTCCCTTCAACATAGCCGTAATAAAGATTGACTCCCGCCATTGAGCCTAAAAAGCTGTATTGGCTCGTCTTTGTGCGACCGATTCCGAGGTCAACGTCTTCGTTTATCGTTTCTTTAAGGTGTTTCAGCGCGTCCGCCGCGTTCGTGAAATTCTCAGGGATTTCAAGATTCTCAATCTCTTGATTCTTGCTCCTATTCCACGCAACTTGCTCTTCTTGTCGGAAGTCAATGAGTTTTTTGCCAAAATCGGCAAACGCGGCTTCGGTCCGACGGCGCCGGTCGTCTCTCGGATTCAAGCTGAATTGTTTGAGTTCGTTCAGGTATTTAGCAAACGCCTGTTTCACGTCGTCGCTAAATTCATCGTCGTGGCTAACACCCTTCACGCCCAGCGCTTCCACCGCTTCTCTAAACAATCCAAGATTGTTATCAATACAATTTTTCCAGTTTGCAATTCTGGTAGCGCCGCCGGAATTGTAGTGTCTTCTCGAATTGTCGGTATGAATCCTAACGTCTCCCCCTTCGTGAGAGGAAACGACGCCAGACGCGACTTTTTTAACGCGCCGTTTCCGTTCGTTGTAGTCCCGTCGTATAGCCTTTTCATCGCGTGCGGCGGCAGACTCCGGCTCTTGTTCCGTCTCTTCGGCTGCGGGCGCGCCCTGCGGCTCCTGCGGGGCTTCCTGGGGTGTTTCGTCCGACGTCGCGGCAGATTGTTCGGGTTCGGAGGTAATAACGGGCGCGTCCGGCGTTTCGTCCGTTTCTTCGGTAGATTCGTCTTCGCCGTGCGGGAGCTTGCCGAACGCGGCTCTGTAAATGTCGTCGGAGTCAAAAAGATTGCTGTTGTACATTTCTCGCGCAGCCCATTTCAAAATGTTCTGTTCGCGAGTATCGCCGTCTTCTGGATAAGGCAAAATGTCTTCGCCCTTCCAGTTCGTACCGTCAAAGTACCATTCTTTGCTCTCTTTGTCCCATTTAAAACCGGCTCTTTTTAGCGCGTCTCTCGTTTCCTTTATCGGGAAACCGTCGAATTTTATAGCAAAGCGCCCATTATTAAACGTAGCCGTTCCGTTCGGAGAATGCCAGCCTTTAAAATCCCACTTCTTTACAGTCGGGTTTTCCGGCGCGTCGGGCGCGGCTTCCGCGCTCGGCTCTTCGGGAGTCTCAGCGGTTATTTCCGGCGTTTCCTGTGCGCCCGTGTCGTCGTCTTCTACAATATCTCCGTTTTCGTTGAAAGTAAAATATTCAGGCGCGGTTCCCCTCTCTCTTGCGAGTTCTTCTATTGTGTTCCTAGCTATAGCAGTCTCTGTTATAATACGGCGAATGTCGTTGTCGTGATAATCACTATACCCGCCATTTTTAGGTCCATTAAGTTCTTCGTAAAAATGTTTGAAATTGTCCCATATATCTTCTTGTGTAAAGTCAGGAAGATATTTTGCGATAGACGACTCTATAAAATCTTTCGCCTCTTTTGCACAGCTATTCAACGCGCTTCGCGGAATTTTGCGAAGGACTTTCTCTAAGTCGTCTGGGACTCCTTTGGGGAGCGTCTTTTTCCTCTTGCTGTCGTTGTCAAAAGCGCTCATAAGTTTACCCAAATAGGTAAAACGATTGCTGGACGGAGATAAATACCAACGCTCTGGCTTATTCTCTCTCGGCGTATTCAGCGCTTTGAAATAATTGTCAAGAGCTTCTTTTGCGTGTCTGTGTAATACTTTTGAAGAACCTTCTGAATTATACGCGTCTCCTTTTTTAAGAGTGTCTAACAACTCTTCTATGCGACGTCTACTGTTTTTAAGGTTAAACCCATCGGGGTCGTCTGTCGCGCCTTTTGCAGCGAGAGCCTTTTCAAGAGCTTGTCTTACAACGTTTCGCCTACCTTCTACCGAAAGTTTCCGATAGTCTTCCTCGGATATAAATTCCGGCGTTTCGGCATTCTCTCCCACAACTGCTCCCACAACTGAATTCGGCTCTCCCACAACTGGCACAACTGGCGCGTCAACATTCCCGCCGTGTATCCGGTCAAGTTCGTCGCTAAATTCAACGCCGTACTTGTCCGCAATTTCACGGAGTCCGTCGTGCCATTCCAGCGCGTCTTTGTCGCGGTTTTCGTGAACATAGTCAATAAGAGCGTCGCCCGCGTCCTTGTTGCTATTCCAGATGTTTTTTATCCATTCGACTGCGGCGTCGTAATAACGCGAGCTTTGAATGGTCGGAGACGGGTGCGTATTTTCCTTAGAAGTCGGCGCGGGGGCCGGCGTTTCCTCTTTGGCAGATTCTTCGACTATCGGCGCGTCGTTCGATTCGACCGGCGCCGGGGCTTCCTGCGGGGCCGGTTCGGTAACGTCAGAGTCCGACTCTTCCTGTGCAGTTTCTTCAACGGCGGGAGTCGGCGCGGATTCCGGTTCCGGCTCCGGTTCCGCGCTTGCTTCCGGTTCAATAACGGGTGCGTCTACCGCTTCTTCTTCGCTTCCGCTTCCCGTTCCGCTTCCGTCTTCGTCGCCAGCCGTATCTCCTCCGGCGAGTAGCCCTCCTGCTGCATCCACTTCTTCTTCCACGCCAGATACTCCTGCTCCATTTCCGGCGGGAACGTCAGGGAGCCGTCCTTCTTCCTCGCTTTCTTCGCGTAATCGGGGTGCGTCTCCTTGTACCAGTTCGCCATCGCTGTGAACCGTATCTCCTTCCAAATTTCCGGATTGTTCCGGATGTCTTCCTCCGCCGTCTCCGTAGACTCCGAAACGCCCAAGTCCGGCGGCGTATTCTTTGAGCTTTGCGACGGCGTCTTCGATAATTGCGTCGCGCTCTTTGTCTGTTCCGGCGTCGAGCCACTTTCTAACGGATTCTTTGAGTAAGTCATTGAGCGGTCCTCTAAACTTTGCTTCTTCTTTGATTGTGCCGATTGTCTTTTTCGCGGTCTCTTTGATTCCCTTCGCGGCGTCTGAGTCGAGCGAGCCGTCAAGGACGTTGCGTTCCGCTAACAGTTCGGCGTTCTTCTTATTGATTCTACCAAAAGTACGTTCGTCTTTGCGCAGTTCGGCAAGAATTTTTTGCAAAATCTTCGCGCGCGCTTCGACTTCCTCGTGATAATTTATATCCTCTTCGCCAAAGAGGTTAGTCCCTTTGCTTTCCCCTTCCGCCATAGAATAAGAGAGCGCCAGGGATTCAACGTAATCTTTCTTCGGCGTTTCGCCGTTCTCGTAAATTTTACGCAGATAGTGTTCGTAAAATTCGACTTGCTTGTCTTCGTTGTCGGGAAGCGTTTCGGCGATAATGAGCGCGGTATCTTCGTCTAAATTCTGCCCGCCCTCTAATTCCTTAAACAGACGCGGCGCGAGTTTCGAGAGAGTAACGCCCTTGTTAAAGCTGGCGTTGCCGGGAGAAACGCCCTGCGCGAGCATATCTTCCTTAGAAAAGCCGTCGCGAATAAGCGCGGCGACGTCGGTTCCGGTCCCCTTGTTATCCGCAATATTTTGCAGAGCGCCCTGCTGCTTCGCGCCCTTCGCGGTCGTCGCCGGGCTGTATTTAACGTCGATATTGCCCGTATAGCCGTTTTCAAGAGCGAGATTGTAGCGGTGATGTCCGTTGACGACGTATAAGTTACCGTCTTCGGGGTCGCGCCAGACAAGGATAGCGCCCGCCAAGTCGGGATTAAAAATAGCGCCCTGGTACTTCGACGCGTTGTATCCGCGCGCGTTTTTGGAGTCGTGCTTGAATTGGAAACGTTCGGGGTCGAGTTTTAGGTCGCCGATAGGAACGGAGTCTGTACGCTGCCCCTGCGGAGCTGCGGCGGGCGCGGTCGGCATATCGACGACGGGCGCGTCGGGAGCGGCTTCGTCCGCGAGAACGTTCTTTTCAAACGTGTCGGCGTTAGGCGCGTCGACGCTGAATTGTTGGTTTCCGGCGTCGTAACCGGCGTCGTTAGAGCTAATATTCAAGTCGGAAAAATCTTCCTGTGCGGTCGGCTCTTCTTCAACGACGGGCGCGTCTTCTTGCTTTTCGGCAACAAGATTTTTAAACGCTTCAACCGCCTGTTTTTCTTCCGGCATCGAATAATCGTCTTCCGCATTGAACGCGCCCCAAGATTCGCTGTCTCCGCTTCGGCGAATGTCGGCGTGGCGTTCCAGCGCGGCCGCGTCCGCTTCCGCAGCTTTTTTAAACGCTTCTTTTATTTCAGGGTCGTCGCGCAGCGATTCGGGAACGGCGTTCTCATACGCTCGCTGTAAATATCCCGGCTGATAATCGTCAACGCCAAGAAGCGATTTCTTGCCTGCGAGTTCGTTCACGTCTGTAATTGCCGTCGCTCGCGATTCAAGTTCAGAAAATTCACTTTGAGTCGGTTCCTGCTCTCCCGGCGCGCCCTCTTCGATCTTGCTTTCAAGTTCCGATTCGAGGATTCTTTTTAGTTCGTCGCGATTGTCTTTGTAAACCTGTTCGCGAGTTCGCGCTTCGGAAATGAGTTTGTTCAAAGAGCTGTACGGGTCGGAAAAATCTTCTTTGCTAAAATCGCTTTTTAATGTTCTGTCTTTCTCAAACAGTTTTTTGTACGTCTTGTTAATACGTTTCCGGTCGGAGTCAAGAAAGCTGAGACGCTGTAACGCTTCGTTTGTGAGAAGACCGGCAATTAAAGAGCCGGTGATAGCGCCGCCGGATTCTATCCAGTTCGAGACGGTCGGCGAGTCGATAGACGCAATAAGGCTCGATAGAGTCCGCAGATTCTTCTCGTTGAATACAGCGGGATTAACGCCGGGGAATTGTTTTGCCAATTCTTCCGAGGAGAGATTCCACGTCTTATCAAGAACCGGAACGTCGCGGGCAACGCTGATATTGTTTAAACGGTCGTCGAGCCATTTTGCGTTCTTTTCGGATTCTGCCGCATAAGCGCCGTCGAGAGAGTCGGAGTAGTCTTGTATATCGCTTTCAATCTGCTCTTCCTCTCCGAAAACAGGCGGATTATTTTTCGCGTCAATGTCCGCAATTTTATCGGCAAGGTTCTTAATGTCGTCAGGGTCCTGCGTCCGCTTTGCGCGGTCGTATACTTCGGCGAGTTCGTCCGCTTCGTTTTCTGTGAGAGCGCCAGACATAAGCAGCCCATCGTACTGCTTGTCAAGTTCGTTAAAATCGGGCGCGGGAACTTCCGGAGCCTTTTCTTCGACCGGCGTTTCTTTTGCGGCGGCTTCCTGCGCTAAACGGTCAACCGCTTTTTTCTCCCTGTTTTTAGCTGACGCACGGAGTTGGTCGGGGGTGGATTTTTTCAGCCATTCGTTTAGTAGCTCGTTCGTTCTGGTACGGAAAATTTCTGCAACGTTTTCACCCGTCTTTGCGGCTTCCGCAGCAACAGACGCTTCGCCAAACTTGCTTAACGCTTCGCCGTCGCCCCAGCGTTCATATGCTTCTTTCGCGTAATTAAAATAGCGGTTTCCGGCGGTCAAAAGAACGCGCCGCGCTTCCTTCGTTTTTCCGGCTTCTTTCAAGTCGGCGACGCGCCGCCATACCTTTGCCCACTCTTTGCCGAGAATATTTTTGACGTGCTTCATACGCGCCGCCTGTTCCGGCGTTGGCGCGTCCGTTCGCGCTTTCCAGGGAGCAATAGGCTTGCGCTCTTTGATAGTCTTTTCTTTCAGGGTCGGTTTTTCTACCGGCTTCGGTGGTTCCTTCTTTTCAACGGCGTCTTCGGGCTTCTTTTGCGATTCTTCCAGTATAGAAGGTTCTTGTAACTTAGGTTCCGCTTCCGGTCCCTTTTTCGTCTGTGCTTCCTTTACCGCCGTTTCGATTGACTTAGGGTCTAACGCCCATGCAACATCAGAAAAGAAACTGTCTCGCAGCCCTTCAATCTTCTCAATCGGGAACTCCCATTCTCGCGTCTGTTTGTTCCACTTGCCGCGATTCATCGCGATGCCCCAATCGACCTTCCCGTTTGCACGGTTCGAGGTTTTTAGAATGTGTTTATCGTCGGGGTCAAAAGACTCGGAGGCTTTTATTGATATTAGCCCGCGTTCTTTGTCAAGTCTTATAGACCTTACATATCCGGGGCCGGTCTTCCGTCCGTCGTCTTTTAAAACAATTCCGTGAGGATTTTTGATAAGAAGTTCACTAAAACGTTGCCGCCCTGCTTCGTCTTTTTTGCTAGGGATTTTACTAACGTCAATCGCATACGGCCCCTTAAAAGATTCTGGTTTTTTCTCCGTAGCTGCTTTCTCTTCCGGCTTTTTCTCAGCCTGCGGTGCGGGAGCGGGTTTTTCTTCCGGCTTCTCGTCGAGCGCGGCAAGCTGTCTTTTTACGCTATCGAGCGTTCCTTGCGTCTTCTTTCTTTCCTCTTTTAGCCACGCGACGGCGTCTTGCGGAGACTTGAAATTTTGAACGTCCGCAACCGCTTGCCGCTCGTATGCGTCTTGCGCTTCAAATCCCTTTGTCGAGCCGTTTTTCGTGATATGTTCAGTAAGGCGCGAATAGGCGTTAATCATTCCCTCGCCGATAGGAATGATTGTCTCATAATTGCGACGCAGATTATCTTCTTTCGACGGTTCTTTTTTCTCTTGCTTTTGAGCCGCTTCCGCCGCTTTTTGCGTCTTTTTGTTTTGCGCTTCCTGTTTTTCGCGCCTATGAACGTCTAACGCCTTGTATCCGACAAAGCCGCCGGGGCCGATAATCTCCGCCGCATACCCGCTCGCAAAATGTTCGCCGGTGTCTTTGTCTTCAAAGTTGGTATGCCATTCAAAATGCATCTTGTCTTCGTCAATCGGAGACGGCTTATTCTGCTGGACTCCCCCTTCGATTCCCTCAATGCCCTTATTCTTTTGGGAATTGCCGCCATTAACGCCGCCTAGTCCGGTGATACCGGCGGTATACTTAACCTTCCGACGTTGACGGGATTTAGCGGAACGGTTATTGAGAGCGCGCTTCTTTGTCGTATTAGACATCAGGTATCCTCCGTGCTTGTGTAATATGGGCAGTATTCAGCGTTGCAATATCGGGAGCGAACGTGTAAATAACCTGCGTTCGGTATCAAATTAAATTTTTCGTCGCAAGGTCGGCGAACGCCGTAAAGGTCGATTCCGTCCTTGCTTTTAAACGATTTTAACTCATTTAGCGCAATCGGGCTACTACACTCTATAACCGTGCAGCTGGCGGAGTCGCCGACCCATTTTTGCGCGGTTTTTTTGGCGTATTTACATAAAGGAGCCATTTTAAAATCGGTACAATGACGCTCCGTGCAATATTCTGAGACGACGTGTAACGCGCCGTCTTTTCTTTCGGTATGGAACGCGGCGCCGTCCGTTCTTAAATCGAGCGAACGGCGGCGCTCTTCGTTCTGGCATAAGCGGTATTCGGCTTTGTTTTTACAACCGCAGTCATAACCGCTTCGAGCGGAAAAACGGCAATACATATCAGTTAATCGGCGTTATGGATTCTGCGGCGCCGTCGTGCGCAATTCCGTTGAAAACGACGTCGTACGTTGTGCCGCTTGTCGGGAACGTCGAGCCGGGTCGATACAGTTCAAACGGACCCATTACAAACCGATAACCGCCGTCGTCAAACGTTACGCCGCTGGCGATGTTCAATGTATTCGAGCCGTACAAACCGTCTTTATTAGCGTCGGAAATGGGAACTTCCACGTCCTTAGTTGAATTGTCGAAAATAATTCTCATAATGACAACTGCTCCCGTCCCGATGCTCCCCTGATACGGCTGCCAAATCGGCGTGTGATAATAATCCTCGCCGCTGGCGACGTATGTAAACGGCACATAGCAAGAGTAGGTGTAAGCGCTTCGCGGCGTTCCGCCGCCGCAACACGCGCATTGTCCTCGGTCGTGTATCGGCATTACAAGTCCTCTCCGACGTAGTGCGAGCCTTGCGGCGCCGTCTGTTGAGACAAGTACGGGGAACCGGCTGGCAACGCCGCGCAGTTCGCCTGTTTCACGTTAATCGCAACCGCTTCCGCTTTGAGAGTCGTGGTCGATTCCGTAACCGACGTGAGAGCTCTTGCCGTATTGACTGACGACGTTCCGACAATCAGTTTTTTCTTCGTGAGTACAAGCGATAAATACTTCGTCTGTTCAATCACGGAGCCGTCTGAGCATTGTACGGAGACGACTACTTCAATCGCTCCGGTAGACGCGTTATCTGAAAGAGCAAGCGAGACGTCGGAGATATACTCGATTCCAGTTCCGTCGTCCGAGCTTGTCAGCGAGCTAATAAAGTTCCCGGACGTTCCGGTCAGGAAATTGCCCGTCGTCTTTGTGAGCGACGTAACGACCGTCGATCCGCTCGTCAGTCCCGTAACAACGTTCTTATCGAGCGTCGGCTCTTTAATCGCGTCGCCTATCGTTGGATTCCAGCGGATTGTCGTCGCCTTTGTATTCTGATTGACGTCGATTGCGATTCCCGCGCCCGCAATCAGAATTGTCGGGTCCCAGCCGATAGTCGCTGTGGACTCGGCCATTACAATCTCAATGCCGGGTCCTTCGGCTATCTCCGTGAGAATCGAGCCGTCGTAGTAGACAGATTCTCCGTCTTGTCCTGCCGGTCCTTGCGGGCCAGCGTCTCCTTTTTCTCCCTGTGGTCCTGCCGGTCCTTGCGGTCCGGCTGGGCCTTGTTCTCCGGTCGCCCCCGGCTCGCCCTGCGGTCCTTGCGGTCCTGCCGGCCCTGCCGGTCCAGTAGCGCCAGTCGCCCCGTCGTTTCCCTGCGGTCCTGCCGGTCCAGTAGGTCCGGCGGGTCCCTGCGGTCCGACAGGGCCTTGCGGGCCAGTAGCGCCGTCTTCTCCCGGAGGTCCTTGCTCGCCTGCCGGACCCTGCGGTCCAGCGGGTCCCTGCGGTCCTGCCGGTCCAGCAGGTCCAGCAGGGCCGGCTGGGCCTTGCTCGCCTTGTTCGCCCTTCTCTACCGTTGCCGATATTGTGTATGTGGTGGTATGTGGGTCGTACTCTACTTCGATATTGGAACCCGCTTCAATACCTAACGTGCATCTGAGTCTGTATCTAACGGGCTCATCGGAAATTTGGTCTGCTACAAGTCCTCTGCCAATATCATAGCCAGTAAAACCTATTACTACATTACTGTCGTTTTTTTGAACATAGGCCATTATTCCGGCTTGAAACGTCAATTTTGACGCTACCGTATAGACGTTGTTTTGGTCTATGGTAACGTCAATATCGTTCCCGCCGGCAATACTTACGGCGCCCGTCGTACCTTGCGCAGATATTGTCGCCGTATCTCCGTTAAAAGTCATTGTCAATGGAGCCGCTACCTGTAGGGCTTTGAACCTTTTCACTTGCGGAACATTGGAACCTTGCTGTGGAGCCTCGGTACACTTCATACCGCGCCAAGTAATAAATCCCTGGTTTGACGGGATTAGCGGGGGAGGCGCGTCTTCGGGTGTACTGAAAACGTCGTGCGTGTAGGTTTCTGCTGGATTGCCCGCAAAGGAATGCCCTAATCCCCAAAACGGAACCCAGTCAAGAGAATCGTAATCAAGTCTAATGCTGTCAGTTAAATACCACCCGTTGTCTGTCCAAGTGCTTGACGCTGACAAATACAACAGCTTGCCGGTAGAATCGACCGGATACAATGTTCCTCTATTTCTATTTCCGTCAGCAGGACGCCCAACACATCTTTCAACGCGCACGCACGGAGTTAAATATGCGTCAAATCGGACCGGGTATCCATAATCTTCATTCTCCCTGTTATACCAGCCGGACGTTCCGATTGTAACAAAGTCGTTGTCTCCACCTTTTGAGTAGGTTGTCTGATACCCAATTCTGCTCTGACTTCCTCTTGTAAGTTCTATTCCATATTCAGGAAGAATGTATTCAAACAATACCGAGCTTCCGCTTAGAATTGGAAAAACAATCGGGTTGCAGGCCGGAAAGCCTAGTGAGAAAGACTGGTCGCGGGCGACAATAGCCGCGTCGTCTTTATAGGTAACGTCTCCGTTTTGATTGCGATTCCCAAAATAGAAGATAGTGCGTTCCGGCAAAGACAGTAAAGTCTCGATTGTCGCATTGAGCTGGCGACTTGTGTACGCAAGATTGCGATACTCGTCTGGCGGCAGGTCTTCTCCAAGCGGGAGACTGGAAAGAATGTTTACAAGAGCGGCAATAGATTCCGCCTGTCCTTCGTTTGTTTTGGGCGTAAAATTTGTCGTATCTTCAAGTTCTTTGAGGTCGGCAAGTTCGCTCTCAAAATCTTCTTTCGCCGTTTCCGCTTCTGTTTTTTCTTCTGTTTTCTCGGTTACTTCTTCTGTGTGTTCGTTGATTAAAGCCTGTATTCGCGCCTTGTCGTCGTCGCTGACGTTGGGGTCGTCCATCATTTCTTCAAGTCTTGCTATTTCCGCGTTGAGACTTGAAATTTCTTCGTCAAGTTTTATTGATTTGTCGTCTTCTCTTTTAATAGCGACGCTAATAGTTTGTATTGCGGCGTCTTTATCGCTCCAATATTTAGGTTCGTAATACCGACGCGCGGGGCTATTATCCTCTTCCTCTTCCTCTTCGTCATCGGGAACGCCGTTCCATTTTTTTCCGTCTTTATACGGGAATAGAACGCGCGCCGGATAGCGCGGGCTTGTTTTGATTGTTCCGTCTGCAATCATGGGGTCGGCAAGGTCGCCTTTTCCGCGATAGAGATACACGCCGTTAAACGTCAGATAAAAGTCAAGAGCAATAAGCAGCGGTATATACTCGCTCTTTTGAAAAATCTCGGTTATTATGTCGGGAACGGTCTTTTTGTCTGTTTCGGGTTCCGACGCCGTTTGCGCTTCTTCACTAAGTAAGGAAAGATATGACTCGTAGTTCGGCGTGTGAGGTTGGTAGTTATTCGCTTCTGTTTTTTGGCCGCCGTCAGTTGAGTCGTAAAAAATATAACTTCTGTTGACGGCGTTATTCCAATCTTCCTGAGAAAAGCAAGAGCTATTAAACAGCGCCCAAAAAAGATTGACGGTTGCAACGTTCTCGTTCTCGGGAACCGACACATGAGCGTCTTTAATTGTCCGGTCGTAGGCGGTTGCTTCCTCTTCTGTCGGCTCTTCCTCTGTCTCCTGCTGCTCTTCGCCCGGTTCCGGGTCAGGTTCCGGCTCCGGTTCGGGCTGATAATCTTTTGCCCAATATGGAACGGCGTGGTCTGGCTGACTCTCATACATCGCGCCGCGCATAAAGTAGCGCCAGTCTGCTAGGATACAAGCGGACGCGCCGGAAGGGACGTTCCAATCGTCGGAGACGCGCTGCGTCAATGGGCGTTTCGATACGACGTAAAGCGTCAGTTCTTTCGCGTCTTCGATTCCGAGAAAATAGGTCGCGTCTTTGATAAGAGTAACGTTCGTTTTGAGCGTGATTTTTTGCCCGACTTTGAGTTCGTCGGAGTCAAAGAGCGCTATTATATGAGCAAACTGAACGGCGCGGAGCGGAAAGAAAAGAACGTTCAGGCGCGGACGCGGAGACGGCGCGGGCGGAATAAAGGGAATCTTTCTCTCATTTACTGGAAGAGTAGAGGCGTCCTTAGAAGGTTTAATGTTTTCTGGGACCGTTGCCCCCGAAACCCCCTTGTTTTCAAAGCGAAAGCTAGAGCCGGCAGGATTGAGAGGGTTCCCGCCATACACGGCGTCCATATACCACTTGTCGCAATCGACCGGAAAATCCAATTCTAAGTCGGGCGCGACGTACTGCGCGACGTACTTCTCCAAGTCGCCGTCGTAGTCTGGAAATAAAAACGGCTCTTTGTGGACGGTCCCTTCCGCGTCGGTCCATTCCCAATGCGCTTGAAATTCCTCAATATTGACCGATTCACTCATACCGCGTAATCCTCGTTGCAGTAATCGACCGAGTAGGCGACGTTAAAAGTAATAGGCAGGAACGCCGAAAAAATCCCGCCGTCGGGAGTCGAAAGAAATTCCGGCTTCCCGCAGCGGTGGGCTTTAACGGTAGACGCGATTGCGAGCGGCTCTTTGTCGGGAACGTCGAGCCGCCAGCCGACAAGCGCGGCGAGAACGCGCCGTTTCATCTCAAACAGATTCGTCTCATAAGGCGACGTTAGGCTGTACGCCCGCGAGCTGTCGTCTATTGCCGATAAGCGATTGAAACAGGTAACGTCGATATATTGAGTCTCGATTAAATAGTCGCGCCATTGGTCGGCGTCGGAATTAAAACGGGACCCCTCGGACGTAATGATGTACGCGCGGTCCGGCATACTTTCCGGAAAGACGTTCCGCGCTTCGTCGGCGACAAAACACATTTCGTCCGGGACGTTAAGTCTAAGTCTCAGTCGCGTTTCAAACCTTTTGAGAATTTCGGCGGGGTTCGCGCCGCGCATTGTCAAGTCGTTCATAAGGACGTCGATTCCCATTCCTTGCCGTTAAACGTAAAGAGTCCAGTTCCGAGCAGCCAGATTTTCTGTTCTTCGGTCGGAGTCGCTGGGAAGTCGTCTTCGCTCGCAACCGCCGGGGCAACTTTCGTCCAGCCGGAGCCGGAATAGCGATAAACCGCCTTAGTCGAGCTGACATAGCCAAGCGCGTCAGATTCAGCGTCGGCGGGGAGCGCGGAAACGGTCGTATAAGTCGGCAGGGCGTTAGCGGTCGCGCTCATCTTCGCAATACTCTTAGGACCGTCCACTCCGGCGTCCGTGTCGTCTTTGTTTGTCTGTTCGAGTCGGTCGCCAAATTCGATAGCGATATATCCTTCTTCTCCGGTATAGAGATAGAGTCCCGTCTCTCCGCTTTCAACGTAACAGGTATAACCGATAAACGCGTTCTTGGGGAGCTTGTCAATCGTGGGAACGGCGCGCGGAAGGCCGTTGTCGGTAACGTAACATTTTTGAGCCATAGTAAAGTCTCCTATTCTTCTGAGTTGTTTTCCGGTTCCGGTTCTGGTTCCGGTTCAGGCTCCGGCTCCGGCTCCGGGGTTGGCTGCGAGTTGTAATCTCCGTGGTCGAGTTCCTTGCCGTCGTACAAAACTTTGAGCGCGTCGGGGTCTTTTCGCGACGTTCCGTCGCCGACAATTTTTTGCGGGTAGTAGTAGGCCGCTCCGAACGTTGGGTTGGATAAGAGCCATACTTCGTCCCCCTGTCTCCATTCCCGCGACATAACGTATTCGTATCGTGCAACAAGAGAGTACGAGACGCCGGCGCTTCCGTTTCGGGACGGCTGCGGTTCGCACATTGTCGTTTCCACTTTTGTACAAGTGAATTTAATCGGCTTGTCGCCGGTCGTCGTAACGACGTCGGCGGGGTTCGGGAGTTCCGGCAAGCGGTTATATCGTTCCGCTTCAATAACGACAAGCGCTTTCGGAATGGGACGCGCAAGCGTAATAAGGCGCGTATTGTCGTCCTGCTCTTCCTCTTCTTCCTCTTCCTCTTCCCATTCGACCGTTCCGGTAAAGGCAACGGGGTCGCCAGACTGCGGAGCGATACTGCCCGTGATACTTGTGTCGCTTAACGTTCCCGTAACGGTCCCCGATTCTATTGCGGAGCTGGCAAGCGTGAGAGTAACGCTTCCTGTTTTGCCGCTTGCCATTGTAATAGAGCCGGTAAATTGCGCGCCCTCGCCCGTGAGAGAGAACGAACCGGTCTGCGTTCCGTCCTTGCTGACGGTTGCATTTAACGAACCGTATTCGAGCGTTCCGGTAATTGTTCCGGAGGTTGTCGGCGGCGGCGCGGGCGACGCTTTCGGGAGCGAAAACCGCGCAAAGTCGGTCGTATATGTAATATCCGCCTTATAGAACGAGTACGGATAAATAATCACTTCTTTGTCGGCGCCCGATTCGTTCGTCGCGTATTCGATTCCGTCCTTGTCTTTGACGACTTTCGTAACGTTGAGCGACGCCAGTTCGTCCCCTTCGACCGTCTCCATCGCCTGTTCAATCGGCGCTTTCATCGCGCAAGGAACGGTCGCCAGACATTTAATAAAGCCGAGCGCGTCGGAGTTCCGCCCCTTGTCTTTTTCTCCTGAATCTTCATCTGGATTTTCTACGGCGTCTGCTGGCAAGTCGTCTGCGACGGCCCATATCTCATATCCGTAGGGATTCGGGAGCGGAGACTTCGTGCGGGCGTATGAGTATATATATTCGCCGTCTGAAAAATCGTCAAATTCAAGCGGCTTGCCTATCTGCTTCATACCGCCCATAAAGAGCTGTTCCAGTTCCTCGACCGCTTCCTGAGACCCAATCGATTCTTTCGACGTGAGATAAAGACGGTACGCGACGTCAACGGTAACAGAGGGCGGGTCGCCGAGGTTTTCAGCGATATTGAACTTCTCTTGAAAACCGCTCGCGCCGTCGGAAGTAAAGTCGGATATCCGCTTCGTTACCGCCTGCATAGCGCGGGCGGTCAGCGCGTCTTTCGGGCAGTCGGGGCGTCCTATCATTGTGAGCTGCATATTGAGCCGGATATCCGCGCCGTTGATAACGGAGTAAGAAACGCTCCCGCTAAATTCAGTCGCCGGATAAGGCGCGGAGCTTCGCACCTGTTTGTCCGTTACGGAGTAGGATAGCGACAGCCCGTCTTCCGATTCTGAAAAGCGAACGCTTTCACGTCTAAACCCGTCTTCGAGCGGCGGATAATACAAGTCTCGATAAAAATGAACGCTCTTGTCGGGAGACGATATGCGCAGCCGTCCGCTGTACGTTCGGGTCGTATAGAAGTTTTTATCGAGACTTTCTTCGGTCCAACATCGGTTAGAGACGACGAATCCCAGCGTCGGATCTTCGCCCAGCTCTTGTATATCGCTTGTCTCGCCGGAGAGACACCGGATTTTAGTAACTTCAACTTGAAACGAGACGCGGGCGTAGGAATTGACAATCTGCAAGACGCGGACGTTTCGCGGCTTCGGACCGGCGGCAATATCGATATTCCGCTTCTGCACGTCGGTCAGGTCTTCGGCCTGGCTGGAATATGCCTGAAAAATCTCTTCGTTCATAACGTCGTCAAAGACGACAAGCGTTCCGCCAGACATCGACAGATTCCGCAAAACCATATTGAGCCGCTGGCGGAACGTAAGGTCGGGCGTTTCCTGTATCTCGATTCCGAGATTGTCGCAAGTATTAAACAACTCGCCGACATTGAGCATAACGGAACCTTCAAAGACAAGGACTATTTTGTTCGCAACCATATTCATACCGGAAGGGTCGTACTCGACGGTTTCCTCCCAGCTTGTCGTCTGCGCGCGTAAGATTGTAATTCCGTTGTAAGTTACTTTCATCTGCTTTTACGCCCCCAGGTCGTTTGCGTTTCGCCTGCAAAACGTCCGTACATTTTCTCTTGCGACGCGCCGAACGCGCCGGAATACTGCGTGTCGTCCGCAGATTTTTCGCCGCCCTTCGGGGCATACAGCTGCGCCATTTTCTCCATAGCTCTGAAAATCGGCTGGTCTTTTGCCGGCGTCATTTCCTTGCGGGTGTTCTGAGCCGTTTCAATAGCCGCTTTTAATTCCTTCTCTTGCGTTTCAAGTTCCTTTAAGGAGATTGCGTTTGAATTTTCAAGCACGTTCAAAATACGTTCCGCAATTTGACTGGCAGACGCCGGCGCGCCGCCCTCGATTCCCTTGTATCCCTGAAAGAAGTCGGTCCCGCGTTTAATATCGTTCGCGGCAATCGCGTCTTCCCAATCGGCGCGCATACTCTCGTTGTCGAGCGCTTTCTTCGCGTCTTCCGGGTTGGAATAACCGGCCTGGAAAGCGAGCAATTCGTCTACCTTGCCCGTCTCAAAATACTTTCGGGCGAGGTCCCCTTCTGCCGCGTATTCGCTTTGAGTAGAAGACTGCTTAATACGAACGTTATTTAACTCTTCCTGTTTCTGCTTGACTTCCTTGTTGTTTTCCGCTTCCTCTTGCTTTTTCCTTTCGTTCTCTTCCGCTATCTCTTCCATTTCGTCTCTAAAACCCTTATAGAGCGCCTTAAACGGAATCAGATAGTCGCTAAAACTCGCGTTGCCGGAAAGAAGGTTCGTCGCCGTTCTTTTAACGCCGCCCCACAAACCGCGTCCCAGATTCTTCCAGAAATTGCCTTGCAGAGCCTTTGTGAATGTATTGAGCGTTTTGCCGACTTGTCCGAGGATTTTCAGAAAGACGGTCTGTAAATAAATGCCGATTTTCGCGAACGCGGCGCGCAGCTCCATTGTGTTGTTGAGCAAATCGTCTTGTGCCGCGACAAGCTGCGCGCGTTCCTCTTCCGTATCGCCCGCAAATTTTACCTTGCGTTGAAATTCGTGTCCTTCATACTGAGCCTTAGTCGCGCCGAGCCGACCGTTGAAGGGAGCCAGTTCAAACGTCTTTTGAATCGACTTCTGCGCGGCGGCGTAAATTCCTTTACACGTCGCGTAAATACCGGTTAAAAGACCGACGGCAACTCCAATAGGACCGAACGCCGCGCCCAAAAACCGCGCCGCCGGGCCGCCTGGGCCTCCGGGACCGCCGCCCCCGCCGCCAAAAATACGCGACAATCCAGCCCCGATAGTCTGTCCTTTAAGACGCCACCTTTGCCCGCGAGCAAGCGCGTTGTCTATAAACCTAAAACCGGTCCCGCCGTTGGCAAGCGAGATTTTTCGCTGGCGTTCTCTCTCCGATTCTCCGTCGTTATAGAGAATAGCCGCTTTTTCTTCAAAACTGGCGTTGCGTTTACTAAACAGCTTCGCCGTTTTCTCATCGATTGGAACGTCTTTTTTAAACGTTCCAGACTTGAAGTCGATTGTCTTATTGATAGTGTCAACGACTTCTTTCGCTTTTCGGACGACTTCATCGTCCTTCTTTTCTTCGGACGACTGCCCTTTTGGGTCGATTCCTTTTCTCAGGCTATTGAGTTCGTTTAACGCGTCGTTGCGAATAGCGGTCTCTTTTTCGATTCCAAGCTGCGCCTGGGCTTTTTGCTCTTTCGTAGCGTTGGGGTCATTAGCCTTTTTCCTCAGCATAGAGAGGAGAGCGTCGGCGCTTGCAATATCGTTTTTCAGCTTCCGTTTCCGGTCGCTGGTTTTCGACCAGGGATTCAGACGCTGCCACATTCCGATATTGCCGGATTGACTCAACGGAGAGACTTTGCCAAGTCCTTCTAAGTTGGCGCGCATAGCCATTCGCTCAGACTGCGGCATATCGATAAGGTCTTGCGCGTTATATCCGACGGACGCATATTCCTGAATAGCGCTGTCAATATTATCGAGACCCATAGCGCCGCGAACTTCGCGCATATCGGCGGTCCAAAACGAGCTTAGTCGTTTGCCCGTTAGCTGTTTCCACATCTGCGCGACGTATTCGTCAGAGCCGAAACGGCGTACTTTCAGCAGTTCTTCCGCAAAGCGTCTGAACCGATTCCGGTTTTTCGACGCCGTATACGACATCGCAAATTTCGTCGGACGGTGTATAGCTCTTCTTAACTTTTTAATATCAAGAGGAGCATATCCGCGTTCGTCTACTTTCGGGAAATGCTGACGCAGCGGCGCGTTTTGCCGTTCGTTTATTTCGTCTTCGGTCGGGGTGTTCGGCTCGCGTCCTTTTGGCGGTTTTGTCAATCCGGCAATAATATCGTCAGGCGTCAGCGAATTAAAATCGATTCCGGGAATTTTACTCGCCCACGCGGACGTGCGTTCCATTTCCCTGATACGCGTTGCTTCTCTTTCGGCGGCGGTATTCCCTTTAAAATGCTGAGACCCCGGAGCTTTCCCTTTCTCTTCTTCCCCTGCTCGAAGATAAATCTTTCCAAAATCTTCCAGCGCCGCGCGGTAGGCTTCTGCCTCTTCGGTCGCGTCCTGTCCCGGACCGGCGTTCAATTTGTAATTGAGCTGTTTTCTTGCCGCCATAGCGCGTTGAGCAAAATGGGCGGTCGCCGCCTTCATAATATCTGAACGGCTGGGCGGATTCGGGGGCGGGGGCGGGGGCGCAGAGCCGCCGTTCGGGGGCGGAGTAGAACCGCCGCCGCTATTGCTATTAGACGTTCCGCCGGTCGGATTCGACGAGTTAGAGGTCCCGCCGGTCGGATTTGATGAGTTAGACTGGCCGCCTTTATTGTTCTTCTTATTCTTTTTCGGACTCTTTTTCTTTGTTTTTGGAAACGGCGGCTCCGGCTTGCCGTCCCTTTTGGCGACGGCGCATTTTGCGGCCCATCTCGCAAGACTTTCCTGCTTTTCTTGTTGAGTCCATTTTCCGGACCAACCGATTGCGGCGGAAGCTGCGTCTACGGCCCCGACAAAAATAGACGACAGGAGCGCAAGATAAACGTCTTTCGCGCTTATCGAAGGGTTGCCGTTGACGATAGTGTCAGCGGTGGTTAAAAGTTTCTGAATACCCTTCGGCCAACTACTCATTTACTCTCATTCTCCCAGGAAGACACTTCTTTCCAGTATTCGTACCGGTCTCGCATAAATTCGTCGTCGCGCCCGTAATACGCCTTAAACAAGTCGAACGTCATTCCGTTGACGGCTCCGCTTGCTCCGTACCAAGAGACGAGTCCTGCGTAGGCAAAGGCGTCGGCTGTATTGAGGTCGAGTCCGATAAGGAATCCTCGCCAATCGAGTCGAAGTCGTCGTAAATATCGTCTGACAAAAGGTCCAGGAATCGCTGCAAATCCGGCGCAAAGCCGTGCAGCAAAATAACATTTTTTTTTAGACCCGACAGGTATTCCGTATATTTCGCGAACAGGTCGATGCAGTCGAGCATAGTCAGCCCGGCTCCCGTCTCCAAATCGAGCGGCTGCGCGTTAAATGCGTCGCAAACGCATTTCGCAAAGTTTTTGAGCTTTACGTCGTTCCCAGATAAGGCGCCTTCTAAATCGTCGTACATAACGTCAAGCCCAATTTCTTTAAGTTTGACGTATGCCACAAGCGGATCCGTCTTAACGACGGTATCGCCTATCTTGAAATAAAACACGCCGCGACGCGACATTTCGTCAAGTTCCCTGCGGAGCTTGCGATTTTTAAAAAAGTTCATAATCTCTCTCCCTTATTTAAGTCGTTCGCGTCAGGACCTCAGCCCCCCGTAGAAATCACGGGACAAGAGCTGCACACGGCGGTCTGCGAGCCGGGTCCCATAAAGTAAAGCGACTGCGTACAGACGTTGAGTCCGCTGACTTCCACGGTGTATTTGACCGGATACGCCGTAACGCCGAAAGACGTTTTGCGCTCCGTCGTCGAGAAGTTAAATTCACGCGGAGTCGAAGCAATTTCGCACATCGGGAACCAGAGCGTCGAATTCGTACCGACGACCCAAAAGCTGAACGCATAGCCGCCCGCAAAGAGCGGAGTTCCGGGGAGTCCAAATCCGACGCCGCCATTAAGACCGCTAATCAAGTCGGCCCACGCGGCGGGATTGTACTTGACAAGCGTTCCGCGAATCTGCCCCTGCGCGCCCATAATGAGAATTTCCGCCGGGTTTCCTTCGCCGCCGCCCATATCGTCGGAATTGACGCGGTGAGTCATTGTATTGACCGACACCTGCAACCCCGACTCCGTAATCCCCAGCTCAGTTGCGGACCCTTCGGTCGGAGCGACGTAGGCGCTCGCGGTACACGACGCGTTCCCGAACATAAGCACGGCGGGGCCGTCAACGTAAATCGTTCTAGTAACTGGCATTATTCGCCCCCTCCTTCGTAGGGCATTGTATGAAGACGGGACGCGACGTTGCCAAAGTAAACCCTAGCGCGGTGCGTTATCCCGTTGAGATTCCGTAACTGATACGCGGTCGGCGCAACGAGGTCGGGCTGACCGGCTTCCTCTTTCGCCGTCGATTGCACGATAGAAAAGAGCCGTTCGCCTTTTCGGAGTCGGTCGAGGTATTCCTCTACTCCCTGCCGGAGCGTCTGCACGGTCTCCCGCCCTTCGCCGCCGCGTCTGCTATACAGAAACGCCAGCGCAAGTTCACAAACAATACGCTTCGCAAGCGCGAGCGATTCCGGCGTCAGTCTTTCGAGCTGTTCCGGAGTATACATCTGCGCGACCGTAATAGCCGCTTTCAGTTCGCCGTATGCGTCTGCAAGCGCGGCTTGTAAAATCGGACTGCCCGCCAGTTCGCTTTCGTAATGCTTAACGTCGTCGTCAAACGACAGACGGAGCAGCATACGGACGTCGTAACGGGCCGTCATATCTTGCGCTGTAATTTCCATATCCGCTATCCCTATCAGCTTTCGTCAAGAAGGTTCGTGAGCAAAACGCCGGAGACGGGCGCGATGAGCTGCGCGCAATAATCTTCCGTAACGGCAAGAATCGTGCGGCGGTTTTTCGCGTCGTCGTAACGTTCGGCGGTCATCTCTTCTTTCGCAAAGAGCGCGACGGTCGAGAAGGACGGACCTTGCGGCGCGGTAATACCGCCCGGACGCGCGCAGATAACGGCGGAGCCTTTCGGGAAGACCCAGTCGGTAACGCGCGCGGCGCCCTTCTTAGACGTAACCTTTACGGCGTCTTCGATAACGACGTTCATTCCGTAAAGCGTCGGCGGGAGTCCATACGGGCCGGATTCAAGCGTGCCTTTCGACATACTCCACGCGTCGGGCGAGCCTTTAACGTAGTCCGTAATTTCCTGACTCGTCATAATCTCAGCGGCGGTTTCCGGCGAGATAACAAGAATCAGGTCTTTCTGCTGGACGGCGCCGAGCGTATCCTGCATAATCGTATTAACGGCGGAGTAAATGGTCTTTTTAATCCAGTTATCCGCCGTAATCGACGTATTCCAGGGGCCGAAGTCGGTCGTTACGTCGATGATATGCGACGCGTCGTAGGCTGCGGCGTTCGTGAGCGTATCGACGACGATACTCGAACGCGCGGTCATAGCCTGACGACCGAGAATGTTCTGATACTGCGCAAACATATCCCAGCTGGCCTGTTCGGTCGTGAGATAGCCGAGTGTAACGGGGAACGTTCGTCGAATCGTCTTGTACGTCTCGTTTGCGAACGATTCATAGTTCTGCCAACCGAGCGGACGTTCGGCGGCGTCGGCCCAAACAGAATCGTTCGTATTGATGAATCGGGCGCAGACTTCGTTCGTCATACGCGTAAAGAGACCGACATTCTCGCTGACTTTGATAGTCTGGCAATACTTATTGATTTTGAAGTCGTCAACGTTGCGCGCGAAGTCGATAATAAGGTTGTTTGTCGCCTGAGTATTAGGCACAAACGTGTTATATCCAGAAGGATATTGCGGAGTAATAGCCATATCGTCTGTTCCTTTCTATCAAGAGGCGGTTCTCTGAATTTCAACGGCGACGCGGATTTTAAGACCGGCGGCGGACGCGGCTTCGAGAGCGCGCGCGCCAACGGGGTCCCCGGAAGTCGCTTTTACGCCCTTCCCGTTAGCGTCGGGCGTGAGAAAATCGCCGGGGCTGACCGCTTCCGCGACTTCGAGCAAACATTCACAATGTTCGCCGAAGACGTGAATCGGCAGGCCCGCAGTTCCGGCAAAAACGCTGGACGCGTTCGTAAAGCCGTCAATCGGAACGACGGTCGTACCTTCCTGAGCAATACCGACGACGGGGTCGGCGGCTCCCGCCTGAACGACGGTGAACGGCGCGGTCGTCGCCTGTTTCACGAAACGGCACGGGTAAATATCCCCGCCCGCCACATACTGTTGTCTGTCCATAGCTTTCTCCTATGTAAAAGGTTCAGCGGCGAGCGCCGCAATTTTCCTGAGCTTCCTTACGGATTTCGTCAGACTTCTTGTAAATACCCTTCGCGGCGTACTGGTCGGAGAGTCGGCGGACTTCTTCTTCCACCTTGTCGTCCTTCTCCTTAGAGTATTGCACGGCGCCCGGACGTTCGTACCCGGCGGGCGCGTCGGCGACAAGCCCTCTGGGGAGTCCGATAGCGGTCGGAATAGGCCGATTATTGCGGCGAATGGATTCAAGTTCCGCTTCAAACTCGGCGTTCTTCATCCGGTTGTAGCGGCATTTCTGCCGCAGCTTCGCGTCGTCGAAAACATACCGGCTGCGCAAGTCGGCAATTTTCGCGTAACGTTCCTGAGAGACGATACGGTCGGCGGCCCAATCATACGCTCCGGTCAGCTTTTTAACCTGAGCGCGCAACTCGGCGACTTCACGTTTCAATCCTTCAATCTGAGTCATATCGTTTTCCTCCTCTGTCGAATCAACGTCCTCGCCCAAACCTTCCAAATCGTCCTCGGCAAGTTCGTCGTCTTCCGTAAAATATTCGTCGTCCCCTTCGTCGGTATCTTCGTCGGAGAACGACTCGTCCATAAGCGACAAGTCGCCTTGCGCGCCTTTGTCAAACAAATCGTTCAGGCTTCCGCCGGAGCCGTCGTCTTCAACGTCGGCTATGTCAATGTCTTCTTCTTCGTCTTCGTCGTCGAGAGCGGCGTCCTCGTCGCCAATATCGCCGTCGATTCCGTCTGCGGGTTTATCTTCCGCGACGTCTTTGAGCGATTCCTCGTCGCTCTTTTCTTCCTCTTCGTCTTCCTCTTTGGCGTACTGTTCCGGTTCGCCGCCCCCGCCCCCGTCAACGCCGGTCGTATCCGGCTCCATCGGAGCGTCGGCGCCCATTTCATACTTCTTCTTTTCCGGTTCCTGAGTCTCGTCGATAACGTCCACCGTTTCCTCCTGTCCTAGCGGATTAGCGGCGTTCGTCTCAACCTCTTCAACCGGTCGCGTCTGCATTTCACGGCGTATCCAGCTAAATTCCGGGGAATTGAGGATAGTCGTTACAATGGCTTGGGCGATTTCCTGTTGGTCCGTAGACAGACCGTTGCTGTTTCCGTCCATTGAATATTTCTCCTTCTCGCTATCGTCGCTTTTAACGACGGGTGTATTAACGTCGATATTGGCGCTGGTCGGTTTCTTCGCCGCCTTAACAGGCTTAGGAAGTCCCGTATACGCGCCGGGCGCTTGCGGCGCTATCGAATAATAAACCTTCTCGACGCCCGCGCCGTTTTTCGCGTAGAGAACGCCCATATCGCTCCACGGAGTCTCCGCTCCTAAAAGCGAGATAGGGTCAAGGTACATATCCTCGTACCGCTCTTCCGCCCAGATTTCCGCGCTTCTGCGCGGATATTCTTTTAAGAGCGGCACTTTATCTTTTTCAATCCGGAAGTCGGCAAGAATCGCGTACTTGTCTTTCGCCGGAGTGAGCCAGCCGATACGGAACGGACCGGCCCACCCGATTTTCGGCGGATTCACTTTCGGGTCTTCCTCGGACGTATGCCCGATAACGACGGGGCAGAAGTCGCCAGTTTCTTCTATCCGGCGATTCGACCGGTCGGCAACCTTTTGCAGCTCGTCGCGCCCAAATTGCAGAATACGCCCGTTTTTCAGCTGCCGCTCGTGTTCCACGAAAACGGGAACGTTTTCAAAGAGCGCATAGTCGTCGGAATTGATAATCCGTCCGGGGTCGGTAGTGGACGCAATCGGCAAGTCTTCCGCGCCGCCCTGCGTTACAACAATAATCTCAGCCATAATTAGCCCTCTTCGTCTCCGCCGCTCATAGCGCGCGCAATTTCGGCAAGCCCTCCGCCCGCGTCGGCTTGCTGTTCGTCCTGTTTCTGGAACGCCGGATTGACAAGCTGCGGCTCGTCTTCCTTCGGCGCCGTCATACCGGCCGCGCTAAACGCCTGTTCCTGACTGATAGGCGCGCCCATATCGTAAAGCGTTCTAATCGATTGCAGTCTGTCGGCGTGGTCAATTTCGTCCGTCTCGATGTGGAATCGCAAACAACCTTCGTCGAGGTCCGGAAAATTAAACTTTCGCAGTTTCTCTACAAGGTCGGACGTCAGCGTTTCTTCCAGATTGAGCGCGTCATACTTGATAATCTGCAAGTACGTTTCAAGGTGAATCGTCGCAAGGTTGGATCCCAAACCGGTCCCGCTCGCTTCGGTCGTCAGCGTCTGCCCCAAAACATAGCGCTTAATCTGATGTTGGAAAAATTCGCGCACGATACTCATACAAGTATCCGCGCCCGACATACTCGGCTCGATTCGCTGCATTTGATAGGACGAGCCTAACTGTCCTTCCAGCTGCGGTACTAAAACAATATTGCCGCTATGCCCGACGCGGTTTTCCGCCGCTTGCGCAACGGCGTCGCGAGCCTTTTCGTTGCCCGCCGGATAATACCATATCTCGAAGCCGGTCGCGGAACGTTCAACGTACTCCATAAGCCACGCGAGCGTTTCCTTCATCAGATACCACGTCCAGTAAATACGGGACCGGATACCGACGCCAAAAATCGAGCCGCCGGAATACGGGTCGTCGTAGTCGCCGTCTTCTACCATATGCCGGTGGACGATAAACCGGTCGCGCTGTTCGTCCGATAGAAAATACGCGCTGCCCCGGTCGGTCGGAAGAATCTGCCCCTCGTATTCTTCCCGTACCTTGTCGGTTCCGTATCCGATTCGGATTCCTATCTGCTCTTTTTCATACGGCAAGCCCTGTAAAATCTTAAAAACGATTTTGTCGCCAGAGACCGGAACCCAGTTGTAAATATAGAAGTACGGCGTTCCTTTAACTTGCGTCTGCCCCCATTGGAGCTGGATTCCGTATTTTCCGTACCATATCGCCGAAAGAAGGTTTTCGCGCAGCTGCATAAAGCGCGGCGTCTTCTTAACGAGCTTTTCGACGATTCGGGCCGCGTCCGCTTGGCGCGGGTCGTCCTGGTCTTCCGGCACGACGCGCCATTCCAAAAGAGCGACGGACCGCCTGCGCATTTCGACACATTCCATAACGGCAAGGTCGTTGCGCATATAACGCGAGTTCTCCCACGCGTTTTTAATCGCTTCGTCCGTTGGGAAATACGTCTTCGCGAGCGTATTGGCAAACCCCTGAAACGTCGCGATATGCGGAACGGGCGTTCGCGCTTCCTCAATTCGCTTCTCAGTCGAATTGGCCGTTAGGTTTTCACGGAGTCGGTCGGCGACTTCCCTTGCGATTTTCTGCAAGTCAACGACTTTCGCGTCGAGATTCGCGCCCTGTATGTTGTCCATATCACGCCGCTCCCACGCTTACCTGAACGGTAAACGACTTATCGATAGACGCCGTGCCGGTCAGCGCGGGGTCTTCCATTGAATAAACGAGATTCACGGAAAGTTCGTATAAAGAATTGTATTCGGTAAAAGGCGACTTCCACGCGCCGTTTTCGACGATATACGGAAACACCTCGACGTTGTACTTCTCGGCAATTTCGCTTGTCGATAGACCGGAAATATTCCTCGGATAATCTACCGGCGGATTCTTATAGTTCGCCGCCGGAATTGTTATGTCGGTAAAACCCTGCACGGCAATTCGATTCCCCGCGACAATCTTATAGACGGAGTATTTGAACGCTGTAAAGTCGGACGCTTCCGCTTCGAGCGGATTGCCGTAAATATCGCGTACAAGCGCGTAAATTTTGGGCGAGTCGCCCGCTTTGACTGCAATTCTCAATTTAGGTACCCCACCGTGTCTTTTGTTTTCAGATAGCCCGTCAGGTTCTTTGCGACCAAGTAGCCGACGTTTGTTTTCGCCGCCAGTTCATAATAGGAATTACCCGGCCCCGGCTCCGGCGATTCCGCAACCGCCGTATAAAATCCGATTCCGTCAAACAGACGAATATTTCTTGTCGTCGGCACGGCGTATTCATACGGCGATTCCGCGATATTAGCTACGGTTGTCCACGCTCCGGACGAGACGACGCGGTATTCCAACAGAACGGGAATTGTCATATCGGACGCGGAATAATAGACGTCGGGATAGACATAATCCAAATTATCCACGCCCGCGCCATACGCCGCCGCCTTAACTCTTGTCAGCGTCGCCGCGCTCACATTCGTTCCAACGGGAACGGCAAGATAGCCGTTTCCGCCGGTCGGCGCGCTTAATACAGAAGACGAAACAGACGCGCTTTTCTTTACCGATAAAAACAAGTTCGCCGCGCTAAAATTTACAGTAGCCCCCGCGCCTATTTCGGCGTAATCTACCGTTATATTAGACGCGATTGTCGCCGTCCCGTTCGCCGGAACGACAAACCAGCTCCCGTCATACGCGCCCCACGAACCGGTTCGCGGGTGTCCGAGTAGGTCGAGGTCGCCGGGGTTATACGCCGCGCCCGTCAAATATGCGCTCGTCGGTTTGAGCCGGAAGTCCCACGATTCCCAATCGCCATCGGTATAATCTGCAACGGGTATTGACGCGCTAGGCGGTGGATTGACAAAGCCAATTTCTTCTGGCGTTTCGCCGTCTACCTCTGGCGGCGTTAACCCGACGAAAGAACCGCTTTCCGTCATTCTCGTCCTACCAGAAATATTGGAGTTGCAGTTGCCACAAAGGGTAGAACGAACGAAGTCAGCCGTCCCGTTCGCCGCAATATAAAGCCCCCCCATTGTGGTACTGGAACCAGTCGCTTTGTTACCCGTTATAAGGCAGTCATAAAACGACATATGCCCTCTAAGAACATAAACCCCTCCGAACCACATACCAGTGTTGTCTGCGAATATACAGCGCTTATACGTATGACTAGCGTTTGCATTATTTATATAAATAGGCGCGTTTGTAGTTACTTTGTATCGTTTTACAGTAACGTTAATTGCTGTTACTGACGACTGTGTACGAATCGCGCCGTAAGCGCCCATATTATTATTTTGGCCGTCAATAACGATACCAATATCGCCGCCGTCAAGCGTTGCGTTGTCCGGGAAAGTCGGCAAGTAAGACGATAAGGAAATGACTACAGGCCCTGTTGTAAACACAGTTGGGTCGGGCGCAATCGTATCGCCGTCGTTCGCGCTACTCAGCGCTGCGCGCAGCGTTCCGTCGCCTGAATCGGCGTTCGACGTGAAATAAATTGTCGCCATATTACTCTTCCGTAATAACCTTGCTCACAGAAGCAGATACTTCAACGACTACATTTTCATCGTCCGCTTGTTCCATAGATGGAATAACCCACGCTGTTGAATTTGCAGCTACGTCAGCGCCGACACATTGAAGAACACTTTTCGCCGCATTCATCGCCGTCTCTTTCTGCCCGTCAGTAATCGGAACACGGTCGCCATTCTCGTCTTCACGACTCGCAGCTAAGACAATAACTACCACGTCTCGCGCTCTGTTAATCCCCATACGAACGCTGTTGTTAAAAACCGAATCGCTCAACTAAGCTCTCCTTTTTGTAAGTAACGTACAAACAAAGCGTTACACAATCCGTTTTGTGTCGGCGACAAACTTTTTATAGTCGTCAGTCAACTAAAACTTATTCTAGTATAAGTCGCCGCAGAATTTTGCGGCGACCTCTGCTAAATGCCGTATTTACAACACTTGATTGTAAAAACGGGGGCCGCGCAGCCAAATGAACGTCGGGGCTGTCAGCGAGCGTACGCATAGAGACCGTGTATGAGTCTCTGCGTTCGACCGATGATATATAACGCGGCCCCCGCTCTATATAATTCCTCGTCTCGTTACTACAAAAAACGTTGGCGTCTTGTAGTTAGCTATATCGTTACTACAAAAACAAAGCAGCTTTTTATAGTAAACCCTAGTCTCACGTTGCCGGAACGGCCCGGCAGTCCGCTCCTCACTCACTACGGACCCGTGAGACTAGGGCAAGTCGTCAACGCCGGCGTCAATCGACGCGAGCGCGTCGCAAGTACGGC
>Ga0247611_10001923_pt1 | contig 35542 bp, 46 predicted proteins | sample 177DNAGHGhighgp2_FD_192422 | JGI IMG/M metagenome (GOLD analysis project Ga0247611, IMG submission 192422) | Sheep rumen microbial communities from Palmerston North, Manawatu-Wanganui, New Zealand - 1770 DNA GHGhigh gp2 | ecosystem: Host-associated > Mammals > Digestive system > Stomach > Rumen... | reverse complement strand
ATCGATGAACTTGCGGAGGATGATGAGAATGAATAAAAATCGACGAAAAGAAATTGAGAATGTCCAGGAAGACATCCGTGAAATAGATCTTTATATTGATCGACTCATCAACGAATGTGCGAACAATGGAGAGGATGAAAATGTTATCGTGAGTTTGAGATCAGTACAAGACTACCTAATGTCTGCGGACTCGTATTTAGACAGCGCTCGAAATTAAATACGATATATGTAGGTAGCACGATGTTTTACTTAGCGGTGGACCGCAATGAGTAAAAATGAAATACATGGCACAAGAACAATGATTATAAAGCAAGGAGGTGCAGACAATGAAATACAAGGTAATTATTACGAGCAACTTTTCGCTTGGGAGAGAGTACGAAACTGACAGTAGGAGCGCACTAAAGGCGGCTGAGCAGTATGGCCGTTTTGAGGGCGGAGAGGTTGTGACGGTGTGTAATAAAAGCGGGCGAGTGCTCGACAAGGCAGTATTCACACCGGAGGATGGCGGCAAGTATATAAAAGTCGCATTATAACAGCAACATAATAATTTTGAAAATGAACTCCCGGTCTCCGGGAGTTTTGTCATGTCTGCGCTTTCAAATTTGGTATAATAAGTTTGTGGGACGCGCCACACGGTTGTTATCTCGGCTTCAAGGTCGTGATAACTTTGTTCGATGAGTAGCTTGTAGGCTTGACATCGACGCGAACTCCACGGCTTGTCTTAATTTTGACCGTGAGGTTCTTCTTTCTGATTGTTTTCACATTCATATTGATGTACTCCTTATTATTATTTGCTCGTGCGTTTCCATTCAGGAGCAGAAACCTGCACGCAATTATGGAGTAACTAATATGAATACTGCGCGTCCCACAACATGATTATAATCAATAAACGAAAATTCGTCAATATATAAAGGGAAGGATAATTGAGATTTGAAAAGATACGCTTTTGATGTGATTGTAAATGATAATCCTTATAGATGTGAAATTGATCTTGAGGCAGATGATGTGTGGGATGCAGAGAGCCAGATCCGAGAAACAGTCTGTAATAGATATTCGAGAGATAGGGACGATCAGAAGGCTTTATTTAAGCAAGCGGTACGGCAATTCTATTTAGAGTTTTGCCAAGCTCTTGACTCTGGACATGTGGAAGATATTACCACAGCGTGATTCTGTAGAAATCCGTTTTATCGTACAGGACATGTATTATTTTAATTAAGTCGATGTGGCATCGAGTTGTCCGCCCGATGGCAAGGGCGGGGTAGGGCATTGCAATAGTCATATTGTGAAGAACGAAAGAATTGTGTAAAGGAGGCTACTTATGACTAAAGTTGCAATCGATAGCATCGTGGTGAACGATCGAATCAGGAAGGACTTCGGAGACATCGAACAATTGGCAGAAGACATCAAAGCGAATGGGCTTATACAGCCAATCGTTGTGTCAAAGGATCTCGTGCTGTTATGTGGAGAGCGACGTCTGAGAGCATGTCAAGCAATCGGTCTCAAAGAGGTTGATGTTGTTGTGAAAGAAGCGGCTGATGCGCACGAAGCACTGGTAATGGAGATCTCAGAGAACGAGAACCGTAAGCCATTTACCGTGTCCGAACGGCTTGCTTACGCGGCGAAACTTATCCCGGTTGCCAAAGAGGAAGCAAAAGAGCGTCAGTCTGGAGAAAGAAGTCTCCGTGCAAGCAAAGGTAAGGTGCGAGATCTTGTTGCAAAGGACGTCGGATTTGGATCCGGCAAGACCTTCGAGAGAGCAAAGGCGGTTTCCGAAAGCGGCCAGAGTGATCTCGTCGAAGCGATGGACTCCGGTGAAATGAGTATCAGAGCGGCATACGACGAGCTTCAAAAACGCGTCAAAGATCAACAGGCACTGATTGACGAGCAAAACGAAACGATTAAGGCTTATGAGCAGGCTGAGGATAAGCAATCGGATGCGTATGAAGCGCTAGCCCTGAAGTACATGGATATCCAGCAGAAACTGAGGGCGGCAGAAGCGAGTAGCGATTATCATAATCGCGACGCGATCGTGCAGAATACAATTGATCAGTTAACGAGCCAGCGCGATGAGGCCATCAATCAGCGTGATAAGGCACTCGACGAACTCGATAAGAGAGTACGTCCTCTCATGACAAAAGATCCCGCAGCGGCCGCATATGTAGCGCTTGGTGGTGTTCTTGCTGATGCGCCGGAAGATAGACGTAAAGAAATCGCAAAGATCGTTGAAGCTGCGGTTGCTGAAATCGAAAAGCTCTGCGCGTGACAAACAGGAATAACTTACTATGGTACAATAAGAGCGTCGAAAAGATGCTCTTATTTTGATTTTGAACTGGTGGTCCACGGACCACCAGTTCGTTATGTGTGCTTGATGGAGGAGTATAGCGTGCTTGATAAAGAAAGAATACCGTCCGGGCTGTTGACAGAAACCGATGAACTACGGAGGCTGATCATCGAGAACCCAGAACTGCCTCTGGTTATTATGGCTGGCCAATACTGTAATAACGGCGATTGGTATTATATGAGTTGCGGTTGTTGTAGAGCAGAACTTGGAGAAGTTCTTGATTGTATGCAAGAAGTGAATGACGAAAAAGTCTACTCAGATCGCGATGATTTTAGAGAGGATTTGGAATATTGTTACGACGATTTCGAAGGATCCGATCAGGAATTTGAGAAGCTTATTACAACAGAACTTGAAAAGTATGAGCCGTATTGGAAGAAATGTATTTTCCTGTATGTCGACAATTAAGGCAAAGGAGTAATTGATGTATTATTGCACGTTGACGAAAGAGTGTTTCATTCAGAAGAAAAAAGTGTGCTGTCATGAATGCGAACTGAAAACGAATTGTCCGGGCGCGTGTAAGCAGAGCAAATATACATGTGGCTATTCCGTTCCCGATAGATCTAACAAAACGAAAAATATGGAGGAAGAAAAGTAATGAAGAAAGTTCTGATTGTTCTGGCAACGCTTGCTGTTGTGATTCTGCTGATGTGTGCACTCTGCGTACGTTGCGTTCCAACCGGCCACACAGGCATTCTGACGACGTGCGGTCGCGTCGAAGATACCACTATGACTGCGGGCGTTCATCTGATCGCGCCGTGGCAGAGCATTGTTAAGCTCGACAACCGTACGCAGAAAGTTGACATTGTGACACAGACCTTCAGCGCTGATATCCAGCAGGTCGATGTGAAAATGAGCATCAATTACTGCATCGATCAATCGACCGCGCAGGAACTGTACCGCACGGTCGGAAAGGAATACTACGACACAGTGCTGTATCCGCGGATTCTCGAAAACACAAAAGCTGTATTTGCGAAGTATACCGCAGAGGAACTCGTTTCGAATCGCAATGTGTTGTCTGGAGAAATACAGGCGTTGCTCAGTGATGACGCGGCGTATTATGGCATTACGATCGTGAATTTCAGCGTCGAGGATATTGACTTCACAGATGCGTTTACGAATGCGGTCGAGGCTAAGCAGGTAGCCGCGCAGAATAAGTTGACTGCGGAAACCGAGCAGGCGCAGAAAACAATGGAACAGCAGGCTGCCGCAGAGCGCCGCATCATTGACGCGAATGCCGCTGCGGAAGAAGCGAAGATTCAGGCAGAAGCTGACTTGGAGGTTACGAAAATTCAGGCAGACGCGGCAGAATACGCCGGTCTGAAGGAAGCCGCCAAGAATAAGGCCATCGCGGAATGGTTGTCACCGTTACTGATCAGGTATTACTACATCTTGCAGTGGGACGGCAAACTCCCGAATTACATGATGTCTGGCGATGGATCAATGCTGTTCCAAATCCCAAACGAAGATTAACTGAATACAAACTTAATGCCGCCCACAGAAATGTGGGCGGTGTTTTATGACCAGAATTGAAAGGAGATTTAATGAGACAGCTTGCAAGTATTAAGCGAGTCGGCGACATCTTCCCTATTGAAGGACGAGATCGAATCGTACTTGCGATGATTGATGGATGGAGCGTCATCGTTAAGAAGGATGAATTTCAAACCGGCGATCTGTGTGTGTATTGCGAAATTGATTCTGTATTGCCAGAAAGAGAAGAGTTTGAATTTTTGCGGAGCAAGAACTTCCGCATTAAAACTATGAAGATGGCTGGCGTTGTTAGTCAGGGGATCTGCTTCCCACTCAGCATTCTTCCGGATGGTAAGTATGAACTTGGACAGGACGTCACCGACATTCTCGGCGTTACGCAGTACGAACCGACGATGGACAAGGAGCCTGAACTTAAGAACGCAAAAAAGCCGAAATATCCGAAATGGCTGATGCGCTGGAAGTGGTTCCGTAATCTCGTAAAAAGACGTAGCGGTGGAAAGGAAAGCCGTGGATTTCCTAGCTTCATTCAGAAAACCGATCAGACTCGCATTCAGAACATGCCGTTTATTCTTAAGACTAAGGATCCGTTCGTTGCCACTGAGAAAGTCGATGGTCAGTCTGGTACGTTTGCTCTCGTACGACATCGGCGTTTGTTTGGGACTAAATACGAATATATTGTTTGTAGTCGAAATCTGAGACTGTTTACTAAGGATAATTCATCTTATTGGTCTGTGTCAGACAAGTATAGTATCCGCAAGGTGCTCGAAGATATTATCGCGGATAATGAGTGGGTTGCGATTCAAGGCGAATGTGTTTCCCCCAAGGTGCAGGGCAATAAGTACAAGGTTGATGAGCCGGATCTGTATGTGTTCGACGTGATCACACCGGCTGGAAAGATGGATACACTTTTGGCAAAAGCACTCGTCGAGGAACACGGCATGAAATTTGTTCCGATTATTGCGACTGACTATGTGCTCCCAGACACGGTACAAGAAGTGCTCGACTATGCTCATGGCGACTCCGCTCTCGGGCACACGATTAGAGAAGGCATTGTGTTTAGAGCACCTGGCGGGAAGGTGTCGTTTAAGGCTGTCGACCCACTGTTTTTGATTAAGTATGATGCGTGATTTTACAGTGACTTTTTGCAATAGCCAAGACCATGAACGCGTAATAGGTACTTTTCAGAGCGCAAGTGATAACGAATATTATGTTGGTTCGCAGTCTATCATCGCAAGTTTCCTTGAAGAACACCATTTTGTAAGTCATTATCAGCGATCTACGAAAGTGCAACGGCGTGGAATTAACGATGTTGAATGGATTGATGTTGGAAGCTGGAGTGAATTTTTCTACATTTATCCGGTTTGTCTTGATTTGTTGAATTTGGAGGATGCTTTTGATGGATAATCAGACACTTGTGTCTAAATTAGACGCAATAAAGAAAGATATCAGGATGGTAGCTAATAAGAAAAAGGGTAAGTCACTTTCCGAGTTAGTAGATGATATCATAACGAAGTTGCACGAAGCAGAGATCGCATTGAATTACACAATGGAAGATCCTGAAATGACGAAATGGGGTGACTGCTTTGTGTTTTCTAGTCGCTTGAGCTATTTCTTTATTTCACATAGCAATACAGATATTGTGATCAGTTGTTGGTTTGTCACTGGATCCGGAGAAACGCCAGAGATTGCTTTGTCATCCGCTCTTCTTGGAGCCAAAGAACGATTTTTGCTGTACTATTTTGATGTTCCCAAAAAGGATCTGGATCCGGCTACTATCATTAAACAGGAGCGTTTCGAGCTTGAGTCACAGCGCGCCAAAGAAATGCAGTCAATTCTCGATAAAATGCACGCAAGGGTACGTGAGCGTATATTGCATGATCCCGATTTCCAAAAGGCAGTTGACGAAACCACAAAGGGGTTCGTTCGCGTCAACGGAAAGCCGTCGACAAACTACTACGAGATTAAAACACTGGAAACCGCACAGGCATTGAGCCGCGCTGTTGACAAACTGTTAGATGCGTAAGTGGTATAATATGTATGTAAATGGCGACGTGCGTAGTGCGTGTCGCCACTTATCATAGAAAGGAAAACGAATGAAGTATTTTAGTGAAATGACGCATGAGTTTTACGACTCTGAACCTGCTTTGCGTAAAGCCGAAACAGATTACCAGCTCGCAAAGATAGAGGTTGAGCGTGAACGTAAAAAGGCAGAAGAGAAAACTAGACGATGGAGAGAGGTTGAAGAAGCGGAGCGAAATTACAGAGAACTTCTCAAGCAGTATACAAGTGACTATAACGATCCGGCTGCAATGTTTGTACGCCGCATGTTGGGAATGGTATAACTATGGAAATTGATAAAATGAATCTTGTTCAGAAGCTTGCGTGCATTCGCAAGATGGCTGCGGTTGTGAAGAAGTCAGCGGACGGATACAACTACAAATATCCTCCTGAAGACGCCGTTCTTGCAAATGTGACGGCGGGTATGGATAAATATCATGTGTCTCTTCATGTAGAAGTAGATCCGCTCTATGATGTTATCCCGTTTTCTTATAAACAGTATAAGAAGGATAAAGCCGGGAATATTACTGAAACAGAGGTTAACGAATGGCTTTTTAAGGGCAATCTGCATTATATGTGGAAAAACGACGACAACCCCGATGAAACCATCACGGCGAATTGGCCTTTGGTTGGTCAGCAGAGCGATGCATCTCAGGCATTTGGATCTGCAACGACTTACTGTCAGAGATATTTTCTTCTGAAATACTTCCAGACCGCTACTACGAAAGACGATCCTGATAACTATCGTGACAAGCAGAAAGATGCGGCAAAGCGAGAAGAAAAAGAGGCAGCTCGTGCAATTATTGACGCAATGCACATGGCGATCACAGAGTTTACGGAAGGGTATGCAGAGGCTAGATCCGAGCTTGGTAATATTATCAAGAAGCATGTCCGCGTGAAAGGAAAACCGAGCGGAGACTATTTTAGTGTAACAGATAAAACTGTTGCGGCTGAGTTGCAGAAGGAAGTCTTGGACTTTATCGAAGCGTATAAGAAAAGAAAGGAAACGAAATAATGCAGAAAATTACACTGATCGGTAACCTTACACATGATCCTGAAACCAGAACTACGCCGAAGGGCGATACCGTATGTACATTCACTTTGGCTGTAAATCGCAGATTCCCGGTGAACGGAGAGCGCGTTACAGATTATTTCCGTATCAATGCGTGGCGTACGCTGGGTGAAACATGCAGTAAATTTCTCTCGAAAGGGAAAAAGTGTGCCGTTGTCGGAGAACTTCAGCCGCGTTTGTATGACGACAGAAACGGCGAAACCCGGCTGTCTCTCGATGTGAGCGCCGACGAGATTGAATTCTTGTCACCGCGCGGTGAAGGTGCGGCCTCTGCTGATACCGCAACAGCTATGGAAAGCAGCCCGCATACGAACGATGCGGTCGCAAACAACAATGATGACCTCCCGTTCTAATTATTCGATCGCCCTCCGTTAACGCGGAGGGCGTCATTTACTATAATGAAGTACACATTACTGATCGACAATATGATGTTCTCATATTCACGTCTGACGTCGTTCGAACAATGCCATTATGGGTGGCTCCTAAATTATGTTTTCCACGAGCAGAAGCAAAGCGGCTATTTTGCGGAGTATGGATCGTTTATTCATGACATTATCGCAAAGATCCTGACAGGAGAGATCTCAAAAGCAGATGCGCCGATGTACTATATGAAACACTTTAATGAGAGTGTTACGGCGCCTGCGATGTCTAGTTCTATATGGGCTAAGTATTATACTCTGGGGCTTGAATACTTACGATCTTTTGACTTTCCGCACAAGGATATCGTCGCTGTGGAAGAAAGAGTGAGGTTTGACCTGGATGACGGGGTCCCATTTATTGGATATGTTGATGTGATCTCAAGAGAGCAAGGGAGGCTTGTAATTACTGATCACAAGTCTCATGACTTGAAACCGTTTAGTAAAAAATACCCGGAAAAGAAAACAAAGACAGATCTGGAGCTCGAATTGTATTTGCGGCAGCTTATACTGTACGCATACGGTGTCAGGCTTAAATATGGGGAGTACCCGGCAGTACTTGAATTCAATTGCTTTAAGACTGGTACATGGATTACGGTCCCATTCAATGAAGATTGGATTGAACCTACCCTGCAATGGGCAAGTGATCTACATAATGCTATTCGTAATGAGACGGACTGGAAACCGAACGAAGATTATTTTTTCTGCCATAATCTCTGCGATGTACGAGGTTCGTGTGAATATGTAAATATATGAGGGATTAAATGCGATTTGAAGATTTGTCGTCTCCTGTTGCAGAGGCTGGAATTATTGCAACGCTCATCAAGAATCCGCAGTTTCTCTACCAGATTGAAGGGCTCGAGGCAAGGGATTTTACTAATGCAGATAACGCCTCTATCCTGTGGGCGATTTCTGAACTCGCCGCCGAGGGCGTTACATCAATTGACGCATTCCAGTTGGCCGCGCAACTCTCCTCTGCGAAGGCTAAAGAAGCAAAGGTTCGTGATATTAGCACACGAGAATTACAAAGCATTGTCGACTTGTCGGAGTGTGCCTGTCGTAGTACGGTTGAGGAATTCGTATCGCTCGTTCGCGAGTTGAAGGATTATAGGGCGAAACGAGAACTTTATGTCGGGGCTCAAAAGCTCCAGAATGCGTGCTTGTCAAGTATGACAGCAGACGATCTTCAGTCAATGCTGTATTCTTTGACTGATGCTCATTCAACGCTCTCTTCGCGCAATAAGCCGATTGAGATGTTTGGTCAGATTGCGGATCAGCTCTGGCAAGAACAGCAAGATCGTATTAGTGGCAAACTCGCAACAGTGCCGATGCATATCGACATCCTTAATAACTATACAGAGCTTGAGTCCGGTGAGCTTGTAATCGTTGGTGGCCCTGCTAAGATAGGCAAATCGGCGTTTTTGCTTTCAGCGACGGTCTCAATCTTGAAACGCGGTATGTGCGTTCTTGTTGTTGATAGCGAACTGTCTGACCGATTATATCTTTTGCGATTGATAGCCCACGTCTCGCAGGTGCCATTCCAGATCGTTAAAAACGGTAATGGAACGCCTGAACAAAAAGAGTTGATCGAATCGGCTCGAAGCTGGATTAAGAGACAAAAGCTTTACCATATTTATGTTCCAGCTTTTGATGAAGCAGAGTTGCTTGCTACGTTCAGACGCGTGAATGTTCAACAGAAAATCGACGTCCTCGTGCTCGATTACCTAAAAACAACCGCAGCAGGCGACGCTTTTGATGTATCGTATAACCTTGGGAACTTGGCAAACACTGTCAAAAATCGAATTGCAGGCGACTATGGAATCCCGGTGTTGAGCGCCGTGCAGACCACTGACAATGGAGCGGTTGCTCTGTCTAAAGGCATCCAGCGATACACATCGACGCTGTTTACAATGCGTCGCAAAACGCCAAAGGAGATTGAAGCCGATGGTGGTCCATCGTTTGGAAACACGTATATTTTCTGCCCATTCAATCGCAATGGCAGACAAATGAATTCAGACGAGGAGCGGATTTCTCTACAGTTTGATGGAGATGTCCTTACATATAGACAAGCTGATAAACAGCCAGTTTATCAACAACCGTATTAAGAAGGGGTCATATGCAGATTGCGGATCTTATTGCAGAAGCGTCGATGCGCGATTATGCATCGCAGTACACGGATCTAAAGGAGATCAAGGGTGAATGGTGGGGGATAAGTCCACTCAACAGTAAAGATACCAATCCGTCATTCTCGGTTCGCGATAATATGTACTACGACTTTTCAGCAGGGTGTGGCGGAAATATCTTACACTTCATCCAGAGGCATGACAAGTGTGATTTCAAAACAGCGGTAAAGACTTTGTGTGAGTGGATGGGCGTTGACGAAACATATGAGCCGCATCACGTTATGCTTATTTCATCTCTTAAACAGTTTAAGAATAACGCCAAGAAGCCCATCGATCACAAACATGAATATCTCGATGAAAACGTCGCGACGCAGTATAAGTGTCGCGACTTCCACTTTTGGGACGACGAGGGTTTGACCGGTGACATAGTAGCAAAATATGGCGTTGGATATGATAGGCGTGGCGAGTGTATTACAATTCCAGTTCGCGATAATAGCGGGCGTCTGATCAACATTCTGTGCCGTACAACAAATGAACATGCTAAGGAACTCGGCATCCCAAAGTATATCTACCGCAATAAGCTCGGGAGCCTCGATTTCTTTTGGGGTTGGTCAGACAACTGGGCGAGTATTCACCAGAAGCGAGAGGTCATCTTGGTCGAGGGCGCGAAGTCTGTCATGAAACTCGCCGCGATGGGGTACGACAACGCTGTTGCGATCCTGACATCACACATGACGGATGATCAATTAAAGATTTTAATCAGAAATGGATGCGATGTAGTTATAGCGCTCGATAAAGATATCGATCCATATAAAGACGACAATATCAGAAAGCTATCCCGGTATTGCCGAGTATATATAGCTATTGATCGACATGGGTTGCTTGACGCAAAGGATTCTCCGTGCGACAAGGGCGTGGAAACTTGGAAAAAGATTTACGAAGAAAGGAAATTGATACGTTGTTAAAGCAACCGATTTTCCAGTTAGAAGAAGATTTCGATTATTCAAAGCTTAAGTTTTATCATGGGACAAGCACGGCACTTTCATCGCAAATGATCCGACTTAGACCTCCGGTACGCACTGGAGTAATACGCGAGGAAGGGAGAACTAACTTTCTTGACAAGGTGTTCTTTACGACGAGTTTTATGTCCGCAATACGGTATGCAGTGAAAGCCGCTGATCGATTTGGAGGGGACCATATTGTGTACGAAGTAAAGCCAATCGGGGATATATGGAATGTGAAAGATGAGGAGTTCGTTGCTGATGAAGCGATGATCGTTGTCCCGGAGGCGTGGTATGGAAGATAATTATACAATGATCCACTGCCATACCGATTATTCTTTGCTTGATAGCTGTACAAGTTATCAGGAGATGATCGACACGGCAGTTGCTGCGGGAATGAAGACAATTGCAATCACGGAGCATGGACTACCGCGAGGGTATATAGCAAAGGCATTATATGCGCAGTCAAAGGGCATCCGGTTTTTGCACGGCGTTGAAATTTATCTGACAGAGCATCTTGAGCCGAAAGTGCGAGATAATTATCATACGGTGTTGATCGCGAAGAACATGGACGGTGTTCGCGAGCTTAATAAGCTCATTTCGAGATCATCTGATGCCTCGCATTTCTATTATACGAACCGTATATCGTTCGATGAATTCCTCGATATCAGTAACAATATCGTAAAGACTAGCGCATGTCTTGCCTCTCCGTTAAACAAGTTGCCGCATGATCACCCTCGTTACATGGAACTTGCGAAGCATTATGATTTTCTCGAGGTGCAGCCTCATGACCATCCAGAACAAAAAGCATTCAATGCATGGCTCGTTGAGCTTGGCAAACAGATCGGGAAACCTCTTATCGCCGGTACTGACACGCATAGCTCATCATCGTATAAAGCCGAGTGCAGAGAGGTTTTGCTGAGCGCAAAAAACAAAAGGTATGACGATGACGGATTCGATCTCACATTTAAGACATATGATGAGCTCGTTACGGCATTCGAACGGCAGGGAATTTTAAGTACCGATCAATATATGCGTGCAATCGAAAACACTAATGTGCTGGCAAATATGTGTGATGAGTTAGAACTTGATACTTCGATCAAGTATCCTATCCTGTATGGGAGCCGAGAAAAAGACTCTGAAATGTTTGTGAAGACCATTGACCAGAAGTTCGCTCAAAAGGTTCGCGATGGCATTATCCCGGCAGACGAGGTTGATGCATTCAAAAACGCAATTGCAGAAGAACTCAAGGTTTTCCAGAAACTAAAAATGGATGGATGGATGTTGTCGATGAGCGAGCTCGTATCATGGTGTAAAGATCAAGGATACGCTATTGGTCCGGCAAGAGGATCCGTCGGCGGTTCTCGCGTCGCTTATGTGACGGACATCATCGACCTCGATCCGGAAAAATGGCATACAGTTTTTTCTCGGTTCTGCAATGAAGACCGTGAGGAAATTGGCGATATTGATATCGATTGTGTCGAAGCAGACAGACCTGCGATTTTTAAATACATCACAGAACGATTCGGCCAAGATAAAGTCGCAAGGGTCGCAAGCTATGGAACAGTACAGTCAAAGGGCGCTATAGATGAGATCGGTCGCCATCTTGCAAAGAAGTGGGCTGAGAGTGGTGTAACAGGCGAAAATCCTTGGTCGATTCCGAAAATCAACAAAATAAAGGATGAGTTCGCAACCGATGAGACTAAAGCGCGTAAAAAGTATGCAGAACTATTCTATTATTATGACGGGCTCCTAGGCACGCGAGTATCACAATCTGTTCATCCGGCAGGCATGGTGATTAGTCCGATTTCTTTGAACGATAATTACGGCATGTTTCTGAAAGACGGCGAATGGTGTTTGATGCTTGACATGGATGAAGTGCACGATGGATGTGGACTTGCTAAGTACGACTTCCTTGTATTGAAGACAGTCCAAGTTGTGCGCGACGCGTGTAGGTATATTGGCGTGGATTACCCGAAGATGTACACTATCAACTTTGATGATCAAGATGTGTGGGAAGATATGTCTCACGATCTAAGTATGATCTTTCAGTTTGAATCTCCGTTTGCTGCGGATAGCTTCAAGAAATTTCAGCCGCATAGTATCTTCGATATGTCGTTAATTACGGCATGCATTAGACCGTCTGGCACATCTTATCGTGATGCGCTATTATCACATAAGCCGCACAGCAATCCGTCAGAGCTTATTGATAATCTGCTTGCGGAAAATGGCGGATATCTTGTATATCAGGAAGATATTATTGCCTTCCTACAGCAGGTGTGTGGACTGTCTGGTTCGTATGCAGATACTGTACGACGTGGTATCGCGAGAAAGAAACCTGAGATCCTAGAAAATGCTATGCCTAAGATACAAGACGGATACTGCGCGAAATCTGACAAACCTCGCTCAGTCGCTGAGCAAGAATGTGCGGAGTTTTTGAAGATCATCGAGGACGCGAGTGCTTATATGTTCGGCAAAAATCACAGTATCGCTTATTGCTTACTTGGATATCTCTGCGGGTACTATAGACATTATTTCCCTATCGAATTCACCACAGCATATCTCAACAACGCGGCAAACGACGATGATATCCAGACCGGAACGGCATTCGCAAACAGATGCGGTATTAAAGTCGTTTCTCCGCGATTCGGCATTTCCCGTGGTGATTGGTACTACGATAAGGACAAAAACATTATTGCAAAAGGGTTAACGTCTGTAAAGTACATGAGCGACACTATATCAGAAGAACTATATCATATTGCGAATGATAACACATATAGCACTTTTGTTGATCTTCTATATGATATCGCGTCGAAGACATCGATAGACGCTCGACAGCTTGACATACTAATTCGCATCGACTACTTCGCAGACTTTGGCAATCAGACGGAACTTACAGCGATAGCTGCGGTATTCCAAGACCTGTTCAAATCAGGCGAAGCAAAGCAAATTGCCAGAAGCAAAATCGACGGAACAGCGTATGAACAGCCGGTGCGTAACCACTCTACATGGCTTACGAAGGATGGGAAAGAGTCAAAGAACTATAAGCTGATAGACGCGCATGGAGCGCTTACTGAGATCGAGTCGACCGTGAAAGCGCTCGGACTGAAAGATGCGACTATACGTGACAAAATCCAAGACCAACAAGAGTATTTCGGCCATATTGCGGCGACAGGCGAGCAATCAGACCGCCCTAAGCTACTAGTGGATAGTGTTTACGATTTGTATCGTAAAAAGGACGGATCGTTGTGTGGATACTCTGTTATAGCAACGTCAATTGGCAGCGGGAAGCAAACTCGATATACAGTGTGGATGGAGGATTGGGAACGCTGTGGCGATATTGCGAAGGGCGATATTATCCACATCCTTAATTATAAACGTGATGGTAAGTGGTTTACAATGACTGATTACGATCTCGTGGTGTGACAATCTACATGGGTTTAACATGTTATAATATGGGTGTGGCGGGGCATCTCCCGCCGCACCCCATCTTAGAGGTTTATGACAGAGATAGAAGTAGGAATTATTAAGGAGTTCATTGCCAGACGGTTCAAGCATGATAACGCGTGGACCGAAGGAAACTGTTATTGGGCTGCGTGGATCATCAAGGAACGATTCCCGTGCTTGCAGATTTACTATATTTCTGATGAGGGGCATTTTGTCGCTGGTGATATCAGTGCGAATGTCTTTTTTGATGCTCGTGGATTATATGAGAAGGCGCTAACCACTGCGCCATGGCCGATAGAGTGGATCCGCATTTTTGACACTTCGTGGTATGAAAGGTTGATGAAAGATTGTCGAAATTGAAGAACAAAGTTTTCGTTTTACTGATTGGCGAGTCTGGCGTTGGTAAGACCACTATCGCTGACTACATGGATCGCACATACGGATTCAAACAGGTTGTTAGCTATACCAACAGGGAAAAGCGATTCGATGGTGAGGTCGGGCATCGGTTCATAAGCGAACGCGACATTGAGAAAATTAAACAAGAATATCCAAACAGAGTTGCCGAGACAGAGTATAACGGCAACTTTTACTTTGCAACAAAAGAACAGGTAGAAGAGTGCGATATCTATGTGATCAACCCGTCTGCGGTGGAAGAGTTCAAGCGACGTTATTCCGGTGACAAGATCGTTAAAGTCGTGCTTCTAGTCGACACCCCAGAAAACAAGGTTAAACATATGCTCTGTCGCGGGGACTGTATTGCTAAAATCAACGAACGACTTAATTACGATCGCAAGGAGTTTTGCAATGCTCGCGAGCTAGCAGACTATATAATTGCCAATACAGGGATTGAGAAAACGGCACGTATTATTCGAGGAGCAATTTGGGGGTGGAATGTTATTGCAGATCAAGCCAAGAGTGAAGATTGATATAGACAATGTGCTTAACGACCTGACACACACAATGCTTGTGATATATAACGAGCGGCACAATACGAATTATACACTCAATGAGTGCACTTCTTACGATTTTATGTGTTTCCCGGACGACATGCAAAAAGACTTGTGCGACATGTTCTGTGATGATGAGCTATACGAGCGCATGCGTCCGACTGATGATGCTATTCATTATTTATTCCTAATGATGCACGAGTTTGATGTAAAGATCGTTACATCCACGAAACCGGATCAACTGTTGAAAAAGCTTGCCTGGATGGATAGATGGTTCCCGTTTGTGAAGTGGGATGACATCATCGTATGTACGGACAAGAAATGGATTGTGGCGGATTATGCAATCGATGATCATTACGGATATTTAATGGGAGATATCGCTACGCGCATTTTGATTGATATGCCGTGGAATCGTGGCGTGATCGATTATGCGTATAGCATCAGTAGAGTCGCTAATTTGAAAGAGGCGTATCAATTAATCACAACATCTGAAAGGGAATTAGAGGAAGAGTATGAAGTCGAGATTTGAAAAAATTAGTCGTGATCGGTTTGAAAAGGATTGGGTTGAATTATTTGGAACAGCACCCGACGATGACGTATATGATAACATCGTCATCCCGCGTAGAGCAACGAAGTTTAGCTGTGGCTACGACTTCTTCTCTCCTATTGATATTGTGTTGGGACCCGGCGAAACGGTGACTATTCTGACGGGTATCCGAGCGCTAATGCATCCGAATCAATTTCTTATGTTGGCACCTAGATCTGGCCTTGGTTTCAAATACAGAATACAGCTTGACAACACAGTTGGGCATATCGACGCAGACTATCCTCAGTCAGATAATGAGGGACACATTTGCGCTAAAATTACAAATGACAGCAAGGATTTCCGTACCGTCCATATTAAGGTCGGTGATGCATTCATGCAGGGCGTTCTCAAAACATACTGCACAATGGACGAAGAGGAAGTACCCACAAAAGAGCGTAATGGTGGATTCGGGAGTACGGACAATAGATGAAAGTATTGATCGCTTGTGAAGAGTCACAGACGGTCTGCAAGGCATTTCGAGAGCGAGGGCACGAAGCATATTCGTATGATATAGTGGATTGCTCTGGTGACCATCCGGAGTGGCACATCAAACAGGATGTATTGCCGCTACTGAATGGTCACTGTTCTTTTGTTACGCAGAACGGTGAGAATGTGACAATTGAAGGACGATGGGACCTTATTATCGCGCATCCTCCGTGCACTTATTTGACCAATGTTGCGACCAGACACTTCTCGTTGCGCTGTACGTCTGCCGAAAAGGTGGTAAAGCGGTGGGAGGAGAGAGCGAAGGCAGCAGTATTCTTTATGCAATGCATGCTTGCAGATTGCGATCGCGTGGCTGTTGAGAATCCTGTCGGTTTTATGTCGAATGCGTATCGAAAACCAGACCAGATCATTTCTCCTTATATGTTTGCAGATAGCGTTAATGATACGGAAAACTATGTTACAAAGGCGACGTGTTTATGGCTGAAAGGACTCCCTACATTAAAAACGAATAGTCTACCACGACCTAATAATCGCGAGCTATTTGGTGTGTTGCCTTCCGGCAAGGCAAAGACGTGGGAGGACACCTCGTGCAGAAAAGGAGGGGCTTCGAAGCATCGAAGCAAGACATTTAGCGGTATTGCAAAAGCGATGGTGGAGGCGTGGGGTCAATGATTATTTACAAAGAAGGCGACGTATTGAAATCTGGCGCGGATGTGATCGCTCATCAGGTTAACTGCATGGGTGTAATGGGCGGTGGCATTGCAAAGCAGATTAGGGAGTTGTATCCGGTCGTATATAATGAGTACCGTGATATTTGCGCGAAAAGCCGAGATGGATTAGATTTGCTTGGATTGTCGCACTGGGTGCAAATTGACGATACGCACTATATCGTCAACATGTTCGGACAACACGGATTCGGGAATATTGATTGTTACACGATATACCCGGCTCTCAGGGTTGCATTGATGCACACGGTACGGATTTGCGAATACCTTGCGATTAAAAAGAACGATACTGTGCGATTGGCCATGCCGTGGAAAATCGGTTGTGGTCTTGCTGGTGGCGATTGGGATATCGTTTATAAAATGATCAATGACATCGCAGACAAGACGGATGTTGTTATTGAGCTTTGGAAGCTCCGGTAACTTGTGAATAGCACAATTTAGAGGTGAAAATCGTGTATCATATAGATAGCCGTACTATAGATAATTCGAACGATGTTGTATCAAATGCCCGCATCTATGATTTAGACGAATCTCTGGTTGCGAGCGGATACCCGATGCGAACAGAAACACAGGATTTATATGGATGCGAGTTTGACGAAAAGGACCTCACGAGGGGTCACAGATTGTCTGAGCTCGCAACAAAACTCAGCAACCCGGCACATGAGCAATTCCTGAGTGGTATTACGGTCGCGTTTGATCTCACGCTTTCTTGCAAGGCGTGGATCGAGGCAGAACGGTATCGGTATCTTGTATTCGTAAGTTCAGAATCGACGATGCATAGGATTGCTAAGTTTGATATCGCATCGCAATGTAATGAATACGTGGACGAACGTATCATCGACATCTTGCGAGAGAAAATTGATCGTTATAACAATTCGGAAAGCGGATCGAGCAAGGATGAGTTATACCTTGATGTTTTGTATAATATCCCGAGCGGATTTAGGCTTACGGCGCGTATGACGACGAACTATCGATGCCTAAAAAATATTTATCGGCAGCGCAAGACCCATAGATTGCCAGAGTGGCGAAAATTCTGCGATTGGATCGAGACATTGCCATACGCGAAAGAATTACTACTCACGGAGGATGATGAATGAACCGGAAACAGAGAAGAACGCTAGCGAGAAAACTGCACGTACCTTACGCGACCGTAGATGCGGCGCTTAAGCTCATGAAGCTTGATGAGATGAAATCGAAAAGACTTGAAGATGGACAGCGCGTGCGCATTGATGTTGATAAGATTATAGGGCGAAAAGCTCCGTTGAGTGAACGGTTTCGTGAATTTATTGACGAGCATAAAAAAGACATTTTTACGGTCGAACAAAACACGACTGATTATAAATATATAGTCACACTTGCAGAGGATACTTCTGAACCGAAGTGGCTCTGGCATGTGGACGATCTGATTGTTGTGGAGGAATAATATGGTAGAAGTTATTGTGTATGGCACCGGTTGCCCAAAGTGCAATGTGCTAAAAAAGAAACTTGGTGATAAGAATATCGAGTTTTCTGAAGTCACTGATGTAGACAAGATGATGGAACTTGGCTTAAATTCGGTTCCGTATCTGTCTATTGATGGTGTGCTGATGGACTTTGCGGATGCTGTGCGTTGGGTCAATATGCAGGGGGTCCGCGTATGAACATACCGATCAAAATGAATAAGGACTTCGAGAAGGCAATGACCGTGATGCAAGAAAAGTATGGCGAGGACTTCGAATACCTAAACGGTTTCCACGAATCGCAGATGAACTTTTCTGACTTTATCGACGCGTTTGTCGATAAGAACGTCGCTGACGTCACCATCGACGCGAATGCAAATGCATCTAGCAAGGACATCCGCAGTCTGTTAAATGAGAAAGGCAAATCCATCGACAAGATGTTTGCCTTTAATAAGATTTTCCACGAGATCAAGAAGAAGTACGGATTGAAAACGGCCAAAGAGTGGTTCGAAGCGGAGTATAGCGGCGCGTTTTACATGCACGATGCCCCGACGGCTAGCTATTTACCGTATTGTTATGCGTACGATCTTTCGCGACTGGCAACCGAGGGCCTGTTCTTCCTCAAAAACTACAACGCAGAAGCACCGAAGCACCTCACGACTTTCCTTGACGACGTGGTTGAGTTTATCAGTTTCATGTCGAACCGGTCTTCCGGAGCTGTCGGTATCCCGAATGTGCTGATTTGGACGTACTGGTTCTGGAAACACGATTGCGAGACCGGGTTTTATATCAAAGATCCTCAGTATTACTTAAAACAGTGCTTCCAGAAACTGATCTACAGATTGAATCAGCCGTTCATGCGCATTGATCAGACGGCATTTGTCAATGTATCGATATTTGACAGAAACTACATCGAAGCGCTGTTTGGTGGAGTCGTATATCCGGATGGGACATGCGCAATCGATTGCATAGACGAACTGATTGAACACCAGAAGGTGTTTATGGAGGTCGTGTCCGACATTCGTAGCACTAATGTGTTCACGTTCCCGGTGCTATCGTATAGCTTACTTTATCAGGATGGGAAATTCGTGGACGAACCGTTTGCACGTTGGTGTTCTGACCACAACACGAAGTGGAATGATAGCAACTTCTTTGTGTCTGGCGATGTCGGTACGCTCTCAAATTGTTGTCGCCTTTTGTCGCGTGTTGATAAGCTTGATGCATTTATCAATTCAATCGGCGGAACTGCGCTGTCGATCGGATCCGTCAAGGTAAACACCGTCAACCTGATGCGCATTGCTTATGAGACAGAGTGCGACGAGAAGAAGTACCTCGCGCTTTTGCGCAAGCGTGTGACGCTTTGTTGCAAGGCGCTCGACGCACAGCGGCACATCATTCAGCGCAACATCGAAAAGGGCCTTCTGCCGAATTATCAGGACGGCGCTGTTGAAATGGAGCACCAGTATAGCACTGTCGGAATCCTTGGACTCTTTGAGGTTATCGAAGCGTTTGGGTACACGGAGCGCGATGAGTTTGGTAACGTGTCGTACACTGATCGTGGAATTGAATTTGCGTCTAAGATCTTTGATGTCATAAATGATGTCAAGGATAACTTTACATCAGATTATTCATTCAACTGTGAGAGCGTCCCGGCAGAACGCGCAGCCGTCATTCTGTGCTCGAAAGACAATTTACTCTTTGACCAGAATGAGAAGTTTATTTACTCAAATCAGTGGATCCCGCTCTCCGAAAAATGCACAATCAAAGAGAAGCTGCGGCTTAGTTCCATTCTCGATATTAAGTGCTCTGGAGGCGCTATTGCGCACATCAATATTGAGTCCAATTTCCCGAGCAAAGACGCCGCCTGGGAAATGCTAAACAAGATTGCCAGAGAGGGAGTTATCTACTTCGCCTTCAACTCCAAGATCAACGAATGCAAGAATCATCATGGCTTCGTTGGGACAAATCGCTGTCCTGTTTGCGGCGAGCCGGTGTTTGACACATATCAGCGCGTAGTCGGGTACTTAACGCCGAGCCGGTCGTATTCAAAAGATCGGTTTCGCGAGTTTAATGCCCGCCGGTGGTATGACTACGCGGCCCTTATGACGGAATGAGATTGAGGGCTTTAGTGGACGAGGACTTTGTTCAATACAAGGTCCCGTCCATGTTTATCGGCACATGCTTTTGCGATTGGAAGTGTGCGCACGATGGCTGGTTCCCGGAATCTGTATGCCAGAATCACGAACTCGCAATGGCAGAGATCGTTGATATGAACGATGATGAGCTAATTCGTAGGTATCTTGATAACGATATCACTCATGCGATTGTGTTTGGAGGCCTTGAGCCGATGAAACAATCACAGGAAATACTTCGATTCATTGATAAGTTGCGAAACGAGTATCACTGTGATGATACGGTTGTAATTTATACTGGGTATTTTTCATTTGAAGCAGCGTGGTTTACGCATGAGCTATCAAAGTATCATAATATAGTTGTGAAATATGGAAGATATAGAATTGGTGATGAGCCACACTTCGATGATGTGCTCGGTGTAAATCTGGCGAGCGATGACCAGTATGCCGTTAAGATTTCGTAATGACTAATATCGTTGCTGAAAGGATAAACAGATGGAAGAACATGTCCCGACTTGGATGGGCCCGCTGCTCACAGATGAAAACTTGCTAAAAGCTGTCAGAGCCTGCTTGAGCGATTCGATATGCGACGACTGCCCATTTGCGGCATTTGAGCATTGCGCCGACATCGTGGTCGAAAACCTTGCGAAGAGAATGGGGGTATCGATTACAATATGGTGAGATATTATTGCGATTGGTGTGACTCTTGCGAGTGACAACCAGTACGGGAAGGAGCTTATATGAAACGGTGGTAATTGCAAAAGTGCAAATCGTCGCGAAATAATCCGCGCGAAAGTGTAACGTAGTTCTGCGAGATTTCAAAGTTGCAGAAATTAGCTTAAGGCACTAGCTTCGGCTGGTGCTTTTTTTTACGCTCTAAACTATCAAATTCGCGCATGAAGTACACAGGCGAACAACTTATCGTCTCGTACATCAACTCTGGTTTTTACGCGATCTAACCAGTGGAAAAGCAGGCAATGTTGGCATGATATTGATCAACGCACCGCGTGACAAAAAAAGAGCTAACAGCGACGGACTGCTGTAGCTCTGAAATATTGTCTTGACTTTTGGTCTGACTTTAGGTATTATAATTGATGTGCCATGAGGTAACGAACACGAAACTCGACGGGAGCTTCTTGGGAGTTTCAGGGGAGTTTCCGAACTCATTTTAGTACGTTCCAACTCACTCTTTCGAAAACGAAAAAGTGGCTAAAAGTCTGGGAATGTAGACGCCAAGGGAGTTTCGATGAGAACTCGGACATTCCCCGACGGGTCACCAGCAGAATTTCAGAAAACGCCCTAAATTAGGGCGTTTTTCGTATCTTGGGAGCTTCGCGGGGAGTTTCCAAACTCATTTTATTGCGTGCCAACTCACTTTTTCACATTCGCTCGCTTGGATTCAAACCCTGATTCGACAGCGTGCACATTCGCCTCATGATATAATTATAACAGTTCAAGGCAGATCGTGAGAAGGAGTTGATGCGAGAGTGATGAGCGCTTTGGATGAGCTAATAGAAAGACTGAATCGCGGAGAGCTGTTTTGTAAGGCGACTGACATTGCCAGACTGATGAACACTGACGTGGCATGCATCAGAGGTATGGCGATACACGATAGGGACAAGTTGCCGTTTGCGTCATTTGCGATAGGCAAGAATATCAAGTTCTCCATTCCGAGCGTATTGAGGGAGATGGGGGAGAATGAAATATGACACCGGCGGAGTTATGCACTATGTTTTCAAACGTGCTATCGAAAGGTGTTCATTGTACCCCGGTTGATATCGCAAAGATATTCGGGAGCGACCCGAACACAATTCGCAGGTCATTGCGTAAGGACCCGGAATTGTTTGGATGCAAAGCTATCGTTTCCGGTAAACGAATCAAGGTGCCTACGATCCCGTTGATCCGGTCACTTACAGGAGCTTCAACAGAAAATATAAAAGCCGCGATTGCGGCTTATTTTTGTTGCTTTTGTTTTTCTGCCTCGATCTTCTTTTTTAGTTCCTCGATCTGCCGTTCATAGCTTTGGATCCTTTGCTCTGGCGTTATATCGATAGCCTCGTCGATCCTGTCTAGCGCACTCTTTGCACGATCGTTATTGCTCTTATCGTAGTACTTGCGCGTTATGCTGATATCGCTGTGTCCGAGGATACGCCGAAGCTCTTCTTCCGGCGTACCAACAGACGCCAGATGAGAAGCTGACGTGGTACGGCATGCGGATGGCAAATGTTCGCCAATGCCGAGTTCGCGCGTAATGCTTTTGACACGCTCGCGGAATGTGGCGTCACCGTTCGCAAACTCTGCGTAGGTGTTACCACTCTGCATGATGTATTTATCAACAAGGTCTTGCACATGTGTCGTAAAGAAGATGGTGCGACGTTTTCCTGTAGGGGTCTTGATACCGGCGTTCTTAATCTCGCGCGTCTCCATATCGACATTCTCCGGTTTGATATTGAACAGCTCGCCGGGGCGTATGCCAGAATAAATCATGATGAGGATCGCCGCGACAGTACTCTTTTTGTCCTCGTCTGAGATGTACTTGCCGTTGCGGTGTGTAATCGGCGGGAATGGGATCTCGCCGTTGTAGTACGACCAAAGCGTCTTTATGTTCTCAGGCGTATAGATAGACTTATCTTTGGTTTCGCAAGTCGGTAGCTTGCATTTCTGCACTTGGTTATCGCGCGACCATCCGTGAGCAATAGCAAAGGATCCCATCGCGCTTAGAACTGTGCGGCATTTCTTGCGCGGCGCGTATGTATTGCCGGTCGCGTCAATAACTTTTTGGAAGTCCATTGTGCGAAGGTCATTCCATAAGGAATCGTAGATTGCCTCGCACTTGTTGTAGTACAGTAGGTAGTTCTTCTGCGTGTTTGGCGCGAGGTCGCAATACGCGTGCGCCTCCGGTTTAATGTATTCGGCCCAAAGCCGCTTTGTCGTAAGATTCTGCTCGTTCAAAAGAGACTGGTCGAGCTTGTCGTTTTCTTCTTTGGCCCATTTGTCGAGTGCGTCGATCTGTTTTGCTAGCCACTTGCGAGCTTCTGTCTTATCCTTGAAACCGCGCTGCCTAATGCTTTTTCGGACAGCCTTGCCACCGATCCAGTATGTTTTTGTTCGTGAAGCCACTAACGTCCGTTCACCGTTACGGTCTTCATAATATACAGATCCGTCACCTGGCGATCTCCTTTTCGTTTCTCTTTTTGACATCGTATTATCCTCACTCGATATTTAATACGTGTACATTATACTATGGACGAAGCGAAATGTCCAGAGTTCGTTTCCCAAATTCAGAGTTCGTTTCCCAATTTAACTGGTGGTCCGTGGTCCACTAGTTCGCGGCATAAAAAAAGGGCTAGATAGCTAGCCCGTTTTGAATTATACTATTCGCAACTTACACATCTGAGTACTAGATATGATGTCCTAAAACTCTCCAGAAAACGCCATGAGGATAGTGTCGTGAACGGTCATGTTGACTCCTGTTACTGAGCTTCTACTCTTGTGACGGATAACGTATCTGCGGTCATGAACGCTATTATTCTATAGGTCTTTGTTTCATCGCTATATATAAAAGTCGGTGTTATTGCATTGCTATTGTCGGGATCGTCATATACCACAAGAAAACCAAGAGGCGTCATAAACCCGTTATAGTCAGCAATATAACATAGTATAGCCTTTCCCGCAGCATATGCCTGTAACAGCTCATCAAGGGTGTGGTCGCACGTTCCCTCTGTATTGCTGTCCGCAGATTTACTTTTTACGAATCTAACGATTTCAACACCGCCGCCCGATCCGCCGCCCTCGTTCGTCTTTTCTGCGATGTTGTACATCAGTTTTTCATGCGACGTAATGGGGGATGGAGCAACTCCATCACCGGCAATTGCCGCGAGATATTTCTGTTTGCGAGTTACCGCTTTTACTGCTTTCTTCTCCATCTTATTTCTCCTTCATGTGCACAATTCCGTCATTCGCAAGCGCTTTCATGAACCCATCGATGAGAGCCTGAACATAGTCTTCTCTAATATCAGGGAATAGCTTTTTGATCCATGAAATAACGAGTTTTGACTTCTCCGCTCCTGTATTAGCTCCGAGCTGGACTTCTGCACATGCCATAAATGTTTTAATACGTTCAGTGAGTTCCTTGTACTGCTCGTCACCAAGCTGCTGTTTGATGAGCTCGCATTTAGCGGCGAATACAGGGCTGACATACTTTCTAAAAAGTATGATCAGCGCAACGGCAAGCGCCGCGCCAACGCAAAATAAAATTGCAATAATATATCTATCCATATTTATTTACAGTCCATTAACATGTATATCACCGAGGTGTGTACGGTCATGTGACCTCCTGTTATTATGCCGTGGGATAGCCGTCCGTGGACGAAGCGGCGTAATTCGAAGGATTCCAGTTTCCTGTTGCCGCTCCACACACTACATATGTGCCACCCTTTACATCATAAAACGTCCCAATAGGAGTTTGATTATATTCGTTCACCACAAGCACAGCACCAGTTGTCAAGACTGCATCGTGAATCTCCCGCCACGTCTTATCAAGTGTCCCGTTTACATCACGCACCACAAGCACACCGCCGCCACCGCCTCCCGAGCCGCCGCCGGACTCGTTCATCTTTTCGGCGATGTTGTACATCAATTTTTCATCTGACGTAATAGGATTAGGAGCGGTCCCATCACCGGCAATTGCCGCGAGAAACTTCTGAAACCGCGTCACTGCTTTTGTAATTACTTTTGCCATATAATACCCCTTGTTTATTCGTTGTCATAGAATGCCTCATTCGGCATATCATCTTCATACGGAGCCTTGCGTACCTTCGTGATCTTAATTCCGGCGAGTGCTGCCAGTTCAACTGACCAGAAGAAAAACCAGCTTTTGATAAAGTCGCCCGGGAACCCATCATTGCCAATGTATAGCAAATAAAACTCAGACACCCAGAAAAGGATGATGGCTATAATTGCCGCCACGACAACCTTCGTGCTCGTGCGCACCTTATTTCGTCTTTTCTTTTTCTTACACATTACCTGTACGCACCCCCGAGCGATGTAATCGTTTCACGTCCGGCGATCCCATCGACCTTTAGACCGTGGTCTTTCTGATAGAGCTTCACCAGTCTGCGTGTGGACGATCCGAAGTTTTTGGACGATGCCGTGTCAGTCGTAATGCCAGTCTTGTAATCATTCGCGATCAGTAACCGCTTGAGCTCAACAACGTCCTCGCCACTAAGTCCGTATTTTAGATTGCGAGTAAAGACGTATGCGCCGGGATCCGGTCTTGGTGCAGGCTCGGGCGCGGGGGAGGGCTGATCGTCGACGAGGTTCTTAAACCATCCATACTTAAACCAGTATGATTTGTTGAACTTTTCCTTCACGACGCCATAGCTGCGCCCTTTGCTATGATACTGATAACCGTTGAAGTAAACGCCGACATGCGTTTCGTCATTCTTGTTGCTAGAATTGACGCGGAACAGCAGAGTCCCATTCTTTAACTCCGTTGTCGGTGTACACCGGTCATATAGCCCGTCGCAATCGCGCCGTTTGTCTAACGCTCCGATCTGAATGAGACAGTATGAAACATAACCAGAGCAGTCGAAGCATCGCGCCACATTCGCGTATGGAGAATCCATTACTTTCTTCCATGCGGCAACAGCATCGTCTGCGTGCTTGCCACCACTGGAACGAGCCTCTTTTGATCGGATCCAAGACTCGCTGATACTTTTACAGAGATTACCGGATCCTCCCCAAACATAAATCGAATGGTTAGACACCTGTTCCTGAAGCTGATTTGCAAAGTCAGCTACTTTTGCTTGCTTTGTTGTCATAGTTGTAATCCTTTCGCGGCGGTAACGATCATCCCACTCTGATCGATTATAGCCGCATAGACTTAGCTATATATTTTTTCCCACGTTTTCATTTCGCTCCACATCGCTTCTATTGGACCGTTCTGTTGCCATACATCGTGGTAGAGCTTGTAAACTTTATCGCACAGCGCATAGTCGTGTTCCGACAATCGCTTATAGTTCTTGTTCTCGTGGTACACTTCGCGGATGACATTGCCAAGCGTATAAAAGTCCGCTTCTTTCAACTGCGCGTTTAGGTCTGCGAGTTCGTCAAATCTCCGATCAACACTTTCATTGTGGAGCTTTTGCTGCTCTACCCATCCGCTAACTGTGTTTGCCAAATCTCGGATCTCGTTGTATACATCTTTGATTTGATTGCTATGATCATCAACATTAACAGCCTTACGAAGCCAATCAATGAACCTCTTACGGATCGGTTTCACCAAACCAGTCACAACGCCAAATATTGTAACCATCACGCCAATTATCGCCCCAACTTCTTTTAGGAATTCAACAATTGATTTCCACGTTTCCATAACAATAAAGGAGCGCATATGCGCTCCATTCTCCTATAAAAAATTACGTTGGCTTCCAAACGCCATTAACTTTAACGTACGCACCAGTAACTTTCTTCCATGCACCGCCAGTCTTAATGAAAACGTCGGCCTCTTTCCAAACCCCATTCACCTTGACATATGTGAGGTTCGTTTTTGCCCAGACAGGATATAAGGTCAAAGCCGCATTACGAGTGTACGTCGCGCCAAAGTCGTACATCTGTGCACCACCGTCTGCTATCGCCCATCCGACCTGCTTATAATTATCTCGTGTAAAGAGAGCATTCCTAAGCGTCAAGTTGACGCCGTATTTTTTATAGTCCACAACAGTATCACCGGCCCCATTTGTTCCGTGCTGATATGTTACAGGATAGGAGTTCCTCTCCCAGACAGCGTATAATGTCGCTTCATATGCACTTGCTTCGCCCTCTATAAATACATGGGAGAATGTTGATTCGGCAGGGTATTCAGCGGAAGACGCCTTGGAGTTCGTGGACCATCCGATACAATGGAACCCGGCACGACTCATCTCACCTACCGCAGGGACCGTGATTGACACGATCATTGGATAACTGCCAGTCTGCGTAGCACTTCGTGCGCTAGGAGCACCAGTGCCCCCGTTTGCATTAAATATAACTTGCAAGTATACGGTATCTGCGCTCATTATTGATCACCATCAATTCGTATACTTGAAGTACAGGTCGCCGTTTACACCCATCGACGCATTGGGAGCACCCGTCCCACTATACACCGACGGTATCCCGAGAGCGTTTCGTGCATTTGCCGCTGTCGTGCTTCCCGTGCCTCCCTGAGCAACTGGAAGTATGCCAAATGAGGCGGCTACGTCTGTGCCGGTCGCGAACAATGCGCCGTTTGCAGTGTGTGTTAACCCGACTTGGTTTATACCTGCGCCTGTTAAAATAGTGTTTGCCGTAAGTGCGCTTCGACCAGTGCCACCTCGTGCAACAGATATTAAATCTGCCTGTTGGGTGATCGCACCGATCAAATGATATGTTGTGCCGTCAAATAAGAAAGCGACAATATCATTTGCGCTAATCTTGAGAGAACTAATCCCAGATGAACGTCCGCGATAATTGACTGTTTTTGCTGAGCCAGAATTGATTTTAATCGTCATCGTGTCGCTCGTACTGCCATTTACAAACCTGATATGCAATACAAACGGTTGACCTGCACCACTCTGTGGAGTCATGACATCGATTGAAAAATCTGTCATTGTCACCGTCTTCGCAATTGAAGACGCAGCGGAGTTACATGTTACCAAATATGTGTAGCTCGATGCTATACCGAGTTCCATCTCGTTTAGATTCGTTTCGCTGATCGGAGGCGCAGCATTATTGTGCCATGTATGCATTATGTACATAGTTATCACCGCCTTAAATTAGTGTGGTGCCCGTCCACGTCATCGCGCCCGTGCAGGCGAGTGGTAGATTATAGTCTGTAATCATGACCGTCCTCGCTCTTTTAGATACGTCCATCGGAGGCACCGTAATAAGACAGCCAGGATACCAGTGATACTGTGGGGCGCTACTCCCAGACAACTGATAGCCAAGCCTTTGAGCCTTCTTTAATTCATATTCGGCCCGTTCTTGCGCGTACTCTGCGCTATATAATTTTTGGTCCTCAATGACCAATGTCTTATCCCCAACGCGTTGTATGTTGGTTTCGTATGACGGCAGAGTGCATGCCGCTTCTCCTTTAATGATGTCGCCGTCTAATGTTGCCCCGACTACGTAAACGTGATTATACACATCACTCATCTGCGATACAGCATCTAGGGTGAACAACTGCGTTGAGTCATCCGCAAAGCGCCAGGCAATTGACTGATCGGAATGATCGATATCAACATTATCTGAAGTTACACACAGCCGACCATTCTGATCGTATCCCATTGAGCCAATCATCATTTTGTTAAGCTCTAACATTACGTCGGCATACGTGCCAGTTGCTGCGGAACGTAATGTATACGGAAGAGATCTTACGTCTATATTACTATCAAAAAACGGTTGGATCGGGTCAATATAATTCCCGTTTCCATCGTTCTGTTGAAGCGTGAAACGAACGGCATCAAATAAGCTAGTTGTAATCGGCTCACCGCCCATATGAACAGTTTTCGGGATATAATATGCCCCTTTAACTTTGCCAAACAATGAACCGTCGAGATATGCCCATTTATCAACGAGGTTTAGAGTCGCAAGACGATTGGATTGCAGATAAGATGTATTGGGGTTGCTTGAATAAAAAACTCCCTGTGGCTTAACATACTCTGTACCGTCTTCAAGTAGCACTCCGGCATACAGTTTGAATTTTTGACCGAACCACAACCTATTAGGGCTCGTAGTATATCGTAAGTCTTCGTTATTGATGATGACTGTAGCAGTACGGCGCATTCCGTTTTGCAGAATGCAATGTAAATTTCCGCCAACGATCAGGTCCTGTGTGATTTCTTCGCGTATCGTTTCGTCGTAGTTGAGCATATAAAGGCGCACAACGGGGCGATAATCGCCTCGAAGTAGAGCCATATATTGTTCTTGCTTGGTCATTTTTGCCTCCATATCATCTCTGTTGTCGAAAAATGGTTAACGCTCTAGGCGTTACTCAATTCACACGCAAGGCGTGAACCACAACACCGCACAAGACGGTGTGCACCAAAACGACATCATCTCAATGAGATGTATAGATCTCCAATCGACGATACGTCAGGTCCATCGCCACTAAGGTTGAGCACAGCGTCTCTCCTGATGCCGACGGCAAGAGTAGCATTCGTTGACTGGAACACCTTAAAGGTGCCGTCAGAATAGCTATCAACAGCAACAAACCTAAACAGTATCGGCGCTCGATCTTGTCTGGAACCAATTAGACTCACGGGGGTCCACTCCAGTGTGTTGTTAAATAGATCAATGCCGTTAGGCTTATACAGAGGCACGATCCATTCTGGGAGTGATATCTCAATCGAATCGCTTCCGCTCGGGACATCATATTCCGTCCTCAAATATCCGTTGTCCGTCATCCAGTCTGGCACGGGCGGATACATTATCCCAACAGGATCGCTCCCGTACCTACTATTACCGGTGGCTAATGACGCATACCCGTATTTTGATCCGATAGATCTACCCGTGACAGGATCCTCCGGGACTGCATTATTGGCATCGACAGGATGTCGCCAGTAATATGTCCCTTTGCGGCGCGGGCACGTATAGACAAAGATCTTCGGCGTACCTTTGAAATTCTCGATCCCGTTAACTTTCACGACCAAAGTCTTCTTATCATCGCGCTTTCTGGAGATCTCAGTTGACACAGATAGCTCGTTCGCCTTGCTGTTTGTCCATAACCTGATAGCGCCGTCCGAATAGTAGTAGCGCGGTTTATGCTGCAGCAGTTCGATCCGATAAGTGTCGATTGCCCATCCGAATTTGATGTAGACATATCCGTCTTCAACATCTGGCAAATCTTGCGATATCGGGTTCTGAGCAAGCTTTGCCGACCCATTCGGTTGAGGAATACATACGAGATATACGGCCTTCCCAGCTGTAAGTGTGCTACCAGTGTTAAAAGCGTATCTCAGGTCGATTCGTGGTGTTGTGTATTGGGAAAACAGATGATCATTTCCGGGTACCCCGTCTGCGGCTACGATTGTTGTCGTGTCATAGTAGTAGATTTCACCAAACGCATCAAACGCCTCCGTTGTCATCAGCTTCGTTGTGCCCAGATTATTTGATGCGGTAGTTACAGGTAAGATATACTCACTGCTTTTTGTCAAGCAAATCATATATCTACATAATTGCGTGAATGTTTTGAGAACGCTGTACCCATTGACCAGATTGTAGTAGGTGTTTGTATCTCTGCCAAGGTCAACAACCCAGTATGTTCCGTCGTATGTGAATCGATAGATTTGTCCAACCTTCAGATATCCAGCAGACGGAATGTTTGTATATACACCGTTGTAGATGTACTTAATGCTCTTAGCACCGGTGTCGTTTACGTTGAGAGTCAGATTCGCAACCGCAGCAGAGTTTGTGATCCCAAACTTAACAGTAACGATTACACCCGGGATCAAGTCGGATGACCCGAAGTCATTGCACGTAACGGCTTTCCCTGCTGTGGCGGCAACGGTATCGCACGTGCCATAAAATACACCGCGATTACCGAGAGAAGATCCACCTGAGATCTGCACGTTTCCGTTCGCGTCTGGGCTTACACCGTTGACGGTGCGGACAAACATGCCCTTAATCGCATTCCAAAATCTGGTCAGGCCAGCATTATTCAGATAGCCCACTATGGTTGTCTCCTCTCATACGGATCACGATGCTAAAATCGCATCGATCTCCGAATTTGTAATAGCCTCAATATTATTCTGCACGACGCGAAAATCGTCTGCGCTATATCCACCAGCATATGTATCTACACAGAAGATGAAATCATTAGCCTCGCACGATTGTCCAACGTACGTGCCAGCAACGCCAACTACCCAGTACCATCCGGCTTCGTAATGGGTCAACGAAGATATTTCTGTGTTTGCCGTAACAACGCCTTGGAATAGTGCAGCGCCTATTTTGGACTGCGCGATGGCAGTTGCTACAAATTGTGTCGTTGCTATCTGTGTGTTATTTGTACCCGCAGGCGCGGTAGGCGCTTTGGGCGTTCCAGTGAATTCAGGTGATGCAATCGGTGCCCTAGATGTGTCAGTAGGGTGTACATGATCGCCTTTCGCATACTTCGTTTCAGTCCCGACGGCGGCTGTGCCATTCATCTTCGGAGTTGTGGTTGTCGGCTCCGGGATGAGATCGCGCAAATCATCCTCTACATTTTGAGCGGCATCTGAAATAGCGCTATATACGCCTCCGCTTTTTACCGGATTGTTGCTATTCTGTGTGGGCGCATCGTCAAATGTTAATACATCTTGCTTCGATGTATCGGAAGGATGTTTGTGATCCTCTTTTGCGAATTTTTTAGAAGTACCAACAGCGGCTACCCCGTCCATCAAAGGCGTAGCGGTACCTTCCTGTGGGATATCAACCCACGTTCCTTTTTTACTAAGAGCTTGGGTCTCTGTCGATCCATCAAATACGGTTGACGATTTTGCAACTTTCCCAGAGTTACTGCTATCCGTGATAACGAGACCGTCATTATTCGCAATTGCAACACCGGTTGATTGAAGGGCACCAGCATTCGTTATGTTTCCATGCGTATGACTCGATGCCGCGCGTGACGTGTCTACCGGATGCTTATGGTCTTCTCTGGCGTATTTTGTAGAAGTACCAACTGCGGCAGTGCCATCCATAAGTGGCGATGCGCTACTGGGTTGCGGAATGTCTATACTGATATTGCCGTCTGCGTCAGGGGTCTGATTGTTCACTTTTCGAACAAATATAGTTTTCAGCTTGGTCCATAGATATAACAGACCATCATTATTCATATATCCCATAAAGTCTTTACCTGCTCAATATGTTTTCGATTTCTTGGTTCGTCATCATTGCTCCAACTGCGAGCTTTGACGAATCAGATGGATGTGTGTGGTCTCCGCGCGAGTACGTTGATGCGACGCCAGGGCTCGCCCCGTCACTATAAGAGCCAGTACCGTCCATTTTAGGAAGAGCGTCCGATGGTTCAACGTCACTATGCCCGCCGCCAGGATCCACCGGAGAGTAGACTATCTTTCGCACTATAACGGCATCATCAATTGACGATGTGTATACTGCCTCAACGGCATCACCGGCAACAAGAACATGGCCAGAGATATTAGGCACACGAATATCGCCATCATCAAGTTGCGCCATTGAAGACGGGTTGATATATATAGGCGTTGTTACGTTAGAAGACTGCCTTATATACACATTATTATCCTCGACGTAACGTACCGTACAAATCTCTGATTTGACGGCGTGGCCCATTCTTGCGTCTACCAAACGTCGGACGGCAACCATAAGTGTGTCAAACAAAGCGGCGACTTCATCTTGCGTCATTCGTTAATCACCCCGATCACAGTAGTGGGATGTTGCAACTTAACTTCTGTCCACTCAAACGATACGTCAGACGCCATGCGGCCATTGACCGGTGTAAACGTAATTGCAGACGTAATATCAACCGGGAGCACATATCCGCGAGCGCTTTTGTACAACTTCATCGTGTTATCGGTTGTTAACCACCGTATTGCGTCTTCGATTTCGAAGTCTGACACGAACTCGCCGGTCGAACAATCCAAATATCCGATGAGCCCATTGATTTGGCCAGAGAGTACGTTCGTGGCACCATGCTGGATGTGAAAGAACCGACCGAATGTCTGATTTTTCTGAACGACCGCATTGTTATTGATTGGCTGAGGCTTATTATTGAAATCAAAATAAAATACGCGCTCAGCTATGTATGCGTTATAGCTACTGTCCCAACGAGATGTTACAAGCATTTCACACGCGACATATCCTTCTATCGCGTCACCACCATCGGTAGGTCTATAACCATACGTACCCGCATATACCTTTGTGTCATCTTCCGGATACATAATGTATTTATAAGACTCCCCATTAGCTACTGTGAAATCTATTAGATGAGTTGGTAACGCAGATTCTCCCAAAATGATTTGAGCAATCTTAAACTGGGTGCTCTCATCGTCCTGATAACGATAAAATGTTACTCGTTCTGGAGACGCTCCAGTAGATAAGTTAACAGCATGCAGTATGTTATTAAAGAAGACGGCGAATACTGTGTGATCTGTAACAGGCGGATCTATTTGTTTGTCAGCGTCGTCCTGATAACTCGTGTAAGCATGATCGATCACGAAGTATGCAAATCGAGACTGGTTCTGCCCATGAATCTCAACGCGAAGATTAGGCCCAAATTCTGTAATTCCAAAATCTTCTATGCTGAGTAAATGCTCGTAGTACACGAATGAAGTCATCGAAAGGCTGTGAATATCTAACTCCGTTTGGTATGTTGATATAAGCTCCCATGTACCATCTACTAGGGTTTCTATATATCCGTTAATAAAGTATTCGCCTACGTTTGGGAATAATGAGTCTGATGGGTACAGATCCTCTGCGGGGAATAACGTATTACCGCCAGTACCAGTCCCGATAGCGTATCGAACACGTTTTGTGCGATCACTTGTAACATAAACGGTTGCGATATCATTACCAGAAAGGAAGGGGAGTGGAGTAAAGCGAGTTCTGACCATCAATGGCGTTGTCCCGTTAAACGAAATGTCGCTCCATGATATCGTGTTGCCAGTATAGTTCTCCAAAACGTAGCCAGTCGGATCGCCTATATTTACAGTTTTGTATCCGTCTGACCCCATAGATGATTCCCCGTTTTCACCAGAGAAGTTCGTAAAGTTAAGAGCTACCTCACGACCGTGTGAAACATCTCCTGCGATACCGGCAATCTCATCCGTATAAAGCATTTCCATAATGCCACTGGGACCAAGCGCGTATGAGACCGCTACATCTGAACTAGTAGCAGTTGTCACGACGCCGTCTTGATTGACGATTGTTACCTCAGCGTAATATGTGTGTTCGCTCATCAATCCGTCCACAGTATATGTCGGTTCGACGCAACCGAATATTTCTCCGGTATCATATAACGCTACGTTCGGTGTCGATTTATCGAATACACGCCAGCGCACAGAACGCACATTGGTTACAGTGGTCCCAACGGATCCATTTTCGTACGGGTAGCTAGGTGTATACGAGAGTGTCCATGTGTTCTTTTTCGTGGAAATACTTGTGTCAGTATGAATAACGACAGAGGGAGTGGTGCGAAGCTTAACAAATACCCAGTCCGCAAGCGTTGGTTCGTTGTTGACGTCGCGAATCCATACACGCCACTTTTGACTGCTTGTGGTACCAACCGCTGAACGAATCATTGAGCTCGGGAATGTCATGCTCATCAGCTTCGCGCTACCGTCCAAGTTGGTGTAGTAGATCGGCGGTGTTGGTAACTGCTTTGCCACGTCAGCGGTTCCGTATGTTCTCCACGCGGCGCCATCCCATCTAAAGGCATTGGAGCCATAAGAGCACACAGCGTTAGAATACGCCGTAATGTTAGCCCCATTGACTGAAATCGGGTTCGTTGTTGATCCGTCTGAAATAGCAGTCGATGTCGCACCTATATAATACGGGGATGTGATCGCTGTTGGGTTTGTGTCTTCGAGGTCGCCGATCTGAATACCCATGCGACCGATAGGTGTTGTTCCGGTCACCATGAAAGTGAATGTCACATCCTTCATGATGTCGATTACATTACTACCGTCCTCGAGATCGGACGGAAGCAGAGAATAAGGTTTATAGATCATTTTGCACTCCGTCCTTCTTATAGATTTGAGCGCAGTTGCTCTGCCAAAACTTTGTTATCATAAATGATAAAGGGCGGTTGTGCCACCGCCCTTACTTATGCGTTCGGGTTGTAAGGAGCTACAACCTCTTTCAATAGTGTAATTAACTGCTGTGCCATCTCGCCGTGGACGTGAATGCCACCAGGGATATTGATACTGTTGTCAATTGAGACAGGCGATGCCCCACCAAAGACCTCTGGATTCGCAGAGATAAGTTTACTAGTGATACCAGAGTATACGCCGTTGGTGTTGACAGGTGCGTCGCCAAGGTCATGTACAAAACGCCACAGTTTCGCCGCATCAGCCGTGCTGAAGATCGGTTCGCCGCTATGGACCGTCGCAAGACCAGAACGCTTGATAACGCCACCTTCTGCAAAAGCAGGGATAGCAGTGTCTCCATCGTATTTATCAAAGATGTTCTGCGCTATTTGACTCAAATACGATAACAGTTCCTTATACACACTATCGCTGAACAAGTGAATCTGTTCCGCGAGCTCATCCATGCTAAACGTCAACGCTTCAAGCGCATCGATCTGACGCTGATACTCACTCGACTGAGCTTCCATTGTATGGATGAGGCTT